>Ga0256844_10000019_pt1 | contig 75942 bp, 64 predicted proteins | sample MusselsmetaG_FD_189100 | JGI IMG/M metagenome (GOLD analysis project Ga0256844, IMG submission 189100) | Mussel associated microbial communities from hydrothermal vent at the East Pacific Rise, Pacific Ocean - Mussels | ecosystem: Host-associated > Mollusca > Shell > Unclassified ... | reverse complement strand
TTACATTCAATTAATTAGCTTTTTAGTTCATTTTATTGGAGTACATCTGCTTGTGTTTCATCAATTGGGTTTACACTATAAGGTAAATAACAGTTCAAAACGTCCATCTTGTCAGGTTGAATATGAATTAAGGCTGATAACAATATAAGTGATTGTTCTTTCAGGATTATTCCTGTTTTCCTATGAACCGAAGGAGTGGCTAACAGGGGAGTACCCTGAATACATTATTGCGGTGGCAGCTCTTGTGTAGCAGAATAATCAGCACATCGTAGAAGAGCAATAAGGGGAAAACCTTTACTAATTATAAGGCTGACATATATCAATAAGGTTAAACCTTATAACCAGGTGGTGTGACGTGCCATTGATGATTGTAAAAGTATTCCAGAGGCTGGTATTTATCTTTATAATTCATTTTTTGACAATCTTTAATCCAGTAGCCAAGATAAAGCCAGCGTAAGCCCCGGCGTCTGGCTTCTGCTGCCTGCCATAAAATTGCATAGACACCCAGACTGCGTTTTTGGTAGTGCTCTGAGGGATCAAAAAAGGTATAAACTGCAGACAGTCCGTCGCTGACTATATCGGTTGTGGCTATAGCGATTAATTGCTCATCTTCGTGAAATTTAAAAAACAGCGTATCGCTCCAGGGTGAGCTCAGAAAATCCAGGTATTTATCATTGTCAGGCTCATCCATGCCACCGCCGGTGTGTCTAGATTTTACATAAGCACAATAAATCTGAAATTGCTCCTCATGAAATTCTGCGCCTTGAGCGCTGACAGTTATATGCTTGTTTTTGTTCATACAGCGTTTTTGAGAACGACTGAGCTTAAATTTGGTGACATCAAGGCGAACCGGAATACAGTCATGGCATTTTTTGCAATAGGGGGTGTAGACATGGCTGCCGCTGCGCCTGAAACCCTGCTGAATTAACTCTGAATACAGGGCTGCAGTCATTTCTTTATCCGGGTCAATAAACAGACTATTTGCCTGTCTGCCGGATAAATAACTGCACTCATGTTCTGCCGAGAGGTAGAGATTGATAGGCTGTTGCTGAAATTTGTTTTCCATAATAGACATTAATTATTGTGTCATCTGCTTGTGTGAATAGCTTCAGGTTGTAGTGTATTTTGTTTATGGTGCGTTAATTTGCTGTTGTATGAGCGGGTATGTTCTGCGATGAGAGATAAGAATTGCTTTCTTGGTATTTCTTCTGCTCCCAGACTTAATAGGTGATCGGTGGTTACCTGACAGTCAATCAAAGCATAGTTGCTTTTTTTTAATACGTCCAGCAAATGTACAAAAGCTATTTTGGAGCTATTACTTTTGTGGGAAAACATGGATTCACCAAAAAAAACCTTTCCCAGAGCAAGACCATACAGGCCGCCTACCAGTTGCTCACCCTGCCAGCATTCAACACTATGGGCAATACCGCACTGGTGCAGTTTAATGTATGCCTGCTGCATTTCATTCGTTATCCAGGTGCCGTCCTGATGCTTGCGAGGTGCCTGAGCACAGTTAACAATGACCTGAGTAAAGGCCTGATTAATTGTGCAGTGGAAGGTTTTTTTATGGATGAGCTTTTGTAAACTTCTGGATATATGCAGTTTTTCCGGAAATAATACGGCACGCGGATCCGGACTCCACCATAATATAGGCTGTCCGGGGCTATACCAGGGAAAGATGCCATTAAGATAAGCATTAATAATCCGTTCTGTACAAAGGTCTCCACCAACAGCCAATAAGCCATCGGGTTCGGTTAATGCACTATTGGGATTGGGAAAATGATAATCATGGTCATTAAGCCATTGTGGATATTGGATCATAGAAGATTTTACCTAAATTGATCAGGATTAAGTTAAATATAGCATACATAGAGTCAATGCATTAAAATCAGTCAGGCATTTTTAATGTCCTGCATTTAATCTTATTAGTAGCTTTTATACTGAGTAGTTATGGCTGATTTTATAATAAAAAATCTTAATTTATCTCCTGTTTCGATTGATTTTAAGCATGTGTTTAATTTTACTGTGCCTGCGGCTAGTGCTATGGGGATCTCCGGGCCATCGGGTGTAGGTAAATCAATTTTGCTCAAAGCATTGGCCGATATGTTACCGCATCAGGGTGAAATTTATCTGGGTGATATTGAAGCAAAGATGATCAGTGCACCTTCATGGCGCAAAAAAGTGGCCTTATTACCCGCAGAAAGTCAGTGGTGGGCAGATACTGCAGGTGAGCACTTTGCTCATTATGATGAGTTGTTATTTTCTTCTTTGGGTTTTGATAAGGATGTTATGGACTGGCAAATCAGTCATTTGTCCAGTGGTGAAAAACAACGTCTTGCCTGTATCCGTGTGTTGATGAATCAGCCTGAAGTACTGTTACTGGATGAACCTACGGCTAATCTGGATAAAACTAACCGTAGTAATTTAGAGCAGTTAATCATTCAATATCAACAGGAACACCACATTCCGCTGCTTTGGATAAGCCATGACAGATTGCAATTAGAACGAATTTGTCAAACTATCTTACTATTAAACAAAAATGATTATCAGTTGCAATCACTTGAAGGAGCATCTCTTTGATTAACCTGACCCCCTGGGACCTGGTTATTGCATCAACCATGATAATTTTACTGGCCATCACCAGTTTGTTATTACAGTTGAATATAGCCCGGCAATTAACTATTGCAGCGGTGCGCAATGTGGTGCAATTATTATTAATTGGCTATATCCTCAAATTGATTTTCAATACCAATAACTTATTATTATTAGCCGCTATTGCCACAGTGATGTTGCTGGTGGCCGGCTATGAAATCAATGCCCGGCAAAAATATGCTTTAAAACGCTGGGTGGGTTTTAAAATTGGTACCAGTGCCTTATTTTTATCATCATTTACGATGGCTTTTCTAGCCTTAAATGTCATTATTGCACCAACGCCCTGGTTCTCACCTCAATATTCTATTCCCTTACTTGGTATGTTGCTGGGTAATACCATGAATGGCATTTCACTGGGTATGGATAAGCTTAATCAAAGTGTGTATCAGCAACGGGCAATTATTGAGCAACGACTGATGTTGGGGCAGAATTACCAGCAGGCAATTAGAGAAATTCGCAGTGAAAGTATTCGTACCGGGATGATACCGATTATCAATTCTATGGCGATTGCGGGGTTGGTCAGTTTGCCTGGACTGATGACTGGACAGATTTTATCCGGCACACCTCCTGTTGAGGCAGTGAAATATCAGATACTTATTTTCTTTCTTATTGCCTCGGGGACGGGGTTTGGTATTATGCTGGCAGTGTGGATGATAGCTAAGCGTATGTTTGATGAGCGTCAACGTCTTGACTTATCGATACTTAAGATGAAACGTAAATAGTAACAGCCTTGCGTAGCTGTCATGAGCAGCCGCATAGCATATTAAGACAGGATGCATTTAACCCAACTGGAATATTCAGCAAGCCTGCCTTGCCAGCAGTGTTGAGTTTACGAAAGAATACAGGTTTTCTGTTTGAGTTTTTCATTCAGTATGGAATGGTTTAACGAATAGTCTACGGCCAAATCAATAAGATGAACGCCATCAGTAGAAAGACAATGGGCTAATATACTTTCAAATTCTTCACAGCTGTCAGGGCGATGTCCCTGTGCACCATAACTTGTTGCATAAGTGACGAAGTCCGGATTATTATAGTCCAGACCAAAATTTTCAAATCCCTTGCCCTGTTGCTTCCATTTGATCATGCCAAAGGCATTGTCATTGAGGATAATGACAATCAGATTAAGTTTCAGGCGCATGGCTGTTTCCATTTCCTGAGAATTCATCATAAAACCACCATCACCACATACCGCAATGACTTTTTTCTGCGGATTTATTAATTTGGCTGCAATGGCTGACGGAAGTCCTGCCCCCATTGTTGCCAATGCGTTATCCAATAGTAACGTATTGGGCTGATAACAGGGATAATTACGCGCAAACCAGATTTTGTAAATGCCGTTATCCAGAGTGATAATACCATTTTCGGGCATTTGCTGACGGATAATTTTAACCACACGCTGTGGCAGAACCGGGAAACGGCAATCATCGGCATATTTAGCCAGATGCTGGTCGACTTCTTTTTTTATTTTATTAAAATAACTCAGATCCCAATTACTATTATCTTCTATCTGTTCGGCGATATTTCTTACAGAGGTGGAAATGTCGCCGACTACATTGAGCTGAGGAAAATAAACATCATCGACCTGGTTAGGAAAAAAATTAACATGAATGACTTTTTTTCCGCCTTTTTCCATTAAAAAAGGTGGCTTTTCAATAATATCATGACCCACATTGACAATAAGATCTGCGCGGCTGATGGCACAGTGCAGAAAGTCATGATCAGACAATGCCGCTGTACCTAAAAATTGTGGATGTCGTTCATCAACTACACCCTTACCCATTTGGGTACTGAAAAAACGTATTCCTGTGGTTTCAATAAAGTAACTCAATGCCTGCTGTGTGGATTTTCTATTGGCTCCTGCACCAATAAGTAATAATGGCATTTTTGCCTGCTCGATCATCTGAACGGCTTTTTTAATCGATAAATCATCGGCATCCGGGCGTTTATAATCAGAGACATCAAAACACTCAGTATCAGCCTCTTCGCTGGCCACATCTTCGGGTAATTCAATATGGACCGCACCGGGGCGTTCTTCCATGGCTAGACGAAAGGCTTCTCTGATTGTTGACGGAATGTTATTGGCGTTGACTATCTGGCGGGTATATTTAGTTAACGGTTTCATCATCTGTACAATATCAACAATCTGGAACAGACCCTGTTTGCTTTGTTTAATGGGCTTCTGGCCGCTGATCATCATCATTGGCATGGCTCCCAACTGTGCATAGGCTGCAGCAGTGACAAAATTTGTGGCGCCGGGCCCCAAGGTAGACAGGCAGACTCCCGGCTTGCCGGTGAGCCGCCCATAGGTTGCAGCCATAAATCCTGCGGCCTGCTCATGACGGGTCAGTATTAATTTGATTGAGGACTGTTGTAAGGAGTTAAGAAAATCGAGGTTCTCTTCACCGGGAATACCGAAAATATATTCGACCTGTTCATTCTCAAGTGCCTTGACCAGTAAGTCGGATGCTTTCATGTTGTGTCCCGTATGATGGTTGCCTGTATTAACTAATAATAGTCTTTTTACTATAATACAAGTTATTTGACGGATATCTGCTGATATTTGTTTTGCCAGAACAATAAACGTGTTGTTTTATTCAGCCGGCTTAAGAATTAAGCCGGCTGAATAAGGTGGAGAAAAGAGAGAAGGTATGCTGTTTTTTAAGGGCGATTAAACCAGCCGGGTAGCATAAAATTGCCTGAATTCATTGCTGCAGGATAATTATTGTTCATATCCAGTGCTTTTAGCAGGCTTTGCTTTTTATCATCGTTCATTTCCTGCTGGGCTAAAATTTGTTGTTTGATTTCATTCATATTGCCTTCAAAAACAAATTCTTTTTTATTGCCCTGGCTGTCCTCATATTTAACTGCTGCACGATGCTTATTGTTTCCGGTCGATTCAATTTGTATGGATTCAAACTCTGACCAGTTACTTTGACTGCCATGTTGATTAACCTGTTGCTGCAACTGAAACATCTGCTGCCTTAATTGATTCATATCATGCATAAACTGACGATTAAAATTACGGTTAAAGGCAGAGTTTAATAGCGGATCATTAGGTAATGCCGGTGGAAACTGATGCCATGTCTGTGCGGGTTTGTGAACAGGATGATGAGTATTTAGTGCCCGTGTCTTTTGTCTGGGAAGTGCTGCCAGAACAACTTCCAGGCTAAGCTCTTGCCCCTGACGAATAATCTTCAGTGGCACTTTACTGCCGGATGGCTGAGCCTGTATTAAGTGGGTAAGCTGCTGCTGTGAATAAATCTCCTGTTGATTAAAACTGGAAATGATATCATAGTCTTGTAGACCCGCTCGGGCCGCAGGTGAATCAGGTGATACTTTTTTTATGAACACGCCCTGATCCTGTTTTAATACGGATGACAAATGCTTGCCCAGTGCGACTGGAATAATTTCAATCCATACACCCAGCCAGCTTGGTGCTGTTACAGGTGTTGACTGGCTATTAGCTGCAGGAGCTTGTATATCAGAGTTATCTGCAAGAGCAAACTGACTGGTGACTAATGACAGAGGAAAAATAAGGCTGATTAAAAGTTTTTTTTTCATAATAGCTTCCTTATAAAAAAATGAATTATTCTCAATAACGATTCTTAAATTTTAAGACAGTGGCAGAGGAAAAAAATTCAAAATATATGTTTGCCCGGTGTTTATTTAAGCTGCTGTTTATTGGTACCCCCTTGCACAATAATGCTATTTTAAATGCACTGTGCAGTCTAAATATGTGCTTATTGAGTGTGGCCTGGCGGTCATTAATAGACAGAGTCAGCTTACTCAGCCCGGTAAGTATCTGGCCAATTTTAGACAAATGATTTATGCTAGCGGTATTTTTAATAACTGATGTATGAGAACAACTTATGAATGGTGATGATCTGTGTGCATTTGATACAGAACTTGGTTTTGATACCCTGGCAATACGTGCGGGTTATAGGCGAACTCAGGAGGCAGAGCATAATGAAGCAATTTTTCCTACTTCCAGCTATGTTTATAATTCTGCTGCTCAGGCTGCTGCCCGTTTTTCCGGTGATGAACCGGGAAATATCTATTCGCGCTTTACCAATCCGACGGTAAGAACCTTTGAGCAACGCCTGGCTACACTGGAAAATGCGCAAAGTTGTGTGGCTACGGCATCAGGCATGTCGGCTATTATGAGCACCTGTCTGGGGCTGCTTAAAAGTGGCGATCATATTGTTTCATCGCGATCAATTTTTGGTTCAACTGTTGTGCTGTTTAATAATTATATGGCTCGCTTCGGGGTATCTACAACTTATGTTGATTTGACTGATTTACATAGCTGGGAACAGGCAATTAAAAACAATACCAAAATCCTGTTTCTGGAAACACCTTCTAATCCCTTAGTTGAAATTGCCGATTTGTCTGCACTGGCGGATTTGGCACATCGACATGATTGTTTATTAGTTGTGGATAATTGCCTATGTACTCCGGCTCTGCAAAAGCCTCTGGCAATGGGGGCGGATGTAGTGATTCATTCAGCAACCAAATATCTGGATGGTCAGGGCCGCGGTGTCGGTGGTGCAGTGTTGGGGTCTAAGAAAATTGTCGGTGAGGATGTCTATGGGGTGTTGAGAACAACGGGGCCGACAATGAGTCCCTTTAATGCCTGGATTTTTGCCAAGGGGCTGGAAACATTAAATTTAAGAATGAAGGCTCATTGTGACAATGCCATGGCGCTGGCCTTGTGGCTGGAACAGCACCCGGCGGTAGACAAAGTCTATTACCCGGGTCTTAAAAGTCATCCTGGCCATGAATTGGCAGCGCTTCAACAAAGCGGTTTTGGTGGCTTATTGTCATTTGAATTGCACCAAAACAGCAGAGAACAGGCCTGGCAGGTTGTGGACAGTACCCGATTACTATCCATTACCGCTAATCTAGGTGATGTAAAATCAACAATTACCCATCCTGCAACGACCACTCATGGACGAGTGCCTGTAGAAGAGCGGGAAAAATCCGGCATTAGTGACGGTTTGCTGCGTATTGCTGTAGGTCTGGAAAATATCGAAGATATTCAATATGATCTGCATAGAGGTTTGTCCACACTGGTGTAAAGTAATAAGTGATGAATAATATGTCTGTTTACAGCCAGTACCGGGACCCTCAGGTGCGGGCACTGGTCTGGTCATTATTGAGTCCGGGGCTGGTGAATCCAACACAGCAGTATGCAGCATGTGTTAGAGATACATGGTGTCAGGACGTATACCGGACTATTCAGGCTTCTCTGTCAGCTCTGGATAATAATCCTGAAGAACTTAAGGTATGGCTGGCACAATTTCAATCGTGGCGCCTGGGCATACGTTTTGAAGCTTATTGGGGCTTTATTCTCTATTTATTAAAAAAGCACCATAAACTGCTGGCTTGTGCAGAGCATATTCAGGTGCAGGATAAGAGTGGCGCAGTGAATAAAACACTGGGTGAAATGGATTTTGTTTATCAGGATGAAAACAGACAGCTGCATCATCTGGAACTGGCGGCAAAATTTTATTTGCTGAAGCCAGATGAGTTTGGTTTTGAGCGCTTGCTGGGCCCTAATGGCGGTGACTGGTATGAACGTAAATTAGAACATTTATTTAAAAAACAATTATTGCTATCCACTACTGCGGAGGCTCAGTCACTGCTGGCTGAACGATTTAGTAGTACACAGCTTCACTGCCAACAGCATGGCTTAATCAAGGGCATGATTTTTTTTCCGCTGATAAGTGATGCAGGCTTAAATGAAAATGAAAAAACAATTATTAGCAGCCACTGCCTGACAGGTACATGGGGGACAATCAACACCTGGTATCTGTCTGATCCGGGTGAAATCGGCCGCTGGATTATGCTGCAGAAGCTGGACTGGCTGGTGCCGCAAGTTTTTTCTATAATAGATGAACAGCTTTATACTGCTAAGGAAATGTCCTATAAATTAAAAAGCCATTTTCATAACTCAAAACGCAGTGTGCTTCTTGCCCGTCTTGAATATGATCAGGAACAACAATTATGGCTGGAACAACAACGTGTTATGGTGGTTGATAAATATTGGCCTGAATATAAACGCTCACTGGACAATATGCTGCAACAAGCAGAGCAAAGGGCTAAAATTGAAATAAAACAGGATAATAATGAACAATAAACGATGTTTAGTGATAGTTATATGGCTTTTATTTATACCGCTCAAAGTGTTTGCCCAGCCGGCGACTGTACTGTCTTTCTCAGAGCAGCAAAAGGGTAGTGCTGAAGAAATAATCACCATGACGGTGACGGATAATTATTTACGTATTGATGACCGGCCGGTTAAAGCGTCTGAAGCTAATGCCGATGAAAATAAAGGCTTTATTTTATATGACCGAAAAAAAAATGAGATATTCAGTGTCAGCTATGATACTCAGCAAATTATCAAAATAAAAAAAGTAGCTGTGACCATACCATCACCAATTGAACTGCATATTAAAACTGTTTTTCAGCCGGAAGATAAACAGGCCCCTCTGATCGGAGGTAAAAAAACTCAGCGACAGTCTATTTATGTGAATGAAAAACTTTGCATGAATGTGATTAGCGTACCAGGTTTTTTACCGGATGTTGTTAAAGTATTAAAAGATTTTAATCAGGTGCTGGCAGGGCAACAGGCAGAAACTTTAGATTCTATTCCTGCTGATCTTCATGAGGCTTGTGATTTAGCTCGGCATAGTTTTTATCCCCAGTATCATCTGAATAATGGTTTTCCTATGGTCGTGCAAAGTATTGATGAAAGTGGTCAGGCAAATGATCTTAAACGTAATCGCATACTGATGAATTTTAAGCAACAGCAAGTGAGTGATAAAATTTTTATCCTGCCAGAATTTGATATTTTCAGTATTAATTAATATCCATCCGCAAAACAGAGGTCTATTTAACGATGAGAAAACTTTTTTTATTTATTTTATTAGCCTTTAGCTTATCTTCATGCACCTATTATCAAACCGGCCCCGCAACTTATTCATCAACGCCTGTGAGTAATTATGATCGTGCTTGGTCAGCAGCAATCAATGCTTTTAATGAGCAAAATATTATTATTTCCGAACAGGACAAAATATCAGGTGTAATTAAAGGTTCAAAAAATGGCAATCGTGCAACCGGCTCCGTTATACGACTTGCTGATGGACGAGTAAAAGTTCAGTTTAATACAGAGAATAATGATCAACTGAACCAGGCTATTAGCCACTCTTATAATCATTGGATGGGACGTTAGTTTTTTATTTTACAGGTGATTCCATGGAAACCAGCCAGCCTGATGTGGGATTAAACTGACTGATCACTTCAGCAAACTCAGTCGTTTGTGGTCCCATATCTTTTTCATATATTTTGCCTTTATGATTAATCATAAAACTCATTATTCCCGAGTTGCCATATTCTTCTGGCCAGGCAAGTAATGCAAAACCATAGCGCATCTTCCCATTAACAATATAATTTAATTTACCTCCCCTGGCTTTGTCACCCTGAGAAGTGAGTATTTTATAATAGTAGCCATGATAGCTGGTACCGGGCTCTTTATTGGCAAAGAGTGGTCCTAAAGGACTTTGAGGCTGATTTTTATCGACTGGCCAATAAAGACCATCCTGTTTACCCGGAGAACTAATAAACCTCTGTGCATATTCTAATTTGCCATTGCCATTTCTATCTTGCTGAGCATATTCTTTTTGAGCATCATAATAAGCTAATATTGCTTGAATTGTCGATAATTCATTTCGACCGATACGCCGTGTTCTTATATTTTCGGCACCTGTTTCGGTATCAAAAAACCATAGGTTTTTGACCATACCATCAATATAGGCTCGTTGACTAATGACAGGTATGGGGAATGTCCAGTCATTTTCACCAACTTTAATGTAGTATCGATAGCTATCGATAGTAAGAAGTGAATGATTTTTATGCCAGGCATCAATAAATAGCTGCTGATCTTTTGCAGATATTTTATCAATAGGTAATTGATTAATATTATCAATATCAAGCATTTTTTCGATAGCATTAATATCTTTATCAACAATGGCCTGATATAGCGTCTGAGCTGCTTTTTCTGCAGAATCAAAAGTAGTTTTTGCATAAACAGATGAAAAGCAGAATGCTATTAGAATACTTATCAGTGAAATAATAATGCGGGTGTTTTTCAGGTTAATTTTTTTCATTTAATATCTCCAACCATTTATAGCTTTTAGTAGAATTAACGACGACCACGGAATCCACCTCCGCCACGATTACCACCACGACTATTAAATGAACGATTACCCCGTTGAATATTTCGACTTGTTTTCTGTTTGTTTTGAATGCCGGATAAGGCATTACTATTGCGAGCGCTATTACGACTACTATTGCTGCGATTTGACAAGCTACCCTGATTATAATTATTTTTGTTCAACTTGCTGCGATCAATTGCATCGACTCTTTTTCTAACATCGTTGCCCTTTTTACCTGATAATTGTTGCCTTTCTTTGCTTACATCAATACCATGATCTTTAAGTACATTTTGTGCTTTTGCACGATCACTGGCTGTTATATTATCTCTACCTTTAAAGGACTGCCGCTCTTTGCTATTGCCCAGTTTTTGGTCAAATTGCTGGCGATTGTTTTTATCACGATAGGGTGTACCACCACGATTTCTATTATTATGTTTCCAGTTGACCGTATTTTTATTGACATTAAGTCGTTTATTAACATTGATATTATTGTATCGATTAACATTAATATTAACGTCATGGCGTCCCCAGTGAAAACCACCCCAGAGAGAATTAGTAATTGCAATGCCAATACCAAAACCAATGCCAGCAACAATGGCAGAACCAAAATGATAATGAGGTGGGTAATAATAAAAAGGAGGATAGCCAGGGTACCACCATGTACCATAAACAACAGTAGGGTTGTAAACGGGTACATAAACTACCTTTGGATCAGCCGGTTCAATAATAATTGTTTGGGATGAGCTTGTACTGTCAACTTTAACGGTTTGTTCCTTAGTTGTTTTTAGGTTACCCTGCTCTTTTGCCTTTTTGCGCAAGTTTTGTACGCTATCCATTACATTTTCAGGCTCAGCAAGAAAAGCATCCCCCAGGTCACTAACCCAACTTGATTTTTCTCCCATCATTTTTAATATATCAGGAAAAGCAACTAAAGACATTACACTAGGATCCCAGGCTTTGTCCTGTACGGCAGAAACTGCATCATCACCCTTGACATCGCTATGAGATGCTGACCACTGCACCGCTTGTGAAACTTGAGAAGGATAAGTTGAAGCCATTAAAATTTGAGACAATAAAGAATCCGGATACAATGCGACAGGAGCAAGCATTTGATCTAATTGTTCCTGGCTATAGATTTTTTTAGCCGTTACACCGGCAAAGAGTTGCATGGGGATAATGGTCATAAAGCTAAAGCAAAAACAGGTAAAGAGGATTAAAAACTTTCTCATTACTATTTCCTATTATTAAATATCATGATGATTCATTTTATAACCTATTGATCTAACAAATACAAATGAAAAAGAATATTAAAAAAAATTATTGCCACATCATGGTAATTTGCTATGGTGTGTGTTGATAAATTTAAGCTTGCTTATTTTGCCGATAAAGGTCATTGTTCATTTGCTTCGGGTTTACCAATAAAATAGCCTTGGTAATAATCCAGTTTCATTTTCTGTAAAATATCCAGATCTTTTTCTTCCTCGATCCCTTCAGCAATAATTTTAATATCAAGGTTATGTGCGGTATTAATGATTTGTCGCATATAGTTAATGATGTCGTTATTGTCCTGAATATTGGCTGCATAACTTCCATGCACTTTAATAAAATCAATTTTAAGATCATGCAGATAAGCCATTGAAGCAAAGCCAATGCCAAAATGATCAATGGAGAACTGGCAATTTGAGGATTCCATCATCATTAATAGATTTTTATATTCAGCCAGTGCTTTGATCACGTTATATTCAGGTACTTCAATGACAAACTGACTTTGATGTTTTTTAGAAAGGGGCTTGAGCTGGTTTTTTAACCATAAAGGAAAGGCTGCATCCTGTAATGTATCACGGGATAGATTAATACAATAGACACTAGATGTACCCGCACGAATTTTGTCCAGTATGGCATTAATAACCCAGCGATCAATAAAACGGGTAATCTGCAAATGGTCAGCCATAGGAATGAAAATGCCGGCTGAAATCAGTTGTTTTTTATAGTTCAGTCGTAATAAAATTTCCTGGAAAGCAGTGTGGTTGTTACTATCCACTGTCTTTTGAAAATATAATTGAAAGCAGTTATGTTCAATCGCCTCTATAATAATTTTATTCCATTCTTCTGAGCCATGGGTTTGCATATTTGAAATATTGTTATTGTTAGAATAATGAAAAGCATTGATACCTTTTTGCTGGGCCAGACGCAGGGCCATGTCGGCTTCAGACAAAAGTTTGCCCATTTGTTGCTGACTATGAGGGCTGACCATACCGATATGGGCAATATCATTATCCTCAAAGCCAAGTGATTGTGCTATACGGCCTAATTCAGCTTGTAAATGTATGCCCAAATCGTCAATTAGATTAGCGGATATGGATTTTACTAATAAGGCAAATTCACTTCCTGATAGTCGGGCGATTAATGAATTAGGGTAGTGTTCACCGGTCGTTTTTAATAACTCAGCCAGATGGATTAATAAATCATTACCCCTGAGATGGCCATAATGTTTATTAATGGCAACCAGATCGTTGATTTGTATAATGATGAGACAGCTTTGCTGCTCATTGTTTTCTGCCTGACAAAAATATTTGAGTTGCTTAACAAAAATTGAACGATTGGATAAACCAGTAACTTCATCCTGAAATGCTTGTTTTTGTAAATCTTCAGTCATTTTTGCCTGTTCAGAAAAGATATTTTTGAGCTTTTGGGTCATTTTATTTAAAGCGGTCACCACTTGTAAAAATTCAACGGTTTTAGGCCTGATATCTATAATGGGGAACTCCCGATTACATATTGCATGAGCCTGAGCACGAATGGCTATCAGTGGTTGTAGTAAAATTTTGAGTGAAAATGCCATGATTAACAGGATAAACAGCATTACAATAATATAAGTCTGAAGTGTATTAAGTGCATTTTTCCACAATTTTTCATAGGCGAAGCCGGGATAGCTTTGTATATGGATGCTTCCTATCGTTTGCCAGCCATTTTCTATAGTGGCTTGTTGAAAAGGTGCATCAATAGGAAACAGGGAAACAAACCAGGCGGGCACACCATCAATCACCAGAGTGCGACTTTTTTCGACTAAAATTTTATCATCAATATCTTTAATGATTATTTGCTTATAATAGCCGCTGTCAAACATGGCATTGGTATACACCTGAAGAGACGCGATATCATTATTACTGACTTCAGCGGTTACTGCGATGCCCAGCGATGTGGCTGCATCCTGAGCATGAGAGGAAAGTTGCTCATTTAAATAATCACGAATGTTTTCAGTGCTGACAAAAAATGTACTGATAAAGAGTGTGATAAAAATAATACTGATCATAATAATGATCTGTTTAAACAAGGTCATGTAACTTATTCCTTTTATAAGAGTTCTTTGCTCATGCGCTGGGTGAGCTCAGTCCATAAACGAATACGTGAACTATTGCCGACACGCTTACCCAATTTCTTCTGTTTTTGTATCCACATGCCTTCTCCATTAAAGCTGTATATTGGTTTGAGATCGGTGCGTTTGGATGCCGGTAGAATTTTTTTGTTAATATTATCCAGAACCAGAGGTATTGCCCGTTTGCTTTTACTATAGGTTAAAACCATATGGGCCTGATTATATTTTAATGCTTTGACATAAGTGAGTTTTAGGCGATTAACCGGTACACCTAATGAAATCAGGGTGAAATATTTTATAATGGTAAAATCTTCACAATCACCGGCACTTTTTATCAGGGTTTCCAGAGGCGTTGCCCAATAATCTTTTTGCTTCCATAATTTTTTATCACTGAGCCAAAGCAATTGCTGATTAAAAAAATCATTCGTTAACTTTAGTTTTTCATCTTCTGTTCTGTCTAAGTTTTGGTTAATAAAATTTTTCCAGTTGAGCAGACGTGCAGATACTTTTTTACCATATTGCTTTTGTATCTGAGTTAGTTTTTTATCAGAATAGAGAATTGTTTTTGGACTTGCATTGAGCTGTACTGCTGTGTGGGCAAGAATGAGTAAAACAATAAGCAGGGCAGTAGAAAAACGATTCATAATGAATAAGCTAGCACAGCTTTTAATAACAAACAAATAGCTTTAGTCAATATTGATAAGAGAATTTAATATAGCAGGGCAGTGCCGCTTATTCCAGGAATAAGCGGCACTAGGAAATAAGTTCGCTGTTGTTATAGGTGATGGGTAAATGAAATCTAGTCCAGCTGTTGTATGCCATCCAGATACCAGGTTGGTTTATTGCTATTGTTGGCTCGAATAAAATGCCAGAGTTCTCTGACCTGCTGGGCGCGTTCACGCTCAGAGCCATTGGCTTCATCTAGTAAAGCATCAAATAACACAGATGCCTCACTGGAATCATCGAGCTCATTAAAATCAATTAACTGGGCATTGAGTTGTAAAATACGGGTTTCTCCCTGAGATGGACTATGCGTAAACTGCTGACTGATTTCATTAAAAACACTATCGGTTGTCAGTTCTCTGACAGCGTCTAGATCAGCCTTACCCCAGGCTTGTTGTAACAGGCTGTAAGCAGAGCGGGCACCGTCAAGAAATTCTTCCTGGTTAAACCATGCAGGTAGAGTGATAATACTGTCATTCGTTGCTGTTGAATCAGTAGAATTTTGTTTATTATTCATATTAAAACTATCAGCAAAGCTGGCTTCCTGGTCATTTCTGCTCGTATTATTTGCTGCTGAAGGTTGTCTATGCTGATGATTAGGCTCAAGTTTAAATTGTCTTTCTATTGGGGCTTGAGGTGGCTTTGATGAGCCTATATTATATCCACCCGGGGTGACTGCAGCCTGAGCCTTGCGCTTCATAAACCACATAACGGCCCATATGAGTGCGCCAATAATAAACATATCAAAGAAGTTAATATTTTCAAAAGCACCGCCAAAAAACAAAGCGCCGAGTAAACCACCCAGTGCCAGACCTCCAAGCATGCCCATTAAACCGCCGCGTTTGGAAAATTGCTGTTTACGCTGCTGGTTACGGGCAGTGGCTTTTTGCTGAGAAAATGATTTTTGCTGACTGTTTTTTTGTTTGTAGGATGAGCTATATGATTTTTTCCCGCCAAAAGAAAAACCACCTCCGAAGCGTTTGGCTTCAACACTGCTGGTCAGTAGAAACATCATAGTGATAAGCGCAATAAAGCCCGATAGTAATTGTTTGTTCATAAAATTCTCTGTAGGAAAAAGTAATGGCTCAATGGTGGAAAATGAACCTGTTCTCTTAGATATAATCCGTGATAATAAGTTCAATAAGAATGTGTTCAGGTGATAACAAAGCCGGCAGCAGGCTAATATTTAATTGCTTTGTGCCTGCACTGTCTGTGCAGTAAACAAACCAATCAATTTACTATCAAGCATCAGTTTTGCATGTCCTTTTTTGGTGACGATAAATTGATAATTGACTTTTTTGTCAATATTATCAGCAAAGACGCATTGCATTTGTAATGTTTGTTCTGCTATCGCAGACCAGAAGCACCGGCGAATAGAGGCTTCATGGCCCTCAACATAAAAATCTGCGGTGCCCTCATAAACTACATTAATGCGAGATACATTGAGTGAGTTGCTACCATCAGCCTGCCAGTTTCCTGCACCTGGGTGAGGTGAACAGGCAATGAGGCTGAGAATAATTAACAGGGTAAAAAATTGAGTATAATTCTTCATGAGTAGTGGGCTGATTTTATTTAGGTCCATTTTACTTCTTTACATGTATTTTTGATGATAGTGGTGCCCCCGAGACGATTCGAACGTCCGGCCTACCCCTTAGGAGGGGGTCGCTCTATCCAGCTGAGCTACGGGGGCTAGTGCTGCGTAATATAGCACAAAACAGGCAGGATCAATAGTGATGTTCTGGACAGCGATAAGTGGCTTAGAAGTAGGCTTTACAAGGACTGGTTTGTTAATCGATTGTGTTTTCTTTTTTCACGATCCAGACGGGTAATAAAGCGTTGTATAGTATGCTGGTGACTGGGAGAAATTTCTTCTAAGTGGCCGGATACAATGGTCTTGCCCATACTTTTTGAGATGCGCTTGATTTCCATTTCACAGGTGATGGGTTCATTGAGGTGTAAGGTCAAAAAAGGCACTATTTCACCAATACGCAGTTCAAGCTTTTGTTTAGGCTCCAGACGAATGGCCAGACCACTGAAAGAAATATTATTGAGAAATCCCGCAATAAACTGTCCGGACTCGGTCTGCATATTAACCTGATAACGTTTATTCAGGGGAATGCTGACACGATAGCTATCACGGCGCTGGGTTGATTTAATTTGTCTGGGGAAATGCATAATAAAATAATTTAGACCTTTTTCCCGGGTGACTGCCTTTAATCGGCATTCAGCGGTCAAAATAGCACCGTCAAGACGAGTTCTTAAGAGAACTTTTCCAGTTTTTTTTATTTGCTCATTACCGCTTTGTGGGATCAGCTCATCCAGATAAAATAACTTGTTTTTATAATCAACTTTAATAACCGATGTGTTATAAGTTTCTATATCTGAGGGGAATTTAGCGGTGATAATGAGCAGATGTTGCTGTAATTGTTTGAGTAACTGAACAATCGCATTATCGCTATCAAGTATACGGCGCAGTACTGTTTTTTTGTGTCTTTTCCAGGGAAGAAGAGTAGAAAAAAAACGTGGCAGAGTCAATGCGCTATCCTCCTTAATATTATACTGCGGTGTATAGCGCACTTCTTTTTTGCAGATTGGTTTGTCCCAGGTGGCTATAAGTAGGGGTGTTATTGACCGGGCGCCCGAGCAATATTTGTAAAATGTTTTCTGTATTATCTTTTTTTATTTGGATAATGCGCCCATTTAGATCGTTTTGCTGCTTACACTCAGGCAATCTTTGTTTGATTGTATACCATGTCTGCCGGCTACTTTCTAATGCCTGCTGTTTAATATATTGAGTAAATGCGGAGTGTTGGTAAGAAGTCTGATCACTATGTTGTACAAAAAAAGCCTGGCGTTGTTGATCGAGTTGTTCTAATTGACTTAATAAGGGTAATTTTTTATCCAGAACATGCCCCATAGTGTCAACATCACGTTCAATAATTGCTGTACTTTCTGATTGTAATAATATAATGGCTTGCTCAAGACAGGCTAATTCCTGCTTAAGAATTTTATCTAAAGTCACCTGTGCAGTTTCTTTTTCTGAGAGCGTCAACGGGTTCATATTATTATCCTGTTAATTGTAATTAAACAACGCGCATAAGCCATATTTTTTAATCGTGTGGCATCGCTTTTTTTGCTGCTTAAGCAAGTTCTTTTTCATAACTGATGAGCTTTTCTGCAATGCGCTCAGAATTAAACTCAAAGCTACCATCACTGAGTGAATGTCTGACTTGTTCAACTTTTTGAGTATCAATAATGGGCAGACGGGAAATCTGTTCTTCTAGAGCCTTTATACGCTGGACAGAGCTGGTCAGATTGACGGAGTCCTGTTTCAGCGTAGCTTTTGCTGATTGCTCTGCTGGGCTACTGGAGTCAGAAGAAACAGCTTTTACCTGTTTTTGTTCATTTGCTCGACTAGTCTGCGCTGCATTATTATTTATATTGCTAATATTGATTGGCATTTTTTATGCTCTCCCGTTTGGCTATATTATCGGCCATTGTTTGGGAATCTTTAATGTTTATTGATATTTTTTTTAAAAATTGACGGACACAATTCCCCGCTCAATCACCAGTGCTTCAATTATTTTATGAGAACTATTATTGCGCACTTTTATCATCTGATTATATCGTCCGCTGCGCAGTGCAGTACCTTTCATACTGATCTTTAGTTTACTGTTCATGGCATAAATCATTACTGTTTCCTTTTTATGCACCAGCAGGGCTTCCTGCAGCATAGAGCTTTTAATGACCCGGTTAGGACGAATGGTTCTGCGGGCTTCACGACCACTGACATCACTAAAGCTGGAAAAATGATTATAATTTTGATTACTTATTTCCTGTTCGGTGAGTTGCAGATTATTTTTGTTCAGCATTTCCCCACGGGTAATTGTTGTTTTACTGCTCACCATATTGCGCATGAGTATACTTTTAACCGGAATATAGATACTCCATGTAGGGGTATCCATGCAGCGCACATTAATAGTCCAGTTTCTGGCAATAGTTTTGCTGCTGCTTGAACTGGCCTCTAAAGCCTGTGAGCACTGTTTAAAATGTATGCGTGAATCAATTTTTCCCGCCTTAATTTCTTTGATCCGTATATCATCTGGAATATGTGTGCGTACATATTCAATAGCGGCATCACGGATCTGCTGATGAGCATGATAACCGGCTGCTGAAAGCAATGTTGAATAAAATATTAAAAACAGACTGACAGCCAGAACAGAGCATAATTTTTTGACACATTGTTGTTTTATTAATGTATTCCAGGCTGTCATTTTTTTGTCCTTTTTGTGTACTGTTCAATAACTGAAACGAATTAGTACGCTTATATACTTTATATGCAGATATTTATGCAATAAATATACCTAAAAATATCAAAAGAATGATTTTAATTACGGTTTTTTTTAAAAAAAGGACTATATTTGTTAAATATAATTTTATTAATGCCGATGGATTTAAATAGCCATTGCCATAATCTGTCTCAACAGGAAGTGCTTTTAACGGAAGTATTAGCAATATAATATCAGGAGAGTAACATGTCTATGCCCTTTTCATTTGGAAAGCCCAGTATATTAAAAAATTTATTTTTGGCTTTTATCGCCTTTGGTATGCTGCTGGGAATGGTTTTCCCCCTTTGGGCAAGTCTGTTTGTTGACTGGAAGGAAGGAATGCATATCTGGTTTAGCTTATCCTGTATTATAGCCGGCTTAATTATTGGTCTGGCCAATTACTGGTTGTTAAAGCTTATTTTATTAACACGTTTAAAATGTATTTCTGATGTATCGATACGTATCAGCAATAATAATCTGTCTGAAAAACTGCATGTAAACAGTTTTGATATGGTGGGTGATATTGCTAATAGTTTTAATCATATGACTGAGAACCTGCATAATGTTATCAGTGAGATTATGGCGGTGAGCAATCGCCTGTCCTCCACCAGCTTATCAATGAATTCAATTACCGATGAAACACAGCAAAAAATTGAGCAGCAAAAACAGCAAACTGAGAATGTAGCAAATTCTATTCGTAATATGTCTGATAAAGTAGAAGAAATGACCAGCAATGCCAATGAGGCATCTGATGCGGTTGCCAGTGCCAGTGAAGAAACACAAAATGGTTATCAGGAAGTTGAAGCCACTATCAGTTCAATCCGCAGTCTGGCAAATAATGTCAGCAAAACTTCCGATGTGCTGGAACAACTGGCCAGAGATAGCGAAAATATAGGCACAGTCATTGATGTTATTAAGAGTATTGCAGAACAAACCAATTTATTAGCCTTAAACGCAGCCATTGAAGCTGCTCGTGCAGGTGAACAGGGTAGGGGCTTTGCTGTGGTTGCAGATGAAGTGCGTACTCTGGCAAGCAGAACTCAGGAATCAACCAAAGAAATTGAGCAAATGATTGAGCAACTGCAAAGTGCATCGAATAATGCAGTACAGGTCATGGGTCAGGGAAAGGAACAGGCGAGCAAAAGTGTTTCTCAAGCCTCAGAAGCAGGGCAGTCATTAGAGACAATATCGGCGTCGGTGACAAAATTAGCGGTGATGAATACTAATATTGCTACATTATCAACAGAACAAAATCATTTAACAGAAGAAATTAATAATAGTATTATGACTATTAATACTGTTGCCCAGGGCATTGTGAATAGTTCAGAGGCAATTAGCCAGTCCGGTCATGATGTGGAAGAACTGGTCAAAGAAATGAACCTTCTGGTGAGTAAGTTTACTTTATAAACTCTTTTTTAGTTGGACATGCAACCCATCTTGTTTTTGGTAAATGTTTCGCCAATAATCTCTTTTAACTTGTCAGGTTGAATAAGTGTTATTGTTTCATCTTCAATACTGATTAAACCCTCTTTCTTTAATTTGGACATAATACGTGAAAATGTTTCTGGTGTAATAGACAGGCGCGAAGCAATCATGGATTTGGTTGCTGTCAATTTGACTGTGGGTTGTTTTTGTAAATCATTGATATGACCTAATAAATAACTGATTAGTCGGTGCTTGGCATTATAAATAGTCAGCTCACTGATTTCTGTTAATAAGCCTTTTAAACGCGTACTCATATCAGCCATCATGGCAAAACACAGGGCATTGGATTTTTGTAGTTGTTTGGTGAAAGCATTATTGTCAAAATAAAATAATTCGCTACTACTGGTTGCCCGGGCGTTTACCGGAAAACGATTGCCTTCCATAAACATAACTGCTTCAGCAAACGTCTGTCCTGGGCCAATAATATCAACAACTTTTTCATTACCCTCAGGTGACGTTTGAAATAACATTATCTGGCCACTACGCACTAAAAAAAAACGGCTGGCTTCATCACCTTGTTCAAATAAAGTTTCATTTCGTTTTAATGAAGTCAGATTAGACTGGTGTAAAATACTGTAAAAGGCATCATCGGGTAAACGACGAAATAAATAATGCTGACGTAATTCTTGCTGAAAAAGCTTGCTGATACTCAATGAAAAATCCCTGATAGAGTCTGATATTATTATTATTTAGTGCTTAATAGAAGAGCGAAGATTATAGTTGACTCATAGCAAAATTGGAAGTGTTTCGTGAGTTGCCGGAAGAGGGAGTAGTGAAAAATGATAAAGTTTAGATTTTAAATTGAACAGGCTTTTAATAAACAGCTTGATGCAGGCGTTCAGTTTGCTCCTTTTTTTGCAATTGTGTGAGTATAAGCGGGTTTTGCTCCCGTAAAAAGAGCAATATTTTCGCCTTTTTATTTCTTTTTGATGGTTCACTGGTCTCGCTGGATTACTGAATGATTTTCTTAGCAGCATAAAAAAAGCAGGGTATAAAAGCCCTGCCTTTTCTGTCATTCAGAAGCAACGTTTATATTAAGCGCTGGCTTCCTCCTTACCACCGACAAAGAAGCTGTAGATGTAAACGCAGAGTCCAATTAAAAAGACCAGACCGGCAATTTCACGCATCAGGTAAAATATTTCTAATTTTTCCTGAACATCCATAAAGCCCATGGGCGTGTCCGTATAACGCTGCAGCCAGACCTGCAGTACACCCGCAGCAGTCAGGAACAGAGTGATAAAGACCATAGCGATAGTCATCAGCCAGAAAGCCCACATCTCAACCACCTGAGACTGGTTACTATTGGCTGCCGCACGGCCGCGCAGTAGTGGCATGGCATAGGAGATCACTGCCAGGTTAATCATCACATAAGCACCGTAGAAGGCCATATGACCATGAGCGGCGGTTACCTGAGTACCGTGTGTGTAATAGTTCACGGGGGCAAGAGTATGAATGAAACCCCATACGCCAGCGCCTAAGAAAGCCATCACTGCAGTACCCTGTGCCCATAAAACAGCGGCTTTATTCGGATGCTCACGACGACGCTGATTGACCATATTAAAGGCATACAGCACCATCATAAAGAAGGGAATAGGCTCCATCGCAGAGAAGATTGAACCCCACCACTGCCAGTATTCCGGTGTGCCAATCCAGTAGTAGTGATGGCCAGTACCGATTAAGCCGGTGATTAAGCTCATAGCGATAATGATGTATAACCATTTTTCAATGATTTCACGGTCAACACCGGTGGTCTTAATCAGTACGAAAGCCAGCATGGCACCCATAATCAGTTCCCAGACGCCTTCAACCCACAGGTGAACTACCCACCACCACCAGAATTTATCTTCAATCAGATTGGATGGATTAACAAAAGAGAACAGGAAGAAAACTGCTAAACCGGTTAAACCGATAAACATGATCATACTAATAACGGTCTTACGGCCTTTAAGCATGGTCATGCCAATATTGAACAGAAAGCTCAGAGCCACTATCACAATACCAATCTTGGTAATGGTCGGCTGCTCGAGAAACTCCCGGCCCATGGTCGGCAATAGGTCATTCATGGTCAGTTCGGCCAGTGTCGCATAAGGTACCAGCAGATAAGCCAGTACAGTAGCACCACCGGCAGCCAGAAATACCCAGAACATTAAAGTCGCCAGCATCGGGCTGAACAGCTCGGTCTCGGATTCTTCTGGAATAAGATAATACGCCGCACCCATAAAGCCAAACAGTAACCAGACAATAAGCAGGTTTGTATGTACCATACGCGCTACGTTAAATGGAATAGCCGGGAATAAAAAATCACCCCAGATATATTGGGCACCTAAAACGGCACCAAAGATTATTTGACCTAAAAACAGGCCAATTGCTGCGATAAAATACAGCTTCGCAACGGATTGTGATTGATATTGCATTGTCTAGCTCCCCTTAACCTTCAATGTTTGGTGGCCAGTTAGCCGTGTTGACGTTAGCAGTCCAGATAAAGAATTCGCTTAATGCATTGATTTCTTCGTCTGTTAAGTCAAACTGCGGCATTCTGCGGCGGTGATCACCTTTTTGAGTCAGATCATCATTGGCTGCCTGACGGTATTTTATCCAGGAACTCATGAAGATTTTAAAGGCCGCCGGGTTGCTATTACCGCGGCGTTTGTAAACATTACCCAGCTCCGGTGCAAAATATGCGCCTTCTCCCAATAATGTGTGACAACCGATACAGTCATTGTCTTCCCATATTTTTTTACCCAGAACCACTTCCGGGGTGATATTCTCTCGGTGATCGCGTTCGGCGAGAACGCCTTGCGTATCGAAGGTAAGGGCCAGAAGTAACAGGAAGAAGAATACACTCCCCCCATAAAATATATTTCTGGCCATGGTTTTTGTGAACACTTCACTCATGGCATACTCCTATTATTATGTTGCGTCAGTATCCTGCAAACCTTAACATCTCTCCTTGATGTATATCAAGCACACAAATTACAAGGACTTAGTACACTTGTTTAAGATGGGCTTTTTTACAGGCTTAAATCGATAAATCCCATACGTTGATTCGTTAAAGGGTGCTCGGGTGAAGGCCCCTGAGCAATAATAGCAAAACCACGATTAACCTGTTGCTCTTTGAACCATTCACGTAAAAATGGTGTCCATTCAGATAAATCTTCTTTAGCCTTTACTGGCAAAACCCCATAGGAAAATTGTAAGGCCTGGCAAGTGCTTTCTTCAGAACTAAATGCAGTCACCCACACAGGCAAGCGATAGCGGGTTACAATTCTGGCCATATTGCCTGAACGAGTAGGTATAATGACCGCTTCAGGACAGGTATTTCTCACCGATGACTGTATATTATGAGCAATAAGTGTTTCCGCATCTGCGTGTTTTCCTAAACGTTCCAGTTCCCTGTCAATGGTTCGATAAGGTTCCGTCGCACTGGCAATTTCAGCAAGCATGGCAGTGGCATCAATGGGGTATTTCCCCATAGCAGATTCACCTGACAGCATCACTGCATCAGTACCATCTAATATGGCATTAGCAACATCCGTTGCTTCGGCACGGGTAGGTCGTCTATGTTCAGTCATTGATTCTAGCATCTGCGTTGCAGTAATCACTGGTTTACAGGCATTACCGGCCAGTTTCATAATGCGCTTTTGCGCTACTGCAATGGATGAAATCGGAATTTCAACGCCTAAATCACCACGGGCTACCATCAGTCCATCAGACACCTGAAGAATGCTTTCCAGTTCGTCTAACGCCCCTGAACGTTCAATTTTAGCGATAACAAAGGGCTTATAGCCCATTTCTTTAGCTGCTTTCTTCAAATCAACAATATCCTCTTTATTGGCAACAAAGGACTGACTCACTGCATCCACACCCTGATTAAGAGCAAATTCCAGGCAGTCACGATCATGTTCTGTAAAGGCGCTAAAGCCCAGGTCAATACCTGGCAAATTAAGACCTTTTCGAGAACGTAACTCACCACCAGAACGAACTTCACAACACACATCCGTAGCATTAACATCAGTCACTAATAAGGATATCAAACCATCATTGAGAAAGAGCTTGTCACCAATCTTTACCGTCGCCGGCAATTCTTTAAAACTGACAGAAACACATTGCTGATCACCGACAATTAGCTTAGTGGTCAAAGTGAAACTAGCACCATTTTGTAACTCAATTGGTTCTTCACTGAGTTCTCCAATACGCATTTTTGGCCCGGGCAAATCCGCCATAATGGCCAGACGCCGACCGGTTTTTTCTGAAGCCTTGCGCAATTTTTTTATAATTTCGCCATGGCTTGAAAAACTGCCATGAGAGAAATTCAGCCGAGCAATATTCATGCCTGCACGTAATAAGGCTTCCATCATTTCCGGAGTATTGGTTGCAGGGCCGATAGTGCAAACAATTTTTGTCTTATTTGTTGGGTATCTCATATATATTTGATGTTCTCTTGTAGCCATTGTGGTGGCAAAATTTACTTTATTGGCATGCAATTTAATCATTTTTTAGCCAATATATCAAAAGAAAGCTGCTTAATTTTAATTTTCTGCTAGTCAGCTTATCTATTTGAAATAAAACAAATAATATTTTATTTTTATCAAACAAACCTGGCTAACTTGCGGCTTATTTGTTTGCTTACGTTTAAAAAACATCTCATATCTGGTAAATTACTCTTTTTTTGAAAACTCCATCCTATTGGAAATATTGCTCAGTAAACATTCCGAATAACGATGCAAAGGTACTTTATATTATGGATTTAACCAAATCATTAGGCTTACACACTCGTAGTGACCGGCTTGAAGCAGATGAAGAAAAAAAACGGATACAGCTTTATATTAATCTGAAGCTACATTCCTCCGGACTGCCGGCTTGCGAAGCAAAAGACTGTGATAATGATTTTTTCTCCATTGCCGACGACTTATTGCATAGTTATCGTGAAAAATCACGCTTACTATCACAATACCTTTGCCCTGCCGATCAACGTATTCAAACTTTTCTTGATGAGTATTTAGTCGATAGTGGCAGTAGTGAACAACCTTTGCTACCTTCCAATACACTGGTTTTAGATCGTCATGGGGTCGCACGAGAGCTATCATTACCTGCCGATGGTGACTATTTTGAATCTGAATTTGTCAAGAGCTATCGTGTCAGCCAGGGTGTGCTTCATAATACTTCACGGGATCGGCGCACCACTGCAGGCTCATTCCATATTGCTGAAGGTGGCCTGCCCATCCCAGGTGATAAAAAAGCAGTGCCTAAAATAACCTATGCTAATTTACTGCTGGAAGCCTTAAACCCACCCGATGAACTTATGAATCTGCCTTTTACTTCAACTCAAAAAGAGCAGGCACATAGTTTTCTATCATTGCTATTACGTCCTATTGTCTGCCCTGAGATTCCTGGTTTTGAAGATGAAAAAACGATGGAGATCCGCTTCTTTGCTCCCGGCTCATTAGCAAGCAACCTGGATTTTGTCGAAAGTATCTTTGGTAATGCCGGCAATCCCAGTCTCTCTGAAAATGATGCAGGGCTGGATATCCAGCACTGGGTGGGACATACCGGTTGCGTCATTCTGGCTCCCCATCTGGTACGCATGAAGAAAAAAGATCTGGGTCTGCCGCATATAGACGATGCAACCGAAGGCCAGAAGCATGATGAAATGTGCTGGCAGCATGAGGACGAGCTGTACAATAATGGTCAGCCATTTAAGATCACTGCAAGAGACAAAAAAGGCGTTATTGTTACTATTCTTGCTGATAACTACTTTGGCTATTGCAAAAAAGAAGTTAAAACCCAAATCAGCTATTCAACCAACCTTTTCGGTCTGGCTGAAGAAGAACATTCTGGCGGTGCTCTGGCTTTTCCACGGCACAATCATGGTGAAGAATTTGGCAAGGACACACGCACTAAAAATGCCGACTATCACTTTTCCCAGGTGCTGGAGCAATACGGTGACATCATGGAACTTCAGGAAGAAGGCTATGCCATCGATAAAACTTTCCCTGAAATTATCTATGTTCCGGAAACCAATTTAAAAATGGACATTAATGAGCAAGAAGTGACCTGGACTTATAATGGCAAGCAACAGATGATTAAGCTCAAGCCGGGTAAAATCTACATGCATCCCAGTGGTTATCGAATCGCTATGGAGAAGCACCCAAGAGCCCCTTCATGGCGCATTGTCGGTACCGATGCTGAAGGTACATTCTGCCACAAACCCTGTACGGTTTCCGGTGGTGGTAAATCAGAAATATCCAAAGCAATTGATGATGCGGTTATCTATGGCCCATTATTTGTTAACAAACTCGATAACGCCGTGAAAAAAATTGATGAGATTATGGCCTATGATTATTCTCAACGTTATCTGCACGAATTTGCCCCTGATTATTCAGACAAACCACCACGCTCACCCCTGAGCATAGAAAGAAGTCTGGGTTCAATGATCAAAATGTTTACTCCCTCAGAAGAAAAATTTACGCCGGAGTATAATGCCTGGCTGGAAACCATACCAGAGTCAATCAAGGCACTTGCCTTTGTCATCAAGCGCTTTTATCGACCTTCATGGGGCAATAACTGGAAGAAACATTTTACCGTTGATATGGTTGACGGCGTACAGGGGCATGAGCTGAAGTTTCAGGATCGTCAATTGGTCATGTCTTATCTGCGGGTAGGCTTTGATAGTGACGGTGCGTGGCGTATTTACAAGATGCGTCAGGACTATGTGGTCGCCGAAAAATTACAAATGGAAGATGATATCAGTGCCTCAGTGGTAGTACCCGCTAAAAAACTGATTAATATGCCGGCTAAAAATACCCACGAATGCGTTAAGTTAGTCAACAATTGTGAATATCGTCTATTTCAGCGACCGGATGATGCCATTATTAAAGGCTTTGATAAGCAAACTGAGCTGGAAATGGCCTTACCAGACAATTTTCTAGCCAATTATCAACCATTGGCAGCTGATGATTTAAAGGAACTCTCTGAAGATCAGGTGGAGTTTGATAAGTACACAGCTCCTATGCGCAGCCTTCTACTGGACAGTCTGAAGAATGAACAGACAGCGGTTTCTTCAGCACATCCTTTAATGGTCAATGGGGAGCCCAGCAAAAATCCAAGATATTTACAGCTGCGTTCTGATTTAGCCAATCCAATTAAGAAATATCTGGCTGAAATCAGCGCCCGCTTACATCGCCGTGCGCCTTTGGATGAGGCTATCTGTTTCCCTGTTGATTCAGTGCTTACCGGACGTCGAAACAATCCACCCGATGCTGAAGCAGGTGTACGTTCTCTGGCCGTTTATAATCCCATTCATTATCAGGAATTACCGGAATTATTTATGGACTTTATTTGCAGTCTGACTGGCAAATCACCGTCCACCACCGGTGCTGGCTCCGAAGGTGCTTTAACCAAGGGGCCCTTCAATGCCCTTTATCCCACAGCAGATGTTAATAATGCACTGGTGTCCTATATTCTGACCGATTATTCCGGTTTCAGCAGTGCTGCCGGTTATGTCGGTCCACACACCAAGGTTAATCATGATATTAGTCTGATTATTCCAGAAATCTGGGCATTACTTAAGCCGGAAAAACGACGCCCGGATTATTTAATCAGTAAGGGGCAATTAGAAAAACTGGAAGACTTTGAACATAACGGCAAACCCGTGTTAGCCAGCCGACTGGGTTATCGTATTACCAGTTTATTTGTGCACGGTTTCTTCGGTAAGATTTTTGATAATCCATCCGCTGTATTTGATGAAAAGATTCTATGCCCGGAAACCCAGAATATGGATGATTTTGTTGACGGTATTAACAACATTGTTGAAGCTCAGAAAAATGTTGCTCAGGGATATATCAACGATGGTTCAATTGAACAAGCCTGTCCGCCACTGAAAGCACTATTGTATATAATGGCAAATGGTGACTATGAAGGCAAAGATGCCCATCATCCTGAAATCAGAGCCATGTTTACCCGAGAAGCATTACTATCATCTGACTGGTACCATAGACGTCTGCAAGTGAAACAGGAACGCGATATTGCTCTGTGGAAGCGTCATATCGACTATTTAACTGATTACCTTGAACGCGATAGTCATGCCGAGGAAGCCAAGCGTCTGAAAATCTCCAAACAGTTGAAAACTGCTCAGGATAAACTTGAATACGTTTCAGATAAGAACTACCTGGATGAACTGGTCGGTACGCTTGGTGCTGATCCAATGGAATAGAACGCGGTCAGCAGTTAATAGTATTATAAAAACAAATTTTATAATACTATTTGGCCTTAATAAATAACTTAAGGTACACTCCAGATATCCAGAGCGTATTCGGCAACGCCTTTTTTATTGGCTAACAGTTTTGTTACTTTTTGCTGATATACCTGGCTATTTTCAATTGTTTCAATGGTCTTAAAGTTATTATCAAAAGGTGTTGCACTGATCAGTGCACTAATGGTTTCTTCACCATAGGGGTGTTCAACAATTAATTTTAATTTAGATTTATTACCTCCAACAACATATATCTGACCTGCTTCAACCCGATATTTATCTTCAAATAAATTAGGCACAAGATGCACCACATGACCATCTGCCTGAAAATAATTTAAATTAAGATAAGCGTCTTTATCTGTCACAAAATAAATTATGATATGCTCGCCAGAACGATAGTAGCGGTTATCTTCTTTGGCTGTCCACATTTTCAGCTTAATATCACTGGCATAACGCTCATTATGATCGACCCGATGACTTTTTGATTTTTTATTTTTAATAATAGCTTCATCGGCGGGTGAATTAGTTCCGCTATCATGTTTAACGGCTGATATACCACGAAAATGAAATGCTGCCTTTTTAAAACTATCTTTATTACCCAAAACCACACTGGGGACTTCGCAATCAAAAAACACTGATTTTTCCAGTTTGCCTGAGATTATCCTGCTCTGTTTCTCACCTATTTGAATCACGCTATTAGCGGCAAACAATTCCTGCCGGCAACCGACATAATAGGTCAGCACCAGAGAAGAATTTTTACCCACCTTAATTTGTTCTCCGAGGATCAGGTCATCACCGAAATCAAGTGCCCGAGCATTCCGGTTAATAACATTAACCGAACCATCAATACTGCTAATAATACCAACTGCTGTTTGTCCCTGAGCCATTATCGGCAGCAGTAAAAAAACAATCAGCAGATAAGCACATGTGGGGTTTATTATTGTTTTGTGTAACGTACGCATTATATCCCTTCCCTTAAATTTTTAACTTCATAAACAAAAATCGCAGCCCTGCCCTTTAACGGCACTTCTCCCTTTGCCTGACAGTCGACCTGCTGTGCAACCTCATCATAAGCCGCCTGAGTAATTAATACCGGCACCCCCACAGTTTTAGTCACACCTTCTACCCGGGAGGCCGTATTAACACTATCACCAATAGCAGTGTAATCCATTTTTTTGTCTGAGCCAATATTACCCACCAGAGCATAGCCGGTATGCAGGCCTATTCCATTATTCAGCTGTGCCCGCCCTTCCTGCTGCCATTTTGTATTGAGTAGCTCAAGTCGCTGACGCATTTGCAATGACGCCTTCACCGCTGCCAGTGTCGGATTATCGATATAAAGAGGGGCACCGAAAAAAGCCATTAAACCATCACCTATAAACTTATCAACAGTACCGTTATTATCCAGAATAACTTCTGTCATGGCAGAAAAATATTCATTAAGTGTCTTAACCACCTCTTCTGGAGGTAAATTTTCTGAATAAGTAGTAAAATTACGAATATCTGAGAATAAAATACATATTTTTTCGCGTTTACCTTCCAATGCTATTGGTTTATCCGAACTGAGAATATCCTTGACTACCTGCTCATTGACATAACTGCGGAAAAACTTAGCCAAACGTCGCTTACTTCTCTCCTCAGAGACAAAGCGGTAGAAAAAAGTCATACCAAAACTCCATAAAATAAGCAGTATAGGCACAACATAGGCGAGCAATACATTATGGTTAAAGAGCCATAAATTAGCAAATGAATACAGTAACAAGACGACAATAGTCAGTATCACAGCGGTACGTATACTGCGTCGGGAAGAATAGTAAACCACCAGAAAAGACAACAGGATATTCAACAGCAGAGTTAACAGCAGAGGGGTTTTATTAAGCAGATTATGATTAATCAACATATCAATAGCATGAGCATGAATCACCACACCCGGTGTTTCCTGAGCAACGGGTGAGGGTAAAATATCACCAGAGACATTAGTCACACCCAGTAACACAATTTTATTTTTAAAGTGCCTGGTAAAATAGTCACTATTATTGACTCTGGCCATCTTTAACACATCTTTAAAAGCCAGCACGCTAAAGGTTTTGTTCAGTTGATAATTAATAAAAAGTTCTTCTTGTTCAGTTTCAAGCGGCTTACCCAGATAATCAACAGCCACCAGATTAGAGAAACCAGGCAGCATTTTTTTATCCATAATCTCTGATTTATAATACAGCTTAATTCGGCGAATAAAATTATCAGCATCCGGTAAGGTGTTTACCACGCCAAAACCATTACGCCCGACAATAGCGCCAAATTGTTTCATCGGTAATGAGGTATCCATTTCGACCACTTCAGAGCCTTCATTAACCCGCGTCGCAGCCCCCACCCCCATAACAATATTTGTATGATATTTATTTTGAGCAATTAATAAGGCCCGCCTGAGTGCATTACGTTCTTTATCACTACGGGTAATAAAGTCATCTATATGTTTAGTCCAGATCAAGTCAAGGGCTATAATTTTTGCCTGGTATTTACCTAATTGTTCTATAATTTCTGCAAAAAAAGTATCCCAGAGAATGAACGGCTGCTTAATCTCAGCAATAGAGGGATCATCAATACCAATAATAACAATTTGTTCGGAAATTTTTTTCTGCTGCAATAAACTACTACGCAAATTATAACGCACATCTAAAGATTTCATTTCGACAAAATGAAATACACCGCTATATTCCACCAGTACGCTCAGGGCGATTCCCAGAAAGGCAATAATCATATATTGGTATTTCATGTTATATTAACTACTCGATTCATTGAGCACATCAATACCCCTGTCATTAGTTTCATAGGCTATTTACGCACCTGAATCGTAAAAAAAGTACCTGGAATTTTTGACTCATTTACAAAGGAAAAAAGTTCTCCCACCTGCTCCAGAGAGCTGACTGAAAGATTTTCAAAATCCTTAGCTAATACTTCTTCAGGCAGTTGACCTTGCATATACTCTCTGGTAAAAAAACAGGCAATACGCTCATTAATCGCATCTGCACTGGCTCCGAGTTCAAAAGGCATATCTCCGGGCAAGATCACACTGCTATCCTGCACAAGAAAATTATTGGCTTCAAAGCGATTGGGGAAAAAACGTACTATTTCATGTTGCTGATTTTCAAAATAGCAATAAACATAGGCATCATGCAGGGCGGTAATTTTTAAATTAAAGAGTTCACCCGGCAATAGCATTTTACTGTCTTTATCCTCATATTGAATCAATAATGTTGTTTTTAAAATATTAACTGGCTGTTCTGTTTTTTGTTCTGAAATAACGGGAATATCATTATTAGTGAGTTCATTGGGCTTATTATTTTTTACTATTTTTTCCTGCCCGGCTATTTCAGACACTTCCGGTTCATCAGTTGCTGTTGGCTTTTTCTGTGCAACTGAGCTAACTGTTTCAGGCTCCACAGGCACATGTTCATCTTTTTTCAGCAGAAAAACTAAGCCCAGCAACAGCACTAAAACTACGCTAACGGACAGGATAGAGTATATTTTTCCAGCGGGGACATTATGTGTTGATTTGAGCAGTAGTTTTTGCCGAATAGCCTGACATTGATGAATAAGATCAGCATAGGATTCAGGACGATCAGACTTGTCCTTAGCCATCATAGAGGTGATCAGGAGCACTACCTGCTTATGCAATTGTGCATTTAATTCTTTAGGGTCAAGAGGCTCAATCGAGTTCTTTTTTATCACCATTTCAGTCAAATTAAAGCCTTCATAGGGTTTTTTACCGGTCACCATATGAAAAAAAACACAGCCTAGGCCATAGATATCTGCTTTAAAATCAACATTATTAGGCTCATTAAACTGCTCAGGTGCCATAGAACTGGGTGTACCTATCATAGTACCCACAATAGTTAGATTATCCCCCTGCTGCGGATCGGTAGAACGGGCTATACCTAAGTCAGCCAGTTTTGGAATAAAATGTTGCTCTGCATCACCATCAGGCTCAGGTTTAAGTAATATATTTTCAGCTTTAATATCACGATGAATAATGGATTTTTTTTGTGCATAGGCCAGAGCATCAGCAATATTTTCAATGATTTCCAAAGCCTTTACTTCATTGATTTTACCCTGTTTTCTAATCCATGCCTGTAAAGAGGGGCCATCAACATATTCCATTGCCAGATAAGGCGATTGTGGATATTGTTCAGTTTCACAGGTGACTCCCGCCTGAAAGCAGGAAACAATATGGGGATGGATCAAATCTGCCAGTATTTGTACTTCACGATGAAAACGCTCAACAAAGGCATCGTCTATAGTGCCGTTGCTAACATTCAAAACTTTAATGGCAACATCTCGCTTTAAGAAAGCCTGGCGACCTTTATAAACAGTACCACTACCGCCTTTACCCAACACACAACAAACCTCTAAATCAGGAATTTGCGGATAGTTAATGGTAAAGACTTCTGTCTTAGCAGAGTCATTTTCTTGATTGTCTTGCTGTTCAATCATAAAATCGGGTCATTTATTCTGTTCTCATCAACAGCTGATGTATTATCGATATGTGAACTGGCGCACAGTTAGATTTAAAACAGTGATATCCATTGACTAACATCCTGTGCATATCCCTACACCCGTCTTTTTAGCAGATTAATGAGCATAATACTATAGGAAAAAATTGATTTTGCCTGGTTTTATCAATACCGGCTGTGCTTTTTAAAGGTCTGCAAATAAATCATCTCATTGTCCTCTTAAACATTCAGTATATTCATTGATATGATGCAGTATATTTGACACAACTTCTTTATCCGCATCACTAAAATAGCGATCCGGGGTTTGTTTATTAATAATTTGAATAACACCAATAGGGGTTTTTCTATTATCGATAATGGGCGCAGCTATCATGGAATGAATAAAATAGCCGGTATTTTTTTCAACGCTATTATTGTAATCTTCATTCGCTTGCACCTGATTGATTATCTGAGCCTGATTTTGTGCATAGATTTCATGTACAATACCACTATCATCAGGTAATTCAACATAGCTTATGCCTTCTATGTAGGCACTCCAGAATGTTTTTGTCTTAGGATCATGAATAAAAATAGTACAACGCTCTGCCTTAAGCGCTACTTTGATCGTATCAGATATAGCTCTGATTTTTTCCAGAAAATCAATATCTGTTTTTAAAACGTTTTCGAGATCAGTAAAATCTGTGTTAAGCATTGTTTCAATTAATATTTTAAATAAAGGATTGTTTATTTTTACATGAGTGCTGCGCAAATAACAATAAAAAACAATGTTAATAGTCTGCACATCAGCAGTAATGGTCACTGGACTCACCAGACGATTAACAGCATTTACCAGCAATTAAAACAATTTACTATCAATAGCAAAGTTACCAGTGTCTACTGGGATTTTTCTCATATTGATAGTCTGGATACCTCTGGCATTATCATTATCATTGAATTTATGAGACGTTTTGATGCATCTTCGGTCACCTTTACCTATACCGGGATGAATCCAGAACAGCAAAGAATGTTTCTTTTTTATCGAAAAAATTATATCAGACCTCACTCAAATAAGATCAGAAAACAGGCATTTTTTTATTCCTTAGGGAAATCAGTCAGCATTTTTTTTCATGGCTTTATAGAATTTAGCCATTTTATTGGCTTTAGTGTTTATCAGCTCATCTTAAGCCTGCGTCATCCGTCCTTATTTCGTATCAAATCAACACTTAAGCAACTGGATATTTCAGGTTTGCAGGCCCTGCCCATTGTCGGTTTAACATCCTTCCTGGTAGGACTGGTCATTGCTTATCAGTCCGCAGAACAACTTAAGCAGTTTGGCGCCAGTATTTTTATCGTTGAAATGGTGAGTATTTCCATTTTTCGGGAACTTGCACCAATGATTGCAGCAATCGTTATTGCCGGGCGCAGTGCCAGTGCATTTACCGCAGAAATCGGTATTATGAAAATTACTGAAGAAATTGATGCGATGCAAACCATGGGTTTTAATGCCCATCGTTTTCTGGTACTGCCAAGAATTATCGGTCTGATGTTATCCATGCCATTGATTGTTTTTTTTGCCGATATATCAGGTGTTTTCGGTGGCATGTTAATCGCTCAGGGGGAATTAGGGCTCACCTTTGCGGAATTTATTAGTCGCATGCACACTGAAGTTGAGCTCAAGCATATTATGATTGGCCTCATCAAAGCACCTTTCTTCGGTATTATCATCGCTTCTATTGGTTGTTTCAGGGGCTTTCAGGTCACCGGCAGCACCGATAGCATCGGCCGTTATACCACTATTAGTGTCGTCAATGCAGCATTTTGGGTGATTGCCTCCAATGCTATTATTTCGGTACTATTAACGGAGATAGGTGTTTGAGTACTATTATTCAATTTGAGCACATTTATACCCGTTTTGCTGACAACCTGGTGCACAATAATGTCAGTTTTAGCATAAATCAGGGAGAAATTTTTGGCCTGTTAGGAGGCAGTGGTTCAGGGAAATCAACTTTACTCAGGCAAATGATCATGCTTCAGGCGACGACTTCCGGTACGATTACCGTATTAGGAAAAAAATTAAACTCACTTACACTCAATGAAGTTCAAAGTTTACAGCGTCAATGGGGGGTGCTATTCCAGTTCGGTGCTCTATTTTCATCTTTAAGTGTAGTGGACAATATCTCTGTAAGTTTAAAAGAATATACCACTTTACCGCTTGAAGTTATTTATGATATCGCTCATGCTAAAATAAAAATGGTGGGCTTGCCCCCTCATGCAGCCTATCTCTATCCATCCGAGCTTAGTGGCGGTATGAAAAAACGTGTGGGTTTAGCCCGGGCACTGGCCATGGATCCTAAATTACTCTTTCTTGATGAACCCACCAGCGGTTTGGATCCTGCCAGTGCCAGAGCATTTGACCGGCTAATAATTGAACTTAAATATATGCTCAATCTAACCGTTGTAATGGTGACTCATGATTTGGAAAGTATAGAATATGCCCTGGATCGTTTTATAATCCTTTATGACAAAAACATCTTAATTGAGGGCACAATGGCTGATGTACACGCATTACAGCACCCGGCATTAGATAACTTTTTTAAAAAAAATAAAATATAGCACAGGTTGTTAATAAATATAAAATGGACGGCAAAATAAATTATACCCTGATTGGCATTTTTGTTTTTGGCTTAGGTTTATGTCTGGCAGTTTTTTTACTGTGGATGGCTAAATACGGCTTTGAGCAAAGCCACTATGATCACTATCAAATCCAGATGACTGATGGTGTATCCGGTCTTAATATTGAATCACCGGTTAAATTTCGTGGTGTCAAAGTTGGTGTCGTTGATAAAATTTACATCAATCCTGATAATTCTGAATTAATTGATGTCTTGGTTTCGATTGAACCAGGGACTCCTGTAAAAGAAGATAGCATTGCTATTTTAACCGCTCAGGGTATTACAGGTTTAAGTTATATCGAATTAAAAGGCGGCAGTAAAGAGGCCCGGCGTCTTGCTAATGGGGCAACTATCAAAGCAGGCCAGTCATTGTTTAATAAACTTGAACAGACTGTAACCGATATATCACAACAATTAATACAATCAATGCAACGTATTGATAAACTACTGAGTCGGGAAAATATCAATGCACTCAGAAATCTCTTAGCTAACCTTGAATCCAGCAGTCAGCAATTTACTGAGCAGCTGCCCTTATTACTCAATAAAAAAAACACTCAGGCCATTGCCACAACACTGACCAATAGTGCTCATTTTAGCCAGCTAATGGTTGAGAATGATGACAATATTCAACATTTAATCACAAACGCACTAATCACTGAACAGCAAGCCATCAGCACTTTAAAAGGTATTTCAAATACCAGCCAGTCACTGAACAAAATATTAGCCACCATTGATAATAAATTTTCATCCGGTGAATACGATATACGACAAATGACTGAACCCCATCTGGAAGCCTTTGATAAACTATTAATTGAACTTGAATTGCTTAGTGATCAGGCTAATGAGGTATTGCGGCAGTTAAAAGAAAGCCCCAGCGATCTACTTTTTAAACAACAGCAATATCAACGAGGCCCAGGAGAATAATAATGAAACAATTAAGCCTTTTATTGCTACTACTTCTCAGCACTGCCTGCACACCTCCGGTTCAGCAGGTAAAACCTTATACTTACTACACATTAGACTTACAGAGATTCACAAACAAAGCCGGTACCACTGCCTACGATTACGTTAAAATTGATCTGCCTCATATATCCAGTAAACATCTATCAGAAAATATTATCTATACCAGCAAGCCCTTTGAGCAAAATAGTTATTTACAAAGTAAATGGAAAGAGCCATTAACCATAATGTTACAAAAATGGTTAGTGCAAAGTATTGATGATATGAAATTATTTAAAGGCGTTATTCGTGCAGCATCACGAGCTAAAGTAGCACTTATATTAGAAAGTGATATTGTCAGATTTGAACATGTACTTTACCGCAATGAAGTTGATATTACCATTCGGGTAATTTTAATTGACTATAAGCTGAGAAATATTATTAAACAAAAACGATTCAACTACAAAGTAAAAGTCGCCCAGGCATCCGCAAAATCAGCAGTGGAATCATTTAACCAGGCATTAGAGCAGTTTAATGTTGAGCTTTATAAATGGCTAAATGAAAAAAATCCAATTACTTGAGTTGCCTCGACAGACAAAGTGCTTTACCTGCCAACGGGGTTAATTGCTCTTTAGTGTAATTAGCATAGCAATGCCATTCCGTTGAAGTCCCCGACATAATGCTCACAGGCTTAATGATTAATTGTTTGTTCATACCTAATTGCTCTGTGAGTTGTGTATGAATTTCACCTTTTTTGTTCAGTTTAACTTTTCCTATCAGAGAGCTATTCATATCTTTTGCCGACAAATTTAGATCCCTTAAACTGCCAGGCCAGTGACCTGAGCCCGCCTTAAATTCCAACATCAAATATTTTAGTGGCGTTAAAGATTGTAGCACTTCCATCAGTTGAGTCTGCACCTGGGCATTGCTCATAGTAGCTATACCCGGCCCCATTTCTTTATACACCTCACCTTGAATATCCAGTGTTGTTTTTTTCTGCTTATGACGAAATGATTTAACGATCTGATCCTGATGCTGACAGCGTGTCTGCTGATAACTATAGCCCCCATCTGCGGCTTTACACTTATATAACTTAGCGGCAAAGCCAGTGCCTGGCAAGACAGAAAAAAGAATTCCACTTAGTAATACTCGCGGCCAAATATATTTAATCATTTTTACATTATCCCCATCCGTTATACTTAATATTGTAGTCACTTCAACATATAAAACAAACACATGTTATATTTTTGTTAAACACTTTTTAGCATTTAAGAGGTTCCGAATGATACAGATCATAGCATTTTTAGTGTTAATCACTTAGCATGAAGGTAGCATCATAGCGGTATTTTAAATACTCCTGACAGGGGAAAAATTATGAGCTCTCATACCTCAGCTTTAACAATACCTCTCATCAATCAGTATAAAGTTAAGTTCTATCTGCTCTTATTCCTGGCCTTACTATTTATCTCCGGCAATAGTGTTTCAGCAACACTTGAAAATGGCCAGCCATTTAATACCTCACTCAATGCTAACACCTATGCGGCCATTAAGTTTGTGGTACCTGAATATGCCACAAAAATGACCATACAGCTCACCAATGGCAGTGGTGATCTGGATTTATACCTGAAATATCAACGTGCAGTAAGAGGCCAAACCGTTGCCGAACTGGATGCCGATAAAGATTTTATGTCTGATGGTGCCACAGCAGATGAGCGTATAGTAGTCACTCTTTCATCTAATCCCCCTTTGCAGGCCGGTAGCTGGTATATCACCACACTTAATTACAATAATACTAAAACCAACTTCACCATCACCGCCTCGTATGAATTAAGTAATGCCATGGTGGTAACCCTTGAGGATAAGGATGTACGCGCCGACTGGTCTGCCATGGCACCGGCTGATAGCTATACTCTGTATTATGCCTATGCCAATCTTTATGGAGAGGTTGATATGAATACCCTGGGCATTATTGAGATGGGTCAGGATACCAGCATTTATGCGCCACAATTACCCAGCGGTACTACTTTTTTTACTGCGGTGGTAGCACATACCAATCACGGCGATGTATTGTCCAATATTGTTAAATTCATGCCCTATGGCGGTACTGTCAGCTACCCCTCCTTTGGTCAACAGTTAATGATACTGGCTGATGCACAGGAATCCGGTACCATTATTCTTAATGGCACACGTAATAATGATGGTTCCACACAAAGCATCATAGAAATCACTCACGACAGACGACAACATTCTGGCGTACTGTCCATCGCCAATGATAAACCGGCTTCATATGAAGAAAGTGCTTACTCAATAAATTTTAAAGTCAATTCAGATGGCAGTGTTGAGCATCAGGTAATCGCCAAAACCCGTACGGAAAAGGATTATCCCTCAGATATATATTCATCCATAAGAGACCGACGGTTCTATATTGACTGTAATAGATTTAAGACAGTGGATTCATGGCTAAAAGAGCTACATAATGATGCTGCTCCCTATGATATGGATGATGATGACACTTTCTTTAAGGATGAAATGCGTGTCTTAACAATACTCAATAATGAATTTGGCCCGCTCATGAAGACACTTTTTCATGTAAAGGGCTATTTGACTTATGATGCCTTATCATCCTACGAGTATGAACGTTTTAAAATGCGTAATCCAGATAAAGATCATGAGTATTATTTAACTCATGCTTATAGTGAGCATCGCAAATATGAAGCAATCGATAAGATGATTAAACTTATATTGCTCACTATACCCACTGGGGATGAAATAACGAAAGAAATAACTAAAATTTACACTGAGAAATATAACAATAGCTGCCCCAATAATATTCGTTATATGGAAGCGACTAATGTTGCTCTGGCCAATATCAAATATCATTGTCCAGTACCTGCGGGAGCTTCTTATTATGAGATCACAACAGATACTTCTATAAAACAATTTTACAATCGTGATGGTTGGACAAATGATCCTAGCAACGGACTTGTTGGACCTTATCAATCCTTTGTAAAAGGCAATAGTGGATTTTACCAGAACAGGAAGAAATGTTATAGCCCAAATGGTTATTCACTTCGCACCAACTGGCAGATAAGATACAATGAGACTAAGCAAATTACAGAAGCAAATAATTATCTTGAAGGTGATAGTAATGGCCATCAGTATTCATTTCTCGACACCGGTATTCTCTGGGTAGATGACTTAAAAGATCATAATAAAACCACTCGTAGAATATATTATTACTCTAATGGCAGGATAAAATCTGATTGTATAATAGGCTCACCCTGTATCTATTATGCAGAGGATGGCAGCCGTAAATAATTCTCTAGTCCTACTCTTTTTCCCCTCTTTTTTCTAATATCAGGGGGGGGGAAAGGGAGAAGATAAAACAGAGTTTATTTGTTCGTTAATTGCCTACTCAGTAAAAACAATACAATTGCACTACCACCCCATAAAAAACTTCTTCTCCGTCACAAATATTGCACCACAATTGTGCACAAAGAAACTAACAAAATACAATACATACATATTTTTCATTAAAGTTCATACACTTATCAAACATGGCTTAATAAATGCTTAACCTTATGGTATTACTTATTATATGAGAATAGCGATATGAGCGACAGCAAATTAAATTTATTTTCCTTCACCGGTAAAACCAGGATACTGCATTTAACCTGGTTGGCCTTTTTTATCAGTTTTTTCGTCTGGTTTAACCATGCCCCTTTATTGATTGTCATTAAAGAATCATTAGGGCTTAGTTCACAGCAAATCAAAACACTGCTTATTCTTAATGTTGCCCTGACCATTCCTGCCCGTATTATTATCGGCATGCTGGTGGATAAATTTGGCCCAAAACGAACGTATGCCGCATTGCTTTCTATAGGCAGTATTCCCTGCTTTATGTTTGCTCTGGCAGATACCTTTGAACAGTTAGCACTGGCACGTTTTCTATTAGGCTTTGTCGGTGCCGGTTTTGTTATTGGTATTCGCATGATGGGTGAATGGTTTCCTGCTAAGCAGGTCGGGGTTGCTGAAGGTATCTACGGTGGCTGGGGCAATTTTGGTTCTGCAGCAGCGGCAATGAGCCTGCCGACTATTGCATTATTATTTGGCGGCGATGAAGGCTGGCGTTATGCTATCGCCCTGACCGGTGTCATTGCCTTAATCTATGCCGCTGTTTATTTTTTAAGTGTTACCGACACACCTAAGGGTTCAACTTATTTTAAACCTAAGCGTATAGGGGCAATGGAAGTCACCTCAAAAGGTGATCTGTATTTCTATATATTCATGTCTATTCCCATGTATGCCACTTTATCATTACTGACCTGGAAGCTGTCACCTGCAGGCGTTCACCTGCTTGAATCCAGTACCACAACTTTGGTTTATATCGCCATTGCCAGTTTGTTTTTCTACAATGTTTATAAAATATTCCATATTAATAATGAACATTTAAAAGAAGACATCCCTGAGATTCACCGCTATAAATTCAAACAGGTTGCCATACTCGATCTGGCTTATATGGTCACCTTCGGTTCAGAACTTGCTGTAGTATCCATGCTGCCCCTGTTTTTCTACGATACCTTTCATGAAACACATGGTGTGACTGCAGTAATGGCCGGTTTACTGGCATCCGGCTTTGCCTTTATGAATCTGATAGCACGCCCTGGGGGCGGTTTAATCAGTGATAAGTTTGGCCGAAAAAAGTCACTGACTATCTTTCTTCTGGGCTTAGTTGCCGGTTACTTTATTATGAGTCAGATTGAATCCAGCTGGTCATTATTTCTGGCCGTTGCCGTCACTATGCTATGCTCTTTCTTTGTACAGGCAGGTGAAGGTGCAGTGTTTGCAATGGTACCACTGATTAAACGTCGTATGACCGGTCAGATTGCCGGAATGGTAGGTGCCTATGGTAATGTAGGTGCGGTATTATTTCTCACCGTATTATCCTTTGTCTCACCACAGGTGTTTTTCCTGACCATCGCTGTCAGTGCATTATTTGTATTAGTTGCGGTGCAGTTTATTGAAGAACCAAAGGGACATATGGCTGAAATTCTACCCGATGGTACAGTGGAAATGATTGAGCTTCATTAATAATAACAATACTATTATTTACAGGTACTTATGAGTAAAAAACTCACCATCAGCATTGCTTCTTATAGTGATAAGGGCATAAAAGCCGATAATGATGATTATTTTGGTGTACATATACCAGATAAACAGGTTCTTAAAAATAAAGGTATAGTCATTGCTATCGCAGATGGTATGAGTTCCAGTGAGGCAGGCAAGGAAGCCAGTCATGCCTGTATTAATGGTTTTATCAATGATTATTATAGTACTCCCGATTCCTGGAGTGTACAGAACTCCACTAAAAAAATACTGTCTGCACTCAATTACTGGCTATATAGTCGTGGCCATACTGATTACCAGAGTGCCAGGGGGATGGTCACCACCTTAACCATTCTTATTTTAAAGTCCACCACAGCCCATATCTTTCACATTGGTGATTCACGTATTTATCGTTTACGTGATGAACAACTTGAACAGCTTACCCGTGATCATCGAGTATGGATTTCCGATGAAAAAAATTACCTCAATCGAGCCATGGGCATTGAACTGCATCTGGATATTGATTATCGCAAAATACCATTGGAAAAAGACGATATTTTTCTCTTATCAACGGATGGTATTCATGATTTCATCAACACAAAAACACTCAGAGAAATACTCAATAGTTCCAGTGCTCAAAATTATGAGCATAGTTTATTAGAGCAAAAATGCTCTGATATTGCCCAACAGGCCAGTAATAATCACTGCGATGATAATCTGACTTTACAATTATTAAAAATAGATAGTCTGCCATTGGCAGAAGAAGAAGAAGTGCTGCAAAAAGCCCATGAGCTGCCTTTCCCTCCGCCATTGGAAAGTGGCATGATTCTGGACGGCTATAAAATCCTTCAGGAAATACATGCCAGTAAACGCACTCAGGTGTATAGTGCTCAACATTCACTCAACCAAGCTAAAGTCATTATCAAAACACCGTCTATTAATTATCAGGACGATGAATATTTTATTGAACAATTTCTCCATGAAGAATGGGCCGGTAAACGTATTGATTCACCCTATGTTTTACGGGTCATCACACCAGAAGCAAAACCCAGCGCATTGTATTATGTTACGGAATACCTTGACGGTATTACCTTAAGAGAATGGATGCTGCAAAACCCGCTGCCTGCAATTGATTTAGTCATACCAATTGTTGAACAAATTGCTAAAGGATTAAGAGCTTTTCATCGTCTGGAAATGCTGCATCAGGATATTAAGCCAGAAAATATTATGATCAATAGTGATGCCCAGGTCACTATTATTGATTTTGGCTCAGTCAAAATTGCCGGCATTAACGAGCTTAAAAAAATACTTAGCAATGAAAATAACCTATTAGGTACCGTTAATTATAGTGCTCCTGAATTTTACCTGGGACAATCCGCCGGTGAACGCAGTGATCTGTATTCGCTGGCCGTTATCACTTATGAACTGCTGAATAATAAGCTGCCTTTTGGTCAGGAAATGCCTGAGCAGGCGACTGCACGACAATTGGCTCAGCTCAATTATGTCTCCAGTATTCATTCAAATCCCATGGTACCAAACTGGATGGACGGTGCCATACAAAAGTCCTTATCATTAGATATTAAAATGCGTCATGAAGATGTTTTTGAATTTCTCCATGATCTGAAACACCCGAACCCTAATTTTATCAATACTATGGCCACACCTTTAATTGAACGTAATCCACTACTGGTGTGGAAAACTATCAGCTTAGTATTATTGCTCTGTAATTTTATTTTATTGTATTATCTGACATAAACTCTGAGGGGCGGGACAGAGTCAAATTCCTTGAGCAACTCAGCATTAAGTCATTTTAATATTGTAACCCTTTAATTCCATGACACAAAACTCAGATCCATATGAACTTTAGCAGACAGATTATACTCCAATGAAAATATGTCATTACTTTTCAGCCTGTAGTATTATCAGATACAGGCAGTTTTCCCGGTATAGGTTGAGCCAATGTTAAGCATTAAATTTTATGGTGTCAGAGGTTCTATTTCTGTCTTTGGAGAGGAGTATCGTGAATTTGGCGGCAACACAACCTGCATACAGGTCATGGCTGCTGATACCCAGCGTATTGCTATTCTTGATGCCGGCACGGGTATTCGTCAATTGGGCAAGGACATCCTCAGTATAAACCCTGAACAAAAAGAGATTTTTATTGCTTTCTCTCATTTTCACTGGGATCATATTCAGGGCTTACCATTTTTTTCTCCCGCTTATGAACAGGATATGCATATAAATATCCTGGCATTAGGACAGGATAGAAAAATTAAAAATCTCAAAGATATTTTCGGCATACAAATGCAGGCACGCTTTTTCCCTCTAACCATGGAGGATATGGGTGCTAATTTCAGCTTTCTCAGTATCGATAAGAACAGTGAAGTATTTATGCCGCCAGATGGTATCCCGGTTAAAATGACGGCAGTCAGACACAATCATCCCGGTGGTGCCTATAGCTATCGCTATGAACGACAAAACTGTTCAATTGTTATTTCAACCGATATTGAACATGGTGATACTATTGATCAGAATATCGTCAAGCTGGCCAGAAACTGTGATTTGCTGGTACATGATGCCCAGTATTCCAGCACAGAACTGGAACAGAGAAAAGGCTGGGGTCATAGCAGTTATGATCAGGCAATTGAAGTCGCCAGACAGGCCAATGTTAAAAAACTCATCATCACCCACCATGATCCGGAACATAATGATGACTATTTACGAAAGAAGGAAAAATGGTGCCAGCAGCGCTTTAGTAATTGTGAATTTGCCCGTGAAAGTATGGTGGTTGAGCTCTAATGATATGCAATGGATAAAATAGCCTCCAGCCCGCCCTCAGCCCGGTTTTTTAGTTGTATATGCCAGGCATATGCCTGGCATAGCTGCTGTACTATAGCAAGCCCCAGACCACTGCCCCCCGTCTCTGTATTTCGCGAAGCTTCCAGACGATAAAATGGTTGAAATACAGTGTTCAGTTGTTGCTCTGGAATACCCGGCCCCATATCCTGTAAAACAATATGACAATAATCAGGCTGAGCATTAAGGCGAATATTAACTGCTTTATTTTGACTATATTTCAGCGCATTTTCCAGTAAATTATCCAGAATTCGTTCTAATACATTAAGTGGAACTGACAGCTTAAAAGCAGCTTTATCCTGACTACTATCAATCACAAAATGTATAAGCTCTGAATAAGGGTGTGCAGCTATATATTTTTGGATGTAGCTGCTGATATCAATAGACTGATAGTCCTGTGTGTTAATATTTAAGCCTCTGGAGAACTCCAGGGTACGCTGAATAAGCTGATTCATATCATGCAGATCATTTTTAACCCCCTTTATCAGGTTTTTATCCTGCTGGGCATTTAACATTTCCAGTGCCAGATAGATTCTTGCAATAGGTGTGCGTAAATCATGGGAAATGCCGGCCAGCAAAACAGTTCTGTTTTGTAAAAGCTCCTGAATCTCCCTATTCATGGTATTAAAGCTTCGGGTCAACTGAACCAGCTCTTCCGGCCCTGATTCAATAATCTGTTCAGGTGAATTACCCTGGCCTAACTGACGGGTAGCAATCAACAATTTATTAATAGGACGCACCAGATAGGACACTAAAAAAAAAGAACTGATAATCACCAGCACTGCAGCAGCAATAATCAGGATAAAAACAACTAGAGAGGGATTAGGACCAATAATATTATGAGAAAATCCAATGTAAAGGGTTCTTGCTGCAATGGGTACCTTGACCCAAATCCAGAATTCAGGATTATACTCTTCTAAAACTTCAATATCCTGTCCCAATAACTGTTGTATTTCCTGCTGAAAATAATTGAAAAAAGGAGTATGAACTGAAACGGCCTGAAAATTCTGTTTGCGACTGCGTAAGCTGATATTATGCTGACGCTTTAATTCCAGTTCAAAATCGTGGCGGGTTTCTGGAGGCAGTTCAACCCAGGTTTGTGCAGATAAAGCCACCAGAGCAGCCAGATGTGATGCTGACTGACGAGCCATAGGCGTCATAATATAGTAAAAGATAACACTACTTGCCAGCAGTACAAAAACAAATAACAGAGATGATATAATCAGTACTGTTCTGGCAAATAATGTTTTTGGAATCATAACCAGGCAAGCCTGGTTAGAGTTTCCCTAACTATGGTTTTTCTGTCCACGTCCCTGACCACGCCTCTGACCTTGACCGTTACCATTTCCCTTACCTTGATGTTCAGCTTTATTTCTATTTTGTGCATCAGCTTCAAGCATATTTTTTCTGCCGCTGGCACCCATATTTCTCAATGCAGTATTTTCAGTGTTAGCAGACTGACCACCATACAAAGCTTTATTTTGTAATTGTCTTTGTGCTGCCGCAGGACGGTATGTAAGATCCAGATCAGTCGCTTCAGCATTACTGATCAGAAAAGCCCCGAAGCATACAGCGATAAAAGATATTTTATTTTTCTTAATAAACATAATACGTTTCTCACCTAAGATATTCAAGTCGGCTATAAAAAATTGTAGCAGGCCGTTAAATCAATTTAATAAGCAAAAGACCGGACTGATAAGACCCGGTCTTTTCTGGCACATATACTGAACTAAAGCCATTATTTATTTCACTTTAAAAAACATAGGCTCAGCATTATAAACTACCGTACCATCATCAAGCATATAACCTACTGAAACAGCATAATCACCTGGCAGTTCCGCTAAATTACCGGCAAACACCTGAAATTGCTGCTGTTGAGTTAGCATCACCTGTTCAGCTGCACTTAAGGAATCTATATTTCCATCCCAGCTTATCCATGTTTGATTATCTCTCATAAATGCAGCAAATTCACCTTGCTCAGAAGTCCATGCCGCCACAGTCACCAGTCGGGCATTTTTGCCCTGATCCTGTGTACTGACTTTAATATTGGACGACAGATCAATTATATCTTCGCCATTGAGTTCGCTATTATTAATAACCAGTTGGGAATTAACCATTATCTGATTAACAAAACAGCTTTCAGAAGTTGCCGCTGTACCGCTGCCATCAATAGCTGCAGCGCTATTCATTGCTGTTGTACTCTGTTCTGAATTTAAAATATCATCGACTTGCTGCTGAGTTAAAACTCCCTGAGAAGTATAGGTTACGCCCAGTGTTTCCAGCTGATTAACAAAGGCTTTTAAATGGTTATATGAACCATACATCAGATTAGTATACATTTGCGCAATAGCCTGATCATCCGTTTGCTCAATGGCACTAATCAGGTCTTTAATATCCACTTCTTCAATGAGAGCACCTACCATCAATGCATCGATTAAAGAAGTACTGCCGTCAGCCGTCAGCGTATCATATAAATTTTGCAGATCAGTATTAGTAAAGACACCATTAATACCAGTAGAAGGATCGGCAATACTATAAGCTGCGAGAAATTTTTCGACACTATCAAAATGAGCCTGTTCTGCTTTGGATATATTGACAAAAACATTTTGCTCCCAGAGGTCATTTAAATACAGGTATACATCTCTGGCCATCTTTTCTTCTTCAGCCATAAACTGCAGCTGTGCCTCAACTTCAGCACTTATCACACTGCTTGCATCGGGCTCTAATTGACAAATATTAACGTGCTCAGTAGTCGTACCCGTGGCACTCTGGCTCTGGGCACTATCTGGTGCATGACTATTGTCATTGGCAGGTCCATTACCATGCCCCTGATTTGCAAAAGCCGGCAGAGAAAGTGCTAAACTACTCATAATAGCCAGTGATAATAAATTTTTTCTAATATGCATAATCGTTACCTTTGTTCAATGAGTTTTTGTTAATGATTGAGGTAATGATATAGAAAAAATGTATATTTAATATTTCACTTATGAGTCACTTTGTAACAACTTGTTTCAAAAAGAGAGGGTGAATTGCAGACCTGATGCCCAGTCCGGGCTGCCATCAGAAAAACCTTTTACAACATACGTATTCAATGATAATTTTTGATTAACCGACCAGTTGACATAGAGGGTTGATTCACTAAGAGCATAACTCTCGGCCAGTACTTTTTCTTTATAATCATAAATAACACCGGCATGCAGCTGATTTGCCAAGTGGTAGTCCAACCCCACACTGGTGAAAAAAATGTTTTTTAAATTAACTTCATCTGGATCACCCATAAACTTATAGCCCAGGGTAATAAAAGGTGAAAAACCATCCATATTATAGGCAAGATCCGCATACACTGACCAGTCAAACTCACCCGTGCCCAATTCTTTATCCTTATCTGCCAGAGGGATTTTTAACTGACTGCCGACTTCCAGCAAAAACGGCAGGTGCAGAGTCATATCCACAGCATATGAAAGATTAATTAACGCATCACCCAGGCCCTCATTGGTAGTAATATTATCTGCCTCTGGATGGCCGGGGCCAGGTCCAGGTCCAGGGCCATTACCAAAATTAGTAAGCGCAGGATTACTGCCTGAACTATTTAACTGAGTCGTTTGCGGCTGGGTTGGAATTACACCGCCATCGCCAGCAGAAAAAACCCCTCCGGGCCCGGTCATTCTGATATAAGAAAGAGTCAGGCCAAAATCCCATTCATTATAACGATGTTTAAATACCAGCGGAATATACAGCATTTGTGTTTTTTTCTTTAAGCCATAATAACCCGAGCTATAATCAACACCGGATATAATAACGCTACTATTCAGTGTTTCAGCAGAGAAGAAGTCTTTTCCCGGGGTGGCATCCAGTTCACCAGCACAAAGGCTTTGAGCAAAAAAAGCCATAGAACAAACACAGGACAATAGCATGCTATATCGATAATAATTCATAATGGATAATTAATGGCCGGGTCTGATAGGACGTTGGGGACGATAAGGTCTTACTGGTCGTTGTGGACGAACAGGTCTGACCATTCTTTCAACTTTCGCATTACTCGTCTCCAGCCGTTCAATTGAAGTGTGTGTCTGCTTATTTAATAATTCCATTCTTTGCTCATAACCAATACCATAGTGTGTTTCTATTTTATTTCCCACAGCTGCATTTTTAAAATTATTATCCGAGCTGTGGATATCTGTTAATAAAACATTCTCCGCGGCAGCCGCAGGCACGGTGAAAAATAAAATAACTATTATAAAGAATAAACAGCAGTATAAAAAATTTTTCATTCTTTCCCTTAGTACATAGTATCACTCACACCAGTTTATCTATATATCAAAACGCTCCGGACAGTCTTGCTCAATAATGCACTGATACAGACAGCAAAGGATAAATGTCGATTTAGCAATAGCTTACAATACAAATATTTCTTAATTATTTCAATAATTTTAGCTATTGATACAATTTAGAAACACTTTAAGCAATATTTATTGCTATACTGTTTTACTGATAGCAAATAACTTTAACGTCAAAAAAATGCAAACTACAAAAATTCTGGTAGTAGATGATGATAAGGGGTTACGTGACCTATTACAACGTTACTTAACTGAACAGGGTTTTGAAGTTTTTACCGTTGCTGATGCCATCACTATGGATACCTTTTTTACACAACAATCGGTTGATTTATTAATCCTCGACTTAATGCTGCCCGGAGAAGACGGTTTAAGTATTGCCCGTCGCTTACGCAGTGAATCCAGCTTGCCAATTATTATTTTATCCGCTAAGGGTGAAGAAGTTGAAAAAATTATCGGCCTGGAAATGGGTGCCGATGATTACCTGGCAAAGCCCTTTAATCCTCGTGAACTTCTGGCCCGTATTCGTGCAGTATTAAGGCGACAGCTCACTCCCAGCTCTAATGAAGCGACAGAGCAGGCTTCCACTAGTACAAAAGAGGCAGAAGATAGCCACGAAATTTATTATTTCGGCCCTTATGCACTGGATATCAGTAATTATCGTTTCTATGCTCATGATCAGGAAATTGCCCTTACCGCAGGTGAATTCAACTTATTACACATTTTCGTGACACATAGCGACCGTGTCCTGAGCAGAGACCAGTTAATGGACTTAATGAAGGGTTATGATCGCTCTCCCTTTGATCGCAGTATTGATATCCGGGTTACCCGCTTGCGTAAAAAGATTGAGGCTGATCCCAAAAAACCGCAGTATATCCGCACCATCTGGGGCGCAGGTTATTTATTTAATAGCAGTGGTAATGCATCTTAGTAAGCATTCACAAGATACCATATTTCTTTTTGCCAACTAACAATTATCAATCAGAGTGATTTATGAAAATTTTTTTTCAAAAAGCCATAGTATTACCCCTTATTGTTGTTATTGTACTGATTATTGTTATTTACAAAGTCAAAACTGTACCGGTTATTGAGCATCAGGAATTGCAATTTCCAGTCAAAACAGTACAGGTCATACGTCTGAAGAAACTCCCCTTTCGTAATCGTGCAATGGCTTATGGCCATGTAGAGCCTGCGGTATTGCTTAATGCAAAAACAGAAGTTAGCGGTAAGATCAGTTATCTCCACCCGCTGTTAAAAAAAGGCGCCAGCCTGCCTGCAGGCACTTTGGTGGTACGTATTGAGCCAACAACATTTGAATTTTCCCGGGATCAGAGTCTGGCTGGGCTGAGCAGCAGTGAAAATTCTCTGAAGCAATTAGAAGTTGAAGAAAAAAGCACCCGTCGCTCACTTGATATTGCCCGAAAAAACCTGTCCATCGGCGAACAGGAACTCTCACGTCTGCTGCGCATTCTGAAAAAAGGTCTGGTGGCCCGTTCAACTATTGATGAAGAACAGCAAAAAGTACTGCAATTGCGCCAACAGGTCGAAGATCTGCAGGGCAAGCTGGATAGCTATATCAGTCGAAAATCATCAACAGAGGCACAAATTAAGCAATCTAAAACACAGCTGGCACAGAGCCAGGACACCCTGGGACGCACCGAAATTCGTCTGCCATTTGATGCCCGTATTGGTACTGTTTCAGTTGAAAAAGGTGAATACGTCAGTACCGGCACTATATTATTTGAGGCCCTGGGTACACAGGCAGTTGAGATTAACGCACAATTACCTATCAGCCAGTTTTATCCTCTGATTAGTGGCTTTGCTGATCATTCCCTGAGGTTAAATAAAATTGAGGATTTACAACAGGAATTTCTGAAAATCAACTTGCAGTCTATAGTTAAACTAGTGGGCTATGACAGCCCCAGAGCCGTCTGGCAGGGTGAATTATTACGCATTGGTGAAGCGATTGACCCAGACCGGGATACCATTGGCCTGGTTGTTGCTGTTAATAAGCCCTATGAGCTGGTTATTCCCGGAGAACGCCCGCCCTTACTAAAAGGCATGTTTGCTTCTGTGGAAATATTTACACCGGTACGGGAACTATTTGTGATCCCCAGAAAAGCCATTCATCAGGGTCGAATTTACCTTGCCAACGACAAAAACCAGCTGGAAATTCGCCCGGTCAGTATCCTCTTTAAACAGGGCAATCTGGTGGTTATTGATATTCACGCGAAAGGAACAGCTGCCTCCACTCTCAAAGAAGGTGAAAAAATTATCATTTCTGATGTGATCCCTCTTATTGATGGCCTGCCGCTAAAACCTGTGCTGGCGGAGACATATGAACAGCAGCTAGCAATTGATGCACTGAGTGAACAGGCTGTTAATCCGGTTGAGATGCATGCAGGTAACATAAAATGATACAGTTTTTTGCCCGCCACCCAACCATTAGTAATATTTTAATGATGGCAATCATTGCCCTGGGTATTAATTCATTAAACCATTTAAACAAAGAATCTTTTCCACTGCTTAAACCCAGCAAAGTACAAATTACGATTGCCTATCCCGGCGCCAGCCCAACAGATGTTGAGGAAGGCTTATGTAATCCTCTTGAGGATGCAACTGATGGTATCAGTTTTTTAAAAGAACAGGAGTGTGATGCCCGCGATAATATGGTCATCTTCACTCTGGAAATGCAGGAAAGTGGAAATATACGACAGTTTACTGATGATATTAAAACTGAAATTGATGCCATTCAAAATTTCCCGGAGAATATTGAAGAGCCCATTATCAAACAATTAGGACGCATCAATCATGTTGCGAATATAGCCCTCACTGCAGAAAAATTAACGCCTTCTGAATTAAAAGCACTGGCTGAGTACTATCGTGATCAACTTATTTCCATGCCAGAAATACCCATTGTAAGTATGTCTGGATTTTCAACCCATCAACTGCAGATACTGATTCACCCTGACACTCAGAAAAAATACAACCTCAGCGTCCAGCAAATCGCTGACTTAATTGCTGCTCAAACTGTTGAACTGCCTGCCGGCACCCTGGAAGCAAATGAAACATCCTATCAGATAAAATTTAACAATAGCCGTAAAACTGTTGCTGACTTAGCCAACCTGGTAATTATCAATACACCTGAGGGTGGTGAAATAAAACTCGGTGATATTGCTCGAATTGTTGACCGTTTTGAAAATCCGGAAGATCGCATTGAATTAAACGGACAGCCGGCAGCCATACTTAAAATCAGTAAGAACACCATTGATGACACTCTCAAAGTTGCTGATGCAATGATTGACTTTGTCAATAAAGAAAATAAAATTCTGCCACCAGGAACCCATCTAACGATTGTTAATGATACCTCGACATCAGTTAGAGACCGGTTAAAGCTGCTTGTAGTCAATGGCTGGCAGGGACTACTTCTGGCTACAGCTATGCTGCTATTGTTTTTCTCCTGGCGTTATACTTTCTGGATAGCTCTGGGTTTGCCTATTTCATTTCTCGGCGGGCTGGCAATGATGACGCTGTTCGGCATCAGTATTAATATGATTTCCATGATTGCTCTGCTGATTGCCATCGGTATTTTAATGGATGATGCTATTGTTTTGTCTGAAAATATTGATCATGAATATAACAAAGGTAAATCTCCACTAAATGCAGCAATAGACGGCACCAAAAAAGTATTTCGCGGGGTCTTTTCTTCATTCCTCACCTCGGCTTTTTTGTTTGGCAGTTTATTAATGATGAAGGGGGATTTAGGACAAATACTGGGCGTACTCCCTGTGGTGTTACTTTCGGTACTGACTATCAGCTTAATTGAAGCATTCCTGGTTTTGCCTCATCACCTTAAACAATCACTGCAACATACTCACCATCAGTCTCCACCGAAATGGCGGCAATCATTTGAACAGCAATTTAATAAACTTCGCCTGCGTGTCGGTGACGCCGCTCAAAGTGCAATGAAATTTCGTTATCTGACTATTGCCATTGCTCTCTCCTTTTTGTTTCTTTCCGTCGGTCTGATAGCAACGGGTACAGTTAAATTTAAGGCCTTCCCTGATCTGGAAGGGAATAACCTTGAAGCCAGAATTCTTCTTCCTCAGGGTACACCCCTGGCAGAAACTGAACGCGTTGTCGCTAAACTGCTTAAAGCCCTGGCTCAGACAGGTAACACTCTCAGTGAAAATGAAAGCGAAGCATTAATTAAAAATGTCCAGTTGTCTTATGGCATTCATGGTGATGTACCGGAAAATGGCACCCATCTGGCCACCTTGAGTATTGACATACTTAACACCGAAAAACGCCACACTAAAATGCAGCAATTCATTAATTTATGGAAAAAAAATACGGGTGATCTGCCTAATGTACTCAATATCCAATACAAAGAGCCGAAGGTTGGCCCAGCCGGACGGGCAATTCATGTCCGCCTCAGCGGCCCGGATCTGCATGAACTGTCACGGGCATCCTGGGATGTACAAAACTGGCTCAGAGGTTACCAGGGTGTTCACAATATGCTTGATGACTTACGCCCTGGTAAGCCCCAGTATACGATTAAGCTTAAGCCGGGCGCTCTGAATGCCGGTATAGATTCACGCAGTATTGCAGCTCAGTTACGTTCTGCCTATCTTGAATTCAAAATAACAGAAATCTATCAGGGACGTGAGGCCTATGAAGTTATAGCAAAACTGGATAATACGGACATTAATGAATTACGTGACTTTGATAACTTCAGTGTCTTTTCAAAATCAGGCAAAGAATTGCCGCTCAGCAGTGTGGCAATAATTAAAGAAGAACGGCAGTTTTCCCGAATCGGTCATATCAACCATCAGCGTACCGTAAATGTTTATGGTGATGTTGATTCAAATGCAGCTAATACCTCAGAAGTCATCAAGAGCTTACAACAAAATTACCTGCCAGTTTTACAGCAGCGTTATCCTGATATCAAGTTTCATTTTAAGGGTGAAGTAGAAAACGGCACGGAGACCAAACTATCTATTTTATCGGGATTTGGCATCGGTGCTTTTGCCGTATTTCTCTTACTGAGCTTACAATTTGGTAACTATCGTGAGCCACTGATTATCATGATCAATATCCCTCTGGCACTTATCGGCGCCATATGGGGACATTTAATTATGGGCATCGATTTTACTCTGCCCAGTATGATAGGTTTTGTTTCTCTGGCAGGTATCGTCGTCAATGACTCCATACTGCTGGTGGAATTTGTTAAATTTCGCGTCACTGAAGGTATGCTCTTTCATGATGCCGCCAAACAGGCCGTCACTGACAGATTTCGGGCTATTTTTCTTACTTCTGTCACCACAATAGCGGGTATGACACCACTATTATTTGAAAGCAGTACACAGGCATTAATACTGGTACCCCTGGTCACCAGTATTGTCTTTGGTATGCTGACCTCAACCTTACTTATTATGCTGGTTTTGCCTGCTATGTATGCCATTATGGAAGATATTGGTTTTATTAAATTAAGTGAACTACCTACCACAAACACTAGAGAAAATGAATGAACACAGGAATATATTCGACCAGTATCTTGTTTATTATTGCTGCTACACTGAGTAATAATACACTGGCACAAAAAGCTGCCGACATACAAAGAGAAACAAAGCCGCTGATACTGCGCAGTATTATGGCTGAACTGGGCAACAATATGCAGGCTATTACTCATGCCATCAACATTGAAGACTGGGCACAAGTATCCGCATCGGCAGAACTCATTGCAGAACACCCTCAGCCACCTATGACAGAACGAATTCGCATACTAAGTTTTGTCGGCAGCAATATCAGCCAGTTTAAAGAACATGATGAGAAAACTCATCAGGCAGCTAAAGTATTAAGTGAAACTGCAAAGGACAATAAGGGTTTTCAGATCATTAACGCATTTTCAAAATTGCAGCAAACCTGCCTGAGCTGTCATCAAAAATTTCGTCATAAATTTAAGCAGCATTTTTATCCTGACACCTCTGTTTCAGTTAAATTAAATAACTAATGACTCAGACCATACCGGTGCATTTTCAGTTTTAATTCATCTTAATCCAGTACACTGTCTGAATAGTCGCATTAGTAACATGATATACAACAATTTAGAGGAGCGAATATTCAGCCAGACCTGTCATTGTTTATAAATAAACAAGGTATTAATATGTCTAAAAAAACTATAATTATATTATTTTTCAGTCTATTATTTTCTCTAAGCCATGCTGAAAATATTAAAGAGCTAAAAGCACTGGGAAAAATAAGCTCTATGCAGCATATTCTCAGTCACTTACCAGACTATGATATAAAACGACTGCTGGAAATAGAATTAAAGAAAAAGAAATCCGCACGAAACAACCAGCAATACATTTATGAAATAGAATATATTAATAGTGAAGGCATCGTGCTGGAAATAGAAGTGGATGCTCTTAGCGCCCAGGTATTACATCTAGAACGTGAGAATAATTAATGCGTTTATTACTGGTTGAAGATGACGAACAATTATCACAAACTCTGCATAAAGAACTGAAACATCATGGTTTTGCTGTCGATATTGCTGATAATGGTATTGATGCCGAGTTTATGGGCGATGAAGAAGCCTATGATATTGTTATCCTGGATCTTGGTTTACCCAAACGATCAGGGCTTGAGGTATTACGTCACTGGCGGCAAAAAAAAAACAAAGTACCGGTAATTATTTTAACGGCACGGGATTTATGGCATGAACGGATTGATGGTTTTAAAGCAGGAGCAGATGACTATTTAGGCAAGCCCTTTCATATTGAAGAATTATTAATGAGAATACAGGCCTTATTAAGGCGTATCCACGGAATTACCGGTGAATCATTGCAATGCGGGCAATTAAAGCTTGATGAAGATATACAACAACTTATAATTGACGGTCAGCAAGCCATATCTCTGACTGGAACAGAATTCAGGCTGCTGCGTTATTTTATGCTTAACCCGGGGAAAATACTCTCTAAAACTCAACTCACCGAACATGTTTATGACCAGGACTTTGACAAGGACAGCAATCTTATTGAGGTATATATACGTCGCCTCAGGGACAAATTAGGTGAAGCCTATATTGTTACCCGCAGAGGACAGGGGTATATATTTCAGGATATTAGTGAATGAATTCACTGGAAAATCGCCTGCATATTGGTTTATCACTAAGCCTGATTCTGTTATTTGTCTTATTATGGTTCTTAGGACAAAAATCAATGAATGAGCTGACTCTGGAATTTGTCGGCTCACGAATTGATCATGATGTAGAAAGTTTATTAGCATCACTGGATATTAGTGAGCAATCAATTCATCTTAAAGCAGGCAGTATGCCGCCTGTTTACCAACAGCCTTTTTCCGGTCATTATTTTATTATTGCCCTGAACCAAACGCCCATTATGTACTCCCGCTCACTCTGGGATCAATCACTGCTTCTGCCGCAACTCAAAACAGGTGAACGCATTCTAAGCGTAACTGATGGCCCGGACAATCAAAAACTTTTACAGATCAGTATGGCTTTTAAGAAAAAGGGCCAGCAAATATCAATTGCTCTGGCAGAAGACTTAACAGCAATTAATAAACAACAACGGGTATTTAAACAATATTTTTTTGTATTATCCTTAATTGGCCTTATCTTTTTATTATTTATACAAAGTATTATTTTACGACTTTCATTTAGACCACTGGAAACCGTCTGTTCAGATATTAAATCACTCGAAGACGGTCAGCTATTAAAACTATCAGAAGATGTACCTTCAGAAATTTTACCTCTGGTGCAGGAAGTCAATCATTTATTAAGCTTATTAGAGACTCGTCTAGAGCGCTCACGAAATGCACTGGGCAATTTATCACATGCACTTAAGTCACCTCTGAATCTCTTATTTCAATCATTATATGGTCAATCAACTGGTGTTGAACAGCAATCTATTGACGCAAAAAAACAAATTGAACGAATCAATCAGCTTATCAACCGGGAACTAAAAAGAGCACGATTTGCCGGCAAAGGCGGTTCAACACAACGTTTTAAACCACAAACTGAACTCCCCGAATTAATTAATGTTATTAAACAGATTTATATCCATAGATCATTAACGATAAATTATTATATAGAGCCATCAATCAGCAGTTTTGCAGACAGGGAGGATATGCTTGAACTTATGGGGAATCTGCTTGATAACGCAGCTAAGTGGGCTCATAGTTTAATTAACATCCACATTACTCACCCGGATTCAGCTTCAGATTTGATTCAAATTATTATTGAAGATGATGGTCAGACTATTAATCATACGCAATTAGCATTGCTTATCCAGCGTGGTACACGTCTTGATGAATCCATTGATGGTTATGGTCTGGGGCTTTCTATCGTACATGATATAGTCAAACTATATGCCGGCTCAATTGAAATTAAACAATCGACTAAACTTGGTGGATTATTAATTCGTATTACAATACACAATAATTAATTATTAACAGGACTGTAGCTTAAATAAAGACAACATAAATTACCTTATAGTCTAAAAAATTCCCCCTACGCTTTTTCAAAATATTCTCTAGCTCAGTTGAAACAACTTGTAACAAAATATTTATTTTAAGAAACAATTATGAAACGCTGTCTGCTTAGTATAGTGAGCATCTGTTCAATCACTGAAATAACAGGATAATTTAATGTTAACATCCGATAGCATCCATATATTATTATTTATTACCAAGCTGTTTATTATTGCTTATCTACATATGAACGAAAATATTGCTAAAATATTTTTTTTAGACCCATACAGACAGTACCTTATAGGTGAATATCCTGAACAGGGAATTACAATTAAAACACCATTACCGGCGTCTATAAATATGATTAATAAAGCCATAAATGGTCATTTAAAATGAAAATTTTTCTAGCGGAACTATTGATAATCATCGTATTAATCATTTTATCAGGCATAGTAATGGCTGAAAATTTTACCCGTCAAAAGGGGCAACAAATATCAAGAGCAAAAACAATAAATAATAAAGCACTTAAAACTAAGAGAAACGTATCCTATATTAACAGGCAAAGTAAACTAAGCGATATAGAAAGACTCAAACAAAATTATTGTCTTCATGATCAACAATGCATCTTTAACAACAATCAATTTTATTATGTGCGGAATAATCCACAACAATATAGAATTATTCATTTATAGTAAATAATGACTATCATCAATAGACTATCTATTAGCCGTAAGAAAAATATCTTTTTAAAAAGTTTAAATTATGGGCGTTTTCTCATGCGCTGCTTCTGCTGTTGAGCTGAAAACTCCTGTGCTGATATTTTTCCATCTGAATTTTGATCAATATCCTTAAACGAAGTGATATTAGCAGTATTTCTCATTTGATAGCCTTGCTGAATACGCTGACTAATACGCATACTACGAGCTTCAATCAGTTCCTGTTCACTGATATAGCCATCCTTATCTCTGTCAAAGTCGGTAAATAACGACATATTCCGTCCCCGTCCTCTACCCATTCCTATCCCCGCAGCACCTGTCTGCATCATCTGCTGCCTCTGCATCTTCTGCATTTGCTGTCCCTTTAGCAATTCATCCAGGCTAAGCAGACCATCATTATCAGTATCAAATTGTCTGAATTTTGCCTGCGATGAAATAGCACTTGCCGGTCTTCCCTGCGCAGCTTTACGCTGCATGTGAATTAAATCAAACTCCTGGGCATTGATAGCACCACTTTTATCTGCATCATAAAAGTGAAAGGGAATAGGCCCACGTTGCGGTAAAGATTCTATAGCCAGAACCTCTGTATTTAGAGCCATCATAATAGCAGGCAGAGCAAGAACAAATTGTGTTGCTATTTTTTTCATAATACACCTCCAGAAGTATTGCTGATTATCAGTTGTTTAGTCCATACTAAGCTGTACATTGAGCAGTGGAAACAGCTGCACTTCAAAATTTGCTTCAGTTAAGGTTTGTTTAACATATTGATAAATTTTTTCTGCTTCAATATCATCAGTCGTAATTTCAATCACCATTTTTTGCTTAAATCCTGAAACCTGTTCACTGATATCCTCCAGTGAGCGGGTATGAGCCTGTACGGAAAAGCCCATAAATTCTAATTCTCGCAGGGGAAATGTTAATAAACTATCCGTCATTTCATCATAGAGATCATTATCCAGAATTATTTTTAAAATACACTTTTGCATCATCAGCCTCCTTTATGAATATTTACCAAAACGTTTGAAAATAATAGGCAGGATAAGCAGAGTCAAAAGAGTTGAGCTTATTAAGCCGCCAATAACAACAATAGCCAGAGGGCGTTGAATTTCAGAACCCGGACCATTGGCAAAAACCAGTGGCACAAGGCCTAAAGCCGCAATTGAAGCAGTCATTAATACCGGTCTTAATCGTCTTAAGGCTCCTTCAACAACAACGTTAGCAAGACTCAGTCCTCGAGCAAGTAGTTGATTAAAATAAGTGATCATCACCACACCATTGAGTACAGCAATACCCAATAGTGCAATAAAACCAACTGAAGCAGGTACCGATAAATATTCCCCTGTTAACCATAAGGCAACAATACCGCCAATCAAGGCAAACGGTACATTCACCAGCACCATTAATGCCTGTGGTATGGAACCAAATGTACTAAACAGAATAAGGAAAATAAGCACCAGCGCCACCGGCACGACGATAGACAACTTTTTCGCTGCCCGCTGCTGGTTTTCAAATTTACCGCCCCATTCAAAATAATAGCCTGCAGGAATGCTTAATGTTTTTGCTTTTTCTTTAGCTTCTTCAACAAAACTGACTAAATCACGACCACTTACATTAGCCACTACAACTGAAAAACGTTTACTTTGCTCACGTTTAATTGACACCGGTCCTTCTGTAGAATGAGCATCAACCAGCTGACTAAGCATTACGGTTTCTACCCCCTGTGGCGTGTCCACAGTAATAGGCTGCTGCAGCATTTCAAAATCAGAGGCCTTATATGATTCCGGTGCACGCAACATTAACGGAATACGGCGAATCCCCTGATAGATAATACCGGTTTCCAGCCCGTTAATCTGTGCTCTTAAAATAGCTTCCACCTGATCAACCGTCAGTCCCAGGCGTCCAGCCATGTCCCGGTTTACTTTTAACTGCAGATAACGCAGACCTTCATTCATCTGAGTGTTGACATCTTCAGCACCGGCAATGGTTTTAACCATTGCCACCATTTGTTTAGCCACATGATTTAATTCCTCAGCATTATCACCAAAGATCTTAATCGCCACATCACCTCGGGCACCGGTTAACATTTCATCCACACGCATTTGAATCGGTTGAGTAAAAGCATAGTTAATCCCTGGAAACTGTGTATCCAGTACATCACGTATTGCAGCAATGAGTTCATCTTTAGTTTTCATACGCCATTGTTCAACCGGCTTGAGCATTAAAAAGGTATCAGTATCATTAAGCCCCATTGGATCCATGCCAATTTCATCTGAACCAACACGACCCACCATACGGGTAATTTCCGGGACCTGTTCCATAACAGCTTTTTGAATAAGTAAATCCATCTGGCTGGAGTTTTTCAGGCTGATAGAGGGTGATTTTTCAATCTGCATAACAATATAACTTTCATCCATTTGCGGAATAAATGTTTTACCCACCTGGGTATAAACCAGGCCGGCCAGCAGCAGAGAAATTACAGCAACGGCCACAACAAACTTATCATAAGTCAGGCTCCAGTTAAGTACCGGACGATATATTGCCAGTAATTTCCGGATCAGCCAGGGTTCCTGGTGAGCAGGCTTACCCAGAATAAAGGAAGACAGTGTGGGAATAATAGTCAGCGAGAGCACCAACGAGCTGCCCAGGGCAAAAATAATAGTTAACGCAACCGGAACAAATAGTTTTCCTTCCAGCCCTTCAAGTGTCAACAACGGCAGGAAAACAGTCATAATAATCAAAATACCGGAGATAACGGGTATAGAAACTTCTTTGAGTGCACGAAAAATAATATGCATTTTAGGCAGTTGCCCCTGGGATTTTTGGGCATCCTTTTCCATATGGGAGACGATATTCTCTACTACAACCACAGCAGCATCCACCAGCATGCCCACTGCAATAGCCAGTCCACCCAGCGACATCAGATTAGCCGAAAGGCCAAACCAGCGCATTAGAATAAATGTCATTAAAGCAGCAAGCGGTAAAATCAGAGCAACACTGATTGCCGCCCGAAGATCCCCTAAAAAGAGCAGCAGTACAACTAAAACAAGCACTACGGCCTCAGCTAGAGACTTAGAAACACCATAAATGGCCGTATTGACCAAATCACTACGATTATAAAAGACCGATACAGAAATACCCTTAGGAAAAGCCGACTCCATTGCCTTTAAACGTGTCTCAATACCCGCGATCACATCCCGGGCATTGGACCCTTTTAAAGCCATGACCAGACCTTCAACCGCTTCCTGTTCACCGTTTTGCGTTACCGCACCATTACGATATAAGGAATCAATCTCAACTTTAGCTAAATCCTTAATGGTAATAGCCACATTATTTTTATAATCAACGACAATATGTTTTATATCAGCAATGCTGGTCAGATTACCCTGGGTACGCACCAATAAGACTTCCTCTCCCTGATTCAACCGGCCAGCACCATCGTTTTTGTTGTTTTCCTTAAGTGAAGTAATTAATTGATCAATACTGACATGATAGGTTTGCAGTTTCTGATAATCAGGTTTAACCACAAAGGTTCTGGCAAAACCACCCAGCACATTCACATCAGCAACACCTGGCACCGAACGTAATGCCGGACGAATCACCCAGTCAAGCAAATCACGTTTTTCCATATTGTTGAGTGTGCTGCCTTCAATAGTAAACATAAAAACATCACTCAAAGGTGTAGATAACGGAGCCATACCACCGGTGACCCCTGATGGTAAATCCATATTATTCAAGCGTTCAGAGACCAGTTGTCTTGCCCAGTAGATATCTGTTCCCTCATTAAAATCAAGAGTGATATCAGCAATACCATATTTTGCCAGTGAGCGAAGAATTTTTTGATTGGGCAGGCCTAGCAATTCTAGTTCCAGGGGAGCAATAATACGTTGCTCAACTTCTGCAGGGGTCATACCCGGTGCTTTAAAAATCATTTTCACCTGTGCCGGAGATACATCAGGAAAAGCATCAATGGGTATTTTCTGAAATGCCTGCCAGCCACCCGCCAGTACAGCAAACATAATAAGCACGACCAGTGTTCTCTGGATAAGAAAAAATTGTAAAATTTTAGCTAACATATTTTTTCTCCTTATTCAGTATCAGCATTATTAGCTGCATCCATTGCAGATTTAATGGCCGTTGTACCCTGAATATAAACATGCATAGCAGATGTTTGTTGTTCCTTTGGTATAAAATAGAGCTGTTGGTTAGTAATATTAACCACCTGCACAGGCAGTGCCGATATCCCCGTTTTTTGCTGTAAAAAAATAACCGTTTTGCCGCTATACTGACTGATCGCATTGGCTGATATTTTATAAGTCAGCTGCTTTTTTTCTGTTAAAAAACGAATTTTAAATAATTGTCCTGAACGCAGCTGGCGGTCATCATTATTCACTATCACATGGACATCAACCGACTGAGTCATCGGGTCGACCATCATATCAATATGTTTAATAACACCTGACTTGGCAACAGACAGCACTTCAATCTGCTGTCCTTCTTGCAGTTGATCAGCCATAGCTACCGGCACACGTACAATCAGCACAATAGGATTGGTTTCACCCACTGAAATAATACTCTGATTCTGAGCAACACGTTCACCCAGTTTGACCTGTAAATCAAATAACTGTCCAGTTACAGGAGATTTAATGTACTGGATAGCCGGCTGCAGTTCCAGTGTTTTTTCTAATTGCCGCACCGCAGCTTCAGCCATACCGGCAAGTATCAGGTTTTTCTTTAATTGTTCTTTTTTAAGACGTCTTTTTTTAACTTCAGAACGAGCCTGTTGTAACTTTTTAGTGGAAGATACACCACTTTGATTAAGCTGTCGTGCCCGTTCAAAGTTTTGCTGGCTAATTTTCAGATCAGAGATGTTCGCCAGAAAGGTCTCCTGAATTTTTAACAGATCAGGACTTTCAATTTCTGCTATTACAGCATCTTTTTTAATGGGGCCATGTACATAATTTAATTTAATTATCTGTCCGGAAAGCGGACTGGATAACATACGCATAGTTTGCAATGGAATAGTCGCCTGTGCAGGGTAAATAGCACTGGGCACCAGTTTAACCTGCTCAGCTATATTGCTTTTCATGCCCATGGCAGCCTGTTGTCTGCTATCAAGAACTAATTGCTTTGAATCACCAGCCAGTATGCTCTGAGCGCTACCTGCCATAAGCAAATAGATGGATAATATAAGTGTTTTGTGATTGAATATCATCATTACTGCTGAGCTCCCAAAATATGTCCTGATACCTGATTTAAATTTGCAACAGCCTGGCCTGAACGAGCCTGTGCAAGTTTATAATTTAATTTTGCTTCTTCTGTCTGCTGCTGCACCAGCAACAAATTCTGAATATTTGTTTCGCCCAGTTGATAAGCCTGCTCAGACATAAGCAATGCCTGACGACTGATATCATATTGTTTTTTCGAAAAATTAATACTCTGCTTGGCTGATGCTAAAGTCTGCTGGGCACGAAAAACGGCCTGTTCAAGCTGAATTTTTGCCTTATCAACCAGTGCCTGCTTTTCATAAACACTGCGCTTCACCTCGGCTACTCTAGGTGAATAGGTCGGATTCACACCCAGTGGTATAGACAATTCCAGCATTAATGAGGTATTTTCATTATTGCGATCGCTGTCATTTTGCGCTCCTAAAAACAAACGCGGGCTGCCCTGTTTAAAGGATTTGGTTTTTTGTAATTTTGCCTGGGTAATTTGTAAAGTTGAATTAAGTCTGATAATTTGTGGATGTTGTTCAGCGGGTAATGGCGACAGCGGGCGTTCCTGAAATTTATCGGGCAGCTGACGTGTTTGCGTCCAGACATAGAACTGATTTTGAGCAATGGTAAAAGCACTTTGTTTTTGCACCCGTTGATTCTGGTGCTTGAGCACTGCTTTATTTGCCAGTAACAAATCCAGTCGTGGGCTTTCACCCGCCTTCACTTTTTGTGCCACCTTATGCTGTAAATCACGAGTTTTCTGTAATGCTGAGCGTGCGGCATCCAGTTCAATTTTTGCATTTTGAAAATCCCAAACCAGATTACGCAGGTTATTTGAAGCCAGCCAGCGCAGGTATATCTGCTGAGCAGTTAATTCCTGACCATAACTGGCAGCCACCTGCTGCTGTGCATTTTTCTGGCCGGGAAGCCAGAGAGGGAATTCAACACCCGCCTGCCAGTTTTTAAAATTTTCATTATCCGTCAGGGCATCATTTTCATGATGAATAATAAAATCGACATCCCCGGAAATCCAGCTCTCAGACAGAGCCTGATTGCTGCTATGCTGTGCCCGGATCCCCTGGGTGATCTGCTGCTCAGGCTGCAGCTCAATAATATTATCTAATAATTGTGTAAATTCTGCTGAAACAGCAAAAACGCCTGCAGGCTGCAATGCTAAACTAATACCCGACAGGGCAAAGAGAATAGGCTTACGGCACTTGTATTTCATGTCTTTTTCCACTTAGTCACTACAATAGCCATAGTATAAAAAATGAAACTGAAATGAACCTTAAAATGATAATAAATCTCAAAAAGAAATCTTAAGAGGCCACTAAAAAGCAGAAGAAATGCACAAAATTTAAATATATGTCTGTATTTTTACAGCTTGATATCCGTTAGATATGTGATATTTTTCTTGAACATTTGTATCAATATTCATTTTAGCTTCAAGTGCTATTTTACCCTGTAAGACAATACTCATCGTAATAAGGGCTTTGCTTCCATTGGCGAACCAAAGTCTCATCACTCAGGCTTTTCAACTGTTTCAACCATAATATCCGACCATGAGCCTGATAGGCTTCGCCTCTGGTAGCCTACTTTTGGTGCTGGACTCCTAACCCAGGATAGAAAAACCACAATTGTAAAAGCAAAACAGGGTTTCTTTGCCACAACAAGGCAAGCCTTAGAATATTCAACTATTTTAGTCATATTTTATCTTAATTTAATTCTTTTTTTTACAAAAAAGATACTGATGTTTGCCATATATATTCTCAACAACTTGCTTAACTGTAACAAAAATCACATCAATACCCTACGCTTATAAATCATAATACAACTTGAAAAAAATGATTAAATTTCTTATCCTTGATATTTTAAAATGGCCTGCAAAAATATGAAACGAGTGACCTATAAAGATTTAGTAGCTGAAATTGCGCCTCAAATTAAAGAATACTTCCCCTGGGATATTGAAGAAAAACTGGAAAATGGTGATGATATTTTATTTCTGGATGTACGTGAAAATCAGGAGTACGATACCATGTACATAGAGAACTCACTCCATGTTCCTCGTGGTATTTTAGAAACTGCAGTTGAATGGGATCATGAAGAAACCGAACCCGAACTGGTCGAAGCTCGTGACAAAGAAATTGTTGTCGTCTGTCGTTCTGGAAGTCGTAGTATTTTCGCCGCTCACACCCTAATGCAAATGGGCTATAAAAGTGTCGCTTCGCTAAAAAGTGGGTTGCGCGGCTGGAATGAGTATGATCTGCCTCTGATTGATATGGAGGGGAAACTGATTGATCCTGAATTAGGTGATCGTTACTTTGCTAATAAATTACTTGATTATCAACGCAAACCGGTTAAATAACTCTCTCAGCATTAATATTAATATCTGAGGAGAGTTTACAAATCAATGGCTTAAACTATTGATCTTTATGCGCTAGAAAAAAGTCAGCATCCATAATTTCAATAAAGCGTCGAGCCTGCGGTGAGAGAAATTTGCCTTTTCTTAACACCAGTCCGTAACTTCTTTTCGGAAAATAATTATCCAGTGGTTTTATCACCAGTTTTTCATCTCCCGTTAAACAAACATCCGTCACAATCGACACGCCCATACCCAGCTCAACATATTTTTTAATAATTTCCCAGCCACCTGCCTCCAGAGAAACATGAAAGGACAGGTTCTGTTGACGAAAAGCCATATCAACCACCCGCCAGGTACTTAAATGATGAGGAGGCAGGATCAGTCCATAAGGACTAATATCTTCAAGAGTCACATTGTCTACGTCTACAAGCGGATGTTCCCGGGGAGTAATTAATACCGGATTATAAGTGAAAATGGGTTGATAAATAATATCATCCGGGACTTCCAGCATTGAACCCACAGCAAAATCGGCTTTATCTGAACGCACCAGAGCCATTCCATCTCGCCCCGTTACATTAAGTAATTTAAGGTGAATTTGTGGATATTTTTTATTAAACTCATTGACAAAATCAGGAAGAATATAAAGGATAGTCGACTCACCGGCGGCAATATTTAATTCACCGGATTCAAGCCGACCAAGATTTGCCGCAAAAGTTTCATGCAGCTGATCCACCCCTGCCACCAGAGAATTTGATAGTTCATATAGTAATTTACCCTCAGGTGTTAATAAAATTTTCGGTCCTCTGCGTTCAAATAAAGTAATATTCAGCTCACGTTCCAATGCCTGAATCTGTAAGGTCACAGTGGGCTGACTCAAAAACAACTGTTCTGCAGCCTCACTGATGCTGCCAGTTCGACTGGCATGACAAAAAGCACGTAATTGCTTTAAACGATTTTGCTTATAATAAATTGCCGTGCTTTTAGTCATTATTATTCTCTTTTTTATCCACAAAGAATGATGATTTTGTTTCTATCAGGCAGACTTTGATTCCAGTAACTCACGTATCTGAAGGGGTAATACAGCCGTATTTTTACTGTTATTCGGGCTTCATTTTTTCTTTTTATAGCATTTATTTCATTCCAGTATAGATGAGAAATAACTAAACGGGCACTATTCAGGTAAGTTTAAAATTGAAAGTATTAATATTTTCAATACATAAGATTAAAATAATTAAGATGACTAATATTAAAATACCTTATAGAGTATCTGGAAATAAATTGATTGAATTTTAAGCAGAATACTTATGGAAATCACAGCTGAATCAATGAATCAACTTTTTTTAGCCAGTTTTTTTATGGCTGGCTTAGGTGTTATTCTGGCCGGAGTTTTATCCATTGCCAATCGTCGTCTATATGTCTATGAAGATCCTAAAATAGATGAAGTAGAAGAACTTCTGCCCCATGCTAATTGTGGCGCCTGTGGCACCCCCGGATGCCGTCCTTTTGCTGAAGCACTGGTTGCCCAACAGGTTGATCCTGGCCTGTGCACCGTTAATAGTCAGGATATGAATCAGACTATTGCTGATTTTTTAGGCGTTAAGGTCATTAACCATGAAAAACAGGTGGCCCGTCTGGCCTGTGCCGGCGGCAGTCATGTGGCTTATACCCGAGCACATTATGACGGTATGAAAACCTGTCGTGCTGCAGCACTGGTTTCCGGCGGCGGCAAGGGTTGCAGCTGGGCCTGTCTGGGTCTGGAAGATTGCGCTAATGCCTGTGATTTTGCTGCCATTTCATTTAATAAATTCAGTCTGCCTGTTGTTGACGAAGCACTCTGTACTGCCTGCGGTGACTGTGTCACTGAATGTCCCAAAAACCTTTTTTCTCTGCAGCCCATCAGTAATAAGCTCTGGGTTGCCTGTAGCAATAAAGATAATATGGATGAAAGTGAAGCCCATTGTGAAGTTGCCTGCAATGCCTGTCACCGTTGTGTCAGCGATGCCCCTGAGGGGTTGATAACCATTAAAGATAATCTGGCCAGTATTAACTATAAAAAGAATGGTCTGGCTTCCAGAGTTGCCATTGAGCGCTGCCCCACCGGCGCTATCGTGTGGAAAGATTTCAACCAGGAATCTTTACGGGGTGTTAACTCCCGAAAAATTATTCGTAAAGAACCCATTTCACGTATTGAACCATTGCCCCGAGCATAAGCACAGCCAAAGGATGAACTAATGTTTGATAAATTACGCAAAAACATGTCCACTAAAAACGCTAAAACATTTCCTTATCCGGGAAAACGTATGGCAATGGATGGTAACTCAGCCGTTATCATGTGCGAGCGTGAGGCATCCGATGCCGCCGGTGCTTATCCTATTACACCCTCTACCCAGATGGGAGAATACTGGGCTGAAGAAGTCGGTAAAGGTCATCTCAATACCTCAGGCCGACCATTGATTTTTCTTGAACCAGAAAGCGAACATGCCGCAGCAGCCGTTACTGCCGGACTGTCAATGACCGGCTTGCGTTCAGTCAATTTTTCATCGGCTCAGGGTGTGGCATTTATGCATGAGTCATTATATACCGCAGTCGGCAAACGCCTTCCCTATGTACTCAATATTGGCTGTCGGGCAATCACTAAAGCCAGTTTAAATGTACATGCCGGTCATGATGACTATCATTGTATTGATGATACCGGATTTATTCAGGTCATGGCTAAGGATGCTCAGGAAGCAGCCGATTTAAGCCTGATTATGCGCAAGCTGGCAGAGCAGGCACTGACCCCTGCAATAGTAGCCCAGGATGGGTTTTTGACCACTCATCTAATTGAATTACTGCAGGTGCCTGAACGTCAGCTGATTAGTGACTATCTGGGCAAACCCGATGATATCATTGATTGCCCGACACCATCTCAGAAAATGATTTATGGTGACCAGCGACGCCGCATTCCCATGTCCTGGGATGTTGACAATCCGGTAACCACCGGCAGTGTGCAGAATCAGGATGCTTATATGCAGACTGTAGCAGCACAGCGCCCCTATTTTTTCGATCACATCAATGAGCTGGCTGAAGTGGCCATGGATGAATATTACCAGCTTACCGGCAGACACTATGAACGTGTGGGCTGCTACAAGGCTGATGATGCCGATTACCTGATTGTCGCTCAGGGCAGTGTGGTCGTTCAGGCTGAAGCGGTCGCTGACTACTTACGAGAGACACGGTCACTGAAAATCGGCGTATTAAATATGCGTTTTTATCGTCCCTTCCCCGGAGACCTGGTCTCCCACATTTTAAAAGGTAAAAAAGGCGTTGCTGTAATTGAACGTACTGATCAGCCTATGGCAGAAGATCTGCCACTGATAAGAGAAATTCGCGCCGCATTAAGTAAATGCTTTGATAATAATCTGCCTGCAGGCGAAACAAAACCTTATCCTGACTATGCTACCTTTGATAATCTTAATGACAAGCCTAAACTCTATTCCGGCTCCTATGGTCTGGGTAGCCGTGATTTGCAACCGGAAGCATTAATTGGTGTCATTGAAAATATGCTCGAGGAAGGTAAAAAAATACCTTTTTACTATCTGTCGATTGATTTTGTCCACCATCAGGCAGACTCACCCAAACAGGAAATTTATCAGCAGGATCTTTTAGATGCCTACCCACACCTGGCTGACTTATCCATTAAAGGTAGTGAAAATCCCAATCTGATGCCCAAGGATTCCATTACCCTGCGGATGCATTCTGTCGGTGGATGGGGCGCTATCACTACAGGTAAGAACCTGTCCCTGACATTATTTGATCTGCTGGGCTATCATATTAAGTCAAATCCGAAATACGGTTCAGAGAAAAAAGGCCAGCCAACGACTTATTATTTATCTGCCGCCCCCGAACCGATTAAAGTCAATTGTGAATATCATTATGTCGACATTGTCCTGTCACCGGACCCCAATGTATTTGAACACTCTAATCCACTGTTTGGCCTGAAAAAAGGCGGCGTTCTGGTGATCCAGAGTCATCTGGATAATCCATCAGCAGTATGGAATTCATTTCCTTTAAATGCCCGTAAAAATATCATTAAAAATGATATCCGTATCTTTTTTGTCGATGGTTTCAAAATAGCCCGTGAAGAAGCCGGTAACCCGGATTTACAATACCGGATGCAGGGCACCGCATTTCAGGGCGCATTTTTTGCAGCATCGCCACTGATGGAAAGTGCGCAACTCAATGACCAGAAATTATTTAAAGCCATTGAAGATCAGCTACAGTCAAAGTTTGGCAATAAAGGTAAATCTGTTGTTGAAGATAACTTAAGAGTAGTCAAACGCGGCTTTAGTGAGACCATAGAGATCACCGACAAGCCAATTGATGATAAGTTATCCACCATTGCCCGCAAAGTAGTCAAAATGCCGGCCTTATTAAAAAATCAGAAACAGGGCTCAGACAAACTTTCCGACATTCACCATTTCTGGGAACAAACCGGTAGCCTGTATCTCTCCGGACAGGGCAATAACAATATTGCCGATCCCTTTCTGGCCATCAGTCAGATACCGGCCTCCACCGGCGTATTTCGTGATATGACACAAATTCGTTTCGAACATCCGATCTGGCATGCTGAAAATTGTACGGCCTGCGGTGACTGCTACACCACCTGTCCTGACAGTGCCATTCCCGGCCTGGTCAATACAATTAGCGAAGTTTTTAATACTATTGTCACCCGCATTGAAAATAACGGCGCTAATGGTGTCGGACATAAAACACAGTTTTTACGCCGGGCATTACGCGATGTCGAAAAACGCCTGCGTAATTTAATAGAACCTTATGGCGAGAAAGCAGAAGTCAATAAACTGCTGGATCAGGCTATTCTGGAAACACTGAATGATACTGAACTGGAAAGCTCAGAAATCGCTACGCTGGAAAAAGAATTCTCCTGGTTTATGGAAAACCTGGGAGATTTCAAACTGGCCACCACCAAACCTTTTTATACTAATAAAGAGAAAAAAGGCAAGGGCAGCGGCGGCTTGTTTTCGATTACCATTAACCCATACACCTGTAAGGGCTGCATGCTTTGTATCGACGTCTGCGAAGATGATGCCCTGACAATTGAAACCCAGACAACAGACTCGATTGCCAAATTACGTGATGAGTGGGCTCTGTGGGAAGCACTGCCGACTACAGCAGATGATTATATTCGTATTGATGATCTGGATGAAGGTATTGGTGCCCTGGAAACCCTGCTGCTGAAAAAACGCAATTACAATTCCATGGTCTGTGGTGACGGTGCCTGCCTGGGCTGTGGTGAAAAAACCGCTATTCATTTATTTACTTCAACAGTCACAGCATTAATGCAGCCCAGAGTGGCTCAGCACATTAAAAAAATTGAGCAGCTCATTGAGCAGCTGGATCAGCATATCCGTCTTAAACTGGCAGAAAACATTAATCTGGATGATACCCATGCAGTACATAATTTATTAGATGAAAATAAAGATAATGATGTCACGCTGAGTACACTCACCAGCAAGCTTGATGAAAACACCCATAGTAAGCCGCTGGATTCAGAATGGCTGGACTGGGTGACCTGCTTATTAGATGATCTTAAGCAGTTACACTGGAAATATACCGTGGGCATTACCAATACCGGTCGCGCGGATATGGGCTTTATCAATGCCACCGGCTGTACCTCAGTATGGGGTTCAACCTTCCCCTACAACCCCTATCCTTTCCCCTGGTCAAGCAACCTTTTCCAGGATTCACCGTCAATGGCCATGGGACTGTTTGAAGGTCATATGGTAAAAATGGCTGACGGCTTCAAAGCTGTACGTATTGCCGAGCTGGAACTGGCAGGAAAATATAATAATGAACAGCACAAAGACTTCTTCAGCCGTTTTAACTGGAACGATTTTACCGATGAAGAATTTCATTTATGTCCGCCTGTAGTCTCCGTTGGCGGCGATGGAGCCATGTATGATATTGGCTTCCAGAACTTATCCCGTATGATGATGTCCGGCATTCCTATTAAGGTGATGATTGTTGATACTCAGGTATATTCCAATACCGGAGGGCAGGCCTGTACCTCGGGATTTGTCAGCCAGATTTCTGATATGGCACCGTTTAATAAGCAATGGAAAGGCAAAAAAGAAATCCGTAAAGAAATGAGTGTGATTGCCATGGCGCATAGAACGTCCTATGTATTACAAAGTTCTTTCTCACATACCAGTCACTTACTCGAAGGCTATATCGAAGGCTTAAACAGCCGCCGTCCGGCTATTTTTAATATCTATGCCGTCTGTCCGCCTGAGCACGGTATCGCTGATGACAGTGCTGACCGGCAAAGTAAACTGGCAGTTGAGTCACGTGCTTATCCGCTGTTTAAATATGACCCTGACAAGGGCACGACTTTTGAAGAATGTATTGAACTGGACGGTAATCCTTCAATAGGACAGGACTGGCCCCGCTATAAATTGGACTATGTGGATCAAAACGGTAAAGAAAAACAGTTGGATGTACCACTGACATTTGTTGATTTTGCCGCCACGGAGGGACGCTTTCGCAAGCATTTTCGCAATATCTCCCAGGAGCAGTGGACAGATAATATGATTCAGGTGGATGAATTTCTCAATCTGGATAAAGACGAACAGGAAACAGCCTTACCCTATATCTGGACAGTTAATAATAAGCAGCAGCTTATACGCAGCACAGTATCAAAAGATTTAGCATTATCCGCACTAGAACGCCGTGATTTCTGGCGCCAGCTAAAATCCCTCAGTGGTTTTGAACATAGTGTGGATAAAGAGGCTATTATCCAGCAGACACGGCAGCAACTGGCACAGAATTTAACCAATAGTTTACTGTCCATGACCGGCGGCGGCAGTGCCTCAGCTATGAGTTTGATGGACTCCGGCAATAATTTAACAGCGTCTGCCAGTACACCTAACGGAGATTATGAGCCGGTCTGGATTGAATCTCCCGAGTGCACCGCCTGTGATGAATGTGTCGATATTAATCCTGATATTTTTGCCTATAATGATCAGAAGCAGGTTGTTATTGTTGATCCTCAGGCCGGCAGCTACAAAGACATTGTCAAAGCGGCAGAAAAATGCACTGCTGAATGCATTCACCCCGGCACACCATTTAACAACAATGAAGCAGGGCTGGATAAACTGATTAAACGTGCTCAGAAATATCAATAACATGTCATCTGGCCACTTACGTATATTCAGCATACAGGAGCACTAGGCGTGTCTATCTGGGAACGTTTTAAATACAAAACTTTTTCACATGGAATTCATATTCCGGACAAAAAAGAACACACCCGGGATCAGGCCATACGCCGTCTGCCCTTTGCGCCAGAACTGATTGTGCCCCTGTCACAACACTTTGGTAGCCCGGCTAAAGCTATTGTTTCTGTGGGCCAGGAAATCATACGCGGCGAAATTATTGCACAGCAGGATGGTTTTATGTCGGTGCCCATCCATGCCCCTGCCAGTGGTGTAATTAAGGATATTAAACTACACCCAACGGCACGTGGGCCTAAAAGTCAGGCTATTATTATCCAGACCTGGCCCGGTGCCAATCAACGTTCAGCATCATTTGATCATGTTAATATTGCTTCGCTCAGTCATAATGAACTAATTCAGGCAGTTCAGGATACCGGTATGGTCGGTCTTGGCGGCGCGGGCTTTCCGACCCATGTGAAGCTATCTGTCCCCCCCGAGTATAGCATTGACACCCTGGTGGTTAATGGTTGTGAATGTGAACCCTATTTAACCACTGACCATCGCCTGATGCTGGAACAGGCGGAGGCCTTACTCATCGGCACCAGTATGCTGATGCATGCCTTAGGTGCCAAACAGGCCATTATTGGAGTCGAAGATAATAAAATGGATGCCGTGGCAGCCATTGAACAGCACCTGTCCGGATTTGAACATATTCAGGTAAAACCGGTACAGACTCACTATCCGCAGGGCTCGGAAAAATTATTAATTAAAGTACTGCTGAACCGTGAAGTGCCTTCCGGCGGCTTTCCCTATCAGGTCGGGGTTGTGGTACAGAATATTGCCACTATCACCCAGCTGGGTGAATTACTGCCGCATAATAAAGGTCTGATTGAACGGGTTGTCACGGTCACCGGCACCGGCATCAAAAAACCGGGGAACTACATTATTCCACTGGGTACACCGATTAAATTTTTACTGGATCATGTCGGCTTCTCCGGCACGGCCAACCAGTTAATTCTCGGTGGTCCTATGATGGGTTCCACTGTTGCCTCACTGGATGTGCCCATTACCAAACCGGTTTCCGGTCTGCTGGTGTTTAATGAACAGTCTATTGAAAAACATGGTGATACTATCTATCCCTGTATTAAATGCGCCCGCTGTGTTGATGCCTGCCCCATGCACCTTAATCCGTCAATGCTGGGTCAGTTAGCTTCCAAACATCAATACCCGTTAATGCAGCAGGAGTTTCATTTAATGGATTGCTTTGAATGCGGCTGCTGCAGTTATATCTGCCCATCCAATATACCACTGGTGCAGTACTTTAGAATTGCCAAGTCCGTATTAAGAGACAGCGCCGCTAATAGTAAAAAATTGAAAAGTGAATTGTAAAACGATGATTGAATTACGCACATCACCTCATATGAAAGGCACTCTAAGCCTACCGCAGATCATGCGCCATGTTGTTTATGCCCTGCTGCCCATTTGTATTTTTGCTGTTTACCAGTTCGGCATCAGTGCCCTGGCACTGATTATTGTCGTGACTGCCTCCTGTCTATTAACAGAATATTTTTTTAATACATTAAACGGCAAAAGCAACACATTGAATGATTATAGTGCCCTTATCACCGGGCTATTGCTGGCACTGACTCTGCCACCGGGGTTCCCACTATGGATGGGCGCCATTGCCGGTTTTGTGGCTATTGCAATGGGTAAGGTATTATTTGGTGGTATTGGCTTTAATTTGTTTAACCCTGCCTTATTGGGACGGGCCTTTGTACAGGCAGCTTTTCCGGTCGCCATCACCAGCTGGACACCCGGCGGGCTCAGTGAACGGTTCAGCCAGTTTATTCCCAGCAGTCTCACTCCGCCCTTTAGCATCCCTGCTCCCATGGATGCTCTGAGCAGTGCAACACCACTGGCCCTGCATAAATTTGAAGGTACTACAAGCGAGTTAAATTCATTGTTTTTCGGTTTCAGCAATGGCTCTATTGGTGAAACCTCCAGCTTATTAATACTTATTTGCGCCGCCTACCTCATCATTCGTGGCATTATGGGCTGGCGCATCCCTCTGGCCATTATTACCAGTACCATTATCACCAGTGGTCTGTTCTATCTATTTGACAGCAGCTACCCCAGCCCGGTCTTTATGCTGACATCCGGTGGTCTGATGCTGGCGGCATTTTTTATGGCAACTGATCCGGTCAGTGCCCCGGTGACACCGGCAGGCATGTGGGTTTTTGGTCTGCTCATTGGATTAATGACTATTATCATTCGACTCTTTGGCGGCCTGCCCGAAGGTGTCATGTATGCTGTGTTATTTGCTAATGCTTCTGTACCTTTGATTGAAGCCGTTACTCAGCCGCGTACCTTTGGTTACCAGAAAAAAACAGCCGACAAAAAGCAAACCGCACAAGCCGACACTAAGGAGCAAAAATCATGAGTCGCAATGATATGCCCAAACGTGCCTCATCACTGGCGATGATCATCACTCTGGGCGGTGTCGCTATGTTGTCCGGTCT
>Ga0256844_10000018_pt1 | contig 79233 bp, 76 predicted proteins | sample MusselsmetaG_FD_189100 | JGI IMG/M metagenome (GOLD analysis project Ga0256844, IMG submission 189100) | Mussel associated microbial communities from hydrothermal vent at the East Pacific Rise, Pacific Ocean - Mussels | ecosystem: Host-associated > Mollusca > Shell > Unclassified ... | reverse complement strand
TTAAGCTGGTACATATAGTCCAAAAAGGAAAGAAACCTGTTTATAGTTAGCTTTTGTGAAAACCATGAGTCTTTAATGAACTCAACCATTTTATAGTATTTGGTTGGTTAATGTATTATACGAAGGATAAGTTATGAAAGAGTATAGAATAGAGAGTGATTCTTTTGGTAATTTAAAAGTACCCAAAGAAAAATACTATGGTGCACAATCTGCTAGATCGTTGATAAACTTTCCCATTGGTGAAGAGACAATGCCAAAACCGTTAATTTCTGCACTAGGTATAGTTAAAAAATCTGCAGCACAAGTTAATGTAGACTTCGGTGTTTTAGACCTACCTATAGGTAACGCCATTATAGAAGCGGCTTGTGAAGTTGCAGAAGGCAAGCTTGATGATCATTTCCCACTATCTGTATGGCAAACAGGTTCAGGAACACAAACAAATATGAACTCCAACGAAGTAATAGCAAATCGTGCTATTGAGATTTTAGGAGGTGTCATTGGCTCTAAAGAGCCCGTTCATCCAAATGATCACTGTAATATGGGACAATCCTCAAACGATACCTTTCCTACTGCTATGCATATCGCAGCCGTTGTTGAAATAACAAATAAATTACTACCTGCGCTAATACATATGAAAAATGAACTTGATATAAAAGTAGACTCTTTTAGTCATTTAGTTAAAATTGGCAGAACTCATACTCAAGATGCAACACCAATTACTTTGGGACAAGAGTTTTCCGGATACTCTGCGCAAATGTCCAATGCAATTCGTAGAGTTGAGACAATTCTCCCTGCCCTTTATCAACTAGCACAAGGTGGTACGGCAGTTGGCACAGGCTTAAATAGTATTAAGGGCTTCGATGCTGCGTTTGCAAAAGAGGTTTCAAGAACAACAAAACTACCCTTTATAACTGCAGAAAACAAGTTTGAAGCGTTAGCAGCACATGATGCTATTGTGGAAGCAAGTGGTGCACTTAACACCGTTGCGGTCAGCATAATGAAGATAGCAAATGATATTCGCTTTCTAGCTTCTGGCCCAAGATGCGGTATTGGAGAGATTAGTCTTCCGGAAAATGAACCAGGCTCATCTATTATGCCAGGTAAGGTAAATCCAACACAGAGTGAAGCCATTACTATGATTGCTGCACAAGTAATGGGTAATAACACTACAATATCTATCGCTGGGTCAAATGGTCATTTTGAGCTTAATGTATTTAAACCTGTAATGATTTACAACCTACTACAATCAATTCGCTTACTAAGTGATGGTTGTAATAGTTTTACAGATAGGTGTATTGTTGGAATCCAAGCGAATGAAGAACGAATAGCACAGTTGAGAGATGATTCACTCATGCTTGTAACAGCACTTAATCCACATATAGGGTATGACAATGCAACAAAGATAGCTAAAAAGGCACATAAAGATGGCTCAACACTACTTGAAGCTGCTCTTGAATTAGAGTTAGTTACTGAAAAAGAATTTAAAGAGTGGGTGGTTCCACAAGATATGATTGGCCCCAAAGAGTTATAGTTTTTTTCTTTTCAGGCTTTGATAGCGGCTATTTATATCTTATGTAATTCGCTGCTTTCTTTTTAGAATAAGCCATTGCAAGATAATAACCATTCATTCCGTTATCACATATAGCCTTTGTATCTACCCCAGCATCTACTAGCATTTTAACTGACTCAAATGTTCCATTTTTAATAGCAAATCCCAATACAGAAACATTATTATTATTTCGATGTTCAATATTGGCGTTTAGATATATTAACTGTTTTATTGCATGAAGATTATTAAATTTGATAGCAAAAAAAATAGGAGTTGAACCGTTAAAAGTTTTACTCTCAATCTCATTTCTATTTTCAAGAAGTTCTTCCGTTGCAGAAAAATCAAAATCTTTAATTGCATGCATTAATTTTGTCCAGCTTTTTGTTTCATTTGTATAAATTTTTGTTTGCATAACCTGCCCATTATTATCTATACTTCTACTTGTTCCTACTACTGTTATTCCTTCTTTTACAAGCTCTTGTTTAATATTAGCATCCACTATTGCAATATATAACTTAGGGTATAGCTCCTTATCGACAAAGTCAAGGATACTCTTATTTTCATAATCTTTAAGTGTAATATCCGCATTTTTCCACTCTAGATGATTAAATAGTTTTATATTGCGCATTATTACAGCATAAAAGATAGGAGTTCGTCCATGCTCATCACGTACATTGATATTAGTTTCTGCTTTTAGAAGCTTATCTATTAAAGTGTAGTCAATATTTGGTACTTTTATTAAAGAAAATAGTTCAGATTCATATTTTTTTCGTACTGCTGCCCTTTCACTTTCGTCTACAGAAGAGAGTTTAATTCTTGGATCACTATCGGGAAGAAACATTGCAGCTAATAGTGCAATTGCAGATATTAATATCACAGTGTGCTTGTAATATGCAAATGCTAATATCCAAATTCTAGTTATATTGTTAAAATTCAATTATCCCTCCTCAATACTATATACTTCTTCTTTTTAGCTCTTTATCTATGATATCTCTATCATATCCCCGATAGTTTGTTTTTAACCAAAGCATGTAAGAGTCTGGAAGTTCGTTGTACTGCATGCCTTTATATTGACCAAAACCAACTCTTGGTTGAGACTCTTTTTGTATAATATATTCTTTACATATAGCTGCAATATTACTTTGATTTACTAACTCAACGAACTCTTGAAATTCTATCTTTTTTTGAATACTAAATGAATAAGTCTCAAAATTAAAAATTCCTTTTCTTTTTTTGACAAAATTTTCTATCTCTTGTATCTGCTCTACACTCAGCCTTTCAAGATTTTTAATGTGCACACTAAAAGATTTTGCGTACTGAGTAAAAGTAAAATTAGCTTTAATCATTAAAGAATTTCACGTATCCCTTTAGTATTAGGAGCAGACAACACTCCTTCGTTTTCTAGCTGTTCAATAACCCTAGCTGAACGGTTGTATCCAATCTGTAGTTTTCTTTGAAGATACGAAATAGATGTTTTTCTATCCGTAAGAACCACATTTTTAGCGTCATCATAAAGTGGGTCTAGCTCTTCATAGGTATCTCTTGAGCCAGAACTTACAGTTTCATTCTCTTCAACTAAAAAGCTTTTATCATAGTTCGGATCTCTTTGTGATTTTATGAAATCAACAATTTTTTCTATCTCTTCTTCTGTACTCCAAGGAGCGTGAAGTCTCACTAATCCAGTTGAACCAGGAGGAGTAAATAGCATATCACCTTTACCTAAGAGTGACTCAGCACCCATTTGATCTAGAATAATTTTACTATCAACTTTCTGCCCTACTCTGTATGATATACGAGACGGTAAATTTGCCTTAATAAGGCCTGTCACAACATCAACCGATGGTCTCTGAGTAGCTACAATTAAGTGGATCCCGGAAGCTCTTGCCATCTGTGCAAGTCTCGCGATAGAGTGCTCAACATCTTTTCCACTTGTCATCATTAAGTCTGCTAACTCATCTATGATCACAACAATATATGGGAAGTGTTCACCACCCTTACGTTTAACTTTTTCATTGTAATTTTCAATATTTTTAGTTCTTGTCTCACTCATAAGCTCGTAACGACGCTCCATCTCATTCACCATGTTATTTAGTGCCACAATAGCCTGCTTAGGCTTTGTAATAACAGGGGTTAAAAGATGCGGAATGTCATTATATATAGAAAACTCAAGCATTTTTGGGTCTATCATAAGTAAACGCAGCTGATCTGGTGAGTTTTTGTAGAGAAGTGAGAGTATCATTGCGTTTATACCAACACTCTTACCACTCCCTGTCGTTCCGGCGATAAGGAGGTGTGGAAGCTTTTTAAGGTCTGTAATGAAAGGTTTTCCGACTATATCCTTTCCTAGGGCAATAGTCAGAGGTGAAGCAGACTCTTTAAAAAGTTTTGAATCCAGAAGTTCACGAAGATAGATAGTATCAACAGTATCATTTGGTATTTCAATTCCAACAACATCTTTTCCTGGTATAGGCGCTTGAATCCGGATAGTTTCAGCACTTAAAGCCATGGCAAGGTCATCTTGAAGATTTAAAATTTTACTTACTTTAACATTTGCAGCAGGTTTAAACTCAAATGTAGAGACAACAGGACCAGCATAAGTACGGACAACATCGCCATCTATCTTAAAGTGAGCAAGTTTTTCAATAAGATAGCGAATTTTATCATCAACTTCACTCTCGTCAACTACGTGAGATGTAGTATCTGGTTTTTGCAAGAACTTAACTGATGGAAGAGTAAAATTCTTTGGCTTAGGTGCACTACCCTTCTCTATCGTCTCAAGCAGTTTAGTGTTCTCTTCTAACTCATTGACAATAACCGTGCTGTTTTGCTCTTTTACTTTTAAAGCAAGATCTATAATATTTTTTTTATCTTTAGTTTGTGATTCACTTTTTCTTAAATATGTAGGCTTATCTATATTATCGCTAATCTCATCTGACATAAAATCATTTTCAAGAGGAATCTCTTCAATAATAGGTTCTTCAACAACTTCATGAATATCTTCGTGAGTATAGGGAATTTCACTAGAGACTGCTTCTGCTTTTTTTACTTCAGTAGATGCTTTAGGAATCTTATTTTTAATAAGCTCTATTATTATTGAGCTTATCTCCTGTGTGGTTTTATCCAGTAAAACTACAATAGACACCATAGTAATCATCATCCAAAACATCCATAAGCCAAAAAGACCTATATATGGAGATAAAAAGTCAACAAAATCGGCACCAAGCTTACCTCTAAATGGACTTTGGACAAGCATTGCTTGTGCTAATGCTGTGGATAAAAAAAGAAGAATTGATGCGATACTTATTTGAGCTTTTCTAAAGTCCAGAGTTGTGTCTTTATATAAAAAATAAATTGGTAGAAGAAGAGCGAAGAGATAAATAAAAGAGATATATCCAAACAGATACTGATTGTGCGAAGCGAATATAGAACCATAGCTACCCATTAGTTCACTATCACCAAAAATAGTGGAAACACCAAGGTAAATAAAAATACCAAAAAATATTATAAAAAGAGTTTCTTTCAAATCTATATAGCCTTTGACAAATAAATGTTTGTGATTATAGGAAGTATAGCCAAAAATGTTCCACTAATGAATATCTTTGACAATTTGCACTCTAAAGAGCTATAAGTAGTTGACTAGACTTAATCTTGAAACTTTACCAACAGTATATTGCATAGCCTCATAGTTTAGTGTCAACTGAGTTAATCTTAACGAAGCTTCAGCCAAATCTGTATCTATAACTGATGATCTGAGAGTCATAGTACTAATTTCAAGTAGTTGTGTTCTTTCTAGTGCATTAGTAAGGGTATTAGACTGAGCACCGACCATAGAGTGGGTTCTTCCAACATGCTCTTGCAAATCATCCATCATAGCAATTGCATTTTCAATACCAACATTTCTCATTTCACCATTTGTATGGTCTGGAAAAATTTTATGATTTTCAACTGCTACTATCATCTCATCTATAGTTTTAAAAAAATCTGTTTTTGGGTCTCTAATTGTTAAAGCATTATTGGTATTAAATGACATTACAGCAGCAAAAGCATTATCATCTATTGTATCCCCATCACTATCAACATTTATAGTAAAATTACCACTTCGGGAATCATATAAAGACACACTTGCCTGAGTTGTTACTACGTTTGCATCACTAAACTGGATTTTACCGTCATAAGACAATGTTGTTTGACCTACAAATTCTGAAGTTTTAATTTTATCAAAATACTCTGTAGCAGTATTTCCGTAGCCAGCATCAGGAAAGCCATTGGTTACAACCATGTTGATTATATCCATTATTTGCCTATAAGTAACATCATCGGCATTGGTTCCTGTTCCATCTACATTAAAAATATTATAGACATTACCACCTACTGTAAAATTTGAAGGATTTGCAAAATTAATACTTGCAGTATAGCTTACTCCACTAACTGTACTGCCAGTTAAATTTAAAACTGTTCCACTTAATGTATCATCAGATTTGTCAATAGTTCCTTTAGAAATATCAGCAACTTCAGATATTTTAGTAGATTCTATAGCAAATGAATTATCTTCTTTTACAGTTTGTGATACATTAGATGTAAGCAGTGCAGCAGTTTTACTAAACTGTGTTCTGTCATAAAGTATAGTATCATTTGCAGCACCAACTGAAGAAGAGTATGGAGACTTCATAAACTCTTTAATATATAGACCTGGGGTTATTAAAGAAGAAGCAACACTATAATTACTAGTCCCTGAAAAAAGATCATCAATATTACCAGTTCCTGCATACACATCTGCTGCATCAGCACCAGCAGGATTAAAATCAGTAGCACCTACCAAATGAAAATCCAGTTTACTCGAGCCTTTGAGCTTATCCTCTATAACAATTTGTCCACTTTGGTCCATTGAAACATTTACAATATTTAATCCAGAAGTATTCCCAAACTCTTTCCCTATCTTTTCAAGTAACCTATCTATTGTGTCTACGTCTGTCATTGATATTTGTGTTTTAATTGCTGTGCCATCACTCTTTGTGCCCCGAAGATAAAAATGATGCGTATTAGGAGAGTTAACATCACCCATAAACTCACTCATTGTACTACTTCGAGTAACAGTAGTTGATGTGGTAGATGGTGCATTTAAAGTCTGAAGAGCATTCGTTGTGATAGTTCTTTTAACTAGATACTCCTCACCCAGAAATAAATCAGCACCTGTTAAGTTATACTGCTGTTGAGAGTTTGAGCCTAGAAACGCGTTCATGGATACATCATTACCTTGATAAACACCGTTATCATTTATTGGTTTGATATCCACTGCCGAACCTGAAAAAAGATATTGGCCATTTATTGAAGTGTTAGATAAATTTTTAAGATGTTTTTCTAATCCTCTAAGCTCTAAAGCAATAGCATCACGGGACAAATCACTATTAGAATCATTAGCAGCATTAAGCAACAGTGTTCTAAACCTATCCATGCTTGTAGAGAAATCATTTAAAATAACATCCGACTGATTTGAAATCTTATAACCACTCTCAGTACTCTTCTTGACTTGATTTAGCGTAGTAAGCTCATTGTCAAGTCTCATTGTTTCTGTAAACGTAGCTACATCATCACTTGCGTATTGAATTTTAAGACCAGATGCTATCTGCTTATTTACATCAAAAAGTTCTTTGTTTAACTTTGAGCCATTGGCACCATATAAGTTTTCATAGTACATACTAGACGTAACACGCATACTGCACCTCCATAAAAATATTTAATTATTCAATTGTTTACTAAATTCATTAGCAATAAAAGTTCCATGCAGTCATATCGACAAAATGTTATTTACTTTTAAGTAATATCTTACTATTATTTCAGCCTACTTAAATTACGCCAGAGTGATGGAACGGTATACATAGCGGATTCAAAATCCGCCGCCGCAAGGCTTGTGGGTTCAAATCCCATCTCTGGTACCACACAACAACTATGCCTTACAAATAGTATTTTACAGAGAATACAAATACAAACTATCAGTGATATTTACGATATTATGTAGCAAACGCACAAAACCAAGTTTTTAAAAAATAGACTACTTTTTCAACTCGAATTTCGTCACATTCCCCAAACTCTTCTTTTTTGTGATATGCAACTCATCGCCTTGTTCTAACCCATAATCATCATATAGCTTTTCAAGGGCTAAGGTGATGACTGCTTCGGTTATATCTGTTTCAGAGAGGAAGAAGCCATCATCGTAAGTTACAAGTGTAATTTTACCTTTCTCTTTACTATATTCTAGGGTTCTAATTTTTTTATTTGTCATAAGTAATTTTATCGAAATTAATATTAAGCTTATTCATAATATAATGTTTTTAACTTAACTATCAAATATTTTACAAGGAAAAACTAATGAAAAAAGTTGAATTTAATGTCGGTGCAAATGCAGTTATCCAGCTAGGAGAAAACTTATATAAAAATATCTATGGTGTACTAATAGAATATATAACAAACTCATATGATGCCGATGCTTCTTTAGTAAAAATTAAAATTGATAGAACCAAAGGTGAAATTCATATAATTGATGATGGAACGGGTATGTCTCATGAAACTTTAAATACAGTTTTTATGAATGTAGGGCTAAATAGAAGAAAAGAATTGAACAAAACAGCAAAAGGAAGATATGTTACGGGTAGGAAAGGTTTTGGAAAACTAGCTTGTTTTGGACTGTTTGAAACATTTATAGTAAATACCATTAAAGATAATCTCCAAAGTACTCTCTCAATAAAAACATTTGAAGATAATGATGGAAGTTTCACATACACAGCTGAGATTAGTGATAAGGCAATAAAAACAAGTGAGAATAACGGTACAACTATATCTTTAATTAATAATTTTGAAAAGATTACAGATAATACATCTCTAGCTGAGTCAATAGCTAAAAGAATTAATTTAATGTATGATGGCAATGCTGATGACCCTGATGGCTTCAGTATTCAACTAGAAGATATTCTTATAAATAAAACTTTTAGAAATGAAATAGTTTTAAATTCAAATATTAAATTCTCATACAAGATACCAGAAGATTTAAAAAGGTTTACGAAAGACAAGAATATTATTGAATATATAAAAGAAAACAATATTAGTGGTGTAATTATAGCTAGAGAAAAGACTGTACGGATAAAAGAGAATAAAGGCGTTGTACTTTTTGCTAGAGGTAAACTATGTCAAGAAGCTACTTATCTTAATATTAATCCATCTAATAACTATGGATATGCACACTTATATTCTGAATTTTATGTTGATTTTATTGATAGTGAAAAAAAAGATAATATTGGTACAGATAGAACTGCACTCAAAGAAACAGAAACAACTATCAAATTATTTGAAGTTATTGAAAGTTTAATGAAATCATATGCTAGACTCTATGATGAGGATGAAAAACAACGTAAAGATAATGCTATTAATGAATTTAAAGAAAATGAAAAGTATCAAGATATAATTAAATCCATAGCTTTGATTGAAGATGCAGAAATAAAAAAAGAACTTACTAAATTATTTCAAATAAAAATAAGGGATAGTGTCTCACAAAATACTATAGACGAAGAAGATATAGATAATTTTGAAAAAGTTGCAAATGCAATAATTTCATATAGTTTACCTTCTGAACAAATTAGTAAAGATGAGTCAAAAGACAACATTACCACTTCATATGATTATCTAATACAATACTTAAGAGATAAGTACACTTATCAAGGTGGAGATGGTGCTGCAATGATAAATCATCTATTTAGTGGGAATAATCAAAATATAAATTTTTCCCCATTAGCAATGCAAACCCCAGGTACAGTTAAGGATGATATTAAAAGTTCTATGCGTGAACACGGAAGTTCTATTGTGAATTTGAGAAATTCTATAATGCATACGAATGATAGAAATTGTATCAATGAAAATATATCTATTGAAAATTCAAAAAGATTTTTAATTATGGTTGACCTATTTATAGAATTAGATCAACTTTTCTTTATACCTTAGACTTACGCAATAGCTATAGCAAAAGTTTGACCAACAGCTTTAGATAAATTGACAGGTACAGCATTGCCGATTTGTCTAGCTATCTCCGTATCATTTCCAAAAAAATTATAGTTTTTAGGAAACGATTGTATTAATGCACCCTCTCTAAGAGATAAAGCTCTATCAGCCTCTGGATGTCCAAATCTCCCACTATAGTATTGATTAAATTTTGTTGTTATGGTTGAACTAAGTCTTCCCCATGCCAAACGTCCGTAATTATCCAAAAACACTTCTTTTTTAACATGGCAAGGTACTCTTAAATCATCATTCCACGCAGAACGTAAACCACCGTTTTTAGGAGTAGCTTTTATTCTTTTAAGATTAAGTTCATTAAGTAGTTTTGATTTATGTAAAGGGTCTATCATGGAAGGTGTGGTGTGGCTTATAGGTTCAAGATTATATATAACGTCTTTTAGAGTAATAGGAGTGTGAGATTGTAGTGCATCAAAAGACAAGGTAATTTTTTTTAACCTAGTAGCAATTAGAAATAATCTTTTTCTATTTTGAGCAACAGAAAAATCTTTAGAATTTAATACTTTATATTCATATTGATAACCAGCATTCTCAAGCATAGAAATGAATTTTGCAAAATAAGGATTTTCTTCATTCAGTCTGCTCACATTTTCCATAATAACAAAATGTGGTCGAACACCTTTAATAACTCTTCTAAATTCATCAAGTAATGTTTTTCTATCATCATCTTGTTTCTTTCTAGTATTCATTGTGCTATAGGGTTGGCATGGAGCACATCCAGCAATCATTGTATAGCTCTTATCTTCTTTGTTATTGGCAAAAAGCTCTTTTATTTCTTTTGCTGTAGTTTCTACAATACTTTTATTTATGAATTTTGCATTATTGTTATATTCATATGTCTCTTTACATGAAGTCTCAATGTCAATACCAGCGAATACATCTATACCTGCTAGTTGTAGCCCGTGTGTTAAACCACCTGCGCCACAAAAAAAGTCTATTGCTTTAATTTTTGTTTTCATTTGTATCTCCTAATTGAATATTTTTTTTATCAAAGTTTATTAACCATGTATCTAATACATACATGCATTGAAAAAAGAATGTTGCACTAAATGTAGTTCTTGAAATTTTGTTATTAAATGACTGGTCGTTCAATTTCAATTCAAAGGTATCAAATAACATATGACAAATATCCTTTGTTTGTACACCTTTTTCTGTCATTTCGGAGCGTATTTTTTTACTCGCATATGATGTTATGTTGTAAGACATAGAGTCCACCTTTATAGTATAAATAAAATTATATCATAAAGTATCTAAATACTCTATATTATTAATATAAATACTCATTATTGAGTTTAACTTCTTGACCTATATACTCAAATACGATATAATAAAGAATATCTAAACAAAGGACTAAAATCATGGCACAACATTTCCTCTTATCAGCAAAAGCAAGAACTCTATCAATCGTTAAAATAGCCATAATGCCAGATGAAGAAATCCATGAGATATTTAAAAATATTCGTTGGTCTAGCACAAATTGTGAACCTGTATGTCCTCATTGTGGTACAACTACAGCACCTTACAACATAGCAACAAGAAGCCAATACAGATGTAAAGAATGTTTCCATACATTTAGCGTAACAAGTGGCACGTTGTTTGCAAGTCATAAATTACCTTTAAAAACGTACTTACTAGCTATAGTAATATTCACAAACTCTGTTAAATCTCTAAGTGCCTTACAGCTATCAAGAGAGTTAGACGTACAATATAAAACAGCTTGGGTACTCTCTCATAAAATCAGAGAGTCTTTATTGGATGATGCCAATGATGAAATGCTTACAGGTGTATGTGAGATTGATGGTGTCTATGTAGGTGGTAAAACAAGACAAATCAATACCATAGCCGATAGAGTAGATAGACGTAAAATGAACCATCCTAACAAAAGAGTGGTTATCTCACTTAGACAAAGAGCAAATAATAGCGATGAAGTTGTAGGTGCAGTTAAAACTAAAACCTTTGTACTTAAATCTGAAAACACCTTTGACATTAACCGTATCGTAAACACTTACGTTACCAAAGGTTCAGAAATACATGCAGATGAAGCCAACGCTTATGACGACTTACACGCACTTTATGACATGAAGAGAGTAAATCATCAAATAGAGTACTTTGGTAAGAATGGAGAGAACAATAATCAAAGTGAAAGTTATAACGCTAGGTTTAGACGTATGCAGTATGGGCAATGCCATAGACTATCACCTTTGTATCTTTCAAACTATGCAAACGAAATAGCTTATAGATAAGCCGTCTGTGCCTACACGTTCTATCAATTCATAACTCTCACATCTTGTAAGTGATGCCAAAACAACTTTAGAAAATCGTTCTAAGTCAAAATCCTCATCTGTATCAATACCTTTTTTAGAAGCTATACATTTACTCACATTAGTTGTGTTCATAAGCTCAGTAGCTGTTCTAAGGACATCTAAAATCATAGTCTTGGCTTCACCATTCTTAAAATAACGCTCACTACTCACTCTTTTAGCCCTAATCGTTCTTAAATCGTAGTTCTCATCAAAGATATGTATAGTGTGATCTATGGATTGTAAATTTAGTTTTGATTTTTTGAGTAGCTTTTCGTAGTGCTTTATCTCACCTAAAACCTCTGCTCGTTTCTTAGCAAGTGCCGATATAACGTGTGTTTCTGCCATCTTTTTCCTTTCATTATTTATGGGAAAATTTTAGCTGATTTTAGAGGTTTTGTCTTGTGCGTTTGCTACATAATATCGGATATTTAGACTTGATTAAAAAAATGACACAATAATATTAAAATTCAGCATGTAAAATAAATTCAGTAATTTTTTGTTAGTATATTACAAATATTTAACGAAGTGATTAACATGCTACTAAAAATTCTTTTATTATTTTTATCTATCAGTTTATTTGCTGATACTTATTTAAAAAGTAATTATTATGTACAAAACAAGAGAATAATGCTCTCAAGCATAGTGAAGAACACTAAGAAAAATGTGCATCTTTTTAGTATTGAAAAAAGTAGATATTCAAAAAGAGTAAAATCAAAAGACATAATTAAAATTCTCCAATCTCACGGTATTAAAGATTATAAATCCAAATATGCTTATATACAATTTACAAAAAGAAGTCCTATAGATAGTGAGAAAATCAAATATTCGATTGAAAGGCTTTATACACAAAAGTATGCTCATATAAATATAAAAAGTGTTTCGGTAGAACCTAGAAGCTATACTGCAGCTCTACCCCAAAGCTATGAAACAATCCTCAAGTCAAAAAGTCATTTATCAAACTATGGAATACTTTATATCAAAACAGATGAAAAAAAGAAGATATTTTTTAACTATAAGATAGATGCTGAAATTGTAGTCTATGAGGCTACAAAAGATATAAAAAGAAATGTTGAACTCTCAAATGTAAACTGCAAAAAAAAGAGTATAATTCTTGATAAATTTAGAGCTATGCCTTTACAAAAAATACTAAAAGGTACTATGCAAAGCACACACAATATAAAGCAAGGAACTATCCTAACAACAAGAGATGCTCAAGGCTTATATCTTGTTAAAAGAGGCTCAAATGTCAATGTAACGCTAAGTAGTTCTAATCTAGCCATATCATTCTCTGCAGAGGCTCTTCAAAATGGAAGATTTGCAGATATAATTACGGTTATGAAACGTAATGGAAAAAAAGTCAAAGTACGCGTTACCGGTAAACGCAGAGCGGAGGTTCGATGAGAGCTAAAGCTCAATGCAAGGGAGGCACTAAATGCCGAATCGTATGAAGTTAATAGTAGCAACAAGTGGAGCGAGTGGTGTAAACTTAGGTATCAAAGCCTTAGAGTTACTTCCGGAGTCCATTGATAAACATTTTATAATGTCTGAAAACTCTAAAACTGTTCTAAGTAAAGAGATGAATGTAACAATGCATGAAAATGCAGATATCTCAGCAAGTATAGCTTCCGGCTCTTTTGGAACTGACGCTATGATAATTGCACCTTGTAGCATGAATACACTCGCTAAGATAGCTTGTGGTATCTCGGATAACCTTGTGACGAGATGTGCGAGTGTTATGATTAAAGAGCATAAAAAGCTCATTCTAGCCCCACGTGAGATGCCTTTTTCTGCTATTGCGTTAGAAAACATGCAAAAGTTAGCTACTTTAGGTGTGATTATTGCACCTCCGGTTATGGCTTACTACTCAGAGCAACAAACTTTGGATGAGATGGAAAACTTTATAATCGGCAAGTGGTTTGATCTGCTTGGCATACAAAACAACCTTTATAAGAGATGGGAATAATATGAATCGTAAGATTGCACTTTATCCTGGGACTTTTGACCCAGTAACAAATGGACACTTTGATGTAATAGAACGTGCTTTAGGACTCTTTGATGAGGTAATAGTCGCTGTAGCAGTTTCACAGGACAAAAAACCGATGTTTACTCTGCAAGAACGTATAGAGATGACAACAGAATCAGTTAAGCATCTCAAGCATGTACGTGTAGTTGGTTTTGACAACCTAACTGTTGAGCTAGCTAAAGAGCATAAAGCAACTATTATTATCCGAGGTCTTCGTGCTGTTAGTGACTTTGAGTATGAACTACAGCTTGGATACCTTAATAACTCTCTTGATGATACAATTGAGACTGTTTATCTAATGCCAAAACTCCAACATGCGTTTATCAGCTCTTCAATTGTTCGTAATCTTCTAAAATTTAACGGCAAAACAGACCACCTTCTTCCAAAAGAAGTTCAAAAAATCATAGGAAGTATGACCTCATGTACATTACAATAGAAGGTATAGATACAGCCGGAAAGAGTACACAAATCACTGCTCTTGAATCTAATTTTCCAGAGGCTATTATCACTAAAGAACCGGGTGCTACTGAAATTGGTAAAGAGATAAGAGAGATGGTCTTAAGTGCTAAGGCTAAAAGTAAAAAGGCTGAGTTCTTACTTTTCTTAGCAGATCGTGCGGAACATATTACAGAGGTTATTGAGCCAAATATTGATACAAAAATGATTATCTCAGATAGAAGTGTAGTGAGTGGTGTTGCTTATGCTTTAGTCCAAGGTGCAATAAGTGAAACTGCAATTGTTCATATGAACAGATTTGCTACAAATGGCATTTACCCTGAGAAAGTTTTCTTACTAAAACTTACAAAAGAGGAGTTAGATTACAGACTTTCTCAAAAAGAGTTAGATGGAATCGAGCTTCGTGGTAGTGAGTACCTACTAAAAATACAAGATGCCCTTATAATGGCCTCTAAACTCTTAAAAATAGACCTTGTAGAGATAGATGCTACAAAAACTAGAGATGAAATCACGCAAGAGATATTAAACAATATGAATGAACAAAGTGCTAGTTAACTTCGACTATATAAATAAAAAAGATATAGAGTTAGTTGAACTTTTTATCTCTTCTGAAAGTACTAAAAAATATATCCTTGGTATAAATAAACTTACAAAATCTGTTTTAAAGCATGTAGAAGTTGATGGAATAATTGATGATTTTACACGTGTTCAACGCTCACGAAAAAAAGAAATTTTACAAATAGAAAATGTACCAAAAGACGCTCTAATACTCTGGACTTCTACAGGTAGTCCACTTGAAGTTAAACAGAGACTTAATAATATGGGTTTTAAACATATCAGTTATCTTGCGCTTTACAAATACTCTACATTAGACTTAGTCCACCCTCCTTTCATAACTGATTTTGAAGATGATTATAAAAACAACTCTGATAGATATAGCTGCGTTTATGATTTACTTGGGGATCAAAAATCAAAAGAGGTGTTTGAAAAAGTCATAAACTTTAAAATGACATTTGATTATGAGTTCATGGAAGGCTTTACTAACGACCATGAAGGACAATACTTCGACAAAGAGTTAATTCCAGATATAAAAGAGATTAGCTTTGTAGATGGTGGTGGTTACGTTGGGGATACTGCAACTGAAGTTATAAAGAACTATCCTAATTTTAAAAAGATATACCTAATAGAACCGATACCTGAAAATATACGAATAGCTAAACGTGAGCTTGGAAAGTATGAGAACATAGAGTTTTTAACATGTGGTGTATCTAATAAAAAAGAAACTCTCTACTTTAATGAAGAGAAGTCATTTTCAACTGTTTACGGAAAAGGCACGCAAAGCGTAAAAGTAGATACAATAGATAACATCGTAAAAGAGAAAGTTGACTTTATAAAGCTTGATATAGAAGGTGCTGAGCAAGATGCCATAGATGGTGCGAAAGAGACTATAATGAAGTATAAACCAATCCTAGCTATTTGTGTTTATCATAAAGCTGAAGATTGGTACAAAATACCTGAGAAAGTCTTAGATATACAAAGTAGTTACGACGTTTATCTAAGGCATTATATGGAAGGTATATTTGAGACTGTTATGTACTTTATCCCAAAGCCCTAACATAGGGATATCTAACTAAATTATCATAGGAATAAAAAAATGAATATATTATCTAAAAGTGCTCCTGCGGAAGACTCTATTGCAACTATGAAAACTATTCTCAAAGATCTTGGATGCGGCACTACATTTTCTCAAGAAAAACATCCACTACAAAATTGTTATTCTGTAAATTTAGCTTCTACTGAAGCACCTTTACATATCTACTCTAACGGTAAAGGTACAATTACACAAGCATCAACAGCAAGTGCACTTGGAGAGTACATAGAAAGACTTCAAACGAATAATTTCTTTATTGACTTTCATCTTCCTAAGCGTAAGTACTATCCAGATGAAGTTGCATTTGAGTTTGGAGGTGAGTATTTAAATAATGAATTAGACGCTATTTATGATACCTTAGGGGAGCTTAGTTATGAAGATTTAATTGATTTTAACAGTGATTATGAAGATAAAATCGTTGCTCTACCTTTTAAAAAATGCTCAAGTGATGAAAAAGTTTATATACCTCTCAATATATTAAGCAATCTCTACGTGAGTAATGGTCTTGCAACAGGAAATACCCCAAAAGAAGCTCAAGTGCAAGCACTGAGTGAAATTTTTGAACGATATTCTAAAATGCAAATTATTAAAAATGGCTACGCTCTTCCTAGTTTTCCCCAAGAACTTGTACAGTCATTTGAAAAACTTCAGTATGATGTCACAAAACTTCGAGATGAAGGTTACATCATCGAGGTTTTAGATGCCTCTTTAGGAGGAAAATATCCAGTCACCGCTATCTCACTCATCAATCCTAAAAATTCGACACTCTTTGTCTCCTTTGGTTCGCACCCTATCTTAGAAGTTTCACTTGAGAGAACTATGAGTGAACTCATGCAAGGTCGTGGCATGGACAACCTTGATGCATTTGAAGTACCAACATTTGACATGGACTTTGTAGCAGACAGTTCAAACCTTGAATCTCATTTTATCGACTCAAATGGAAAACTGGGATTTGGATTTTTAAAATCTCAAAAAGATTTCGAATTTTCCCCTTGGAAATATGACGGACAAGGCTGTGAGGATGAATATAACTTTCTAAGTAACATTGTTGACTCGATGAATAAAGAGATATATTTGAGGGAATATACTTATCTTGGTTTTTATTCTTGTCAGATGCTTGTTCCCACTGTTTCTGAAGTTTACCCTATCGAGGACATGATCTATAACAATAGAAATAACGGAAAATTCATAAGAGAAATGGTTTTAAATTTTACAGAATTTGACCCTGAAGACATATTGGATAGTATCCACTCTTTAGACGAATCACTCAGTGTTGAAAAATATATAGGTGTTATCTTTGAAAACAATTTTACTATACAAGAATTTAAAGCACAGATGTACTTACTTGCAGAGGAAAAGGATGAAGCACTCTCTTTACTAGAATTTGGAACTAATAAAATGGGGTTAATAGTTGCTGAGCTTATTCATATGCAAAACCGAAACTGTGAGTTTGATGACTATAAAAGTGCTTTATATAATATATTTACTCAAGACAAAGTACAAAAAGCATTAAAAATATTAGAAGGATCTGCTTACCTAATCGATGTTTCTTTTCACCCTCACTACAACAATATACTAGATATGTACGACCGACTTGAAGTAAAAAAAAGAGAAATCTATAAAAAAAGATAAAGAGTATCTCATACTTTATTTCTAATTTTTAAGTAGTAGATTACTCTTCTCTTTTTTAGTAAGTTTTGAAACTACCAAGTCGTAAGATTCATCTATCATATCTACCAATATCTCATCTTTCATCTCGCCATTTATAATGATAGTGTTCCAATGTTTTTTGCTCATATGATACCCAGGGATTACACATTCATAGATATCTCTATACCCAAGAGCATCAGCAGGTAAGCATTTAAGGTTTATGTTTATGTACCCCTCTTTATGCCCCACAAGTGCGAACATTTTATTCATCACTTTATATACAGCTGTAACTTTATCAAATGGAAACTCTTTTTTTGAGCCATTCTTTGCTAGTAGGATTTTTTCTAGTTCTGCATCAGTCATTAAAGCTCCTAAATTGTAAAAAGATTACTCTCTAACTCTAGCAGTTTTTTCTTTAAAGGAAGTCCACCTGCATAACCTGTTAAACTTCCATCACTTCCTATAATACGATGACAAGGGATTATAATGCCAATCACACTTGCTCCATTAGCATTTGCAACTGCCCTTACTGCTTTTTCATTGCCTATGGTTTTAGAGAGTTCTAAATAACTCGCAGTTTTTCCATAAGGAATTTTAAGCAGTGCTTCCCACACAGACTTTTGAAACGCAGTTCCTAACATCAAAAGAGGAATATCAAAAGATTTTCGTTTCATACCAAAGTACTCATCTAACTCTTTTCGTGTCTCTTGTAAAACTACATCATCCTTCTCGACATACTCTGCGCTTAAAGCCTTTTGAAGCCTACTATCAACACGTTCTCTCATTTTTCTATATCTAAAGTCAAGCATACAGAGTTTGCCCTCATACGAACCCATAATAAACTCAGCATATTTTGTTTTATAGTACTGTATATGTATCTGATTCATTCTACAATCCTTGCTAATTTATTGCTATGTATATCTCTATATGAGTTGCGTCTTTATAGAATTCAAAATCTTTCGTATAGGCTCGTTTATACTCAGAATTTTCATCTAAAAAGTACTCCCAAACACTTCCCCAAGTTTTTATAACAGCCTCTACCCTTGCTATGTCAGTGGCCGCTGAGGCTTCTTCTTTAAAAACTAGATATTTTCCAGTTTTAATAACTAACTTTTTTAGCTTCTCATCTCCTAGACCATCATACCCTGCAAGCACATCAAAAGAGCCATTCATATCTGACTCGTAATTAGAGTAAACACTGTAAACTCGCTCGCCACCTTCGTAATTTACATCTACTTGAGAATCAAACTTCTGCCAAAGTGAGCCTATCTTCGCAGTTTGAGGGTTTATCTCATCTGCATTTTTAGTTCTCACTGAGATACCATAAATTACCTTTTCTTCAATTACTACAACTTCCATATTTTCCCCTCTGTTTTAGTTAACTGATTTCACTGCTGTGCAGCTTCTTGAGCCTGTTTCTCTCTAAGTTTATCTTTCTTGCTCTTTCCCTTACCTTTAACTGGTGCTGGACCTTTAACTTTTTTAAGAGCTTCGCCAATAAGTTCAAAACCTTTAACAGTCTCTCTTTGGAGTCTGATATCACTGCGTTTCTCAATGAGTTTAAAGTGTGCTTGTTCTTCATGAGATATAAAAGAGATAGCCGTTCCTGACTTTCCGGCTCTAGCAGTACGTCCTATACGGTGAATATAATCAGCAGGAGAACGTGGCAGGTCATAATTTATCACACAATCAATATCATCTATATCTAAACCACGTGCAGCGATATCTGTAGCAAATAAAATGTTTATTTTTCTCTCTTTAAACGCAGCTAGTGTCTCATTCCGTATATCCTGTTCTAAATCACCATTAAATGAAGCAGCTTCAAAACCATACTTTCTAAATTTTGCTGCTATATTATCAGTTGCGCGTTTATTTGCCATAAACACTAAAACTAAATCCCACTTGTTTTCTTTTAAAAGGTGTCTTAGCAGTGGTCCACGATTTTCACTGTTTACTTCTATAACTCTTTGATTTATGCTCTCAACAGTTTGTGACTCTTTTATAGTAACTTCTACAGGGTTATTCATAATTTTTGAAGCGATGTGGAGCATTTTTGGTGGATATGTAGCTGAAAAGAGAAGATTTTGACGCTCACTTGGCAGTGCTTCTAAAACTAAGTCAAGTTCTTCTGCAAAATCAAGATTTAGCATCTTGTCTGCTTCATCTAAAACAAGATAATCTAACTGAGAAAGGTTCATCTGTTTTTTCTTTAGTACATCTAAAAACCTACCTGAAGTGGCTACTAAAACATCACAACCTTGCTGAATATTATAAAGTTGATCCCCAATGCTCTCGCCACCAATCACACTTACTACTTTTGGGTTTCTAGGAAGAAATTTGCCAAACTCTTTAAACATACCTGCAACTTGAAGAGTAAGCTCCCTTGTAGGAGTTAAAACTAAAACTTTAATCTTAGCCTTACCCTCTCCTTTTTTCTCACTCCAAAGCTGTAAAATAGGCAGAATAAAACTAGCACTTTTTCCACTTCCTGTTTGAGCCATAGCCATGACATCTTTTTTATCTAACACTAAAGGAATTACTTCTTTTTGAACTGCTGTTGGCTCTTTATAGCCTTTTTTACTAAGTGATAGTTGTATCTCACGTGAGAGTCCAAGCTTTGAAAATGGCATCTGTTATTCCTAAATTTAATTGTCTGAATTTTACCGCTTTTTGGCTTCAAAAGAGGTTTGTCATAAAAACAAAAGATAAAAAATGTTATCCTTACACTACTATAAATAAAGGGTGAAAATGATCAAATCATTAAGAGGTATGAACGATATTTTAAGTGAGGATTATGAAAGATTTACTTACTTCATAAACACAGCTACTGATGTAGCACAGAAGTATGGTTTTCACTTTATTGAGATTCCTCTTTTAGAAGAAACTGCCCTTTTTAAACGTAGTGTTGGTGAATCTAGTGATATTGTTGGTAAAGAGATGTATCAGTTCATCGATAAAGGTGAAAATGATGTTTGTCTTCGTCCAGAGGGAACTGCTGGTGTTGTTCGTGCCTTTATACAAAAAAAGCTTGATAAGGCTGGTGGAACACACCGCTTTTTCTACCATGGCTCTATGTTTAGATATGAGAGACCACAAAAAGGTCGTCTGAGACAGTTTCACCAGTTTGGTGTTGAGAGTTTTGGAGTTGACAGCGTTTATGAAGATGCTACTATGATTATGATGACGAGTGATATTTTAAAACGCTGTGGAATCGGTTACAGACTTCAGTTAAATTCTTTAGGTGATCAAAACTGTATGCCTCAGTATCGTGACTCTTTAGTGACTTTTATTGAATCAGTCCAAGATGAGATTTGTGAAGATTGTAAACGCCGTAAAGATACAAATCCTATTCGTGTACTAGATTGTAAAAATGAAAAGTGTCAATCTCTTTATGAAAAAGCACCTAAACTTTTAAACTCTCTGTGTGATAGTTGTGAGAGTGACTTTTCAAAACTCAAAAAGATTCTTGATGAAAATGAGATAGCTTACGAGATAGATACAAATCTTGTTCGTGGACTAGATTACTACTCCAAGACTGCATTTGAGTTTGTAAGTGACAATATCGGTTCTCAGAGTGCTATTGCTGGTGGTGGACGTTACGACAGACTTGTAGAGTTCCTTGATGGTCGCCCTACTCCTGCTGTTGGTTTTGCTATGGGTATTGAGAGACTTATGGAACTTATAGTTATGCCAGAGAGCAAACGTGAGGGTTACTACATGGGTGCAATGGACGAAGAGGCTATTGATTTAGTTGTTGGGCTTACTCATAAAAAGCGCCAGAGTAAAAAAGTAACATGTGACTTTAAAGCTAAAAACCTTAAAAATCACCTTAAAGGCGCAGACAAAGTCAATGCTAGATTTTGCTGTGTTATTGGCTCAGATGAGTTAGCAAATGAGACTATCTGGATTAAAGATTTACAAAACAAGACAGAAGAGATAATTAAACTAACGGAGTTCTAAAATGGAAACTATCGACACACTCTGGAATTTATTTCTTGACTTTTTTGAGTTTTTTATAATTGCCGGTCTTATTGCCCTTCTGTTTCTTTTCATTTATGATAGATTTATTCAGCGTAAACACTCTTTATTGATTAATTATCCTATTATAGGAAGAGGTAGATATCTTTTAGAAGCTTTAAGAGAGCCTATGCGTCAGTACTTTGCTGAAGAGACTTTTTATGACTCTAAAGATAAAGTTGACTGGGTTTATAAAGCCGCTAAAGATATACCAAACTATCAATCATTCTCAGTAAGTCAACCATTTTCAGGCTCTAGATTTATAATCAAACACGCTACGAATGTACTCAACGAAGATGAAGTAAGTGATGATACTGCTATTACTTTTGGAGCAGACAGAGAGATACCTTTTGTATCGCAGACTCCTATTGTTCGCTCAGCTATGAGTGATGGTGCTCTTAGCCCTGAAGCAGTACGTGCATTTAGTATTGCAGGGGTGACTTCTGGACTGACAGTAAATACAGGAGAAGGTTCACTTACTTCAAACCACCTTTTTACTCATAAACCTAATTTAAAAAATGCTAAATATCTTGAGATTGTACAAAGCACTCCATGGGCTGAGTTTATTTTTAAAATTGGAGATAAACTATTTAATCGTGCGGTAGCTCTAAAATGGTACAGAACAACTTTACTTAATAAAAAAACGCAAAATACTTATATTTATGACACCAAGTCTCATGTTCTTTTTAGAGTTAAATGGTCTGCTGACTTAAATGACTTTCCTAAAGAGGTGCCAAAAGATATACCAAACATGATTTTTCAGATGAGCTCTGGCCTTTATGGTGTTCGCGATGATAATGGTAAGTTTGATGAGTTAAGATATCAAAAAGTAATGAAATTCTGTCGTATGACAGAAATTAAAATCGCTCAAGGTGCAAAACAGACCGGTGGTAAACTCGCTGGTGCTAAAGTTACAGCAGACATAGCCTATTACAGAGGTGTGCCTGAAGGCGAAAATATATTCTCTCCAAATAGATTTCCTTTTGCTGATAGCACTGCTCATTTACTAGAATTTGTTGAAAGATTACAAAAGTTATCAAATAAACCTGTTGGGTTTAAGATAGTTATTTCTGATGCCAATGCAGTTGAAGAGATGGTTAGAGAGATAGCTGCTAGAAAATCAGCTGGAAAATCTACACCTGATTTCATTTCAGTGGATAGTGGTGAAGGTGGAAGTGCTACTGCTCCACTAGAACTTATGGAGTCTGTTGGTCTCACAACCAACAATGCTCTTTATGTTCTTGATACTCTCCTTAAAAAATACGAAATACGTGATAGCGTTAAAATCATCGCAAGTGGTAAAATCCTTACTCCTGATGATGCTATTATTACACTGGCAATGGGTGCTGATGCTGTTGGTATAGCTCGTGGATTTATGATGAGTGGTGGATGCATCCGTGCTCGTATGTGTTCAGGGTTTGGCTCTCACGTATGTCCTGTAGGAATGGCAACACAAGATGAGAAAAAACGTGCTTCATATCTAGTTGTAAAACAGGGTTTAGAGATAGGAAATTATCATAGAAACCTAATCAAAAGCATGAAAGTTGTTCTTGCGGTCATGGGTATTAGTAAAATAAGCGAGTTAAATAAAAGTCAACTTACATTTAAAAATCGTAATGGCGAAATATATTTTGATATAGATAAATATTTTCACCATAAACTTCACGTATAAGGGCTACTTACTTGAAAAACTACGGTCTTGACATATGGTCAAATGATAATTTTATCATTGAAGATGGAGAAGTAAAACTCAACTATAAGTCTAAACCATCTATACTAAAAATAGTTCAAGAGATCCGTTCTAAAAACATTAAAGGACCTATGCTCTTTAGGTTCCCTCACTTAATCAAAAAACAGATAGAGACACTCTATACGTACTTTGATAAAGCAATTAAAATCAACAACTATAAAGGTAGTTTCAACGCTGTTTTTCCACTCAAAGTAAACCAATTTCCTCACGTAGTTGAAGCTGTAACAACTCAAGGTGCCAAACACAACTATGGTCTTGAAGCCGGTTCAAAAGCTGAACTAATTTTAGCAATGAGTAAAACACCAACTGGTGCTCATATAACCGTTAATGGCTTTAAAGACAAAGAGATGATTACACTTGGTTTTATAGCGGCTCAAAGTGGGCATAAAATTACTATAACAATAGAAGGCTTAGGTGAACTAAAGACTATTATAGAAGTTGCAAATGAGTCTGAATTGAAAATTCCAGATATTGGGATAAGAGTTAGGCTTCATAGTACAGGAAGTGGTATCTGGGCAAAAAGTGGCGGTATGGATGCAAAATTTGGTCTTACTTCTACTGAGATTATAGAAGCGATATCGCTCATGCAAGATGCAGATATCATAAACAATCTAACTATGATTCACTTTCATATAGGCTCTCAGATGTCAGATATTGCACCTCTCAAACGTGCACTACGTGAGGCTGGAAATATATATGCAGAACTCAAAAATATGGGTGCTTCATCACTTAGTGGTATCAATATTGGTGGTGGATTAGCCGTTGAATATGATCAGCACACACGCTCTAAATCACGAAACTACTCCATAGATGAGTTTTCAAGTTCTGTTGTCTTCTTACTCGGTGAAATAATGGATGCTAAAAATGTATCTCATCCAGATATTTTTACAGAATCTGGAAGATATATAGTAGCCTCTCATGGAGTTTTAATCACTCCTGTTTTAGAACTTTTTACACAAGATTATCAAGATAGACTTCTCAAATTTAAAGAGACAAATCCCCCTCTGCTTGAAGAATTAAGATATCTCTATAAAAAACTAAATGAAAAAAATTGTATTGAATATCTTCATGATGCGCTTGATCATATGGAGTCACTACTAACTCTTTTTGATTTAGGATACATAGACCTACAAGATCGTTCAAACGCAGAGATTTTGGTTCATAATATCATAAAGAAATCTTTATATTTGACCGCTTCATATACAACGGATGAGCTTCAAGAACTCCAAGCTAGTCTGCAAGAGCGTTACCTCATAAACGCATCTATTTTTCAGAGCCTACCTGATTATTGGGGTTTAAAACAACATTTTCCAGTAATGCCTCTTCATATGTTAGATACTAAGCCTATAAGAGCTGCTTCAATATGGGACATCACTTGTGATAGTGACGGAGAGATAGGTTTTGATAGTGAAAAACCACTATTTTTACATGATGTTGATTTAGACAATGAAGAGTATTTTTTAGGTTTTTTCAACATTGGTGCTTATCAAGAGACACTTGGAATGAATCATAATCTCTTTACTCATCCTAATGAATATACTATAAACATCAATGATGCAGGATATAAGATTAGCAATGAAATAGAGTCAAAAAACATCTTAGACATCTTAGATTCTATCGGTTACGAAAAAGGTGAAATTTTAAATAAGCTTAAAAATGACCTCATAAATAGTGACTTTATCACAGAAAAAGAAAAATGTGATACACTTGCAAAATTAGAACTATTCGTTACTCAAAACGGCTATCTTCGAACTACTAACTAGGAATTATTTTGGGACTTTACAGCAATATAAAAGAAGATTTTTCAAATGCTTATCAAAAAGATCCAGCTCTAAACTCATGGATTGACTTTTTATTTAACTATCGTGGCGTTTGGGCAATTGTTTGGTACAGACTCACTCACGCACTCTATATGGCAAATCTAAAAAGAACTGCTCGTATGATTTCAGGATTCTCTCAATGGCTAACAAATATAGAGATTCACCCTGCTGCAATAATTGGAAATAGAGTTTTTATAGATCATGGGATAGGTGTTGTTATTGGTGAAACAACTATCATAGAAGATGATGTGACAATATATCAAGGGGTAACTCTCGGTGGTGTATCTTTAACTCATGGTAAACGCCACCCAACTATAAAAAAAGGTGCTGTCATAGGTGCTGGTGCGAAAGTACTTGGTAATATAGAAATTGGTGAATATGCTAAAATTGGTGCCAATTCTGTTGTTGTAAAAGAGGTTCCTGACTGCTCAACAGCTATTGGTATTCCTGCTCACGTAATCGAAAAAGGAAGATGTACTGATCCATTTATGCACAATATGCTTCCAGATATCAACAAAGAGATGTTTGAGTACCTACTCAAACGTGTTGCAATTTTAGAACATGTGCTTGTAGAAGATAATAAGTCTGTACTTGAAGATGATTTAGAACTAGAACATATCTACGAATCTTTCATCAAGGCTATGAAAACTTAACAAAGTTTTTTTCTTATAAACTTATATATATTATTATTTTAGTATAATACTCTCAATATTTTATTGGAGGTATTTATGCTAACTGACCGTATTAACACATTATCTGAATCAATTACAATTGCTATTACTACTTTGGCACAAGAACTGAAGGCTGAAGGAAAAGATATTTTAAGTTTTTCTGCAGGTGAACCTGACTTTGGAACTCCTCAAGTTATCAAAGATGCTGCCATAGATGCAATCAACAATGACTATACAAAATACACTGCAGTTGATGGTTATCCGGTATTGAGAGAAGCTATTGTAAACAAGCTTAAGCGTGATAATGGCTTAACATATGCTCCAAATCAAGTTATCGCTAATAATGGTGCTAAGCACTCTCTATTTAATCTTTTTTCAGCAGTTATCCAAGATGGTGCTGAAGTTATCATCCCTGCTCCTTACTGGGTTACTTATCCAGAGCTAGTAAAGTATTGTGGTGGTAAAGTTGTTGAGATTGAAACACACGATACAGATGGTTTTAAAATCACTCCAGAGCAATTAAAAGATGCTATTACTGATAAGACTAGAATGCTAGTTCTTACTACTCCATCTAATCCAACTGGTTCTATCTATACAAAAGAAGAGTTAGTTGCACTTGGAAAAGTCTTAGAAGGTACGGACATCATCGTTGCATCTGATGAGATGTATGAGAAACTTACTTATGAAGGTACATTTACTTCCTGTGCGGCAGTGAGTGAAGATATGTACAAACGTACTGTAACTATCAATGGTCTTTCTAAATCAGTGGCAATGACTGGTTGGAGATTTGGCTATATGGCTGCAGCAGATACAGACCTAATCAAAGCGACTAAAAAGCTTCAGTCTCAAAGTACATCAAACATTAATTCAATCACTCAAATGGCAGCTATCGCTGGTCTTGATGGCAGTGCTGATGCTGATATAGCAATGATGAAAAAAGCATTTATAGAGCGTAGAGATGAAGCGACTATCCTTATCAACAATATAGATGGATTAAGTGTACTTAAACCAGATGGTGCATTTTACCTATTTGTAAATATTAAAGATGTTACTGCTGACTCTATGGAATTTGCAAAAGGGCTTTTAGCAGATAAAGGTGTTGCTGTTGTTCCTGGTGTTGCGTTTGGAAGTGAAGGTTACTTTAGACTTAGTTTTGCTACTGATATTGATACAATTCGTGATGGAATATCTAGAATTGCAGAATTTGTTAAAGAGTTTAAAAAGTAGGGTTTCCCTACTTTAGAGCTTTAAGAGCTTCGATAACTTCATCAAGATTATCTATTGGAAGGTGTACTTTCCACTCTGGATTTTGAGAATCTCCAGCTAAAGAAATTCCTATGCTTACTACTGTTGCACTGTTTTTACCATATGGTTCTTCTATCTTAGCTACTGAAATAACACCTTTCTTTGTTCCACTTAATGCGATTGTTTTACTCATTTTATATTCCTTATAAATTTTGTTTACTATATAGTAGTTTATAAATTATTTCTATTTGATAAGTCTAGCTAACTTACCTTGAATCTTAAGCCAAGACTTATGATCCATAAATGGAAAACCTGCAAATACCTTGCCACTCTCTTTAATAGTTTTTGTTACACCTGTACGTGCTGCAAAAGTATTAAATGGAGCTATCTCTAAATGACCTGCTACACCAGATTGTGCACCAAATACAGAACTTCGTCCAAGTTTTGATGAACCAGCTAAACCAGTTTGACCAGCAAGAACACTATACTCACCAATTTCACAATTATGTGCTATATGTATAAGATTATCAAGACGTGAGCCCTGTTTTATCAAAGTAGTTCCAAAAACTGCTCTATCTACTGAAGTGTTTGAGCCAATTTCAACATCATCTTCAATCACAACATTACCATTATGGTAAATCTTTTTGTGCATTCCCATTTTATCAGAAGCAAATCCAAAACCGTCACTACCAAGAGCAGTTCCCGCGTGAATAATACACTCACTTCCAATTTTACAATCTCTATAAAGAACTACATTTGGATAAAGAATTGTATCATCACCCACTACTGCGTTAGAACCGATATAAACACCGGCCATAATAGTACAGTTTTTACCTACTCTAGCACCATTTGTAATCTCAGCCTTAGGAGATATAACACTACCCTCACCCACTACAGCCTTAGGAGAGTCATAATCTTCAAGAGCTGGAGCAAACTTGGCAGAAGCTACTGCCATCTGCCAATAAGGATCATCAACAACTAAAGCGATACACCCTTTGGGCACATACTCTTTAGTTTTCTCGTCAAGAATGATAGCACCTGCTTTTGAAGGCGCTATATCTTTTACATACTTAGCATTTGCAACAAAAGACAACTCAGATGAAGTTGCATCACTTAAAGTATTCATAGCAGTTATTTCTATGTCACTTCCACTAAAATCAGCACCTATTAGTTTTGCGATTTCACTAAGTTTCATAAAATTATCTCTCTAGTGCTACAGCACCACTTCTAACTATCTCTTTTGGATTGTAACGCTTGATAGCCTTTAAAAAGTTTTCAACTCTTTTAGACTCATCAGCAACCATAGCAATAACTACATTTTCACCCACATTAACAATTTTTCCGTTATATGCTTGGCAAAGAGTATCTATGTCACTAAGATTTTCAGAAATTGGAAACTTAACAAGTGCCATCTCTTTTTCAACTATATCTGTATGCTCATAAACGCGAAGAACAGGGATAAGCTTATGAAGCTGCTTTGTAATCTGCTCTATCACACGAACTGAACCAGATGTAACAATCGTGAGACGAGAGTATTTACTATCAGGGATAGGTGCAACTGTTAGGGATGTGATATTATAGCCACGTCCAGAGAAAAGGTTTGTAATGCGAGATAAAACACTCGCCTCATTAACAACAATAACTGAAACTACTCTTCTTTCGCTACTCTCAGTCATTATTTTGTCTCCTTTTTCTCTAATAACATCATGTTAAACAGACTTCCACCTGCTGGTACCATTGGCATAACATTTTCCATTCTCTCAACGATTACCTCTATAAACGTAACAATATCCTTCTCAACTGCGTCTTTAAGCGCAGCATCAAATTCCTCTTTAGTTTTAACTCTGTAACCAATTCCGCCGAAAGCTTCTGATAGTTTTACAAAGTCTGGCTGAACAGATAAGTCTGTTTCAGAGTGGCGTTTATCATAAAATAGCGTTTGCCACTGACGAACCATACCTAAGAAGTTATTGTTAAGAATGATGTTGATAACGGGGATTTTTTTCTCAACTGCAGTCATAAGCTCTTGAACATTCATAAGGATTGAACCATCACCTGTAAAGTTGATAGAAGTTCTCTTAGGATCTGCTGTTTTTACACCAATAGCTGCGGGAAAACCAAAGCCCATCGTTCCAAGTCCACCAGAAGAGATGAACTGACGAGGACGACTAAATGGATAAAACTGTGCAGACCACATCTGATGCTGTCCAACATCTGTAGAAATATTTGCATCACTACCAAGAAGTTCACCAACACGTTCTATTACCCACTGAGGCTTCAGTCTATCTGTATCCTCATGATAAGTCAGTGGATGAAGCTCCGCAAAATTAGAGATTGTTTCTCTCCATGACTCATAATTATCACTATGTATTTTATCAATCTGTAGTAACATCTCTGTTACAACATTTTTTAAATCACCAACTATTGGATAATCTGCGTTTACAAGTTTAGAGATAGATGCAGGGTCAATATCAATATGAATTACGTCAGCATTTTTTGCAAACTCTGAAAGTTTACCAGTTACACGGTCATCAAATCTTGCACCAAGACCAATAACTAAATCTGTCTCACTCATAGCCATATTTGAAGCGTAAGAACCGTGCATACCAAGCATTCCAATTAAAAGATTATCATCATAAGAAAGAACACCACGAGCCATAAAGGTCTCAACAGCAGGGATTCCAGACTTATGTACGAAATCTCTTACTTCATCAGCTGCGTTTGAGTTAATAATACCACCACCAAGATAAAAAAGAGGACGCTTAGCTTTGGCAATAGCATCCATAGCTTTTTTAATCTGGCGAGGATTACCTTTTGTATGAGGTTTATAAGTTTCTAAATTCATCTCTACATCGTAATTAAACTCAGCTATCTGAGCAGTAACATCTTTAGGAATATCAACGTGAACAGGACCAGGACGACCAGAACGAGCGATATAAAACGCCTCTTTAAGTATACGAGGTAAGTCTGCAGCATCTGTTACAAGGTAGTTATGCTTAGTACAAGGACGTGAAATTCCAATCGCATCAATCTCTTGAAAACCATCAGTACCAATAAGACTCATAGGAACCTGACCAGATACAACAACTAAAGGGATAGAGTCCATATATGCATCAGCTAAACCAGTTACTGCGTTTGTAAAACCGGGACCCGAGGTAATCATCGCAACACCAACTTTACCGCTTACCTTCGCATAACCCTCAGCAGCATGAATAGATGCTTGTTCGTGACGATTTAAAATATGTTGGAATCCATCTTGTTTGTATATCTCATCATAGACATTCATTATCGCTCCACCTGGGTAGCCAAACACTGTGTCTACACCTTCTGCGATAAAAGCTTCAATAACCATCTGTGCACCGCTTATTTGCATGAAAAGTCTCCTATAAAAAAATGTAATTTTAAAATTTTGTGATTATACTTCAAGAGAGCTATATTAGAGGTTAAAAGGGGATGTAGTTTAGATTGTAAAAGCTACTCTAAGATTGAATTTTCAATCATTGATGGTCTCCACATCGTTATTGAACCATGAGTTAAATGTTCTAATTTTAATTTTGATGAAGGGTAGTGCTCTTTAAACAGTTTATAAAAGTTTTCAATTTGATCTTGTAAACCAAAAGATAGCATATAGTTTTTAATACCATTTTCCAGTTGCGATTTACTTGCTTTTTTCTTTAAAGCATTCTCTAATTGAACCATGTAGCACCATCCAAATACAGTAGCTATTAGCTTATATTTAGAGCTTATTTTCATATATTTATCTAAAGATTTCTTTACACCTTCAATATCACCATCCACTGCATATGAATTTGAAATACTCAAATCATGGTTCCAAGCTTTTTGAAGTACTTTTCCGTCTTTGGTAGCTTCTAAATCTTCAAATCGATTCATTAAATTATAGGCTAAAGCAAGTTCTTCCTCTTCTACTGCATTGAAGAATTTTTGTCTGGACTCTATGCTTAAAATAAGCTCATTTACCTCGTCTTTAAAGTCAGTAAAATCCTCTAACACTCTTAATAGTTTTATTGCAGAATGAGTATCTCCTGCCTCTATTAATTTTTTTGATTTAATATAAAGAGTATCAGCATAGGCAATTAAAGTTTCATACTCTGAAAACTCTTTTAAGAATGGGTTTAATTTGATTAATTCAAAACAAATTTTAAAATCTTTTTGACCTATCGAGACTCTAAAACGTTTATAAACTTCACCCTTAGTTAAAAGTTCTTGAATTAATTTTGTTTTTTCACTTATCCCTCTATATGGAGCAAGTATCTCTTTAGCTTTCTCTGCTCCTTTTGGGTCAAGAGCATTTTTTTGAGCCTGCAAAAAAGCTTTTTTCCAACTTGATTCTAATATTTTATATATATTTGACTCTTTGTACATTGGATATCTACTTGCAAGCCCATATGCGAGTGCTAACTTACCATCTTTTACCAAAGTGGAAAATTTTTCAAAATTAGCATACTCTAGCATTATTTTTTGCATTATTACATTCTTTGAGGGAATATTTTTAAAATGCCTAAAAAGTAACATGGCCTTATCTTTATCTCCAGCTTGCAGAGCTATTTTTGCTTTTTGAAGTACAGAATCCCATAGATTTGACATTAGGTTAAATATATCTGTGTATCTTAAAATAGGATTGTTTTGTGCCTCTTTTTGCATCGCTTCAAAATCTTTTTGTTTCAATAATCTTTTTAACTTATCCTGTCCCTCGTAGATATCATAAACAAGTAGATTTCCATCTTCCGTTCCAATAATGAGATGCTGGTTATTTTCATCAAACTCTAATGCAGTAATAGTTGAATGCAACTTTATATAGTGCGTAGAGAGCACTTCATAGGTCTCTAAATCATAGAGTATTATATACCCTAGGTCAGTTCCTAAAAATAGAAATTTATCATCATTGCTTGTTGTCATCTGAGTAACATCATCATGAATACCTTGAAGTCTCTCTATAACCTTTCCACTATAGATATTCCAAATGATTGCAGTTGAATTTTTATCTACACTAATAAGTCGATTGTTCTTTAAAAACCTAATCTTCATAACCGGTGAAGCATGTGCCTTGAGCTTTGTTTTTGGTGACATTGTTGCTAAGTTAAAGAGTGAGATTTTTTTATCATAACTTGCTGTTGCAACCCAATTTGAGTTTTTAGAAAATGCTATATCATTAATGGTATCTACATGAACAGGCAGAGTAAAAACAAGTTTTCCACTCTTTAAGTCTATGGCATATGTTTTACCATCTTCTCCACAAGAGAACATATACCTACATGAAGGATCAATCCCAACACAAGAGACTTCTCCATGATGTCTATCGACTTTAGTAATTATCTTTTTTGTTGCTGTATTAAAAAGAATAGATTCTTCACAATCAGAAGCAATACTTACAAAATTTGCATCATTGTTCGAAAAAGCAACCATACTTGACTTATATCTACTATGATGTATTTTTGCTTTAAAACCATCTATAAGAGTCAAGGAGGTAGTATCAAAATATCTGACTGTAGTATTGTTGTCAACAACTACTAGAGAGTTATTTTTAAGTATCTTTAACAAAATTACCGGTTCTTTTATATTTTTGCTATCCACTACTTCCATATTTTGATTAATCCCTCAAGTATCCCTCAGATTTTAGAGCAACTCTTATCTCTTGCTGATGTTTTTCACCCTTAGTTTCCATATGTACAGTTACATTGGCATCACCATAATCAAGTGAAATTGAAGTTCTATCATAAGCTATATGAACAATATTTGCATTTAGCTCTTGGAGTATTTCTGTTAAACGCATTAGTGAACCAGGTTTATCAATCAGAGTAACAGTTACTTTCATCTTACGACCAGATTTTAGTAACCCTTTTTCAATAATCACAGATAAAAGGGTAACATCCATGTTACCACCACTTAGAACTACTGCTACTTTTTTACCTTTTAAGTGTGGAAGTTTATTGTGCAATAGAGCTGCTACTCCAACAGATCCCGCACCCTCTACAACAAGTTTTTGCTTTTCCAATAAAAATAGAATTGCACTTGCTATCTCTTCATCATCAACGCTGATCATCTTATCTACACACTCTAAAGCATGTGAAAGTGTAATCTCTGATGTATCACGAACAGCAATACCATCTGCAATAGTCCTAACACTTGTAGAGTCTATCGCGCACTTACTCTCAAAAGAGTTCTTAAACGCAGGTGCACCAAGAGCACTGACTCCAATAATCTCAATTTTAGGACTTATCGCTTTAAGTGCACTAGCCATACCCGCGATAAGTCCACCACCACCAACAGGGATTAAAACTGCATCCAAGTCTTCACATTTATCTAAGATATCAAGCGCAACAGTCCCCTGTCCTGCTATAACTTCTTCATCTTCAAATGGATGAACAAAAGTTAGGAAGTGCTTATCTCCATACTCGGTTGCATATGCGTATGCTTCATCATAATTAGTACCAGCAAGAATAACTTCAGCACCAAAATGCTTTACACCATTTACTTTTGTCAACGGGGTTGATTCTGGCATTACAATTACGGCTTTAATACCAAACTTCGAAGCAGAAAGAGCTACACCTTGAGCATGATTACCAGCACTCGCTGCTACAACACCACAAGCTCTCTGCTCATCGCTAAGTGAGGCTATTTTATTATAAGCTCCACGAATTTTAAACGCACCAGTCACCTGTAAATTCTCTTTTTTTAAATAAACTTCACAAGAAGCTATCTCACTTAAGTATGGAGCATAAGAAAAAGGAGTGTCTACTACAATATCTTTTATACGCTCTGAAGCTTCATATATCTTTTTTAAATCTAACAAAAAACTACCTTATAAATTTTTATGTTCTACCATTGTACACATATTTTGTACTGCTATCATTCCTGCATCTTTCGCTTTTTGTGCTGCTGCATTATTTACTATCTCTTTTTGAGCCCAGAAAACTTTTACATCACCTCTAGTGATACAAGCATCTGCTACTGCATCTAAAACCTTAGGTTTTCGAAATACATCTACCATATCGACTGCAAATGGAATTTCTGCAAGTGAACGGTAAACTTGTTCACCTAAGATAGTCTCTTCTTTTGGATACACAGGTACTATTTTATAACCCTGCTCTTGTAAATATTTAGCTACTCTATGGCTAGCTTTTGTATCATCAGGAGAAAGACCTAAAACTGCTATTGTTTTAACACTATCAAAAATATCTTTTATCTCTTGCTTATTTGCATTTACGCTTGGAAATTCACACTCCATCAATAGCTCCTTATTTTAATTGTGATTATTATATCTAACAAATTTTATTTTTTCTATAAAATTTTCTCTTGTCCTAGCCTATAAAGGGCAAAATCATACTTCAATGGGTCTTTCTAATCAAAACCTCTTAAAGTATTACTCAACTCTATTGCAGCCTCTAAATCACAGGTTTTTCTTTTGAGAAGTCCTAAACGCAAGCTAATGCATTATACCCCTGGGGTTGAATATCCATTTTTTATAATTTTGCTTACTAATGATGTAGATACATTTAAATGCTTAGCAATATCTACTTGTGTATAACCATCATCATAAGCATTAACTATAGCAAAGTTTCTATCTTCTTTTGTTGTATTATCATAAAAATGTTCTTCAAACTGTTTTGATTGTTTAATCTCTATAGTATTGTTGTTTTTATTTATTCTCTGTTTTTCTTTTGTTATTAAATACTGAAGTTCTTTATCACTTAGAGGTTCTTCAAGAAACTCATTTAAAGTTTTAATATCAAATTCTCGAATGAGGATTGAGTCTGAACAACATGGATAATATGCTTGATTATTAAAGATAAGGTATGACAAAGTATATGGATATACACTAACTTTATTATACATGAATGCTTCTAATGGATTGTTTTCTATATATTTTAAGAGTGTATAGAGATAGCTCTCTGAAATAATATATTTTGATTTATATCTATCTTGCCACAGATGCCCACTGCGTTTGTACTTTTTATTAAAGTATTGTGCATAGTTTGCATTTACGATTCTCATAAATGCAGAGAGATTTTCTTTTTGGGTTTCTATAAGTAAATGGTAATGATTATCCATTAAACAGTAGTCATGTAAAATAACTTTATGAATTATTGCTGTTTTATTTATGATTTGTAAAAACATATCCTTATCTACATTATGATTAAATATATTACAGCGATTTACGCCTCTGTTTATAATATGATGATAACCTGCGAAATCGATTCTAGGTCTTGTTGGCATCTATTTATCCTTAGTTTTAATAACAAACAGTATCGTATTTTACTTAGCTTGGTTGATTGTATGACAAATTGAAATATTTATGATTTATGTTAAAAAATCATCTAAAAGTGGATATTCAACCCCAGGGGTGTAATTTATAATTTGGGGTGGATATTCAACCCCAGGGGTGTAATTTGGGGTGTAATTTCAGGGGTGTAATTTGCAACCCCAGGGGTGTAATTTGATTGCAGGGGTGTGATTGAAGGATGGCTTTCACCTTTGTCGTTAATATATTTAGTATCTTTTGCCGCAATTTTTATTGTTAATGTATACATATCGTTCCCCTATTATTTAATATTTTTCACGTCCGCCGTGAATAGCAAAGTAAGTTTCAATCTCTTTAAGTTCAGGAAAATCCTGTAAATTTTTTAGCCTTATACGATATTTGCCTTCCGGTAATTCGGTTGCATAGACATATCGATCTGCATAAACAACTTCTTGTCCATTTAGTTCAAAAGCAGTAGAGTTATGTCCCACTGCTTCAATAGTTTTATCTAAAAATAAAATAGGTTCTTTATCTTTTTTAATACGATAAATTGTTAGTCTGACAGGAGTTCTTATACCTTGTCCAGGACCATGACCTATAAACGTTTCAAGCAAATATTTACGAGAGTTGTCAATTGGTACACCTGGCACACCCAAGACGAAATAAATTGAAAATATCTACTCTTATCACTGTCGTCACTTCGTATCACTACCTCCGCCGTACTCCCCTTCTTGCTTAAATCAATCGGTACTGCGACAGGTGGTGTTGGCGTTGAATCAAACAAATTCGCAAACCACCCCGCATTTAAAAAACTAACTAATGCCATTATTATTACTCCTATTTTTATCATGATTTTTTCTCTGTAATTTTTTTAATACTTATTACTTTTCCTTGTTCAATACTCTTTTTTATCTTTTTTGAGAACTGCTCAGGATTATCATTCATCATGCCACCTTTCTTTCATTTTGTTTTTGCTCTACATATAACCTACATATAGATATATTATTTACTACTTTTAACTCTCTAGATGTAGAAGCTTCCTTATCATCTATGACAAACTTATCTGTTTCTATATCGTAGTGAGTATCGCTAAACTCATCTTTATAAAAAGCTAATATTGTAAATGTACTTTGTGCTTTTGTGAGAAGTGTCTCATAACTTGTATTGGCTTTTTCGTTGTTTACTACAGCTTTTGTTGGTATTGTTGAATTGTTTAGGTTTGTTTCGTAGTAGTTTTCTATTTTACTTGTTAGAAAATCTTTAGCTAAAAACCTCTCTGTTATCCAAGCTTGTTTATCGGTTTGTGCCATTGTGAAGTTATCTACACTATATCTCTCTCCTAGTTCATTTACATAGTTTGTATAACCGGACCAGTGCTCTATATATGTCTCAAAGCTATCTTCTGCTTTTTGTATATCTGCTACTAGTTCTTTGTTGACTGCTGCATCTGTGTATTTAGAAGCTTGTATAATCATAATATCGCCTCCTGACCTAACCTATAAAGTGCAAAATCATATTTTAAAGGGTCGTTTTTATCAAAATCTTTAAGAGTTTTTGTGAGTTCTATCGCCGCTTCTAAATCATAGGTTTTTCTTTTGAGAAGTCCTAAACGCAGTCCAACATTGAAAGTATGTGTATCGAGAGGCATAATTAAATCAGATTTTTCAACTCCACTCCAAAGTCCCATATCAATGTTGTCATCCCTTACCATCCAACGTAAAAACATCATCCATCGCTTTAGTGCCCCTGCTCCCTTTGTTTTCGTGGTTACCTTTCCTATGAGAAAATTATATCCACGTGAGGAGTGAGGATAGAGCGAGATTATTTTAGATATAGTTGCATTTATACCCTCTATAACACTGCGTTTATCACTATAGCCGTTTAAAAAAACCTCTTCTAAAGAGGTTTGCTTATTTAATCTTTTAAGAGCAATAAACAGAGCTATCACATCTTCACCTTTTTGAAATCTATAGTAATGATTGGTAAGAGTATTATTTATCTCTTCATCACTCTTATTGAGCAAATCAAAATCAAGTGAGTCTAAAAACTTTACTATCTGTTTTACATTTCCGTAAGAAAAAAGTGCGCATATTAAAGAGATAGTTGGATCTCTGTAGCGATGAGCAACTAAAATAGGGTCTAAGTTGTCAAGAGAAACTTCGCTCTTCTTATTACGTTTTTCAACCTCTAAGTCCAGTCTCTTTTTTATATCCACTACAGACCTAGCTGATAAAGCTTTTTTCTCTCACTTGAACCAGCAATATTTAGCTGTTTTCTATACTTTGCAATCGTACGTCGAACCATCTTCACTTTGAACTTATCTTGGATTAAACCAAGTAATTTCATATCACTTAGAGGCTTCTCTCGGCTCTCTTGTTTTACAACACCAACTAGAAACTCTTTAATGGCTGCGTTACTTACGTCATCATCAATAGCAGTTGTAAAGAACTCTTTCATTGCCAAAACACCTCTATCGCAAGCTATGTATTTGTTTGCTATAGCACGTGAGATAGTAGAGGGATTATGCCCAAATTCATCCGCTAAAGTCTTTAGTGTCAGTGGCATAATACGGCCACCTGTAAAGAACTCATACTGATACTCAACTATCATCAGTCCCACTTTATAGAGTGTTGCTTTACGCATGTCAAGTGCATCGACAAGAGACTTAGCCTCTTTAATCTTTTGAGAAATAAACTCATGTTTAACAGCATATGCAGTATCAATATGTATAGTTGGATAATACGCATCATTGAGCTTTACCTCTATCTGCTCATCATCATTAAAAAATATCATTAGGTCAGGTACTATCTGCGCTGATTCTTCTTGATACTCGATAGATGGAGGGTTTCTAAAAGTAGATATAGTTTTCATAACATCACTAAAATATTCTCTAGTTGAAAAACTATGCATCTCTTGGAGATTATTTATAACTTCAAGTGCTAGTGAATAAGCTGCATCACTTATCTCAGAACCATCAAGCTGAAAAAGAAACGACTCTGCTAAATCACGTGAGCCTATCCCAATTGGATCAATATGAGCAAAACGCAGTCTAATTTTCTCAAACGCATCATATTCTATATCATTTTTTTTACAAAACTCCTGTGTTTCTCCCTCGTAGTATCCATTTTCATCGAGGTTTGCTACTACAAATTGTGCTATATCTTGAGATATTGGGGTTGGAAAAAGTGGAGCTTCAAGCTGTTCATCTAAAATATCGTGCAGAGTTCTTTTTTGAATTGTCAGAGCTTCTATCTGCTCCGTTCTAGAGTTACTTACGTGCCCAGATATCACTTTTCTCGGAATTTTTTTCTCAAACTCCTCTTCATATCCAGACTCTACTTCAACAACAGGATTAGACTCCACAAAAGGAGCCATTGCCTCACCTAAATCACTAAGACTAGAGTGCAAAATTGGCAGCCAATTACGTAGAGTATTTGAAAGTTTATGTTTTGTCTCTACACTCTGCGTTTGTCTCAATGCACTCATATTTAATCAGCTCTTAAAGCTTAAAGTCCTCACCTAAGTAATACTTACGAACATCAGCGTTTTGACCAATCTCTTCACTTGTTCCACTAGCTAAAAGCTCACCAGCTTTAATAACATAAGCTCTATCACAAACATCAAGTGTCTCACGTACATTATGGTCAGTTATCAAAACGCCAATATCATACGAAACTAGCTGATGTATAACCTTTTGAATATCCATAACAGCTATTGGATCAACCCCTGCAAAAGGCTCATCAAGAAGCAAAAACTTCGGTTTATTTACAAGAGCACGGGCAATCTCTACACGACGACGCTCTCCACCACTCAGGCTTATACCTTTACGATATCTAATCGGCTCAATATTAAACATATCTAAAAGTTCTAAGATTCTATCTTCTTGAGCTTTTTTATCTTTTATACCAACTTGAGCAGCTACCATAAGATTATCTTCAACACTTAAATCTTTAAATATAGAAGCTTCTTGAGGAAGGTAACCAATTCCTTTAATAGCACGTTCATGCAGTGGCATATCTGATATATTTTCTCCATCAAAAAATACTTCCCCTCCACTCGCTTGAACAAGTCCACATATCATATAAAAGGTTGTTGTTTTTCCAGCACCATTTGGTCCCAGAAGTCCTACAACTTCACCACTGGAGATCTCTAAACTCATTCCCTTAACTATCTCTAAGTCTTTAATTCTTTTTTGCAGATTTTCTGCCTTAAGCGTGTGCATAATCTATCCTATATTCTCTTTGTTCATCAGATGTTTTTTCTATCTCTATAACTACCGTTGAGATTCCTGCAGATTTTAAAATCTCTAAAAGTTTATCATCACCCCACTCCACAAAATGAAGTCCTTCCTTATCTAACTCTTCTAACATTCCTAAAGATATAAAATGCTCTAAGCCATGGTTATACATATCGTAATGATAAATTGAATCTCCGTAACATTGTTGCAGTGAAAAAGTTGGAGATGTAACTTCGTCATTGAGACCTAGTGCTTTTACAACAGCTTTTACAAGTGTTGTCTTACCCGCAGCCAAATCACCTTTTAAAATAACTACACCACTTTTTATTTTTCTACCAAACTTTGAAACTACTGGATGTAGATTGTCTAGCTTTAATGTATAAGTCATCATAGTTTATTAGAAACCTCTATAATTTGGCGAAGTTTCTTCTTAGCACGTGCATTTCGTATAGCCTCTCTAGCCATCTCTAAACCATCTTGCATATCACGAGCTACTCCATCAACCATTAGAGATGCTGCTGCATTTATTAGAACTATATCTCTTTGAGCATCAGTTGACTCACCCTCAAAAATTTTTCTTAAGATGTGAGCATTCTCTTTAGCTTCTCCACCAACAATGGCTTTAAGGGGCATCTTTTTAATGCCATACTCCTGTGGATCTATCTCAAACTCATGAACAGTACCATCACGAAGCTGAGAAGCATAAGTTATGTCACTAATACTTATCTCATCCATTCCCTCACGTGAGCTTACAACCATTGCAGAAGTAGCACCATTAAGCTCCAAAGCCTCTAACATTTTTGGAACAAAAGCTTTATCAAATACACCAAGCATTGATTTTGTAACACTAGCAGGATTTGTAAGAGGGCCTAAAATATTAAAAATAGTCTTCTCAAGTATACTCTTTCTAACTGGCATAATAAATCTCATAGCAGGATGATGATTTTGTGCAAACATAAAAGTAAAACCTGTCTCTTCTAAGAGTCTTGCACTATTTGGTATACTTAAATCAAGTCTCACACCAAGCTCTTCAAACATATCTGCACTTCCAGATTTTGAAGTTACAGAACGACTTCCATGTTTTGCAACAGTACATCCACACGAAGCAACCAAAAGAGCAACCGTAGAAGAGATATTGAAAGAGCCTATCTTATCTCCCCCTGTTCCTACAATATCTATGGCGTTCAAACGTAACTCTTGAGAAATTGGCAGAGGTAGTGCATAACTTCGCATCACTTCAGCTGCAGCGGCTATCGATTCAACTGGAGTATTTCTATCTAAAGTCATACTAACCAAGAATTCTCTCATCGCTTCATCACTCATCTCATGATTAAAAAGAGAGGTAAACTGCTTTTTAGATTCTTCATACGTCATGACACGTCCTTTATATACTCATCCTGGAGAGATTTTGGTGTTGATTTTGCTGTAGGAATTTTAAGAACTTCATATTTTTTAGAACTCTCTAGATAGTTAATAGTAACGATACTTCCAACTTCTACATTTTTACTAGCCTTAGCAACCACACCATTTATAAGCACAACCTTATTGCTTATCATATCCTGTGCCACAGAACGACGCTTTGTAATATTTACTGAATTTAAAAATTTATCTATTCTCATGCTTTATCTATTCTCATTCTTTGATTTTTCAAATTATTTTCACTATTGTATGTAAATAAAACTGAAAGAGATGTAAGAAAGTAAAAAAGTTGGAACATTTTTTGCGTAAAATAGTTAATCGTAAGAAAATGATAGACTTTGAAAGATGTGTTAATAATTTAAATTGGAAATCATGAGCTACATGTATAAATATTTCTACATGTAGCTCAAATGCTTATTTACATTTTTCTTCTTTACAATCTGGAATAAGAAACATCAAAATCAACATAATACTAAAATAAAACAAGAGTGCCAAACCAACAAGTATAGCTACCTCTTTTTGCTTATTTTCAATAGTCTCATTAACCATTTGAATTGGCATACCTAAAAAATGCATTCCTAATTTTTCATCATTCAAACCTATAATCAATTTATATGTATAAAAATATTCATCATCTACAAGATAGCCCTGCTTTTCTAACTCATCTAAATCTAACTCTTTTGCTTTTTTGAAAAACTTATTATTATATACTTTTGAAACTAATACATACTCTCCAATGGCTGGAGAACCCACTCTGTACTTTGCTATTTTTAGTAAATCTTTATTCATTAAAAGTAAGTAAGAATTGTTTTTTTCTTCAAACTTATTTGTTATGTTTTCAAAAGCTTGTATGAACTCTACTGAACCCAAATATTTACGTCCTTCCATAATCGGTAAAATAGACCTGAGTGTCAAACCAATTCTTCCTACTTCAAAAGCGAAGAGAGGCTGTCTTGTCTTTTTAACTTGTAGAATCGTTTTTCTAAAACCACTTAAGTCATCACCAAATTTATCCAGTTTCCAATTTCTAACAAATGCCTTTACATCTGCAGTATGAATATGAATCTTCAAATTTTTTATACTTGTACTTTTTTTATATTCACTTGAGATTTTTTTTAACTCTGCAATAGCTATACTTCTATTTTGATCAATTAATGCTTGTTTAATCACTTTATTGTCAGCAACATTTAAAGTGACAATAATTCCTATATTTTCTAATAGAGTCTCTTCTTGCTTTAAGTTAAAAAGTAAATTTTCAGACATATCCTTATATGCATCATTTTTTGCACTTTCTAGGGAGCTATAAGTATAAATAGACCCCAAAATCATAAATAACAGTGTTACAGTTATCGTACTATATTTAAATATATTTTTCATGTAAAAACCAGTCCTTTTTTTAATCTCTAGAATACTAGTAGGTTAATGTAAAAATAGTGTAAAATAGTATTAACATTAAGTAAATATTTATCTACTTATGTTATTAATTATTATATAATACAATATAAAAAAAGGAGTTGATAAATGTTTTCTAGTATGAGTAAAACTTCTAAGCAAATTAAACTTGATCCTCTTCAGCCTCTTGTAACTAGAACGGATCAAAGAGGTATCATCAAATATGTCAATTACTATTTTAAAAAGATTACAGGTTATACAGATGATCAACTCATAGGTAATCCACACAATATTATTCGCCATCTAGATATGCCAAAAATCATCTTTACACTTATGTGGCAGCGTCTTAAAGAGAATCAAGATATATTAGCCATTGTTAAAAACAGAACAAAAGATGGAAGCCATTATTGGGTTACAACTAGTTTCAAAACTACACATAGTGAAGTTACAAAAAAAGAAAACGGATATATGGCAATCACATACGCAGCACCTGCACAAGCTATAAAAGAGATAAAACCCCTTTATAAAAGACTATTAGAGATAGAAAAAAATGAAGGGGAGATAGCTTCTATCAAGTACCTTTTAGATTTTTTTGAGGCGAATGACACAAACTATGATGATTATCTCAAAGATATAACAAAAAAGAGTAGTATGATGAACACTCTATTTCAAAAAAACAAAATTTACTTAAAGTAAAACTGTATAATTTCTCTATGCTAAAATTCCAAAAAGAGACACTAGTTCAAATTATAACAACTTTAGAAGTGAAATTTACTTCTTTAGATGCCAAAGAGATACAGGAATTTGAAGTTTTAAATCCAGATTTTTGCACTTCAACCTATACTGGGAATGTAGTTCTCATTAATGATGAAGAGTATATCTACAGAGGCTACAAAACTTGGGTAGATTTAGCCCAAACACTTCACTGCAGAATGCTTACCCCTATTGTAAGTTCATCTAACACAGTTATAATCAGATATGAAAAGTTAAATGCAGATGATAGTTTTCATCAATCTATTGTTGATAAAGAAGAGAAGTATGGGACTGAATCTATTTTTAGCGAAATACATAAAAATGAAGAGAGTGCATTTATCGTTCACTATTTAAAATCTTTACAAAACGCAAGTATAAATCAACGAATGAGAGTTCTAAATCTTGGAGTGAATAGTGGTGATGAGTTTGAAGTTATACAGAAGTATGCAACTAATTTTAAAAACTTAGAACTCATTGGTATCGACTACTGCCCTTCTGTCATAAACGCAGCAAAAGACAGATTCAAAGAATCTAAAAATATCTCTTTTTATACTCACAATATAAATGATTTAGCCTCACTTAACTTAGGAAAATTTGACCTTATTATAAGTATAGGCACACTTCAAAGCTCAAATTTAGAGTTTAATCCACTTTTTATGTCTATAGTACAAAACCAACTCAAACGTAGTGGAGCAATGATACTTGGCTTTCCAAACTGCAGATGGATAGATGGAGAGATGATATATGGAGCACGTGTTAAAAACTACCCATTTAGTGAAATGGGGCTACTCTATAAAGATGTAATATTTTGTAAAAGATACCTGCAACAGAAGAAATTTCGAGTAACCATTACAGGTAAAGATTATATCTTTGTAACGGCTACTTCTATAGCATAGAGATTAAAGGTTATTTTATAGTTTCAACTGCAGGAGATACACTAATATTTTCTCCACTTGCATTACGTTGTACTGGCTTAGAAACTTTCTTAAAAGATTTTTCATCTCCTACGTATACAGGAATAGCAAAGGTTCTCACCCCTTTACCTTCTATAGTAATATGTAGCTTGATATAGTAAAGGCCATCACTATCTGCTGAAACAGTAAACTCTAAAGGCTGTTTTCCTTGGATTGTTGCTAAATCAACTAAAAGCTCTTGAGGTATAGTTTTAATTTGATTAAGTCCCTCATCTGCGTGAATTAAGATAATCATCATTCCAGATTTTTGCGTAGTTGAGAGTGTTGCTTTTACCTCACAAATATCACCACTATTTATATGCTCTGTTGTATATGCAATCTCTACAGGTGCACCTGGTTTTGAGTACTTTCCAAAAGAGTCTGCACTAATCACATCTATCGGCTGATGTGTTCTAGAACTCATTGCCATAACACTTACACCAATCAAGAGAGTTGCTAATAATAATTTATTCATTTTTATTCCTTAGTTTTTTAGTTTACTGTTACGTTTAAATCTGCAGTAGGTACATTTTTATAATCAGATATATCTAATAGATACGAACCTTGAGTAAGCGTAACAGTTTTTTGCTCACTTGTACCAGATCCTTTTGATAAAGTCACAAAAGCAAACGGGCTACTTTTATAAAGATAAAAATCTGGATCACTATCTGTCCCATTTGTTTGCGTAACTTTTATTGTGTAATCTCCACCTGCTGAAACATCAAATTTAACATACTGACGATTACTCAGTTTATTTTCACTTCCATCTGCATTACTTATTGTAACAACAACGCTTTTTGTAACTGCATCTAAATCATGGTATGGATAAGAAGCTGGTTTGTTTGTTCTTCCTGTTCCATAAATGTCAGATATAGTTGTGATACTCTCATCTGAAACAATATTGTCTATCGCTGCAGAACTCCCACCATTTTCATCTTTTAAGGCTTTTATGAAAGTGAAAATACTTGTAAAAGCTGTAGTTGCTTTTTCAGCTCCAATAAAAACATTATGAATAGGTCCAAAACCTAAAGATAAAGTATCGTTATTATCATCTGTGCTATCAAATAAGTCATATAAAATATTTTCTACAGAAGTTTCACTAAACCATCCTGGATTTGATGTAGTACCAGATTCAACATTAATAGTAAAACCACCAGTTTGACCCGCATCAGATGTATCAAAATAAATTGGATTATTTAGTGCCATGCCAGAGAACGCATTTCCCCACCCTTCACCAAAAGCAACACGAATATCTAAAATATCTACTCCGCCATGTGAACCACCTATACTGTCAGACCGTGAAAACTTATCTTCATAGTAGTGACCCCACTCATGTGCAATAACATGATCATCATACTCATCAGTATCTAAATCATCATCACCTAAAATAAAAAGATTTCCGCCTATATAATGAGAAGTTCCTATCTGTCCCGAAGTCTTATTTCCAGATGCTACAGTATTTAATGTGGACCAGTTAACAACCAAGGGAGCAAAAACTGCGGAAGAATCTGCGCTCAAGACTATACTCATAGCACTATAAACTGTATCTAACATAGCAAATGGAGCAGCAACCCTTGTGGATGTGTAAGCACTTCCTCCCCATCCTGATACTGCATTTAAGTCACGTGTTGTATTTGTATCTCCAACAGAAGTTAAACTACCCTCCATAACATAAGTGGAATAGGTATTTGTGTTATCAACTACTTTGACATCCCAAGCAGGTGTAGCACCACTTCTATGCATTTTTGCATACACTCTCACTTTTACTTCCGTATCTTGAACTATGTTTGTAAAACTGTAATCTCCGGTACTGTTTGTTTCAGTAAAGTCCATAACATTGTCTGAACTATCTAGAAGCTCAACAAGTAGAAGTTTACAAGGCTCTTGTGTAGTGCCAGTATAGTCTAAACCTATACTATTAGCATTAACATTAACAGGGACTAAGTCATAGGTAATTTTTCCAGATAGACTCACATGAGTAATTGCGTTAAGAACATTTACATTCATACTATCTTCTACTGTAATATTATCATCATCTTTCACAAGAAACTTAAAGGTAAAAACTCCAAGAGCTGTTCCATTATAATCAAAGGATGCATTTGTAGTTATGAGAGTATTATTAGAATCTCTCCACTCAAAACTTACATTACCATCAGCATCACTTCCTGTTCCAGTAATTGTTACAACATCATTTATTAGAATTGTTTTATCTGCTCCAGCATTTGCAATTGGATCAGAACTAGTTATTACAGTCGTTGAAGAGCTACCTCCACCTCCACATCCGACAAATGCAATCACACTCAATAGCATTAAAATATATAATTTCAATAGTTTCATAAAAATACCTTTCTGTTATTAATTTAATTAATAAATATAATAATAACTATTTAAACTTAAAAATAATTTAATATACTAAGACGCAAACCCACTACAAAAGTTATCTTTTTTCACAACTATCTGTTTTTGCTTCTCTTTTCGTTTTGTATCTTTTTCAACAAATATTTTCTTACGAGTTTTTGGGTCTAGTTCTGTGTAGTACATTACTGCAGAATAAGTAGATGGTGTCGGAGTAAAGACTTGAGCCTGCTCAGGATTCATCTGAAGCTCATCAGTTGTAAAACGCTTCAACTCATGCATGTCTTTCTCTTCACAACCTGGATGAGCTGCGATGAGATAGTAAGTTAAGAACTGGTTTTTACCCTCTTCCTTATTAAGTCTGTCATACATCTTTTTAAAGTCTACAAGTGTTTCTTTACCAGGTTTACCCATAAGCTCAAGAACATGCTGTTGTGTATGCTCAGGTGCTACTTTCATCTGTCCCGAGATATGATGTTGAACCATCTCTTTTAAATATGAATAACCATGCTCTTTATCAGCTGTAATAAAGTCATACCTTACTCCACTTGCAACAAAAGCTTTTCTCACACCCTCTACATCTCTAATCTGGCGAAGAAGGTTTATGTTTCTACTATGGTCTATATGCATTACCTTACAGAGTCTATCAGCATCAACACAACGCATATGATCACACGTACCTTTTTTGAGCTTTTTATCACACTCATAACCGTACATATTTGCAGTTGGTCCACCTACATCAGAGATAATCCCTTTGTAGTCTTTATACTTATTAAAATCTTTTGCTTCGGAAAGTATATTTTTCTCTGAGCGTGGTCTAATAGTACGACCTTGATGCACACCAATAGCACAGAAGTTACATTCACCCCAACAACCATGGTGAGTCATGATAGAGAACTTAATAGTCTCTAAGCATTTAACCTTTCCATCTTTTGCATAATATGGATGAAGTTCTCTTGTAAAAGGAAGATTAGAGTTTGCATCCATCTCATCTTCATTGAGATAATCACAGGGTGGCGTTTGAATAAGAAAACGAGAGTCTACCGGCTGACAAAGTCCTCTTGCAGATATAGGGTCATTATGATCATAAAAATCATCAAAAAGGTCTATATACTTCTCTTTATCATCCAAACAATCCTGATGGGAAGGAAGTTGAATAAACTCATACACTGGTTCTTTAGATATATAGCAAATACCTCTAATATCTGTATAGTCACGTTTTTCATCAAGTGCTTTTGTCAACTGTTCTAGTGCAATCTCACCCATTCCATAAACCATAATATCTGCTTTTGAATCAAAAAGTATAGGTTTTTTTAGTTTATTTGCCCAGTAATCATAGTGAGTCACACGTCTAAGACTTGCTTCAATTCCACCAAGAACTAAAGGAACTGTATCTTTGAAATGACGGCGAATAAGGTTACAGTAGACACTGAGCGCACGGTCTGGACGTTTATTGTTTTTTCCACCCGGTGTATAATCATCAGAGTTTCTAAATTTTTTCGTTGCTGTATAGTTTGAAACCATGCTATCAACACTTCCACCACTCACGCCCCAGTATAAACGAGGCTCACCTAGACGTGAGATATCATCAGCTGAGTTAATATCCGGCTGACCTATCATTCCTACTTTATAACCCATTCTCTCTAGCATGCGCCCAACCATAGCAACACCAATAAAAGGGGAATCTATATATGCATCACCGCTAACGAGGATAATATCACAATAATCCCAACCACGAGCGTTCATATCTTCTCTTGTCGTAGGTAAGAAATCCTTAGCTGTAAATGTTACTGTGTTACGTTTTGGTTGTTTAATTTTACTTCTTCTACTCAAGATTAAACCTTTTTCGTTGCTTTAAGTTTGGTATATTTTTTTATATGTATAATAATACTAAATAAATATATATAAAGAGATTAGAAATGACATACCCTTATGAAAACTTAGAAAACTTTACACTTCCAAGTCTGTTAAAACGTTCAGTTGAACTCTATAGCGGTGAAGACTCCTTTGGTAAGACTGGTGAGAAAGCAATGAACTACTTAGAGTTTAACCAAAGAGTTCAAGAGATGGTAGAGCTACTTCGAAATAATGGCATATCAAAGGGTGACAAGGTTCTTCTACTTAGCGAGAATATGCCAAACTGGGGTGTAGCTTATTTTGCTGTTACCTACTTCGGGGCTGTGATTGTTCCAGTTCTTCCTGATTTTCATCCATCAGACGTGCACCATATTGTTAGACACTCTGAAGCTAAGGCCGTGTTTGTTTCAGATAGATATCTCTCTACTATAGAGGAGTGTGAAGATACTGAAGTAAACTTTGTTATTAAACTCGATGACTTAACACTTATAGATGAGTTAACCAACAGAAGCTATATCTCTAAGTTAACTGAAAAAATATCTAAATCTTCTGATATGCCTAAACCAAAAGAGGATGATATGGCATCACTTCTCTATACATCAGGAACTACAGGGCACTCAAAAGGTGTTATGCTCTCTCATAAAAACTTAGTTACAAACGCAATGAGTGCTCATATTCAGGTTACTATTACAAAAGATGATATATTTTTATCTATCCTTCCATTAGCGCATACATTAGAGTGTACTGTTGGGCTTCTTATCCCTATACTTCATGGGGCAAGTGTCTATTATATAGATAAAGTTCCAACACCAAGTGTACTTCTAAAAGCATTTAGTGTTATAAGACCAACAATGATGATAAGTGTTCCTCTGATTATAGAAAAAATCTATAAAAATAAAATTTTACCTAAATTTACTGGCTCATTTATTATGAGAACTTTATATAGCATACCATTCTTTAGAAAAAAGCTAAACGCAGTTGCAGGAAAAAAACTGATAGAAACTTTTGGTGGAAGATTGAGATTTTTTGGTATCGGTGGGGCTGGAATATCTCCATATGTTGAAAGTTTTTTAAAAGAAGCAAACTTTCCTTACATCATCGGTTATGGTTTAACAGAAACTGCTCCTCTTATTGCAGGTGGAGTTTTAGGCGCAAAAATAAAGCTCACATCAACTGGTATAGTAATGGCAGGGGTTGAAGTAGCTATAAAAGATCTTGATACAGAGACAGGAACGGGAGAGATAATTGTAAAATCTCCAAGCGTTATGTTAGGTTATTACAAAGATGAAAAACAGACTGCTGAAGTAATGGAGGATGGCTGGTTTTTAACTGGAGATTTAGGACATATTGATGAAGATGGATTTCTTTTTATTAGTGGTAGAAGTAAAAATGTAATTATAGGCTCAGGCGGTGAAAATATTTATCCTGAACAGATTGAGGCAACTATTAATCAAAATGAGGTAGTTATGGATTCTTTAGTTATGGAACAAGACGGTAAACTCGTAGCTAGGATTCACTTAGATTATGAGCTTATAGACAAAAAGTTCGAAGCGGACAATACTCCTGATGCTGAAGTACGTGAAAAAATAGCTAATCTACTTGAAGGAATGAGGGTAGATGTAAACTCTCAAATTTCATCATTTTCTAGAATGATAAAATTTATAGAACAGATAGAGCCTTTTGTAAAAACACCAACAAAAAAAATAAAACGCTATCTATACGCTGAGTAGATACAAAAAAGGTTTATCTTGCAAGATATAAATAAAATTCTTCACAAAGATGAATCAGTTTTAGTCCAAGCCCAAATATCTAAAGCTTTCTACAACCCTCTTTTAAAGCTCTATGCACTTGGTGCTGTATTACTTTTTATAGGTTTTGAGTATGAGATAGGTATTATTGGTGCAGTATTAATCATACGAACTTTTTATGTACATACTCAAGAGATAAAAGAGAAAAAATCATACCATTGCTTACTCACACAAGAGAGATTAATTATATTAAAAGGTCATAAAATAAAAGAGATATTTCCTGTGAATCTTGAAGAGATTAGAACTATCTATATTAAGCCATTTAATGAAAGATTTAAAACTATTATAGATGTAGGTACCATAGAAGTTATTACAACTTCAGGTGGAAGATTTGTTATTAGAAATATTAAAGAGCCCTATCTATTTCATAAAGCAATAATCGGGGATGTAGTGAGTGCTACTCACTACTCAAATAAAATGAAGTGTAATCTTAAAATTAAAAAGTAATCCCGACTATTACTCAGCTACTCTATAAATAAGTTGTCCGGCTAGTTCCATATAAACGCTCTTTTTAAGCTCTTCAACTTTTGTCATATTACTTACAGCATAGTTCTTAATAGTTCTATCTAAATCATCATAGTCATGACTCTCAGCAAGTATAGCTTCCATAACTGCTAGTCTTTGGACTATCCCATCAAACTCATCTTTTACTAAATCATGGCTAAGCTGTGCAGATATGTCCCAGTACTTAGATTCAGGTGTTCCTGCAAATATATCATCTTCATCTTCAAATAGTGCGTCAAATTTATTACTCATTATTATTTCCTTAGTTTTATTTAAATTGTGGTTGTACGAAAGGTATAACCTGTTTTTTACGGCTTAAAACGCCATCAAGCCATACTTGATTATTTTCTAGTTTAGTATTAAATGCAGTTTCTATCTTACTTGCATCATCACTCACACATAAAAGTTGAGAGCCCTCTTTCATTATATCAGTTAGAAGAACTAACATAGTATGTAGACCTTCATCTTCTTTCATAGCTCTCATATCTTGGAGAATCTCTTCTTTTCTGTCATCAAGAGCAGAAATATCTACCATTTCAAGTTGATTTACACCAACTTTCATACCATTCATTTCAAATGCTTTATAGTCTCTTGTATTTAAATCACGAGCCGAGGCTCCTTCAACAGCAGACTTAACTATGAACATCTCCATCCCAAGAGCTTTATAATCTTGTACGCCGGCAACAGCAGCTAGTTCTTTTACAGCTTTTGTATCTACTTTTGTACATGTTGGTGATTTAAAGATTACAGTATCACTTAAAATTGCACACATCATCATGCCTGCAATATCTTTTGGTATCTCAATATCATTAGCCTTAAACATCTCATAAACTACTGTGTTTGAGCATCCTATTGGACGTATCCAGCACTCTAATGGAGTATCAGTTGTTAAGTCGCCAAGTTTATGATGATCAACTATACCGAGAATAGTAGCTTCCATAATATCTGAAGGAGCTTGCGCCTTATCTGAAAAGTCAATAAGATAAACATTCTCACCAGCTACCGAGGTCTTAAGTTCCGGTATAGTACCACCAAACTTATTTAAGATAAATTCTGTCTCTGCTGATATTTCACCTTGACGAGTCGGTATACAATCTTCACCAAGTTGATTTTTAAGATATGAAAGAGATATAGCACCTACAATAGAGTCGCTATCTGGACTTGTATGTCCAAAAACATATGTTGACATAAGCAATAGCCTTTAATTTTTTCGTAATTATACCTATTTTTTTTTATATGCTATTAAAAGAGACGTTTAAATATTTTATTTAATTTTGAGTGTGCCATCAGAGAGAATTTTTAGTTTTTTAGAGTCTAAGATTTCCAATGATATTTTGAAAAGTTCAAACCTTGATATAGGTTTTTTTAGATGTCCTATAGGTACTACACCTGCCTCATCAAATTCTATATCTTTAAGCCTAACTTTGGTCATCGTGACAACAGGTGCCCTACTTATGTTTACAATAACTTTTGAAACAGCACTATCATCGACACTCAGCATATCTATATCTATAAAAATCAAATCAAATTTTTTACTTTTAAGCACTGCTATAGCATCACGAGTATTTGCAAATGAAGAGACTTCCACTGCACTATCTCTAAAGTTTCCTTCTATTGTATTGCATATACTCTGATCTTCATCAATAATCATTACTGAAGTACCACTAGATATGATTTGAGAAAAATCTACAAGAGGGTCAAAAATACTATTTTGATCATTAGAAAGAAAAATTTCTACTTGCTTAAAAAAGAGTGCAAATGTAGAGCCGTGTAATGGTTTACTTTGTACTTGCAGATTTGCATTTATAGAATCTGCCATTTGTTTATTAATCGATAAGCCAAGCCCTATAACTTCTGAGCTCTCATCATCAATCTTTTCAAAGATATTAAAAATCTTAGTATGATTTTTCTTCTCTATACCAATACCGCTATCCTCCACTATAAGAGAGAAATTAATGACATTTTTAGCTTTATCAAGCCCATTAGTGAGTACTCTAACTTTTACATATCCGCTACCTGTAAATTTAATAGCATTATGTATCAGGTTATCTGCTATCTCATCAACTATATTTTCATCCAACATCAATCTATTTGGAATATCTTCATCTACATTAAGCGTAAAATCAAGCTTTTTTTTATTTGCAAGAGCTCTATACTTATGCATTTTACTCTCTAAAAGTTCTCTAATATCTACAGCACTTTCCATAGTTTCAAATGTATTTAGTTCTAATTCAGAAAGTGTGATTATTTTCTCAAACATTTGTGAGAGTTTACGAGATGAATTATATATATTTTTTGCAAAATTTAAAAGTGCTTTGTCTTTAAGTGCTTTTCCAAGAGACTCTGTATTGGTTACAATTATATTTAATGGAGTATATATCTCATATTTAACATTAGATAAAAAAGCCTGCTTAGCCATACTGGCTTTTTGAGCAATAATTCTGCTATCTTCAACTCTCTTTTGGCGTTTTTCAAGTTCTTCTTCAAGAGCCTCTACTTTTCTAATCTGTTCACCAATGAAACTTGTTTTTGTAATATCAACCTCATGCATCCTACCTGAAGATTCTACTTCAGAAAGCTCTTGAGAAATATGCTGAATTTCAGATTCTAAATGATGTACAACATCCAACTGCTTTTTACTTTTTAGACTAAAATATCTGAGAACAACTAAAAAAATTAAGAAAGCTTCAGCCACAACTATCACTAAAATTTCGTTCAAATTAAATAACAAATCACATACCTTGTATAAATTATCAGACTATTATACATAAAATCTGTTATTTATCTATTATTTTTTGTGCAAGGCTAACTCTTTTTTAAGATATTCTCCCGTATAAGAACCTGTTTTAGAATAAGTCTTTGCAATGTCCTCAGGGGAACCTTCGGCTATTATAAGCCCTCCTCCAGAACCACCTTCTGGACCCATATCTATCACCCAGTCAGCGTTTTTAATCATATCAAGATTATGTTCAATAATTAACACACTGTTACCAAGCTCTACAAAATGATGTAAAACTTTTGTTAATCTATCTACATCTGCAAAGTGAAGACCGGTTGTAGGCTCATCTAAAATGTAAAGTGTCTTACCAGTATCTTTACGACTCAGCTCTTTACTCAGTTTAATTCTTTGAGCTTCACCACCAGAGAGTGTCACTGCGTTTTGACCTAAAGTGATGTATCCAAGTCCAACATCTACAAGTGTTTTCATTTTGAGATTTATTTTAGGAATAGGAGCAAAAAATTCAAAAGCTTCATCAACACTCATTGCCAATACATCGGCGATAGTTTTACCCTTGTAAAAAACTTCTAAAGTCTGTTGATTATATCTGCGACCATGACACGAATCACATTTCACCATTATGTCTGGTAAAAAGTGCATCTCTATCTTATTTTCACCCTCACCTTGACACTTCTCACATCTACCGCCCTTAACATTAAAACTAAAGCGGGAAGCTGTGTAACCTCTTATCTTAGACTCTTTAGTCTCAGCAAACAGATTTCTTATCTCATCCATTACACCTGTATACGTTGCAGGATTTGAACGTGGTGTTCGCCCTATTGGACTTTGATCCAAATAGATTACTTTATCAACATGCTCTAAACCAGTTATCTCAACACCGGCAACCTTATTTACTTTTCTTGCATGATTTAAAAGTTCACGTGCAGTTGGAAGTAGTGTTTGAAGCATAAGTGAACTCTTTCCACTCCCACTTACTCCTGTGATACATACAAAATTATTAAGAGGAATCTTTGCACTTAGATTATTGATATTATTTAATGTGACATTTTTAATTTCTATATATTTACTTTGCGAACGTCTATAAAAGTACTCTATCTGTTTTCTTCCATAAAGATAGTCGGCAGTGAGTGTTTTAGCCTTTTTTAGTTTATCTAAAGTACCGCTAAACACCACTTCTCCACCAAACTTACCTGCTCCACTTCCAATATCAACAATAAAGTCTGCATTTTCTATAGTCTCTTTATCATGTTCAACAACGATAACACTATTACCTTTCTCTTGAAGACTTCTCAATGTACGTATAAGTTTTTGAGTATCACGCTCATGCAGACCAATACTTGGCTCATCAAGCACATATAAAACACCTGTAAGTCCACTACCAATTTGAGAGGCTATACGAATTCTTTGAGCCTCTCCACCTGAGATACTTCTTGCATCACGACCTAAAGTTATATATCCAAGTCCTACATCAAACAAGAAGTATAAACGCTCACGTATCTCATTTAAAATCGGTGCTGAAATCTGAACATTCTGTGCATCAAGATATGAAAAATTACTCTCATCCTTAAACCACTCATATGTTTTTGCTATTGGCATATCTAAAAGCTCAGATATACCTTTGTGCCCTACTCTAACAGCTAAAGATTCGCGTTTAAGTCTATGTGATTCGCATATATTACAAACTTTTTCACTCATATAGTCTGCGAGCTCTTTTTCATCTTTAAACATATCGTAAGCTATTCTTATTATTCCAGGAAAGAGTCTTTTGACTGTATGGTTTTTCCAAAGAAACTCTACTTCATCTACATTACCATGAAGTATCGCTTTTTTCTGATGCTCTGGCAGTGATGAGTAGGCAACTGTCATATCTATCTTATTATGAGCACAAAAGCCCTTTAAAAATGTAAAATAGTAACCCTTGTTAAAACCATAAACAATCTTTACCGCACCCTTTTCAATACACAAGTCACTATCAATTATTTTCTCTTGGTCAAGTGCATAACGCAAGCCTAAACCATCACACTCAGAACAAGCTCCTTTTGGTGAGTTGAATGAAAAAGAGAGTGGTTCTAGCGGGTCAAAACTTATCTTACAATCAAAACATGCATTATGTTCAGAGTAGTGTATTTGAGACTTATTAAGACCCAATTCTTCATGATTAAGTATATCTATCTCAAGCTCACCATAACTCTCTTTAAGAGCTTTTTCAACATCTGCTGCAATTCTTTCTTTATTTTCAGGCTTTACAACAACTCTATCTATTACAACTTTAATCGTATGCTTTTTCGTTTTACTCAGCTCTATCTCATCATCTAAACGCACCATTACACCATCTATCATGGCACGTACATAACCTTTATGAACAAGAGATTCAATTAAATCAGCATAAGCACCTTTGTTCTCACGTACAAGTGGAGCCATAAGAACCAGTTTAGCACCCTCTGGCAGTTTTGCAACTTCACCTATAATATCTGAAGCCGACATCTGTGAGATAACTTTTTTACACTTATGACAATGCTGAATACCTACACGAGCATATAAAAGTCTAAAGTAGTCATATATCTCTGTAATCGTTCCAACAGTTGAACGTGGATTTTTAGAAGTCGTTTTTTGATCTATTGCAATAGCAGGAGTAAGCCCCTCTATCTTATCAACATCGGGTTTTCCAACACGGTCAAGAAATTGTCTCGCATATGATGAAAGAGATTCCATATAACGGCGCTGTCCCTCTGCATAGAGAGTATCAAACGCAAGCGTAGACTTTCCACTACCGCTAAGCCCTGTAAACACCACTAACTCATTTTTTGGAATTGTTAAATTGATATTTTTTAAATTATTTTCTCTTGCACCTGTTATTGTTATTACATCTTTTTTTTTCAATTATTACCTTTTATATATCTTTACAACTAGTTTTTTTCTTATACTGTATATCTAAAAGTTCAAAATGTTTTTTAGCATAAGCTATCTGCCATTTTTCACGACCTCTCAAATCTCTCTCATCTTTAGAACCTTTTGTTTCTATAACAAAAGATCCTTCACTTTCATCATGTTTAATAATTGCAAAATCAGGATTATAAGTTCCTAATGGTGTTTTTATTTTAAAACTTTTTGGCAACTTTGTAAAAAATTTAAAATTTATATCTGCGCAGTTTATAAAATCTTTCTCAACATTAGAGTCATATTGTTCTGCTTCATAAAGTCCTCTTTTTGTACTCTCTAAGTCATAGCCATCTATTGTCTGCGTAAAAATATTACTAAACTCATAATAATCATCAATTTTTTTATAAATCAATCCATTTTTACTTAACATTTCATGCATTACATCCTCAAAAGCTATTAGAACTTCTTTAACATATGCATCACTATTTTTTACAAACTCTTTTGTAAATTTATCAAATCCAAACTTTTGAAAAATCTCTATTATTGTTTTACGGGACAGTCCTATCTCTTTTTCTAAGATATTTACAATGTTTGGCAACTCCTCTTCATAGTTAAACTTTGTATGCTTTTCATCTTCGACATAACCATCTAAGTCACTATTTAAACTGCCAAACTGCTTTATAATTTTTTTCTCTCTAACTTCAATAGTGAAAAGTTTAGCAATTACATCCTCTATATATTGTGAACTATTTAAACTAATTTCATAAATTGTTTTTTGTTTTAACTTTTTCCATAACTCTTTAAACTCTTTAAGCTCTGCCATCTCCTGACGAATTTTTGCCGTTTTTATTTTTTTAAGATTATTCGGTTTGACTCCACTTAAAATACCACTTATTTCATACTCTAACTGTAAACTTCTTGCAAATTCATCAAAACTTTCATTCGCAATAACGGTTAACCTGTTTATACTTTTATCTTCTACTCTAACGCCATTAGAATCAACAGCAAGTCTTACCCCGCGACCTAAAATTTGACGTTTTTTCATCTCAGACTTAGTATCATTTAGAGTAGTTATAAAAAATACATTTGGATTATCCCATCCCTCTTTTAAAGCACTATGAGAAAATATAAAACTAACATCTTCATCAAAGCTTAGTAGCCTTTCTTTATCTTTCATAATCAGATCATAGGTTTTTTTAGCTAGTTTTCTATCGCTATCATTACTCTTTAGATTATCCACAAAACCACTTTTTCGTTTAGCAAAATACGAAGCATAAATATCTTTTGCATTTATATCTCTAAAGCTCGTAAAATCTTCTTTATATTTATCAAACTCACTACAAAAAAAGCTCTCTATCCAACCATCTTCTTCTTTTAAAAAGTTTGCCACTCTATCTACAAAAAAGAGACTTAACACCTTAATCTTTTTTTCTTTTAATATTTCAAATCTTTGCATATGAAGTTTTATAGCTTCACTAATCTGTTCTTGTTGGATTTGACGTTTTACTTGTCCGTTGACTTCACTTTGTTCAAGTTTCAAGCCATTTTCAAACTGTATAAACAACTCTTTAAAGTTGATTTCATCGACTATAAAACCAGTATATATTGAGTTTTTAGTTTTATCTTTTAAACTATCATTACCTTTTATTTTCACTATCTTCTGGACAAATTCATCTCTGTTATTTATTATAAGTTCTAGTGAAGCCACTGGTCTTTTTGACTTTTTATCTATCTCAATTTTTATTACATTTATATAAGCATCATTTATGGTTTGATTTTCACTTAAGGCAAGAACATCTATCTGCTTTACAAGTCCACTCTCTAATGCCTCTTTTGGACTTAAAGAGTAAAGTAAATTATAGTAGTTTTTATGAGTAGCCGAATAACGCAGAGTAAAAAGAGGGTTTAGCTCACTTAAAGAAGTTTTACTCAGTTCACTCTCCATGTTTTGTGGTTCATCAAGGATTAAGATAGGATTTGTTTTTTGTAAAGAATCTTTTGGCGTTTTTACAAACCCCTCTTGGAGTTGATTTAAAATCGTATTTGCTCGCTTGAAACTATCTATAGTCATAACCATTATTTGCAAAGTATCATCTCTAATAAAATGCTTTAATGATGATAAACGCGATGAGTCATATTCAAAATAATCATAAGGAAAATTAAACTCATTTTTAAAATGTGTTTTCATACTCTTAAGAGAGTTTAAAACACCTTCTCTTATGGCGATAGATGGTGTAATGATGATAAATTTATTCCAGCCATATTTAGAGTACATCTCTAAAATAGTTTTGATATAAACATATGTCTTGCCTGTTCCCGTCTCCATCTCTATAGTAAAATCAAGACTACCCAACTCTTCACTAACCTCAATGCAATTAGTCTTTTGAATAGTTTGCAAGTTTTCTAATAAAGTCTCTTCATCAAGAGTTAAAATATTAGAACAGACTGCTTCACCATCAAATATATCATATTCACTATCTAATTTCACTTGTCCTAAAAAAAGGTCTAATGTTGCGTTTATAGCTTTTGTTTGGTGGGGTTGAGAGAGATATTTTATTTGCATAATTTAGATTCCAAGCTTATTACAAAAATAATCTAATGATTTATTGTTTTCTCTTTTTACAGGTCTCTTTGAATCATTAAATTTTTTAAATATCTCTTTTTCATTTAATGACTTTTTTTTATTTGATTCTGATTCAAATTTTCTTTTTAAGTCATTTTTTGATTTATAATCACTAGTTTCCCAAGCTGACATCATCCATGCCTCTATATCTTTCGAAACAACAGCGACAATAACATCTGCATCATTGGATATCTTTACTTTAGATTTATACCATGCTTTCAACTTTTTTATACACTCATATGTAATACTATCACACTGTGTTTTTAGATCCATTAATATAACTATTTTTGTACAATTTTGTAATCTTAACGCTTTAATGTGAGACTCTACTGTTCTTTCATTTAAGATTTTACAAGTACCTTTAGTACCTGATGTTCTTACCTTTAAATTTTTAATAAAATTAGGCTTGAAATACTTTTCAAAAAATAGCTTATCACTAACTCCTTCAACAATTAGACCTACCTTACTCATCGTACTCGCCTAAAACACCAGTATGAATCATCTCAACTAAGTCACCTTTAAATAGTTTCATAATCTTTTTAATATTTGGGATATCTTTAGCTCTTTGACCTTGAGTGTCTCCATTATAATCACGAAACATAAAAAGTATTTCTTCAAGCTCTAATTGTTGTAAAATTTCCGTACTATGAGTAGTAAAAAATATCTGTTTATCATCATCCCTCATTGTATTTAAAATAGTAGATAACACTTTCATATGCATATGGCGTTCAGGCTCTTCAATCATCATACCAATAGAGTGTTTATTCCCTATCAAAGCACTCATTATTGCTATAAAATGAACAGTACCATCAGATACTACTCCAATATCTACATCAGTAATTTTTCCATTTACTTCTTCTTTAAAAACAAGTTTGGAAACCATATCTTCTTTTATCTCTATAGAATTAATAAGTTCTACCTCTCCGATTAGAGAGGTAGAAATATCTTCTAACACATCTTTATCTAAACCATCTAAATATTCAACTAAATTTTTTCCATTTTCTAACAAATCATTTAATCCTGATATTTCAGGTCTTTTAATGTCATGAGCATGAAAATAGTGAGAAGCGAAAAGTGAACTTTTGTTAAAAATAAATCTAAAATCTAATGGCGTTTGTAACTCATCATCTACTTTTGATATATCTAAACCAAGTAGTTTCTTTACTATCTCTTTTGTTGTGTCTAACCTTGTTTCAGATATATTATACATTAGTGCAATATGATTATAATCAAAATGAAAACTTCTATAATTTTTTTTCTCTATTTTTTTTACATAAAAATCATAGTTATTTATATACTCTTCATAAGAACCAAGTACTCTAAGACCAAAGCCTTCTTTCAAATCAGCCTTATCAACGATGATACTTTTAACTTTTCCATCTATCCATATATCAATATTTGGTTTTTTCAATTTAAAATCAAGTTTATATAAAAAAAGAAGCGTAATATCATAATCTATTAGCTCATCTCCAACTAAAACTCTATTTTCAATTTTAAATTTAGCATTCAAATTAATTTCATTTTCATCATAATGAAAATTTTTAATATTTTTAAATCCAATTTTAGCAATAGCTTTTGCCGGATTATGATAAATCAAATCATTTAAAAATTTTAGAGCATCTATTAAATTACTTTTTCCACTATTATTTGGAGCAATAAGACAGTTTAGTTTTCCAAATTTAAATTCACTTTTATAAAAACTTTTAAAGTTATGAATAGACAAGCTTTCTAGCATAATTTTGGACATTACAAAGTCTCCAAGTCAAGATTAGAGTGTAAGTTTAACTTTACACTATCACCTAAAGCTTTTTCGTAGCAGATTAGTTTTGCTTCTTTTGGTATGGAGTAGATTATGTCATTTTTTATCTCTTTGTTAAAACAGAAGTAAAACTCTCTCGTCTCTTCGTAAAGTTTTGTAAACGCATAGTTTTCTGTTTTTACCTTTTGAGTTTTAGCACTCAAAGTAAAACCATTTTTTAAGCCAACTTCATAAACCAAGTCTAACTCTTTAGCACCTTGTGTTAAGATGTTTTCTTGAAAAACACTCATCTTTAGCATTTTCTCAATATCTTCTAAAGAATCATTTGGTCGCTTTTTTAGCTCTTTAAACATTTGAAAATTAGAGTTATCTAAGTAGTACGATTTAAAACCATCTTTGTACTCTAATTTTTTTATAACTCTTTTTATACGCTCTTTTGTAATCTCGCTTATCTTTTTATACCCTGCTTTGTATGCTTCACTCTTTTCATCTGTCGCTTCTGGAAGTTGTACTAAGATGTATTTTCTATTTCCGCCATCTTCTTTGTTTAAGTCCATAACTGCATGGGCTGTTGTTCCACTTCCTGCGAAGAAGTCTAGGATTATGTCATTATTTTTTGTTGATAGTTCCAGCATTTTTTTCACTAAGTATACATGTTTCGGATTAGTAAAATAATCCCCATCCATTAAAGTTTTTAATTTTGTTGTAGCCGATGATGTATAAAACTTATCATCCCACCATGTTGTATCAGTTTTTCTTGTTGTTTTAGCATATTCTAAATAATACTTTTTCTGTAACCCATTACCAACTTTTACAACTTCACCATTATTAAATTTTTTTTTCATTTCATCTTTTGAATATCTAAAATATCCTGTTACACCTTCAAATGTATAATACGGGTTTCCTTTAGCCGCACCACCTGGACCATCAACTGGTGAATACTTGTATGGTCCTTTCCCATTATTATCATCATTGTCAAATCCATCCAAGATTGGATTCAAACCAAATTCTTTTCTATTTGAAAAAATCATTTCATAATTTTTTGCGTATAGTAAAATATGATTATGATTAGAAGAAATTATCTTATCATTAGAAACAGATGCTCTCGCCTTATGACATATCTGTGCCACAAAATTCTCTTCCCCATAAATCTCATCCATAACTTTACGAAGATTAGCAACTTCATCATCATCTATACTCACAAATATTACACCATCATCTTGAAGCAAATTTCTACTTAACCATAAACGTGGGTATATCATGTTGAGCCAGTTAGTATGTCGTCTTCCTGTGCTAGAAGTTTTTGTACTTGTGTAGCCCTCTTCTCTTAACTGGTCAGTTTGTATCATATAGTTTGTGATAGTGTCGCCCCAAGTATCCTTATAAACAAAATCTCTATCTTTATTGTAAGGTGGGTCTATGTAAATCATCTTGATTTTTTTGTGGTAAGAGTTTTGCAGTAGTTTTAAAACTTCTAAGTTATCACCTTCTATAAAAACATTATCTCCATCAGGTATATTTTCATCAGTATCAACTTTTAAAGTACTACTTGTTTTTGCTTTTATAGTTTTATAACACTCTTTTTTACCACTCCAGTTAAATGAGTAGTGCTCACTCTTCTCATCAATATTTTCACCTAAAATACTCTTAAATTTATCATAGTTTATAAAACCATCTTCAAAAATTTCAGGGAAAATATTTTGAAGCTCATCAAGTTTTTGTTGTGTTAAATCTTTACTATGTAAATCCATAAATTATAAACCTTAGGTATTTGTCATTGAGTGTTAATTATATCTAATTAATTGTTATAAAAATATTCTTTGTATTAAATACATAACCACTAGCAGATAAAAACCTACAAGTAGTTTTCTTTGTAAAGCAGTGTCCACTCTATCTTTTAAGTGAATTCCTACATAAACGCCAAGAAGTGAAGCTAAACCTATAATAGTTCCACTTTCATAATCTATATGACCTAAGTTTGCATGCGAAATAAAACCTGCAACTGATGAAAATACAACAAAAAACAGACCCGCTGAAATAGCCTTTTTAAGTGGTACATGCAAAAAACCAACCAAAATAGGAACTAAAATAATACTTCCGCCAACTCCGATAGTCATACTTATTGCACCTAATGGAACTCCAATCATTAGAAGTGTTAACTTACCAACTTCTCGCTGGTCTCTATGCTCTTTTGTCTTAAAAAAGAGTCTTAGCAGCGCAAAAGTAGCAAAACTCAAAAAAATCATTTCTAGTGTAGTGTCTGAAAAACTTGAAGCTATTAAACCACTAAGAAGTGCTCCAATAAAACCACCCACTCCAATTATTAGTACCATAGTTATATCAAGTGTACCTTTTTTATTATTTAAATAACTGCCATATACTGAACTAAAAACCATCTGAAGAACTGATATACCTATAGCCGCTTTAGTCTCATATCCAAGCATTAAAAGCAGTGGTACCAATATTGTTCCACCGCCGATTCCAAAAAAACCAGATAAAACCCCAACACTAGCACCAAGTAGTATTAATTCAAGCATATAAGCACTTATCCCTGTAACTTTTTGCGAATTGTACTCAAATATCCCTTTATAGTAGTTGTATATACTGCTCAAGCATAGAGTTTAATATTCATTTGAGATTGCATAAAGTATAATGAATATAATTAAAAGCTATTCCTCAAAGGCATATAATGTTAAAAACCATCATCGAAGCTTCAGAAAACTTTTGTATTCATCAAATTCGTGAACCACACGAGATAAATGATGGTAAAATAAAAAAGAGAACACTTATTGCTTACATAGACATAGATACAAAAGATGGTTCAAAGCATAGAGTATATATCGCTTCAGACGAGAACTTTATGCAGAGAGTCTCAAAACTCTTCTTAGAAGAGGATGAAAGTGATGAGGAGACATTGATAGATATGACACTAGAGACTGCAAATCTTATCATTGGTAGCGCTAAAGTTATTGCTGAAGAAGCTGAGATCAATCCATATACTATAAATACTCCACACTTTGAAAAACTAGATATATTTGATTTTGAATACGATCAAGCAAAAGTTATTAAAGTACAAAATGATGAATTTATGATAGCTATCAAGGAACTAAATGTCTAAGAAAAGAAACTATCACCATTTTGGTGAAGAAAAAGCTCCCTATAATCCAGAAGAGGAACTATCATGGATGAATTACTCTGGTATATTGGATATGGAAGTTGAATTTGTTTCCGATTTAGGTGAAACAGAACTCACTGTAAAAGAGATACTAAAACTTGAAAAAGGCTCTATTATAGATCTTAAAAAACCAGCTGGAGAGAGTGTTGAATCTTATGTTAATGGTCGTATTTTAGGTAAAGGTGAGGTTATGGTTTATGAAAAAAATCTTGCAATTCGTATAAATGAAGTTCTTGATTCAAGTGCAGTTTTATATCACCTTTCAAAAGAGAGACTATGATTAAATACCTTCTTCTTTTTCTTCTTCCACTTTCATTTTTACAAGCATCAAAAATATTAAGCTACAACATTTATGATAGAACAGATAGAGCTGATGTAATGATAACATTTGACACTCCTTATGATGGAGTAATCAAACAGAGTATTTCTAAGTCTAAAATTATTATAAAGCTTAGTGGTGCATCTATAGAGTCATCAAAAATTAAAAATGTTTCTTCAAAATTTTTACACTCTATGACTATTACCCCTATGTCAGGTCAAACGCAGATAGTTGCTTCTGTTCCTTCCTCTGTTAAACTAATAGCATCAAAAACCTCAGATTCTTATGGCCTTAGACTTAGATTTACTACTAATACATTATCTAAGAGAAGTAGTATAAAAAACACTCCAGCAGTCACTTCTACTTCACTCTCAGCGTTACCAACTAAAAAAAATGATGACATGTCTACAAGTTACTACATAGTTGTAACTATTTTAATAATTGGTATTTTAATTCTATTTATGCTTAAGAAAAAGATGGCAGGCAAAAATATAAAAAACCAACAAAGCCCATGGCTATTTCAAGAAAATCAAGATGATAAAAATACTAAAATACCACAAACTAAGACTACTGCTCCAACTATGCCAAATAAGAATAGTGACATCTCTATAAGATTTCAAAAGACTCTAAATGAAAAAAACAGTGTTGTTATGTTGGATTTTGGAGTACAAAGTTACTTGGTACTTATGGGAGCAAATAATATACTTCTTGACAAGTTTACAGATGATAAACCTACAACACAAGAGGATTTTGAATCTATACTGCAAAACAGACATCAAGAGCTTGATGATTTTTTAAGAGTTGAGTCAAATAATAACAGTGAAAAAAGCCAGCCTAAAGAGGCTCTACAAGCTTATAAAGAGAGAGCAGCATCTATTCTTTATGAAGTTTAATTAGAGAAAAATTAGATAGCAGGAGCCTGTCTAGAAAATCTCTCTTTTAGAAGTTTTTTTATAGTGTTTACATTACTCATATTTAGCTCATAGCTCTTATCCATCAACTTGCCCACATGAAAGACTTCCGTAACAGTTATACCATATGGATCTTTTTTCTCTTTACTCATTTTAGAATCATCATCAAAAGAGTAAAGAACTAAATTTTTACGAGCTTTTTGTATATAATAGGTAACAACTATCTCATCTGTAAATTTTTTTTCTAAGGCTACAACAACTTTTTGATTCTCTAAATACTCATCACCAAGTCCTAGTAACTCTTTAGCATTCTCAACACTTAAATATCCGACATAAAACTTATTATATAAATCCTGATATCTTTGGATTTTTGGATTCATTAAAAATCCCATATCTACAATATGCTTCTTGTTACTTCTTAGAGTTTTTGTAATCCAAGACATAGTATTGTAGTATCTAAATGGGTGTAGTTTAAGAGTATGAGCTTCTATCATCTTTTTAGATTTCATAATCTCTTTTGGAATTATAATTCTACGACTCTTTTGATGCTCTGTTATATAGTCTAAGACCTCTACAGCTGAAAACTCTTTTGTAAACCACACTTTACAAAAATCAGGAAATTGTCTAGTTCCAGTTGCTCCGTCATTTAATATAATCAGAGCTTTAATTTCATAATTTGGAAATATAATTTCTAGTAATGCTTTTTTCTTTCTTAGTCTACGTCTGAGTTTTAAAACAGATTTAACAAGTGTCATCTCTACGAAGTAGAGCTCATTCTTAGTAGTAACAAACATCGCATCAAACTCACTGATCTCACGACTCTTAGTTCTATATACAATCTGCTCTTTTTCACTTATTGAGAGAGTATTTGGGAAGGCTTTACATTTATTTTGATGAAAACCTTTTAAGATAAACTTATCTATATAGTCATTATCTTCTGCATATCTTAAAAGCTTCTCATATATGAAGTTTTCATATACTTCACCTTCAAAAGAACGGAAAGAGCTCATATAAGATGGGTCTTCTACATCTATACCTTTTTTTATTAACGATAAAAGATGTTTTGTATTGTAGTCATAATGGAATAGATTATCTGCTATATCACTCTTATGCAGGTCTCTTATTGATGTTGATATCTCCAACATTAGCTTACAATCTCGCTATTTTTAAAAAAGTCATCTATAGTCTCTCTAAACTCTTTTTTGTCACTTATACTGTTAACATCGTTTCTTAGCACAGAAGCTCCTCTATAACCCTTAGAATAAGTATGAGTGTGCTTTCTAAACATAGCAACACCATAATCACCATAAAACTCAATCATCTTGTCAAAATGCTCCATAATAATCTCATGCTTTAAATTTTTATCTATATGCTCAGTCCCAGATCGCAGTTGGTGAAAAATCCATGGAGCACCAACTGCACCACGACCTATCATTACACCATCTGCACCAGTATGCTCTAAAACCCATTTAGCCTTATCATAAGAGTCAATATCACCATTTGCAATAACAGGAATAGACAAAGCCTCTTTTATCTCTTTAATTGCATCATAATCAACAGCAGCTTTAAACTTTCCAGCACGAGTTCTACCATGAACAGCTAAAAAGTCAGCTCCACTATCTTCAACCATTTTAGCAATATCTATATGATTTTTTTTCTCAAATCCAAGTCTAATTTTTACACTTGTCAGGTTCTTATTTGAAGTATCTTTTATCGTTTTAATTATACTGCCCATTAGAGGTAAATCTAAAAGTAGTGAGCTTCCACTTCCATGTCCAACAACTTTTGGAACAGGACAACCACAATTCAAATCAATTATATCAATACCCTCTTTCTCATTTAAAACTTCAACAGCACGTCTTGCCATATCAACTTGTGAAGCAGCGATTTGCACTGAGTAAGGATCTTCATTTGGACTTTTTTCTAACATATGTAGGGTTTTTTTAGAGCCGTGCGCTAAAGCATTTGAGCTAAGCATTTCACTCACGGTCAAATCTGCTCCAAATTTTTTAACAACACTTCTAAATGGTAGGTCTGTGAAGCCCGCAAGTGGGGCTAATACATAGATTGGCTTCTCGAAGGATAGGTTTTTAAGCATATATGCTATATGAATAGCTCAATGCTAAAGTGCTTGTTGCACTCTTTTAATGCTCTATAAGCTTTAAAGTTTTGATATTCATTCGGTTGAGAGATATCCAAAATATCATTAGCAGGAGCTAGCATCTCTAAATCATAAAGAGTATAAAGGTAAGCATCCATAGCCTCCTCTTTCTCATTACTTAAAATTTCAAACAGTTTCATTCTCTGCTCTGGAATCATTCCATGTGAAACGGCCTTAGAGATATGAATATAGTCTCTCACTACCAAATCTAAACTGTTAAAGAATGTAAGCAGTATCTCATTTAATATCTCGATATTATTCTCATCAGCATTAATTCTACTAAGTATCACTAAAAGTGACTCTTTTGTTAAAAATTCTTTATATTTTTCTACAGAACTTAGAGGTTTGGTCTTTACAAAATCAGTATACACTTCTTCACATAACTCTTTAGCATATTTATCTGAGTGAGAAAGAATATCCTCACTACTGATATCACCTTTTTTATATCTGTTTCTCTCGTTTTGAACAACTAAAGGATTTACAGTTTTAAGGTTATAATGCTTTAAATCTACTACTTCCCCATTTTTGATAGCATCTACTACCTTAATTACACTGTTAATTTTATCATTATCAGTTGTTGGGCTTACGTCACCTTTTAAAAAGAGTGTAGTATTATCTATAAGTCCACCAAGAAGCTGATATCTAGGTGTTTTAAAAGTATGATTTCTCTCAGCTTTACTAAGATAAGCATCAACAACAGCATCTATAATTTTATCATAATCTTTTTCATATCTACGAAGTCTAAAGCTCCCCAACATACTATAAAATGACATATGAAATACACTAGCTATATAAAGTACTACAAGAGGTACAAGTACCCAAATAGCAATAGATAAAGATGGTAATACAACACCAAATAACTCTATACCAACACTCTCTTGCGTTACATAAGCATAAACATACCAGCCTACTAAGGCCATTAGGACCAATGATGCAATTGTGTATCTTTTAATGTACATAATTAAATTCCTTAATTAGATTTTTCTACTATCTCTCTACAATCTATACAGTAAATTGCGTGTGGCTTTACTTTTAATCTCTGAAAACCTATATCGTCTTCACACATTTCACATATTCCATAATCACCAGTAGATATTTTACCAAGAGTTACATTTATCTCTCTTAATTCTTGCTCTTGCTGTTGAACAATTGCACTTTCCACCATAGAATTGTTATTAACTGAGGCGTGATCACCCTCATCATTAAGCTCTAATGAACTGAGTTGATCAAGTTCATCATTAACACCTGTAATATTTTTATTTATCTGTTCTCTTCTACTTTCTAAAATCTCTTTGAAGTAGTCTGACTCACTATTTTGCAACTGTTCTTTCCTTACTTGTGATATGGGTGATTACTTAAAATAGAAAAACCTCTATAAATCTGTTCAAGCAATACTGCCTTAGCAATTTTATGACTCATAGTTAATTTTCCTAAACTTATAACAGAATTACCTTTTTTTAAAAAGTCATCCTCAAAGCCATAAGCGCCACCTATTAAAAATTTAATCGACATTTTATCATTTAAAAGCTTACTAAATTCAAAACTATCGATTAATTTTCCATCAGGATGTAAAATAATACAATAATCTTTGCCAGTATATGATTCTAAAGCCTTTGTGTATGCCTGCTGAGAGGCTTCTGGTGAAATAGTGTGTGATTTTGCTACATCTTTAGGAAAGAGCTCAATATCTTCCACTTTTGCAAAGCGAGAAATCATTTTTGTTAACTCTTTATAGAGTGGATCATAAATACTTTTCTCTTTTTTAGCGATTGAAATGATATCTATCTTCATAATTAAGAGACTAATCCGCTGCCAATTACATGATAAGTTACATTTGAAAACTCATCATTCATCTTTACTCCACCGATAGCGGCTACAAAATGTTTACTTTTTGAAGCAATTTCATCAAGTGAATTACCAAGAACTACACTGATATCTTTTTTAGTACTCGTTTCTCTGAACGCACCTAAACCTATATAGTTTAAATCCATCTCATTAGCTTCTAATACTTCTTTCTCATTGTGAGTAGAGATACCAAGTAACTTATCCTCTTTAATAACGCTTCTAAGTATCTTGACAGCTTTAAAGATATCTTCATCTATTGCTTTTAAGTCTTCTTGTCCAACATGAACACCATCACAGAACTCTATAAGCTCATAGGCATCATTAACTACCAAAAAACCATCAAAGTTTTTTCTTATATAAATTAATTGTTGTTTTATAAATGCTATATCAGCATTTTTATTTCTGTATTGGATTATTTCTGCAGAGTTTTGTTTTGCAAGGCTTATGTACTCTTCTAAGGAGATGCCTTTGCTATCAAGTATATCTTGATCACAAAGAGCATAGAGTCTCATATTATACTTTCAAAAGAGTTAAAATATCTGAAAGAGTTTTCTTTAACTCATTTCTATTTACAATCATATCAATAGCACCTTTTTCAAGTAGAAATTCTGCTCTTTGAAAACCATCTGGTAAAGCTGAACCAATAGTCTGCTCAATTACACGTTGACCCGCAAAACCGATAAGTGCACCAGGCTCAGCGATGATAATATCTCCAAGCGTAGCAAATGAAGCAGAAACACCACCCATAGTAGGGTCAGTCAGAACTGAAATATATGGAAGATTATTTTTAGCAAGTCTTGCAAGTGCAGCTGATGTTTTACTCATTTGAAGTAGAGAAAAAGTACTCTCTTGCATTCTAGCACCACCAGAAGCACTTAAGATGATAAGACCTTCTCTATTTGCAATCGCACGATTTGTTGCTCTTACAATTTTTTCACCCTCAACCGAACCAAGTGAACCACCCATAAAAGCAAAGTCAAAAATAACTACTTGAGCAGATACACCATTCATCGTTATCGAACCACTCACAACTGATGATCTTCTACCAGTTTTAGCAAAGCCCTCTTCTATTCTTTTTTTATAAGGTTTTTTATCTACGAATTCTAAAGGGTCTACTGGTTCTAGAGTTGAATCAAATTCAACAAATGTACCCTCATCAGCTAAAAGTTCTAGTCTCTCTTTAACACCAATACGAAGGTGAAACCCACACTTTGGACATACATAACTCTGATTTTCAACCTCTTTGTAGTACATCAAAGAGTGGCAAGATTTACACTTAATCCAATGTGAAGATGCTTCAGCCTTTGCAGGGGGTTTTGTTTCAAAAGTTTTAGTAAAAATGTCTAATAGATTCAAAAAAATTCCTTAATTATATAAATAGTCACTTATTATATCAAAGTTATGCTAATTTAAAAGAATTATTGATTTTTTTTGTAGAAGATAGTCTATTTATAAAAATATAAATAGACTATCTCGTTCCATATCTCCCGATATGGAATGCCTACTAAATTAAAACTACCAAAACCTCTCAACATCAATCAAACCCTTAACATCCTCATAATCCCTAGCAGAACTATACTGCAAGTGCTCTAATATCGTTGTTGCATTTTCTCTTTTAAGTAACTCAAGTAGTTTTTTTGCTGTATATTGTTTGAATGATTTCATACTTTTTTCTATATCGTCACTCTGAACTAGCAGATGCAAATGGTTTTCCAATGCAATATAGTACAAGTTACAAAATGAGGATGTGTTGGTTCATATACTTTATATCTGCTTCTTCCCATCTGTTATTGTATCTATTTTTGGCTTGTTTATTTACTCTGGTTTAATAGGCATTCCATATCGGGAGATATGGAACGAGAAAACTTAAAGGGTAGAGCAGAAATAAAAGTAATATTAGTAATGATTTCATGATTAATTACTTAGAATATTTAGATGTGTTAAAGTCACAAAATGCTTTCATTTCATCTGACCAAGGTAAAGTATAACTACCACCACTCAGTAAAGTATCATATTCCCAATAAACTTTATTGCGATTAGAAGTATTGAAGTATTGAGATTTTACAGGTGCGTCAATTCTTTCTTCAACTAATAGTGGGTCACCATATCTATCTGCATCATTTTGATAATACCAAGCACAATATAAAGGAGCATTTACAACAGTTTCATGAATCTCCCTAGCCCTCTCAGGAGTCTCAAGCACTTGTTTATAAGCTCTCCCTGCCTGCATAGCAATATCTATATGTATAGGATGTTTATCTTTATATGTCTCATATATCCACCTCTCCACATCATCCCTAACACCATTATTGTTTGAGTCTATCCCAAGAAGTGTTGAGTCGTTGAGTGTTTTGTCAGGCATTGGTGGAAGTGTGTGTCCATTGATGACTTTTCTAACACTAAGGGAAAGAGTTTGAGATGTGATGTTTTCCAGTGTTGCTGTGATTTGTGCTGTGCCCTCTTGTAGTGCTGTGAGAGTTGCGTTTGTATCTATGGAAGCTACTGAAGGGTCAGTTATATTCCATAGTACTTCTTGTGTAACATCTTTAGTTGTATTGTTATCATAAGTAGCTACTGCGTTTAGTTGTGCAGAGTCTCCCTCATTTAACTCTAGTGAAGTAGTGTTTAGTTTTATGTTTAGTATCTCTGGTCTGTCTATTACACTAAAAGTGTATTGTATAGTTTTAGTTTTTATGTATGTTGGTGTATTATAGAACTTCTTATACAGAGGACATTCACTTATATCATCATAGAACCAAGAACATAACCAATAGAGTAGTTTTTTCATAAATGAAGAGAGTTGGTAGTCATCTTTGTCTGCTTTTAATTTAAGAGGATTTACTTTAACTCTATACTCTCCCTCTTTGAGTAGTTCATTTGGAGTAAGTACTAATGTAGACCCATTACTAACAGTTACTTTAGCACTAACTTTTTTACCTTTAGGATTGATGGGTTGTAGAGTAATAGTATGCTTATTAACACTACTCTTTATAATCTCTCTATCAAACGCAACCTTGACGAGACTCTTAGATTTAACACTATCTGCACCTTTTGCTGGAGAGAGTGAAACTAAGTGTTCCTTAGTTGTGTTTGAGGCGAAAAGTGAGATAGATAGGTTTATGATTAGTAGTAGTGAGAGTATAACGTGTTGCATACAAGGTTCCTACAAAAGAGTGAATTCTTTCGTTATTTTCTCGTTCCATATCAGGAGATATAGAACAAGAAGTTTATTGTGTTTTATTTTAGTAAAGAATCAACTATACTTCTAGCCGCTTCGCGACCATCATATGCAGCGGTTACAACAAGGTCTGCACCTCGATAACAGTCACCACCAGCATAAATACCAGCAGTAGTTGTTTCATGAGTCTCCTCATCTATAATAATCCCACCCCATGAATTTGTCTCGATTCCATTTTCAGCTAAGAAAGATGGAACAACGGGATCAAATCCAAGTGACATTATAACTACGTCAGCGTTTACTCTTGATTCACTACCTTTGACTTCTTCCATGCGTTGACGACCACTCTCATCTTTAGCACCTAAAGTAGTTTTGATAACTTCAACTGCTATAGCTTCACCAGACTCATTAAGTATAATCTCTTTTGGAGAGACTAAGAATGTAAAATCTACACCCTCTTCCATTGCGTTTTTATACTCTTTTTTACTTCCTGGCATATTTTTCTCATCACGACGATATAGGCAAGTTACGGACTTAGCACCCTCACGTTTTGCAGTTCTTAGACAATCCATCGCCGTATCACCACCACCAACAACAACAACATTTAAGTCTTTAAAATCAAACTTTTTGTCATACTTCACTTTAAAGTTTTTCTTTTGAATATCAGTTAAATAATCCATAGCTGCATAAACATTTGAAGCTTTTTCACCACTCATAGAAGCACTTTTAGCTTTAGTTGCACCAACACCAATAAACATAGCATCATGTTGGTCTGCAATCTCTTCAAAAGTTTTATCTTTTCCAACTTCACAATTGAGTACAAGTTTCATTCCGGCATCTTCAAGTAGTTTAACTCTACGCTCAACAACTTTTTTATCAAGCTTGAAGTTAGGAATACCATACGTTAAAAGCCCACCGGCACGATCAGCTTTTTCATACATAGTCACAGCGATACCTGAACGTAAAAGATATGTTGCAACTGAAAGGCCCGCAGGACCACTTCCGATAACTGCAACTTTTTTATCCGTTGTAATACCAGGGAAATCAGGAGTGTATCCGGCCTTAAAACCCTCTTCTGTAATATGAGTCTCTATAGAACCAATAGTAATAGCACCATGACCATCATTTAGAGTACAATCACCCTCACAAAGTCTGTCATGAGGACAAACGCGACCCATAACTTCTGGAAATGGTGATGGCTCATTTGATAGCTTAAATGCAAACTCTAAATCTTTCTCAGCAATTGACTTTAACCATTGAGGAATATAGTTATGAAGAGGACATTTGTTCAGGCAGAATGGGTCTCCACACTGTATACATCTATCACTTTGTGAAGAAGCATCATCACGATCAAACACTTCGTAAATTTCACCAAAATCTTTTGTTCTCTCAACTACCAATCTCTTTTCAGGATCAATTCTTTCAGTTGTTAAAAATTCTCTCATATTAGTCTCCGTTCTCTAGGTTAAGAGGTAGTTTAGTTAAGTTTTTAGGTTTTATTAACCAGAAGTTTCTTACTTCTACTCTAAAGTTTTCAAGTAGCTCTTTTGCTTTCTCACTTCCTGTTTCTACTACATAATCTTTTAGTAAACGTTTTAGGTAGTGTCTAGCCTCATCACCCTCATCTGTATCAATTCTAATCGCTTCAACTAACTCACGGTTAACATTTTCAACAAAACTATGACCTTCATCATATACGAAACTGATACCACCTGTCATACCAGCACCAAAGTTGATACCTGTACGACCAAGAATAACTACGATACCACCTGTCATATACTCACAAGCGTTATCTCCGGTACCTTCTACAATTGCTAATGCACCAGAGTTACGAACACCAAAACGCTCACCAACACTTCCCGAGATGTATAGTTTTCCACCAGTTGCACCATAAAGGCATGTATTACCACCAGCAGCGAATGCTTCACCCTCATTGTCAGAAGTGATAACTATTTTTCCACCATGCATACCTTTAGCGATGTAGTCATTTGCCACACCCTCTAGATAGATAGAAACACCTGGAATTAAGAATGCACCAAGAGCTTGTCCAGCTACACCTGTAAGATTAATCTTAATTGTGTCTGCTTTTAGACCCTCATCACCGTAGAACTCTGCAATTTCACCAGATACTAAAGCACCAAAACTTCTATGAATATTTTTAATCTCTCTAGTGATACGAATAGGATGCTCAGGGTGCTTAATAGCACTATAAGCCTCTTTTAAAACATCTTTTTCAAAACTATTATCATCAAATGGATGATTAAATGGTTGTTGATGAGTATTTACACCCTCTTCTTCATGCAGGATTGCTGAAAAATCAAATTTTTGTGCAAATTCATCATCTTTAACCTTAAGTACACTTACTTGACCAACCATCTCTTCAATAGTTGCATAACCAAGCTCAGCCATAATTGAACGAATATCTTCAGCTAAAAGTGTGAAGTAGTTGATAACTTGATCAACATGTCCTTTAAAGAACTCCTCACGTAGCTTTTCGTTTTGTGTTGCAATACCAACAGAACATTTATTTACGTGACAGATACGAAGCATTTTACAACCAACAATTGTAAGAACACCTGTACCAAATGCATAAGACTCAGCACCTAATAGTGCGGCTTTAACAACATCAAGACCAGACTTTAGACCACCATCAGCCTGAACTTCAACAAGACCTCTAAGGTTATTTGCTTTTAGCGCATTATGAGCTTCAGATAGACCTAATTCCCATGGATTACCAGCAAACTTAATAGAAGTAAGTGGTGCAGCACCAGTACCACCATCACCACCAGAGATGATAATTTTATCAGCATAGGCTTTTGCAACACCAGCTGCAATAGTACCAACACCAACAGTTGAAACAAGTTTTACAGCTACGCGAGCTTTAGGATTAACCTGTTTGAGATCAAAGATAAGTTGAGCTAAATCCTCAATAGAATAAATATCATGATGTGGAGGAGGTGAAATCAGTGTAACACCAGGAACAGTGTGACGAAGCTTTCCGATTAATGGAGTAACTTTATGACCTGGAAGCTGTCCACCCTCACCCGGTTTTGCACCTTGAGCTACTTTAATCTGAATCTCTTCAGCTGAACGTAAATAAGCTGGAGTTACACCAAAACGACCTGAGGCAACCTGCTTAATTTTAGAGACTCTTTCAGTTCCAAATCTAGACTTGTCTTCTCCACCTTCACCAGAGTTTGACTGTCCACCAATTCTATTCATTGCAATTGCAATAGTCTCATGAGCTTCTGGAGAGATTGAACCAAGACTCATAGCAGCTGAAGCAAATCTTTTAAAGATTTTCTCTTTTGATTCAACTTCTGAGATATCGATAGCCGCTCTATCAGATTTAAGATCAAAGAAATCACGAATAAATTTAAATCCACGTCTGTTTACAAGATTTTTAAGTGTGTTAAAATCTTCTGTTTTTCCACTTGCTGCTACTGCATGAATAGCATGAATTACAGCGGGTCCAAAGTCATGATGCTCTTGTCCACTATAGAACTTATAATATCCACCAATGTTAAGAGGAAAGATTTTATTAAAACCATTCTCTCTAAATGCTTCTTTATGATACTTTGAAATTCTTTCATCAATATCACTGTAATCTAGTCCGGCAATTGTTAAGTGAGAAGCTTCAAAACACTCCTCTGCTATCTCACGGCTAAGACCCATAACATCAAAAAGAGCAGAGTTTCTATATGAGGCAATCGTTGCAATACCCATTTTTGACATAATCTTTAATAGACCCGCGTTTAGTGCTCCATGAACTGCTTTTAAAGCTTCAGCGCAACTCATATTAATAGATTTCGATTTTTCAAGCTGACTGCTAACTGTACAAAATAGCACACTTGGATAAATTGCACTTGCACCATAACCGATAAGAACTGCAGCACTATGCGAATCTACAACTTCTCCCGTTACAGAGATAATAGAAACTAAATGACGAATTTTGGCTTTTAGCAATACAATATTAAGACGTCCTACTGCCATAGCCATAGGAATAACTTTATTTTGAGCACTAAACTCGCTATCATCAAGAATAACTATTCTAGTTCCATCATTTTTAACAGAGTCGATAACTTTTTCAACTAAGGCATTAAGAGAGGCTTTCAAGTCTTTCGTATAAACTGTAGAAAATGTACTGTTATGGTAAAAAGCTTGATAACGTGGTGACTTTTCATCTCCAAATGATTTTAATACATCAAGCTTCTCACTTGTAATGATTGGCGAAATAGACTTTAGACGATGTGCGTGAGTTGGAATTTCATTTAAAATATTATGAATTTCACCAAAACCAGTATTTAAACTCATTACAACTTTTTCGCGGATAGGGTCAATCGGTGGATTTGTTACTTGAGCAAATTTTTGCTTGAAGTAATCTGTAAAATTCCTCTGTTTATTAGAAAATGCTGCTAGAGGAGTATCGTCTCCCATAGAACCAACAGCCTCTTTACCATCTTTAATCATAGGCTCTATAACTTGCTCGATAATCTCTTGAGTTACATTAAAGTATCTCTGCTTTTTAACAAGAGAATCGGCATCCATCTTACTAGAATTTGCAGTTGAATATTGCTCTTCAACATGCTCTTGAAGATAAATCATATGCTCATTTAACCACTTCATATAAGGATTAGATGATTTTAAGTAATTATCAATTTGATCACTTTTAAGAAGTTTTCCAAATTTTAAGTCAAGCCCTAGCATCTCACCTGATTGAAGGCGACCACGCTCTTTAATATCTTCTTCTGCAATATCAACAACACCATACTCAGAAGCGATAAGAAGGTTGTCATCTTTAGTAACTATGTACTTTGAAGGACGAAGACCATTTCTGTCAAGGACACAACCGATATAACGGCCATCAGTAACACTAAACGCAGCTGGACCATCCCAAGCTTCAAACACTGTTGAGTGATACTCATAAAATGCACGGAGTTCAGGGTCCATATGTGGAGCATTTTGCCAAGCTGAAGGGATAACTGCACGAACAGCTTTGAAGAAATCCATGCCATTAACGATAAGAAATTCAAAAAAGTTATCCGCAGATGCACTATCCGAAGAGTTGAGTTGTAAAATAGGTAAAATTCTTGCAATCTCTTCATCTGTAAATACATCAGATTTGATTGATTCTGATTTAATTTCTACATTTATACGGTTCCCTTCAACAGAGTTAATCTCACCATTATGTGCAACTGCACGGAATGGTTGAGCTAAACGCCACTCTGGAAGTGTATTTGTTGAAAATCTTTGGTGAAACAGTGAGAAAGAAATTTTGAATGATTCACTCTGAAGATCTTTGTAAAACTCTTTAATATGCGTTGGCATAACAAGACCTTTATATGAAAGCACCTTTGAGCTCATAGATGCTATATAGAAATCTCTATGTTCGATGAGTTGATGTTCACACTCTTTACGTGAAAGGTATAAAAGTGCATCAAATCTATTTGTAGCCATGATTGAATTTGGAGTAATAAAAAGTTGTACAATATTTGGTAATGACTCTATGGCTTGATCACCTAAAGCATTTGTATCAATTGGAACTTCACGACGAAGGACAATTTTAAGATCATTGCCATTACAAATCTCTTCAAGAGTATCTAAAAATTTTATATCTTTTGTAAAAACAGAAGCAATCGCAAACTGCTTAGATAGTTCTACTCCTGCATCTTCAGCAACTTTACGCATGAAGCTTTGAGGCATAGATAGTAAAAGTCCACTACCATCACCTGTTTTACCGTCTGCTGCAACAGCACCACGGTGCATCATACGTTCTAGTGCAGTAACTGCGTCATCTAAGACCTTATGAGATGCTCTATTTTTGATATTGGCAACAAGACCAAAACCACAGTTATCTTTGAATGATCTTAATAAATCATGATGTTCAACCATTTTCACTCCTAAATTTGTAAATTCATTGTTAATTATGCGTATATTTAAGCTTTTTTTAAAGTAACTTAGTCTATTTAGACAAAGTGCCTATATTATACATTTTGAAGGTTTAAAGAAGCATAATAGTGCTAATATTTTTTAAAGAAATAAATTTTATGAGTAAATAGGAAGCAGTTAGGTGCAAGGTTATATAATAAATCTTAACAGAGTTAAAGATGAAGATTTAATAGTCACAATTTTATCAAAGGGGAGCTTAGATACTCTTTATAGGTTCTATGGAGCTAGACACGGTACTATAAATATTGGTTTTAAAATCGATTACGAGAAAGAGCCTTCCTCTAAATCTACAATTTCACGACTCAAAGATGTTATTCATATAGGTTTTAAATGGATAAATGATTATAAACTACTACGTTTATGGCAAGACTTTTTAGCTCTCTTTGCAAAACACCTTAAAGATGCTGAAGATATTGGTGATTTTTATTTTGATATCATTGAGAGTGCCTCACAGGAGTGGAATAAGCAAAATCCAAAACGTGTTGCTATTGAAGCATATGTAAAAATACTTGAGCATGAAGGACGTCTTCATAGTGAGGCTATCTGTTTTTTATGCTCACGTCCTATTAAAAATAATATCTCACTCATCAGAGCTTTTCTACCTACTCATCAAAAATGTACTCATACTCTTGAAATAAATGCTAAAGCACTCAACGAACTCTATAAAAACAAGTCATCTCTCTTTCTCAGTGATACCGAGATAGACAGACTCTGGCTTGTACTGCTAGAGGGTTTATAAAAACTTTTTATTATACTCCACAATCATCCCATGGAACCTTGCATATACAAGGTTTAACTTTTTTTTACTAGAGTTAGATTTTAGCCCATCTTCGACTTAATTAAAAAAATGGGTGCTTATTTTTCTACTTTTTCTTATAATTAACAAGATAATAATCTACTAAATTCAACTTCGAACTTTTACTCAACCCACGATGTAAGCTAATCATATTTTTCATGTG
>Ga0256844_10000017_pt1 | contig 81435 bp, 85 predicted proteins | sample MusselsmetaG_FD_189100 | JGI IMG/M metagenome (GOLD analysis project Ga0256844, IMG submission 189100) | Mussel associated microbial communities from hydrothermal vent at the East Pacific Rise, Pacific Ocean - Mussels | ecosystem: Host-associated > Mollusca > Shell > Unclassified ... | reverse complement strand
GGGATGAATTTACAAGGTTCAGGATTAAAAAACTTAATTTAGAATTGTACCCTGACTATAAAATAATTGAGAAATTTGAATGGAAAATTGTTGCTTAAACGGGAGCGGGCGCTCGATCACGCCCATAGGCTAAACGAAATGTTGCAATGACCGGTTGAATCCATCCCTGTTATTTTTCGGGGGGATTACAATATGTTACAATTATTTTTTGTTCCCAATAAAATAAAAGTTTTGAACATATTCTTTTAATAACTGGATTATAAGATGAAAAAAAAATTCCCAAAAAAAATGCTTTGGAATAATGAACTAATTGAAAAATTTTGGAATGGTCAAGAACAGACACGTATGAAGGAGTTAAATTTTTCTCTATTAGCAGGCTCTTATTTTTTAGAACTTATTCAAGGTGAATTATATAAAAACAAAAAATATCTTGATTTTGGTTCAGGAAGTGGTGAACTTGTTCTATCTTTAATTACCAAAGGTTATAAAATAGGAGCTTATGATACATCAATTGAGCGAACTAAATCTTTAGAAAAACAAATAAGTGTTGAGAATAAAGAATTATTTTTAGGAAGTATTTCTGATGATGATGGTAAATTATTTGATACCATTTTTATGAATGAAGTAATAGAACATATTATACCAGATCAATTAGATGATACTATTAATTTAATAAAATCCAGATTAAATCCTGGTGGCACACTCATTATAACAACACCAAATAATGAAGATATTGATCTTGGTATATGTTATTGCCCTCTTTGTAATCATACTTTTCACCGATGGCAACATTTACTTAGCTTTTCTAAAAAGAGCCTTGATGATTTAATGAAAAAAAATGGAATATTTAAAAAAAATATACACTTGGTTGATTTTAGTATGAATCGAATTATTATTGAAGAAAATAAGAAACTAAAAAAACAAATTGAGCAATTAAAAAATCCTAATATGAAAATTAAAGAAATTAAAAATAGAAATACTAAAACAAAAGATATGTGCATAGGAGCTGAAACACATATTTTATATATTGGCCAATTAAGTGTTTCCTGAATAGCGTAGTTTTATAATATAGATTTTCTTCATTTCAGTCTACGGAGACAATATTTGAGTAAAATAGTTATAATCGTTGGAAGTGGACGTTGTGGAAGCCATTTTCTTAGAGATATTTTAAGTTTGCATAAAGATATTAAAGGTACATTTGAAAATTACTTTGTTTCATCCATATTATATAAGCTTGGAGCTGGTGTTCACTCAACCAATGAAATGCTTGATGTAATCAAAAATAATTGTGATGGAAACGGGTTAAAGCATTTTACAAGTATTTGTATGTCTATGGGGAAAGAAATAGAGATGGTGTCAGAACAACTTTTATCAAACTCCCCTAAATATATGAGTATTCTTAGCTTTTATGAAAATCTAAATTATCATCTGTTCGGTAACGTAAAAATTATTGCGGATAAATCTCATGCCTATGGGGCAATACTTCCTGAAATTTTAGCAGAACTTAAAGAGGCTAAAATTATTAATATTGTAAGGGATGGTGTTGCTACAGCTAGATCTATGGCAATTCATTCAGGATATCGTAAAGTTGTAGGCCATGAAATTCTCCCAGAGGAACTTCCATATATGTTTTGTGAGGGAAGCCTTGAAAACCTATCTGATAAAAATCCTACGGAAGAAGAATGTTTTATTTGGTGGAAAAACTATGTTGAAACTTGTTTTCATTATGGGAATGAGATAGGCCCTAAAAAGTTTCTCACCATACGTTATGAGGATCTTGCTATGGGGTCAGCAGATACTTTCTTTAAAATAGCACAATTTCTTGATCTGGAATATGAACTTCAATGGCTTGATAACGCTAATTCTATCACGTTACCAAATGCTTTTTATCGACAATATCAAAATTTTACAAAAAAAAGATATAATCAAATACAAAGCAGTGGACTTGAAATACAAAAAATGTTGGGTTATTATTTTCCTGAAAATTAAAATATTATAATTTATTCTGGTAATCTCATAACTAAAACCAATCTAATACATTAAGAGCTTTGTTATCAATATAATAATCTGCAAAAGGTTTACCTTGTTTAAGCTCATGATAAGAAACGCCCCATTGCTTCATTTGATTTTCAAGCAATGGTAACCAGTCATATCCACTAGCATAGCCTCGGGAAGTAAACAGTATAATTTTGTGTCCTTGTTGATATAAAAAATTGATTTTTTCAATTATATGATTTATAGGCTTTGCATCTTCATAAGAGCAGTGTTCGGTACAAATTGTCCCATCAATATCAATGCAAAATATTTTCTCTTGACCAATGGGCTGGTAATAAATATCATTTTTATTGATGACTGAAATACATTTATGATACTTAAACATCCATTGATTGTCCCTAACAGTGTTTTGGTCAAATTGAGGGGTTTTACCTTTAAGTAATTGGATAACATAATCTGGTGTGAATGCACCTGCAGAAAAACCTAAAGATGCACCGCCACCATAGCGAGGGTTGACTTCAATAAATATTACTTTGTTTTTAATATCATCATAAAAACATTGGATGGTATTATGACCAATTAAACCTAAGCTTTGTGCAAGATTTGTTGCTTCTTGAATAAGAACTTGATTGTTCACAGTTTTTGCTACGATAGATTCTCCATTACATATATTCATTCTCTGCCTTGGTATTACTGAAACAACCTTTGAATTAAAGTCAGAAAACAAGTCAATAGTATATTCTTTAAAATCTATAAAAGGCTGTATTATAAAGACTTCATTATCATAAAGAGAAAGAAACATTTGTAATTTTTCTAATGTTTCTGCTATATAATTATTTTGAGCACCAGAACCAATCCTAGGCTTTATAAATGCTGGAAAAGCTATTTCTGATAAATTATCTGCTAATACTGTTTTTACTGCTTGAAAATTATTTTTTTTACAAAATTGATAAAACTGAAATTTATCCAGACAAATATCGATTGTAGATGGCTGGGCCACCATTAATTTAATATTATTTTGTGCAAATAATAAAGTATGATCTGACAATATTTTCAGTTCACCATCTCGACTAGGTACAATTAATTGTATATTTTCAAGTCGACAAAGTTTTATTAATGCGGGAACAAATTCTTTGCTATGATCAGGAGGAATAGTGTAAAACTGATCGGCATAATATAATGCTATTTTTTGACTACTTATATCTGCTGCAATCAAGTTTCCACCGCCATTATTTATTATGGCCTGTCTAAATGCTTGAATTAACCAAACTTTATTTGAAGCACTTAATATTAGAACGTTTATAATATTGTCTCATATATTTTTCATGTTTAAAACCAATTTAATCACTAAGCAATAATGCTCTCAGTTGCTTAACTATATAGATTAAATCCTCATTGCTCAACGTATAAAAAACCGGTAGAGAAATCACTTCCCGGTAGTATAGTTCAGCCTCAGGAAAGTCTCCACGATTAAAGCCAAGACGGCAATAATAGGGCTGAGTATGCACTGGAATATAATGCACATGCACACCGATGCCGGACTCTCTTAACTGCTCAAAGACCTGCTTTCGAGTGACTTTAATTTCTTTAAGATTGAGACGAATGACATATAGATGCCATGATGAACAGGCAAAGTTTTCCAGCACAGGTAAAGACAAAGGTAAATCAGCCAAATGCTGCTGATAGAAACTTGCTATTTCTGTTCGACGTCGGATAAATCTATCCAGTTCTTGCAGCTGGGATAAACCCAGAGCTGCTTGAAAATCGGTCATACGATAGTTATAACCCAGTTCTATTTGCTCATAATACCAGTCTCCAGGTGTTTGCTCCAACATCAAACTGCTGTCCCGGGTAATGCCGTGACTTCTAAGCAGCTCGATTTTATCTGCCCATTTTTTATTATTAGTTAACAGCATTCCGCCTTCACCTGTAGTAATAATCTTTACCGGATGAAAACTGAATATAGCAATATCAGCATAAGCACAGCTGCCTACTTTACTATCCAGATAGCTGCCGCCAACAGCATGCGCTGCATCTTCAATAATATAAAAACCATATTGCTCGGATAAACTCCTGATAGCCTGCATATCACAGGACTGACCGGCAAAGTGCACTGCAATAAGCGCTTTAGGAAGCTTACCTTCGCGTTCTGCAGTAAGCAGTTTTTTTTGCAGCTCTTTAACACTGAGATTATAGGTGTACGGATCAATATCAACAAAGTCAATTTTAGCTCCGCAGTATAAAACACAATTAGCAGAAGCCACAAAACTATTGGGCGATGTCCAGACCCAATCACCAGCACCAATTGATAATGCTCTACAGGCCAGATGCAGCGCTGCACTACCATGGCTCACAGCATAGGCATAATCAGCAGCACAATAATGTGCCACTGCCTGTTCAAATTCGGGCACGACAGAACCCTGAGTAAGCCAGTCCGACTTCAGAACACTCACCACGGCATCAATATCTTTACTTGATATTGATTGTTTTCCATAAGGGATCATGTTTTTTTTCAACACTCAGCCAGCTGATTAAATGCTTTAATTTCCTGCTCGCTCAAAAAAACATTATGTCCAGAATTATATTCAAATCCCTGAGCAACCAACTCACCTTTTTCACCCAGAGTATTACTGGAAAAATCATTTTTCCGACTATAAAAAATAATTGAAGGTTTGATAACAAAGTGCTCAGAAAATTCATAGGTTAAATGTGAATCATCTCTGGGACACATAATTTCATGGAGTTTTTCACCGGGTCTGATGCCGACAATTTTGATTGGCAGCTCAGACATTGATTTTGCCAGATCAGTAATGCGCACAGAGGCAAGCTTTGGTACAAAAATTTCACCTCCCTGCATCATGGTAAAACATTTGTAAACAAAATCAACGCCCTGCTGCAGGGCAATCCAGAAGCGAGTCATTTTCTCATCCGTAATGGGCAGACAATCAACACCCTCAGCAATGAGTTTTTTGAAATAAGGAACCACAGAGCCTCTTGAGCCCACCACATTGCCGTAGCGAACCACAGAAAACATGGTTTTATGGCCACTGGCCATATTATTGGCCGCAACAAATAGTTTGTCTGAAGCCAGTTTGGTCGCTCCATATAAGTTAATTGGATTTGCTGCTTTATCAGTGGATAAGGCAATTACTTTTTCAACATTATTTTCCAATGCGGCATGAATGACATTTTCAGCACCGTAAATATTGGTTTTAATACATTCCATAGGATTGTATTCTGCGGCCGGTACCTGTTTTAAAGCGGCGGCATGAATGACAAAATCAACCCCTTTCATTGCCTGAACCAGTCGATCTTTATCACGTACATCACCAATAAAAAAACGCATGGACGAGGCATTAAATTCCTGCTGCATTTCAAATTGTTTTAATTCATCACGGGAAAAAACAATCACCCTTCTGGGTTTATAATGTTTAATAATGGTTTTAATAAATTGCTTACCAAAAGAACCTGTTCCTCCAGTAATTAAAATTGATTTATTATTAAACACATATAACCCCAAAATTGTTATTTATTGAATATTAATAAAAATAACATATACTTAGCATTATTTCCATCAATATAAAACAGAATAAAAGTAAACATTATTTAATGAATAGAACGATTAAACACTACATCCTATATAAAAATGAACATTATTTCTCATCTTTTCCCAGTATTACTCTTATTGATAACAAACAGTTATTATTACTATTTCGTCGCGCTCGGGATAGCCGCTGGTTACTTGATGACAGAGATGAGAAAAGCCACTTAATCAGGCAGCAGGTTGACCATGTAGACAGCCGCTCACAAATTACCCGGCTCTACTTTAATTTGGACTTATCAATAAGCAGCAAGGCAGAAGCCTTATCAATCAATGCCGATGCTGCCGATCAGGATGCTTCCCTACTGCAACTAAATAATAACAATCTTCTCTTGTCTTCTTTTTCCTGGTATCCCGTGCATTACGAATTGGCTGAAGCACTTAGAGAACAGGGCAATTACTTATTTGGCCAGCCAAACATCACTGGTTGTGCTTATATTTTATGGGGTGTCTTTAGCAGACTATCACATAATCAGGGCCGCAGTTGGTCCAGCCACAACTATTTACCCAACATACCAGGCAGCGCTGACAGCATTCCCGGTAAACGCGGTAATCACGGTGGTGCCTGTCGGGGACAGGCAATCGAGGTCAACAATGAAATTTTATTAGCAGTTTACGGGCCCTTAAAAAATAACAAAGTAGCCAGCAGTCATTTATATGTCTCAAACGATCAGGGACAATCCTGGCATTATCGTTCAATCATTGCCTCTGACAAAAATCAGCAACAGGATCTTAATGAACCCTCACTGCTGCATTTACAGGATAATAAAATTATGGCCTTTATGCGTAATAGCAGCACAAATGACCAGATTGTCACTGCCCTCTCTCATGATACGGGCCTTAGTTGGGAAGACTGGCAGGAAAGAGGCATTATCGGTCACCCAACGCATCCATTAAAACTCAGCGATGGTCGCATTTTTATCTGTTATGGTTATCGCCACAAACCTTATGGCATCAGAGCTCATCTGCTGGACAGCTCCGCAGAACAGTTACTCGGTGAAGAAATTATTATTCGCGATGATGCTGCCTGTGGTGATATTGGTTATCCCTGGTCTGTTGAAATGCCCGATGGTCAGGTTTTGGTGGTTTATTATTTTACCCTGGACGATGGTATACGACATATTGCTGCCAGCCTGTTAACAATCTAGTTCAATTGCATAATTGATTAATTTCTATAGCAACACGCTCTGCTCCCCTGCCATTAATTAAACTGCGGGCCATTTTACTATAGCTCTCCAGTTGCCCTGAGTGAATCATTTGCTGCGCTTTATCTAACAAAGCCGTTGCCTGCTCACTGCTATGATCACCCCTTCTACAATCAACCATAGTACACCAGCCATATTGCTGTTGCTCCTGACAGGATAGCAGCTGATTATCAGCCACAACAGCTAATACAGAAGGCACACCGCAGTAGGCCAACTCAAAGATGCTGGAACCTGCAGCCGCTATCGCTAATGCACCTCGACTCAATAATAGTGCCATATTTTTTACATCATGATGATAATCAAAGCTCTGTTGCTGACAATATGCCTCAATGGCAAGGTGCTGCTGACAGGCGGCACCTGTTACTACAATAATAGTAAACTCTGATAATAATGTTTTTTTAATTTGCTGCAGCACAGGCAGAGTTAAATTTGTTACATCAGCGCCACCAAAATTAATAATAATGGACTGTCGTTGTTTATAAGCCATCATTTTTTGTTCAGCAAAATGCTTGCCTAATAACACATAGTCCCAGCCAAGCAGTAATTGAGCCTTAGGAGATTGCTGTTTATAGACCGATAAATTAGCCTGTTTAAGCGAATTGACAATCATATCAGCATATAATTGCCCACGGTTTGCCTCATCGTCTATGACAATCAATGCTGAATGCATCAGTTTTGACAGCTGATAAAATAATTCACTAGCATATTCATAGTGATCAATAATAATAATATTATAATGCTCAGCCAGAGATAAAAATTCAAGCTCCGATTTTATAACAAGCAGATAATGAGGCTTTATCGCATGCTGATCATGAATGTGTTTAACCGCAAAGGTACATTCAATCGCTTGCTTGGATAATGCATCAGCCAGAGCCATAGAACGCATAAGATGACCCAGGCCATATTGTTTGCCTGCATCCAGACGAAACAAAGCTTTTTTAGCCGATAATGACATCAGCTTTTTTTATCCTCTTCTATATTACTCAATAAGTGCCAATCCAATGCAGTTCCCATGGCAATATTCTGCCGTGCATAACAAGTTAATATCTGTGAGAAATATTTCGGCGATAACCCAAAACCAGGGCGAATTATTCTGATATTTTTGCGCGTTAATGGTTCACCCTTAGCGATATCCCGGCTGGCATATATTGAACGACGATATTTTTTTGACTGCTGTTCATTGGCGCTACCTCCATATTGTACCTGACCAATAGCAGCACTAATTTTTTTAGATTCAACAACAAGACTTTTCAATTCATCAGCATCCAATGAAAAAGCAGCATCAATACCACCATCATTACGATCCAGTACAAAATGTTTTTCCAACACACAGGCACCCAGTGCCACTGCCGCCAGTGACACGCTGATACCTGTACTATGATCAGACAGGCCCACCAGAGCATGAAATTTTTGTTGCATATCAGCAATGGTGGCCAAATGACTATCCGAAGCATCTGCCGGATATTGACTGGTGCATTTTAATAGTATTGTTTGTTCATTGCCGGCTGCACGAATCACAGTTAATAATTCAGCAATTTCACTTTCAGATGCCATACCGGTGGATACAATCATTGGCTTACCCGTTTGTGCCACCCGTTTTATCAAAGGCAAATCATTATTTTCAAATGAAGCGATTTTATAACAGGGTACATTCAACGTTTCCAGAAAATCGACGGCAGTACAATCAAAAGGTGTGCTAAAGGCAATGAGTCCCAGACTTCTGGCCTTATCAAAAAGACTCTGATGCCATTGCCAGGGCGTGGCTGCCTGAGCATATAAGTCATACAGACTATTACCCTGCCACAGGCTGTTATCTTCACTGACCATAAAGTCTTTATGAGCAATATTTAAAGTCATAGTGTCTGCAGTATAAGTCTGCAATTTAATCGCATCGACACCCGCTTCGGCTGCGGCAACAATCATTTTTTCTGCCCGAGCATAATTTTGCTGATGATTGCCCGATAGTTCAGCAATTATAAACGGTTCACAATCCGCACCTATTGAACGGTGGGCAATTTTAATTATTTTCATGCATTTATTTTTTTCTGCTCAACAAAGGCATTTAATTGGTAAATATAGGGATTATCCTGCAGTATTGCGATCATTTCATCGTAGTGAAAATCCGTACGGCAGCCTAGTTTATTATACAATTGGGTAATTGCCTGGTAGTCTGCCTGTTCATCCAGAGTTAAACGATATTGACTATGCTCATGACTATTTTTAAATTGTCCAAAAGATAATTTATCCGCACAGTTTGTATGCATATAAGGGGTCACATGTTCTCGTTCATAGGCATGTACAGCATGGTGATAGGCTTCTGACAACAACGCAAAAGAGAACACTTCAGTGTCCATACCCCGGGGAAACCCTGAAGTCATGCCGGCACTGGCATAGTCCAGATGGTGTTCAAGATAATAATCAATAGTCGCACTGGTGATCAGAGGATCAATTAATGGGCAATCACTGGTTAAACGCACAATAACATCATCATCTGAGGCATGATATTTTTGCGCCGCTCGATAATAGCGCTGCAGAACATTATCAGTATCCCCCTGAAAAAATTTAATCTGCAATTGTTGGCATAAAGCAACAATAGGCTGCTCTGTACCATCATCTGTAGTGGCAATAATAATATTATCTTTAAAACGTTCAAGACGCTCCAGCATGACTTGCAATACAGGTTTGCCGCAAAGCGGCAGCATCACTTTACCCGGTAAACGGCTTGACGTCATACGTGCCTGAATAATAATAAATAACATAGGCTCAATCGTTTCTATAAGCCAACAATGACTACTGATAATTATAAGTAATTAAACAATGAAAGTCCCTGAATTTTAGTAAAGGTCTGCTGGGATGCCTGTAGACCAAGCTGTTCCTGTTCCAGCCGGCTTACCGCCTCAGTATAATCCAGATCCTGTATTTCTGACAAAGTGGTACTCAATTGCACCAGATAATCCTCATTGACACTTTCCTGATTTTCCACTGCATTGAGGCGCGCACCAATAGCGGCTTGAGCATCAGCAATCTGTCCCAGAGCAACATCAAGATTACCAATAGTGCGTGACATAGATTCATGAAAGGTTTCTGCCGGACTGGCTGAGGGTGAACCGGCATTGGTACGCAATACTGTTTCGAGTTCCTTAACAATAGCAAACACACTGATAGGACTATTATTGGCAGTATCACCATTATCACTGCCACGTAGATTCATAAAGATATCAAAGCCATTATCACCACTGGCAATTTGCCGGGTGGCACTTACCTGCAATAATTGTTGCCCCTGATCACCCTTATAATTGACCACTCCGGCAACATTTTCAAAGGGTACATCACGATTATTATAACCACCAAAAAGAAATTCACCATTGCCATTAGTGGTATTGGCAAAGGCCGTAATTGCTTCAAAATGTTCTTGCATTTCCAGTGCTATAGCCGCTCTCTGAGTGGCATCATAAGTATCATTATTCGCCTGAATAGTAAGCTCCCGGACTCTTTGCAAAGTATTAACAATACCTGTCATAGCTGTTTCTTCAATCTGTAGTGAGCTTTTTAAGGTATTAATATTATTTTGAAATTGATCCGTTCTTGATTTTGCCTGATTCAGGCCTAATACTCTGGCGGCACCCGATGGATCATCTGACGGAGTAACAATTCTTTTGCCCGTGGACATCTGTAACATGGTTTTATTCAGCTTATAACTCTGGGCATTCATTGAGCTCACGCCCTGAGAATAAGCCGTGCTAGTAGCAACACGCATATTAAATACCTCGCACTGTATTTAGCATATCATTAAACATCAGACTGAACCTATAAGTGTCTGAAACATTTCATCCGCAATGGAAATTACCCGGGCTGAAGCCTGATATGCCTGTTGATATTTCAGTAAGTCAGCCGCTTCTTCATCCAGGTTAACACCCGAATAACTTTCCCGTGTGGCAATTGCCTGTTCTCTAAGTGTTTGTTGTGCCAACAAATCAATCTCTGCAGAATGAGTTTTGGTACCCACATCCGAGACAAGCATGGCATAACCGGATTGAAAATCAGTTGAGCTGTTTTGTAAAGTTTTTGCTGTCTGTAAGCCGGCCATTGCCAAACCATTGCGATTATCATCAAATGGCGTACGATTATTGCTGATCATAAAGGCATCACCAACATCAGGGCGGCCGGCAATAGTAAAACTGATATCACCAAAACCGGCCAGAAAGGCATCAGTCGATGAGTCAAATGTTTTACCACCGAACTCAGTCAGGGGATCATAAGCTAATATACCGACCGGTGCTCCCAGGGAATCAGTTACATTAAAGCCCGGGGGCGCATACGTCAGAGTCAATGCTCGTGCAGGCACACCTGCTTCAGCCATGGGCAAAGTAGCTGCATCATTGGCAACAGGCAAAGAAATTTCCCCGGTACCCGAGTTAATTGCGCTGCCATCGGCATTAGTTAAGGCCCCTGAAACCACCGGCCCTGCCAGGGCAATATCCAGTACGTTATTCACTTCAACGCCCATATCTGCAGAAGCTGTATAGGTCGGTCTTATCAAAAAACTATCACCATTAACCGGGGCTATTGCCGGTGGATCAAGCAGACGAAAACCTAAAGGGGTATCACCAGGAGCATAGGGTTTCGCGGGATCAATAATTAAATTTAATGCAGCAATACTGGCGGCAGAATACGTTTGTGTATTATCATCAACATTAGTCAGAGTAAAAACACCAGCGTTTAAATCAAGTCGATAGTCATTAGTCGATAACACCTGGCTATCGGTAATATTAAGCTGTATTTCACCGGTACTGCCCAGACGACTCAGAGCATTAATAGGCCCACCTAAATCAGTAAAAAAATCATTGCCCATAGGAAAGGGAGTTCCAGTGCCTTGAATGGTCATACCTAAACGATGCTGAGCATTCATTTCTTCTGATAGGGCAATAGCGACCCTTCCTAAAGCACGTCGACTTGGCTCCAGTACATTATTTTTAAAATCAACCACACCCTGCAATTCACCACCGGAAATGGCTTGGGTAATATTGATACTACCGGAACCCTGAGTCAAAATAACATCGAGATCTTCGGCATTATAATCATTAGTTTTAGTTGATAAAGTGGCAGATTTTGAGCCAATAACCAAAGACTGCCCTGAACCAATAAATAAATTAGCTGAACCGTCATCCTGATAAATTACACTGACATCAATATTGTCAGCAATTTTCTGAATCAGCACTTCCCGCTGATCCATCAGATCATTGGGCATATTACCCTGACCAGCTCCAATTCTTTTGACAATATCAGTATTTAACTGGGCAATTGATCGTGCTGCATCCGATACTTCCTGGGTCAGATCGACTAATTGTTGATTAACCTGACTATTAAGCTGAATAAAGCGGTCATCTAATAACTGAAAACGCTCAGTCATAGTATTGGCTTCAGTCAGCAGGACTTGCCGGGCGGGTGTTGATGAGGGATTGTCATTGGCTTCCTGTAAGGCACTGAAAAAACTTTCCATCGTCGGGGTCAATCCTGAATCCGGATTGGCTAAAATATTATCAATCTGCGTCGATAAAGCATGAAAGGCATCATACTTTCCATATTGGCTATTTGAATTACGGATCTGTTCTTCCAGAAACTCATTCCCCAGACGTACTGTTGTTTCAACACTGACTCCAGTACCAATATATCCAGAACCTGAAAACTGCGGCAAACGTGCTGCCTGCTCTGCACGTTGACGTGTATAGCCCTGAGTATTGACATTAGAAATATTATGACCCGCAGTCGATAGTTGCCTCTGTGAAGCCAATAGTCCGGATGTACCGATACCAAGGATACTACTTGCCATGATAATTACCTTTATCAATTCTGTTCATAATACTGCTCTTCTATTTGCGTCCCGGAGTCGTTTATTTTAATGCCAATTTTGATTCTTTAAGCAAATAACTCTGCATGGCATCACTTTTTAACACATTAACTACTTTTTCTGCATAAGCTGGATCGGTGGCATAACCAGCCTTGTGAATTCCTTTAATATAATTTTTATCATGCAATGATTGTTCCGTTTTTTCCATTTGCTTGGCAGAATGTTCAATAAAACGGTTATAGTGAGGCTTATTTTTTATTAGCTGGACATAATCAGCAAAACTTTGGGCAAAGGATGAATAGGCCTTAAACTGACTGTTTTGACGTATGGCAGTCATATTTTGCTGAGGATCATGAATAAATTCCATTGATGTTTTTTCCATTTTCGCTCCTGACCAGTCCCGCGAAGCTTTAATATTAAATAAATTATAGCTACTTTTACCATCCTGATGAATAATATGCTTTCCCCAACCGGTTTCCAGTGCCGCCTGAGATAAAATAATTTGTGCCGAGACACCCAGTTTCTGCCCTGCCTGTTCAGCCAGAGGCCATAACTGTTCAACAAAACCTGCTGCATTATTAAATTCAGAATTGATGACCGGCTGCTCACTAGTCGTTCTGGCAGCTGATGCTGTTTTATCAGTCTGACTATGACTGCCTGTTTGATATTGCTCAGGAAAATGTCGCCGCTGCGGCAGACGCAGCTTATCCGCTGCAGCGGGAACTGCCGGTATATCTTTGTCTTGCTGGCCTGACTGATATTTAATCTGCTCAGCAATGGCTTTGGCAAAACCTATGCCCTCACCCTTTGATAATTCCAGACCCAGCTGCTGATCATACATGTCACGATAGCTGTCCATTGCCTGACTATTAAAAATAGGATCATCCATCCCTGTTTTACGCAGGTTTTTTATCATCATAGAAATCATCACCGCCTCAAACTGGCGGGCAACTTCAGGTATGGCAGCTTGAGAATCCTGTCTTGCTGAAGTTTTTAATTTCTGTAAGCTATTAAGATCAGTATAAACATCCGACTGACTCACCTGAACAGGAGGATTATGTAAAGAATTCATACTCATGGCCTATCCCCTAAATTATAATTAACTCAGCATTTAAGGAGCCTGCTGCTTTTAAAGCTTCCAGAATAGCCACCAGCTCTGCCGGACTGGCACCGATATTATTAATAGCTCTGACCACTTCATCCAGTGTCACCCCCAGGTTAAACAAAAAGGCACCACTATTACTTGCAGCCACATCCACATCACTTTTGGGTATCACCACTGTTTCTCCATTGGAAAAAGCCGGTGGCTGACTAATATTGGGATCATTGGTTATAGTCACTGTCAGACTGCCATGTGAAACCACTGCAGGCTGCACAATTACATTTTGACCAATGACTACCGTACCGGTTCGGGCATTGACCACAATTTTTGCTGCTGCCGTACCGGGTAAAAAAGTCAGGTTTTCCAGCATAGAAAGATAAGAGACTTTCTGTGAGAGATCTTTAGGGGCGCTCACTTTTACAGAAGAAGCATCCAGTGCGTGGGCTGTACCCAGTCCCATTGTGTCATTTATAGTTTCAGCCAGACGATGAGCTGTAGTAAAATCAGGGCGATGCAGATTCAGGGTAATAGAATCACCACTGATAAAAGAGGTAATTACTTCACGTTCAACTGTCGCTCCATTTGGAATACGTCCGCCGGTAGGCACATTAATAGTCACAGATGAGCCATCATCACCTCCGGCATTAAGACCAATCACTACCAGATTACCCTGAGCAACTGCATAAATCTGACCATCAGCACCTTTTAAAGGAGCCATTAATAAGGTACCGCCGCGCAGATTTTTAGAATTACCAATTGAGGAAACATTAACGTCAATTTTTTGACCGGGCTTGGTAAAAGCTGGCAGTTCAGCACTTAAAGTCACTGCTGCTACATTTTTTATCGGTAAGTTGGCTCCCGGAGGTAAGGTAATACCCAATTGCTCCAGCATATTACGCATACTGTCATCAGTAAACGATGCACTGGAATCACCGGATCCATCCAGTCCCACCACCAGACCATAACCCACCAGGTGGTTATTACGAATACCTGCAACTGTGGCAATATCCTTAATGCGTTCTGCAAATACAGAGTTCATCATGCATAGCATTAATAAGAATTGTAAATAGCGTTTCATCAGTTACTATCCTGCGTCAAAAAATCACGGTTAAAGTTCTATAGTATTTATCAAGCAAGAAAAGTGCCAAAAGAAAGAAAAGGAGTGTTAAGTGTTAAGTGTTATAAATTTCAAGCAGCCCAGACAGACAATAATAGTGTTATTATCTGTCTGGGCTGCTTGTTGATTTTTTGAATGCCTAAAATGGCCAGACCTCACTGAGGAAGAAACGGCTGCCCCAGCCGGCTGAGTTGGAATCATGGGTCAGTCCTACACCACTATAAATAATCTGTGCATTGGCAATTTTTGATGAGGGGATTTTATTATCCAGCCCCACATCCCGGCCGCGGATAATACCTGATAACTTAATATATTCATCGCCCTGATTAATAGTCACCAGCTTTTCTCCCTGGACAATTAAATTACCATTGGGTAAGACATCAACAACTGTCACACCAATATTACCGGTTAAACTGTTTTTTTGCTCACTTTTACCCTTTGATTTAAAATCATTACTGGAAGCAATACTGGTATTCAATGCTCGGATAAGTTCATCTGCCAGACCTGAACCTGCAGCTGAATTAGCATTACCGGTCACAGCATCAGTGGTAACAGCCTTACCAAACACTGTTGGATTGGTTAAGCTGACGCTCATACCTTTTTTGTCTTCAGTTTTAGTTTCTTTCTTACCGGTTGTTTTTTCATCAAAAACGACTGTTAGAATATCTCCTATACGATGGGCCTTTACTGTCTCAAATAAATTAATATTATTGCTTGTTAAATAAATTGAGCCGGTATTCTGGGGCTTAGTCGATATGGTCGCTGGCCTGACCGGTGCATATTTAGGATCATGATCCAGTCTTTTGGTCGCACAACCTGAAAGCATTACCAGTGCAATAACGGGCAGTAAAATAATTGACTTGTTCATTATGATTGCAGGCCTCAGTCTATTTAGCTTCAAGATTTAGATATTTTGGGTAATATATTGCAGCATTTGATCTGCTGTCGATAATGATTTGGAATTCATTTCAAAGGTTCTTTGCGTTTCTATTAAATTGACCAGCTCTTCAACCGTATTGACATTGGAACTTTCTAATGCCCCCTGCAATAAGCCACCCCGGTCATCTTCACCAGGTATGCCTGTAGTGGCCGCACCACTGGAAACGGTTTCCAAAAACTGGTTATTACCAATCGGCATTAAACCTGATGGATTAACAAATGAAACAGTTTCAATAGTGCCAACTTGAGTGGGTGCGGCATTACCCGGCTCCAGTGCAGACACAGTGCCATCAAGACCAATAGTCACAGAAATTGTCTGCTCCGGTAAGGTAATTTGCGGCTCCATTAACATACCATCTGATGTAACCATACGCCCCTGTTCATCGATCTGGAAAGAGCCATCACGAGTATAGGCAATATCACCATTGGGACGGGTGATCTGGAAAAAACCTGAACCCTGAATAGCAATATCTAAAGAATTTTCTGTTTGAATAATATTACCCTGCATATGCATCTTTTGTGATGCCGCGACCCGTACACCCGTGCCTAACATTAAACCTGAGGGCAAAGTAGTATCCTGCGTTGCCTGAGCACCCGGCTGTCTGATATTTTGATAAATCAGATCCTCAAAAACAGCTCGATCTTTTTTGAAACCAGTTGTACTGGCATTGGCCAGATTATTGGACACCATCTGTAAACGTATTTGTTGTGCATCTAAACCCGTTTTTGCTACCCATAATGCTGGATTCATAATATTCTCCTGAAAGGATTTATAATTTATATAATAAGTATTTATCGACTCAGTTTAACCTTGCAGTCTGATTAATTGTGTACTGGAGCGATCCATTTCTTCTGCTTTTTTCATCAACTTTACCTGCATTTCATACTGTCTTGACAAACTGATCATATCCACCATTTCTGAAATTGCATTAACATTTGAACTCTCAACAACACCTGCAATCATAATCACTGATGCATCTGCCTCTGCAGGCTGACCATTTTTCTGTACCAGTAAACCCGTTTCACTTTTTTCCATATTAGCCAGATCCGGCTTCACCATTTTTAAACGGCCGACAATAGCCGTAGCATTATTTTCTGCACCGACAGGCACAATGGAAATAGTGCCATCACCGGAAATATCAATTTTCTGTGCCGGTGGTATAGTCACCGGACCACCATCACCTAATACCGGCAACCCAGCTCCAGTAGTGAGCATACCGGTTTCAGTCAATTTAAAATTGCCTGCCCGGGTATAGCCTTCCACACCATTTTTATCCAGTACCGAAAAAAAACCATCACCACTGATGGCAACATCTAAAGAATTGCCGGTCGATATCATACTACCGGATTTAAAATCTGTACCGGGGTTTTCTGCCATAGAATAAACCCGTGAAGCCATTCCCGGCCCAAAAACCGGCTGGCTGCGAGCCGCAGCAAAATCAGCACGAAATCCCGTGGTACTGGCATTGGCCAGATTATTCATATGCAATTGCTGATTAAGCATATTTTCTTTTGCCCCGGACATGGCAATAAAAATAAAATTGTCCATGGTATAAACACCCTCTTGCAGAATTACTATCGAATTTTTGACACTTAATATGTTTCTTATTATTTACAATGCATGTTTCAGGCCAGATTTTGTACCTCTGATAATTTTTTACAGACACAAAAAAAGCGAATAAATCAACTCTTGCTGCAATAACAATAACCTATCGCAGAAAAACCAATTTATTCGCCTTAATACTTAATACTTATAATTGTATAACCGTTTGAGTAATAGTATCAGCCGTAGTAATCGTCTTGGCATTGGCCTGGAAATTACGCTGTGCTGTAATTAAATTAATCAATTGCTCAGTTAAATCAACATTAGAATCTTCCAGAGCACCAGCATTGATTAAGCCGGCATTACCTTCTCCCGGCGCATTAACAATGCCCTGCCCTGATGAAAAGGATTCGGCCCAGTAATTATCACCTAACTGACTGAGTCCCTGAGAATTAGTGAAACTGGTTAAAAAAACCTGACCTAAATTATTTGACTGTCCATTAGTAAAACGAGCTGAAATAACACCTGATTGATCAACGTCAATACCCGATAATTGCCCAGTGGTATAACCGTCCTGCGTCAAATTTGTCACACCAAAGTTAGCACCATATTGGGTCAGACCATTAAGATCAACTTCAATATTCTGAAGAGTAACCGGACCACCCACACCCACTCCCAGCATCACTGGATTAGTGGGTGTACTCAGGTCAAATTGAAAATTTAATTTACCATCCGCACTATCAGTAGAAGCCGGATCTATGGTACCGTTATTTAAGAAGGAAATATCATCCATTGCGGTGGTACTGGCCAGTATTTCCGGGGGCCCCGCACTGGGAGCAATGCCCATATTCTGAAAAATGTTGCCATTAACATCAACTTGTTTAACCCCTACATCCCAGGTACCCGTGGCTGTTTTCTTAAAATACAAAGAAGTCAGCATGGGGTTACCCAGAGAATCATAGGAGGTAAAAGAGGTGGTGTGATTGTAACTATTAGGATCAACTGTTCCCTGGGCATCCATGGCAAATGCAGCAACTGATGGTAGCTGTTCACCAGCATCAATATTGGCTACCAGTGATGCAGAGGAAGTTGAATTCGGTGAAATATTATTAGAAATAATCTGTAAATCAACAATGGATCCAGTATTTATATTATTAGTAAAAGGATCAACACCATAACCTTTTAATGTTGAACCACTATTATCAATAATAAAACCATCCTTATCAACCTTAAACTGGCCATTACGAGTAAATACACGGTTGCCTGAAACATCATCCATGGTAAAAAAACCATCACCAGTAATACCCAAATCAAGATTATTTTCGGTAAAAATAATATTACCCTGAGTAAATTGTTGTGAGGCTGCTGCCAGTCGAACACCACTACCAATAGCGGTATTAACCGAGCCAAATTTACTGGTAGCATAAACATCAGCAAATTCTGCTCTTGATTGTTTAAAACCAATAGTACCTACATTGGCGATATTATTGCCGGTAATTTTTAAATCTGCCTGCGCTGCATTTAAACCACTTAAACCGATACGAAATGGCATGATATACCTCCTGTCTGATTATCTAATTTCTTTCACTGCTGAAAAATCAATACTGCCTAAACCAGCCAGATTTAATTTCATGCCCCGACCACCCTGTCCTATTGTGACACTGTCCACTTTGGCACTCACCAGTACATCCTGGGCAATCTGCTCACTACCGACATCAGCTGTTGCCTGTATTTTATAACCACCCGGCGGCAAAGAATTGCCATCCTGATCCGTACCATCCCAGGTGAAACTGATTGCACCCGCAGCCTGTGTTCCCATAGGAATAGTTTTCACTAATTGTCCTGCAGCATCCATGACTTCAATTGTTAAATTGGTTGTTGAAGCCCCTAGGTCAACTTGCCCGGCAACATTCTGACCGGCTTCTAATTGGGCAATACCGCCTGGGGCCAAGACACTACGGCCCACCAGGCTGGATGCCTGTAAAGCAGAACTTGATTGCATATTAGCACTAAAATTATCAAATGATTTTTGTAATTCTTCCGCCCCAGCAGCCGTTTCAAACTGCGCCAGCTGGCTCAGAAACTCACCATTTTCCTGAGGCTCTAACGGGTCCTGATTTTTTAGCTGAGCAATAAGCAATTGCATAAACTGGTCTTCTTTGCTTTCTTCAACCTTGGGTTCATTATTTCTACTCAGTCCCAAGCTATCATAGAGCGCCACATTATTATTAATTATTGACATAAATTTTCCCCTGAACTGAACTGCTTATACCCATAAAAATTTGTTTGTTAAAAATCATATAAATAGTTTTAATCATCGGCTAGGATTTACCCAGACTGATTGTTCTCATTAAAAGTTGTTTAGTGGTATTAAGCACTTCAACATTTGTCTGATAGGAGCGGGAAGCATCTATCATATTTGCCATAGCCTCAATAGGGTTTACATTGGGCATAAAAACATAGCCCTCTTCATTAGCATTTGGGTGATGAGGCTGGTACTGAGCTTTTAATGGTTCATCACTTTCCACAATTCGCTCAACAGCAACCCCGGCCACTGCTGGATTAGTAGAGAATTGATCTACCACCGTTTTAAATATTGCCTGCCGAGATTTATACGTTCCCTCAACACTACTGGCAGCACTATTGATATTAGCCAGATTACTGGCCACCAGATTCATGCGCACAGTTTGTGCTGTCATTGCTGAACCTGATATATTAAAGGTGTTAAACAAACCCATGATTTATATCTCCTATTGACCTTTTATTGCTTTGGTCAGACTCTGAAACTTACCCGTTAGAAAACGCAAATTAGCGCTATAATAAATAGAATTTTTACTAAATTCAGTTTTCTCAATACCAGCATCCACCGTATTACCATCCAGAGAGGGTTGATACGGGTTACGGTACATGATATCAGCGGAAAAGTTATTTTCTGTTGTGTTAATATGCTGTTGATTTGTCGTTGTCATCTTCAGACTGGCTTTTTTAAACTCTGCACGATTACCCATTATCGATGATAAAGCTTCTTTAAAATCAATATCTTTTGCCTTGTAGCCTGGAGTATCAGCATTAGCCAGGTTGGCAGCCAGTATCTCAGAGCGTCTGGAACGTAGTACCAGTGCATCATCATAGGCGCCCAGATAACTGTCAAAACTAAATGCCATTTTTTTATCCTTGCTGATCTGCTATTCATTTTAAATATCTATGTTCATAGAAAAGCAATTGCTATACCAATTTTAATTTAATGTTTATTTTCAACAAGTTAATATTTTAAAAACATTGAATTTAAGCAATAACGGCAAAGCCTGACCATATAACGGCAAAGCTAACAATTGACAAATTATTTCATTTCTTTATGCTCTTGAAATAAATCATAAACTACCTGGGATACCGATTAACTTATGCAAAACCGCTGGAATGATAATGAAGCTCAACAATACTATGGCAGCACAAAAGATGAACTCGCTCTGAGAGTCTATAGCTCACGTTTATTAGGTCAGGATAATACTCTGGTATTACATGGAGGCGGCAATACCTCAGTCAAAATTGAGCAAAGTAATATTCTTGGTGAACAGGAAAGCATCCTTTATGTTAAAGGCAGCGGTTGGGATCTGCAAAGCATTGAAAAAGAGGGTTATGCTCCGGTAAAAATGGCCCATTTGCTTAAGCTTGTCCAGTTAAAAGAACTCACTGATGCCCAGATGGTCAATGAACTTAAAACTCATGTTACCCGAGCCGATGCGCCAACGCCCTCTGTTGAAACAATTTTACATGCACTTCTACCCTATAAATATGTCGATCATACCCATGCCGATGCCGTCATCAGTGTTACCAATACTGACAATGGGCTGGAACGAATTCAATCACTCTATGGTGATAAAGTCGTCATTATTCCTTACGTTATGCCCGGCTTTGACCTATCCCGTCTATGCGCAGAAATTTTTCCACAAAAGATAAAAAAACAAACCATTGGTATGGTGTTAATGAATCATGGTATCTTTTCTTTTGGCGATACAGCAAAACAATCCTATGAGCGTATGATTGAATTGGTTGCCATGGCAGAAGATTATCTTAAAGCTAATAATGCCTTTGATATTAGTTCTGATCAGTATACAAAAAGTTCTATTCCTGGTGACTTGTCCGCAGTGGAAATTGCCCAATTACGTAATTCACTGGCCAATAGATTAGGCCAACCGGTCATTATCCAGCAGCAACGCACAGCCCGGACACTAAGCTTTGCAAATCATCCGCAAATTGAGCATATCAGTCAACAAGGTCCGGCAACACCTGATCATGTCATTCGCACCAAACAATACCCTATGCTGAACAGTGCGACTCCGGGAAAATTTGATAACGCAGTGGATGATTATATCAGCGCATATAAAGACTATTTCCAGCAGGCATCCCAAACACCACATGATGGTCAGCAGAAAACCATGCTCGACCCGCTACCCCGCATTATTCTTGATGCTAAAGGCGGTATGCTAACCCTGGGGAAAAACATTAAAGAGGCAAAAATTATCGCTGATATTTATCAGCATAGCATGGATATTATTCTACGCGCCGAACAACTAGGCGGTTTCAGCGCATTGCCGGCACAGGACATTTTCGATGTAGAGTATTGGGAATTAGAGCAGGCAAAATTAAAAAAAACAGCTTCTGCGCCACTTTTTAATGGTGAGGTTGCCCTGGTGACGGGTGCCGCCAGCGGCATAGGCAAGGCTTGCGTTGACTCTCTTTTAGCCCGCGGTGCCTGTGTTGTTGCTGTGGATATTTTAGCTGATATTGAAAATTTATATCAACGTGACGATTTTTTGGGCATTTGCTGTGATGTCACTGATGAGCAGGCCATTGAACAAGCCCTTGAGCAAACCATTCGACATTATGGCGGGCTTGATATACTCATTCTCAATGCCGGTATTTTTCCTGCCAGTTGCAAGATTGAAGAACTGAGCCTGGCACAATGGCGTAAAGTAATGGCGATTAATCTGGATGCTAACTTAGCGTTAATGACTCAGACACACGCACTACTAAAATTAGCTCCTAATGGTGGCCGTATCGTTGTTATGGGTTCAAAAAATGTCCCGGCTCCAGGGCCTGGAGCCGCAGCCTATTCTTCAGCTAAAGCCGCGCTTAATCAACTCGCCCGTGTAGCCGCTCTTGAATGGGGCCGTGATAATATCCGCATCAATAGTTTACACCCCAATGCAGTATTTGACACTGCTATCTGGACACCTGAGATATTGGCAGCAAGAGCAGTACATTATGCAATGACTATTGATGAATACAAAACCAATAACCTGTTAAAAACAGAAATAACAGCCCATGATGTAGCAGAATTAGCCGCAGAAATGTGCGGTCCGCTATTTGCTAAAACCACGGCAGCACAACTACCCGTTGACGGCGGCAATGACCGGGTTGTTTAATTTACTACGAACAATTATAGTAAGCCATTACGACAATAAAACATCAATAGAGTGCAAATGATATGAACACAGCCTTATCAAAATCTGGACTATTTCTTTTAACTGCTTGTAGTTTGCTTATAGTAAAGCTTGCTTTAGCGGATGCGACGATGATCTACGAACAATCCAACGGTAGTCATAAATCAGAAAATATCATGCAGATTAAAGATAATAAAATCCGCTTCACCCCTCCTGAAAAGCAGAATGATTATAGTCTGTTTGATAGTCAAAAAAATGAGCTCATACATATTGACGTTGAAAAAAAACAATATTTACGCATGAATGAACAATTTATTGAACAACAAGCTCAGCAAGCCAAACAAAGAATGGATACCATGCGTCAACGCATGCAGGAAAAAATGAAAGATATGCCTGATGAGCAGAAAAAACAGGTCGAACAGATGATGAATAACCATCTTTCACGTGTTGAAGCGGCAAAGAATCCAGCCAAACTTGAGCAAAAAAAAACCACCCGCAGTGAAAATATTGCAGGTATTCAATGTACTATCTATGAATTTTATCTCAAAGGTAAAATTCATAGTGAACTCTGTATCACAACATCTGAAAACATGGGCCTATCAGCAAATGATAGCAAGGCATTAATGGCTATGCAAACGTTTATGAAACGCATGCAAAAAGTGGCTCAGAGCATAGCAGGAAGTCCAGTTATCGCCGCCGATATCCAGGGTATCCCATTACACAGCCTATTATTCGGCCCGGATGCCAGTGTAAAAATGGAAACCCGCTTAAAAAGCCTTAACACCAAAGCGCTTGATAGCCAGATAGTACTTATTCCTGACGATTATGTACCAATGACTATACCTGACAGATAAGTCGTAACAACTCAGCAAAGCAGCCTGTACCGTTCAGCCAACCATTATAATTAACATCGGTATTCAGCTCACTCTTTTTATGTGCCCAAAACTTGCTGCGCTCAAACGCTTACCCTCATAAAAAGAGCAAACTAAATATCTTCTACAATCTTTACTTAGAAACATATTGCTGCGACAGATATCCGGACACAGCTTGCACTATAGCATTTAGGGATGCCATAACGATATCCTGATGCTGCGCCACCCCGGAAAAATGAACCTCAGCAATAGTCAATTGTACAAAGGCAATTGCCCGTGCCTCACTATTAGGCTGTAGTGTTTGCTCATTATACTCATTAATATCAATGGTAATGCCCAAATGCTCTGACAAAGCAGATATAAAACAATCTAAAATTCCTACCCCCCGGGCATGAAGATTTAACTGTTTTGCTGAATGCATAATTGCAAATCGAGTCATTTCCTGTCCTTGTTCATTTTGCTCAGCATTATAATGCTCAATCTGTAACTCCGGTTTTATTGTTAAGTAATTTGTGGTAAACAAATCAATAAGCATTGCAGTTGGAGTTTCTCCAGCTGTTTTTTCACTTTCTACCTGCACCATTTTGCTAAATTCAATTTGTAACCATCGTGGTAGCTGTACAGAAAATGCCTGTTCAATAATATAGGCAACACCCCCTTTACCCGACTGACTATTAATCCGGATCACCTGCTCATAGGAGCGGCCTAAATCTGCCGGATCAATAGGCAGGTAGGCAACCTCCCATATATCTCCCGGCTGGTATATTTTCAGACATTTATTAATAGCATCCTGATGGCTACCGGAAAAGGCGGTATACACCAACTCACCAATATAGGGGTGACGAGGGTGAATAGCCATTTGTATTAATTCACTCACCTGTTGGCTAATAGTCTGAATATTCGCCAAATCTAACTGCGGATCAATTCCCTGACTATACAAATTCATCGCCATAGTAATAATATCCATATTACCGGTACGTTCACCATTACCCAGCAAAGTGCCTTCAACTCGCTGCGCACCGGCTAAAAGCGCCATCTCAGATGCCGCAATTCCTGTGCCTCGATCATTATGAGTATGCACACTGATCACCAGCGCTTCACGATGACTAACATGCTGGCAGAACCATTCAATCTGATCAGCGTAGACATTGGGCATAGACAGCTCTACTGTTGACGGTAAATTTATGATGACCGGATCTTGTACTGATGGTTGCCAGATATTCAACACCGCATCACAGATTTCAACAGCAAAATCCAATTCAGTCGCAGTAAAACTTTCGGGTGAATATTGAAACTGCCATTGTGTGTCATCATATATCTTCGCCAACTGCTTTATTTTTTTTGCTGCTGCTACTGCAATATCAATAATTCCCTGCTGATCTAACTGAAAGACTTGTTCTCTTTGCACTCTAGAGGTTGAATTATACAAGTGAATTATAGCCGTTTTAGCCCCTTTTAAAGCCTCAAATGAACGCTCAATAAAACCTTCACGTGCCGGTGTTAAGATAGCGATGGTGACATCATCAGGAATGTAAGCACCATTAATTAACTCTCGGACAAAATCATAATCCACTTGAGATGCTGATGGAAAACCTACTTCTATTTCCTTAAAACCAATATCCAGCAATAATTGAAAAAAAGTTAATTTTTGTGTAACCGATAGCGGCTGAGCCAAGGCCTGATTACCATCACGCAAATCCACACTACACCATTTAGGTGCCTGGTTGATAATATTATCCGGCCAATGCCTCTGCTTTATTGTTATCGTTTTTATCGGCTGATATTTTTTATGATTAAAATTTGCTGCCATTGTATTCATTGTCTACGCATCCTGGTTGAGCCAAGGTATGCTTTTAGTATAACTAAAATGTAGTAGAATTAAATTGCGATTAATGTCATAAAAAATACAATTTAAGCATTATAAATGCTATATTTACCATATAAATTAAACTATATTGCTATTAGAAGCTTAAAATAAACAACTTTATAAAAACATGATGAAACTTAATAAAATGGATCAGCGGATCCTCAATGAACTGCAAAACAATGGCCGTATTAGTAATTTAGAATTAGCCAATAAAATTGGCCTGTCAGCATCACCTTGTTTAAGAAGAGTAAAACAGCTGGAGGATGCGGGTTATGTCGATCATTATGTCGCTCGCCTTAATGAACATCATTTGCAATTAAAGCTCACTGCTCTAATACAAATCAGTATGGATAGACACACACCTGAACGTTTTGAAAACTTTGAAAGCATTGTGCAAAAATATGAAGAAGTACTGGAGTGCTATTTGATTACCGGCCAAAATGCCGACTATTTACTAAAAGTAATTGTTCCTGACATGGAGTATTACCAGGATTTTTTATTAGGACGACTGACCCGTATCGATGGAGTAAGCGGGGTGCAATCCAGTTTTATCATGCGCAAAGTCATTGATAAGACTGCATTGCCCCTGGCTCATTTGAGCTTGTAGTAAATTATCATTTTTTTATTGAATTAAAAGCCGCCGTAAATCCATTAAAGGAAACAGGTGCTTCAAAACGTTTACCATCAAGGGTGACAAATTTAATGCCCCCCCTGGATGCCGACTTCATGCTTTTAATCATTTTAGAGGTTAGCTTAGTATTAACAATACATCCCTGCTGCACACAAAAACTATAGGCTAAAGAAACTTTAGCCTCACCTGCAAAAAACTCAATGCCGGGTTGCAATAGCATTCCCAGAGGTAATCTGAATACTGCTTGAGGTGTCTTTTGCTCGGGCGGATAGGTTACCGTTACCTGAATGGTTGTTTTTTCATCATTGCTGGAGATAATTTGTGTCATGCCACAAAATTTTTTTTCTGATTTAGGGATTTTCTTACACACTACACGCCAGTCTTTATACTTTTTTGGCTGTTTTTGCCCTGCCTGAACAGTCGTCAACAGGCTAAAAGAAAATAGTGTAAAAATTATTAATACTGAACGTAAAATTGCAGCAGATGACATTCAACTTTCCTCGTTTTATAAATGACAAGTCTATTAATCAACACAAAAATTACTATATATGATCAATACACTGATGAAAGTCTAACACATAAAAATACAGCTTCGAAAGAAATAAGTCTGATTATAGAGAAATAAAGTGTTCTCTAAATAACTGCTTGCAGAAGAGTGAATAATAAACAGAAAAGATACGTGAAGGGGAAACATAAAAAGCTGATTCTGGCGCTAGAAACTCTCGCGCCAGAATCACTAAGCAGCTAAATTACTTAGCTGCTGGAGCTGGAGCCACTGCTGCTGGAGCTGCTGCGGGTGCAGGCATAGGCATTGGGCGTGGTGCATAACCATAGCCGTAACCATTAGGTGTATTTTGATAGTTGTTATAGCCATTTCCACGATAGTTCATGTTGTTATAACCGTTGTAGTTGCTATAACCGTTACCATAAGCTGAACCACGGGTATTGCCCTTACCACGGCCACGGCCACGTGCTTTAATCGTGATTTCAACATCACCGTCCATATCCGCGTCACCAGAACCATCACCCCAGCCATTACCATAACCACTGCCATTAGCATTGTTATTCATGTTGTTATAGCCGTTACCATTCCAGTTAGAATTGCTATTGCCATCACCCCAAGGGCCCCAGGAAGAAGCAGAAACTGACATAGATACTGTAGTAGCAGCAATTGCTGCAGCAATTAATAATTTTTTCATAATAACTCTCCAAATGTATAATAAATAATGATGTGTTTTTTGCTCTTACAAATGTAACAGCCAGAGTCAAAACGACTCCAATTCGAATTGATAAAAATAGTACACTATTTTTTCAAATTCTTTATTAGTTTTGAAGAGTATATAATGCATGAAGAATATAAGCAAGCGTTAATATTACTTTTTATTAATATAATTTAAACACCACCACTATGAACTACTTCATAATAAATTTTTTCCAGCTCATTTTTATGTTCTGTTTCTTCCTGGGCAAGAAAGGTAAACACATCTTTTAGTGGCCCTTCAGGACTGCTTTGAGCCAGTGAATGGTATTGCTCCATTGCTGCTTGTTCTCGTCCCAGGGCATATTGCAGAATCGTCTGATCATCCGGGTTTTCACCCAGCTCAGGTAATTGAATACAATCTGAAAAACGTTTATTACTGGGCGGTGTCGCTATTTCCTGTTTAATTTGAGCAAGTACTTCAGGATTATTCATCAGCTCTTTGAATAAATCATAGTGTTGTTGTTCTTCAATTACTAACTCATCTACCAGATAACGAATACGCTTACTTACCTTAGGTACCAGGGCGGCATAGAAATCACGTGCGGTACGTTCAAACTCCGTTGCCTGTTGCAAGATCTCCTGCAAGCTACTGCAGGCCGCTAATTTCTCTTTGCCAGAAATATGACCTTCAATATTATTTGTCATGATAACTCACTCTGTTATACATTGCTGTCCCTTATTGAGAAAGATAATGATGAATGCTATCGGCAACACGATGACCATCGGCCACCGCGTGAACCACATCAGGACCATTAACACAATCCCCTGCAGACCATAACCAGGACACCGATGTGCTGCCATCATCAGCAATTTTTATGCGTCCTCTATGCCACTCCAGTTCTTCGGTCAGTGCTTCGCCGAGCATATCGGTTTCAGCCATTTGCCCAATGGCTTCAATCACCATATCGGCAGCAATGATCTGCTCATCGCTTTCATCATATTGAGGAGCAAAACGTCCCTGCTCATCAAAAATCGATTCTACACGCCAGGTCCTTAAACCGCTAGCGCCATCATTTTCAATAATGACTTGCTGTGGTCCACGTGAGGGGATAATCAGCACCCCCTCTTCCAGTGATTCTTTAATTTCTTCCTTATCTGCAGGAAATTTTGCCAGTTCATCAATTGCGGTTACTGTGACATTGACCTGTTGATATTGTTGTTTCTGCAAACGTGCCAGACTACGGGCGATATCCATAGCGACATTACCACCACCGATAACCACTGCCCGTTCAGGCACATCAAAACCGGCACTATTTCCCTCTGCCGCCGCAATCTTGCGCAATAATTCTACCGCACTATGAGTATCTTTATGCTCGGAGCCGGGTATTCTTGTAGAACGTCCTGTCTGTAAGCCGATGGCCAGAACAACTGCATCATAATCTGTGTGCAATTGTTCCATAGAAATTTTATCTGCCGGGCTATTACCAATACGGCTGTTATAATGAATATTCACACCCATAGAAACAATCACATCGACATCACGTTCCAGCATATTATCCGGTAGCCGATAAAATGGAATACCATAGCGGGTCATACCACCGGCCTTCGCCAGTGCTTCAAATACCTGCACCTCATGTCCTTGCTTAACTAAATCAAAAGCAGTCGTCAAGCCCGCAGGGCCGGCACCAATAATCGCCACTTTCTTACCTGTTTTATTCTGTGGTAATTTGCGTGCCGCAATTTCTTTAATCCGTTCATGAGGCACAGCATCCATGGCATAACGCTTTAGCCAGCGGATGGCAATGGGCTCACTGCCCTGAGGTAGTCCGGTTTGATTCAATGAACAGGCTGTTTCACAACGATGGGTACACACCCGGCCACAGACATGAGAAAAAGGGTTGGATTCATACATCCATTCAACGGCTTGTTCAACATCGCCTTTCCAGATTGCCCGTATATATTCCGGTGCATGCATATGAGTAGGGCATGAATCATGGCACATGCCACATTGCACACAACGCGAAGCTTCCAGTACGGCCTGTTCTGCAGTAAAGCCATCGACAATCTCAGCAAAATTATCCACTCGTTCCACTGGATTCATTTCGCCCATATGCGTGCGTTTTCTATCCAGTAGATCGTTGGTCGCCGTTTTGGTCCAGCCTTTTGGCTCAATGGTACCGTGAATGCCTTTTTCCTGCGGCAGGATAAAATAACTGTCTATTTCATCACCATTACAGGTATGCACATATTCCCGGGACAACTCAATCGCACCCGTGGGGCAAATATCAACACATAAAGCGCACCAGCAGCAACGCCCATAATCTATTGCCGGACGCAGGTTGCGAATACCATTGGCCGGATCCTCTTTTAAGTGAGGCACCTTAACCATAGTAATAGCCGCATTATCACAAATCTTCTGGCAGGTACTACAACCAATACATTTTTCCATGTCATTTAAATGGAAACCTCGATAAATATCTGCTGCAGGTCTGGGTTCGAGTTTTTCAGTCACCGGTTTACGGGCAAAAAACTGTAAATTTTTCAGCGGATTTAATATACTGCCTAAATCTTCATAATTAATTTTTTTCATTAGCGATCAACCTCTGGAGGACAGGCATCCAGTGAAAACATAATCTGGGCAATATCTTCAATACGAGCACCCACCGACATATTTTCTAATACCTGTACGGCATGCATAGATGAAGGACCACGCACGTGTACTCGATAAGGCTTATCACCACCATCTGAAACAGTATAATAAGCAAGTTCACCTTTGGATGATTCAACCCGGCTATAACTTTCACCTGCGGGTACATTCCAGGCTAGCGGGTTAGGAATAGGACAACGCACCGGCCCCTTGACAGAGGGCAGATGTTTGATAATCTGCCGTAAAATACGAATACTCTGAAAAAGTTCATCACGACGTACTAAAATACGTGCCAGAGAATCACCGGCAGTTTGCACGGGTATATCAAAATCCAGTTTATCGTAAATCAAATAGGGATCATCCCGACGTACATCAAAGGCCAGTCCTGTAGCTCGGAGATTAGGACCAGTGACACCCCAATTCAGGGCATTTTCCTGATTGAGTATACCGATATCACGAGCACGCTTAACAAATACTTTGTTAGTAAATAATAGATTGTCATAATCATTTTGTCGGGATTCAAGATAATCAAGCAATTGTGTCACTCTATCAAGAAAACCATCAGGAATATCCCGCCTGACACCGCCGGGAATATTATAAATATGATAAACACGACCGCCGGTTAATTGTTCAAATAAATCTAAAATCAGATCCCGATCCGCCACCCCCCAGAAACTCGGTGTATACATCCCCGTAGTGGCAGCATGACCACCAAAAGTAAATAAATGAGATGCCACCCGGGATAGTTCAAGCTGCATAACACGAAGCCACTGCGCCCGTTCAGGCACTTCTATGGCACTGATTTCTTCTACTGATAAGGAATAAACCACTTCCATGGGCACCGGATCCGGTACACAGATCCTCGGGACAATGGCCAGGTTTTGAATCCATAGGCGCCCTTCCATTAATTTTTCAAAACCACGATGTAAATAACCTGCATCCGCTTTGCCGGAAAGAACCTGGTCACCATCGAGTTTTAATTTAAAGGCATAATTACCCTCAATCCCGGGATGATTAGGGCCGATAAATATTTCATACTCATTGCTGGAGGGCAGTCTTACCGCTTGATAATTCTCCGGTCTCATAAACGCACATCCTCCGGTCTGATAGCAATACCACCACCCTCTTCAGTAATTTCCTGTAACCATTGAGGATTATATTGTGCCCAGTTGAAAGTATCATTGACATAGGCTTCCGCATCAAAGTCTTTACGCATGGGCGGCATGCCATTCCATTCAGTTAAAATGAATTTTTCCATAAAGGGGCTGCTTTCAAAATGAATGCCGAACATCTCATAGATATCACGCTCAAAAAAACCAGCAGGTTTATAAATATCATAGACGGAAACATAATAGGCCTGTGCTTCACAGGAATTACGTGGGATACGGGTATGGGCAGATAATAACGACTTGGCTTCATAGGACCAGCAATGGTAAACCAGTTCAAACTCATCATCATCTGGCCAGTCGACACAACTAATAGCAGATAAGTGCACATAGGAGGCCTTGCCTTTTAGCAATTCCAGTAGAGCCGGCAATGAACTGGAGTTAACATCAACACGTACCCGTCGCTCACTTTTACGGTGAACTTTGATCTCTTTGATATCTTCTAATAAGCTATCCAGCCAGGTATTAATTTCATTACAATTCATAATTGAGCGTCTCTTATAGCGGATACAGAATTAAAACTTAATCTGCATGGGCTGTGGTTCTAAAGGCTGTTGGTGTTGCTCTAATAATCGGGTGTGCTCACCATAAGTGTCATCACCTTCCAGATTATAAAATTTTGCTTCGCCAATAATGTCCGTTGGTGTTTGCCAGTCATCACCAAACAGATGCTGCTGGTTACCTAAATAATAATCATAACGCTGATAATAATCCTGCCAGGCATTGCCCTTACCATTATCAATATTATCCATAAGACGTTTTAGACCCTCAATTACGGCCTCAGGTCTGGGCATACAACCGGCGATATAGACATCAACGGGCAGATATTCATTTAATACTTTTGCTGTGGCATAACTCTGCCAGTACATGCCACCATTAACCGTACAGGAACAAATACCAATGACATATTTTGGAGACTGCATTTGTTCATAGGTCAGAATAACCCGTTTCAACGTTTTCACTGAAACATAGCCAGTCACTAATAAAATATCCGCCTGGCGTGGTGTTACCATTGGCTGAATACCCAGACGTTCCATATCAAAACGTGAAGTCATTGCCGGAGGCAATTCAATAGCACCACAACCGGTACAATAATGCAGCATAAACATGGAGCGGGACTGACAAAATTGAATCAGATCATCAAACACACCGGCAAGAGGATTGGTGCGCTTGTTAGCTGATTTTGTCTGCACTGAGATATTTTCAAGTTTATTCATGATCTTACCGAATTAATTTTTACCCTATGCGATGTCTTATAACATGCGCAATACTATTTGTTCTTATTTTGTTACAAGACAAAAGCGATTCCAATCAGAGCCGCCATTACCGGCCATTTCCACATAATACGCACCATATCTTCCGTACGGTAACGAGGGAACATAAAGGCAATGCTCATCGGTATAGAAACAACTAAAAATATTTTTAATAGAAACTCAAACCAGTTTGCCCCACCGCCAAGAAACATCGTGGTATATAACACACCTACGGTATAATATTGGAAGGCCTGCATAACAAACAGGCCACCCATAAATTTCCCGCTCATTTCAACCATAGGCCCGGTCGCTATTTCTGCCGGTGCGACATAAATCTCAAAGGGCTGCTTACCCATCATTCCCTGTAAAGTAAATAAGCCGGCTATGGCCAGCAAGGGCATGTCAAAAATACCCCATTGATGAGTCTGCTGATAGTCAATCATACCGCCCAGAGAGGTGGTGCCATAATGTGTTGCCACACCAAAAACCACAATAATAAAGGGTACATCATAGGCCAGCATTGAAGTTAATGCTCTTGAGATACCAATCGAACCATTAGGATTAGCACACTGGCCCACTCCTAAGGCCATGCCCAATGAGGCTATCATCAAAAAATACGACAGGGCGATAATACCCACCTTATCTGAAATACCATCCATGCCCGGCACCGGTAATAATATTTCTGCTGCTACATAACCACCAACAGCCACTACAATGCCGATTTCATGGATCAAACCATGCGATATCTGGGTCTTTTTGCTATAGAGTTTAACAATGTCATAGACAGGTTGAAAAAACGGCGGACCTATACGTCGTTGTAGCCGCGCGGAAATTTTGCGCATCATCAAGACCATTAGTAAACCGACAAAGAATGCCACCAGAGGCATTAATAACAGGTCAACGAATAATTTAAGCATATCAGTGTTCATTGCATCAGGTCTCCGGCACTCGCACCAATAAAAACCCATAGACTCAAGGCTACCACAATGGTTAACATAATAATCGGTTGATTGGAACGATAGAGGTTTTCACTTAACTGCGACAGAAAACTTACCATAGATACCAGTGATTGTTCAAAGCGGGCAAAGACATTACGGTACCAACCGCCAATATGATGCATCAGGCCGGCATAAAAATGATTACTATAATGATAACGAACCTTTGAGGTAAGAAAATGTCCACCGGCATAATTGTCATATTGATGCACCGTTTTAGCACGACCGCCAATGACATAAAATAATATTGCACCAACAGCAAATCCATAAAACAGGATACCCGTCAGCCACAGCATATCCAGACCGCCGGCAACCATTTGTATATGACTTAAAGTATACTCAATAGGTGCCAGACCAATAGCTAATTGTACTGAGGCAACCCAATCCAGCGCCAGCCCGGGCAAGGCACCGGTGACAAAAATAATTAGCGATAAAATAAGCATGGGTATCATCATTGATAACGGGGCTTCGCGCACCTGCTGATGCTCACAACGAATCTGCCCCAAAAAGGTATTATGAACCAGTTTATAGACCGATAAAATTGTTCCCAGCGTGCCTATCACTGCCGCAACAAACAATAACGGCTGCCCATCTAATAAGAGTGCCCGATAGATCAGCCACTTGGAAACAAAACCATTCATTGGAGGAATGCCTGCCAGACCAATAATACTGATCACCATTACCATAAATGACAATGGCATCTGCGTTACCAGCCCACCCAAACGATCAAAATTAGACGTGCCGGTACGATAAATCACCGCACTTACAGTCATAAATAATGCCGCCTGGTAGGTCGCATAGTTAAAAACATGCAGCAAACCACCGGCACTACCGGCTTCATTGCTGATCATTAAACCGAGTAACATATACCCCCCCTGGCCAACACCATGCCAGGCCAGTAAATTGCGGGCATCATTTTGTTTTAAAGCGATATAAGTGGGGATAATAGTGGTCAAAGCACCAATCCAGGCCAGTGTAGTCTGGATGTTCAGTGGCGTATAAGGAATATCGATAGCGGCCAGATGCTCAAGGCCAATTAACTGAATAAGCACGACGACAATGGCATAAAGCCCCATGCGGGCAGAAATTGCTCCCAGAAAAATAGCTCCCGGCGCCGGAGTCTCTGCGTAAGCAACAGCCTGCCATAAGTGAAATGGAATTAAGCCCATTTTTATCGCAAACCCCATACTGAACATAATGACCAGGGTTACCAGTTGTGTTGTGCTAAAACCTGCCGATGCCTGAACCACTTGTGCATATTCCAGTGAACCCACCAGATTGTGGATCATGGCTATCGCCATAAGGAATGCCATTGCACCGGCCATAGCATAAATAATATATTTTTTTGCTGCCTTGCGTGCCTGATTAGCCGGATTAAGCATCATCATCATAAAGCCTGACCAACTGACCAGTTCCCAACCAATAAATAATGATAAAAGATCACCACTGGCCAGCATGATCAGCATCGTCGTCACATTTAACATCAACGCAATCTGCAATAAACCATAAGCACCATTAGAGGTTTTTTTTCTATAATCATCAGCCCACTGTCCACCCATAAAAACAGCAGATAATAACGCCGCACCAACGGTAATAATGGCAAAGAACCATGATAAAGCATCGTAACTCCAATGCAGGGTCTCACCAACAATCGTGAGCTTAAAAGATGACTCAACAACAACTCCACCATAACCCAGGGCTGACATCTTTAAGAGAAAATAAAATTGCAATGCATATAACAGAGGCGCCAGCTTATCAAGCAAACGCAAACGGTTAAATAAAATTATGACTATTGAACTAATAGCTGAAAAAACAAGAAGCTCGTCTAAAACGGTCATTTTATAGCCTCAATTTTGAGCTTGGGGAACACAGTTTGCACATAATGTTGACGATCGCCCATCTGTTGCGCCATTGATGTTAATCGATTCGTTATCAGTGGTAGTTGAAAAACGGCGACAACAAGTAACAGGCCACCCAGGCTGGCAAGCGCAAGATTGGCACTGCTATGTACTTTCACCGGTAGCGGTTCATTATTGTCCGGCTTTTGATAAAAGATAGCCACCAGACGAAACAAATAAGAAATTTCAACCACCATGGCAATCGCTACAGCAAACATTGCCAATAGATAAACGCTATGAGTTTGTTCCATCAAACCAAGCATCAATAAATATTTTGCCCAAAACCCGGGAAGAGGCGGGACACCCAATAAGGATAATATTAATAATATAAACAAAGCGACACTATAGGGATTTGATTGGGCAATACCTCTTAACTTACTCATAGGACCATCCCAGCCACTGACCAGCATAAATAATGCCGGCTTGACGATCATATGGTGTATGGCCAGTGCCAATCCTGCCATTAAGCCCATATTCCCGGGTATTGAAAATGCCAGAAAAACCAGCCCTAATTGTGCAATGGATGAAAAAGACAACATTCTCAACATATCTTTTGCACGCCAGGCAACCAGTTCACCGGTTAATGCGCCTAACATACCTAATACCGCCATTAATAATAATGCTTCGGACTGAGGGAACAATAAAACTAATAAACGAATAATAACAATAACCGCTAATTTTGATAACAGACCCGCCATAAGAGCGGATAAACGGGTCGATACTGAACCATACACCTCGGCCACCCAGCTGTTAACCGGAAAGAGTTCCGCTTTAACACCCACGCCAATCAGAATCAGGGCAAAAGCAGATAAACCAATAGCGTTATTTAATTGTTGCGGTGCCAGGAGACTCAAATGTGCTAAGTTTAAAGTACCTGTCTGAGTATAAATCAGAGCAATACCCAGCAGCATCATCACCGAACCTACTGCTCCCAGCAAGAGATAGCGCAAAGCGGCAGCAAGTGCAGCTGCCGGGCTCTGTCCCTGACGCACCTGTACGGCCACCAGTCCATAAGAGGCGACTGCCAGTAATTCATAAAATACATAAATATTAAACAGGTCACCACTTAAGACCATACCCGATGAGGAGGCTGTTAAGAGCATCAGCAAAGAATATTCACGGACATGAGAGACTTTATTCCAGGGCCAGAACAGCAATACCATAAGCGGTATTAACAAGGCAAAGAACAAAGACACCTGATCGATATAAAAAACAATTCCCAATGGTGGGCGAAAACCACCAATGGCAAATGAAACCGCCTGAGTATCAACATCACCCCAGACATTGAGCACAATAAAAACAGATACTAATAACACCAGCAAGCCAGACACTCGAGCTAAAACCTGGGAAAAACGTGCCAGCACTGGCATCAAAAAAGCCGCAAGCAAAGGTAAAACCACTAACAAAACAAGTTTATCCATGCTTAGATTCCCCAGTATTCTGGCTGGCATTAAGACTTTTCGCCTGAATCAATGATTGTGGACTATGGGCACTGGCGGGTGCCAGTACATCATGTTCGGCAGCCAGATCATGTTCTAATTGCTGACGTATTTCAGTGATGTCCAGAGTATTATAATAAGCCTTAACTCTGAAGATCAGAGCCAGAGCCAACGCCTGTACGCCTACACCAATCACAATCGCTGTTAACACCAGAGCTTGTGGCACCGGATCATTCATCGGCTGAGCAAGAGCGCTGCCTGGTAAAAAAACAGGGGCTACTCCACCTTCCTGATAACCGGATAATATCAGTAATAAATTTGCTCCTGACTCCAATAACACCAAAGCTAATAACATACGAAATACATTATTAGTCATCAGCATACCAGCCAGACCAATAAAGGTCAGGCCAAAGGCTCCTGAGTAAAGAATTATTTCTACACTGGGTGTCATCATTTGCCTGCATCCTCTATGCAGGGTGTTTCTGACACTATTGCCAGCAAACCGGCCAGTTCGGCCCCTACTTTTAAACCCACAGCGAGATAAAGAAGCGGCAGGCTGCCAGCCGACCATAGACTGCCAAATTCACCATTACCTAAAAAGCGATTAAAGAATGGTTGTAAAAAGGGCTTATCATAAAGCATAACCAACAGACCAATAGCAATAAAAGCAGTCCCCGCCAGGCCCTCGATAAGCGTAATGACACCATGATCCAGGCTTTTATCCGAGTCAACTAATAGCGGAAGAAATACTGCAATGGCCAGAATTACACCACCCTGAAAACCGCCGCCAGGCGTCAGATGGCCATATAAAATAATGTAAATGCCGACCACCAATAGCAAGGGCAACATCAAATCCACTGATTTTACAGTAATAAAACCACTGGGCTTTTCCTGTGTCAGAGAACGAGCCTGCATTGTTCTCTGACTATGGCCTAAAATCAAACCCACGGCTGAAGCTGCGGTAAATAAAATTGCCAGCTCACCCAAAGTATCAATACCACGATAAGCCAGTAAAACGGCGGCGACCACATTTGCACTACCGACTTCAGAGGGACTGCGGTGAATAATCTCATTACCCAAGAGCATTATCGGTTGCCCATAAGGTAGTTGAGCGGCCAACACCAGCAATAAAAAAACCAGACCACCGGAAAAAAGTAAACTGATATAATTACGCATTTATACTATCTCTATTTTTTATGGGTTGTGCTATGGCAGACATATCATTAATCATCCAGTTTCCATAAGCCCAGACGACGTAAGCCCATGGCCAGCAACAAGCTACTCAGGCCAGCCCCTATAGCAGCCTCAGTCATAGCAACATCGGGTGCTTTCATCAAGGCAAACAATAGTGCCAGCGTTAGGGACACCACTGAAGCAGCGACCACAGCCGCCAGCATATTCGGCAGTAATAACACTGCAATAGCAGCAAGCAGCATAATAAATACAATCACTGAAACTAACCAAATCATTTTCAAGAATCCTTTTTATCTATTGAAGAACGCTCAGTCGTCGCCGATGTTTTACGCCAGAGTTTAATATCAGACAGGTAAAATGCCCGGGCGATAGCAGAAGAACTCACTGGATTAGTCAATAACATAAAGCCCATAATAACCAGCAATTTATGCCACCACTGGGGGAATAAAATTGCCAGACCAATAAAGATACCCATAGCCCCTAAAGTCACTGCTTTGGTACCAGCCTGGATACGATTATATACATCCGGCATACGAATCAGCCCCAATGCACCAAGAAAGATAAAGGCTGCACCACCGAGAAGAAATAAATCTGCAATAAGTCTCAAGAATGGCCTCCTTCTATTGCTCGTGCCAGAGCAATGATTCCAACAAAAGATAACACGCCATAAATAACAGCGACATCCAGATATAACACGCTGCCAAATAAAGCGGCAACACAACAGAGCATGACCGTAGCAATTACCGATAAAGTATCAGCACTCACTATTCGATCCGGATTTGTCGGGCCAACGATCAGGCGGTATAAACACATCAAAGAAGCTAGAGCAATCAATAGTAGGGCCGTAATTTCGATACTATTTATCGATAAGTCAAGCATCAGGGAATGTACCTCAACAGGCATGCTTATTTCAACGCTTGTTTGCTGTACCAGCACTTCAGGACTATTCACTTTAGAAATCCTTTTAAATATGACTCAAAGCCTTCGGCAATTTTTTGAGTAGCAAGCTTAGGGTCCGTATCTTCAGGACAGTCAATCCAATGTACTAAAATGCGATCATCACTGATATCAACGGATAATGTGCCGGGTGTTAAGGTAATACTATTGGCCAGTATTAAGCGTCCCAAAGCAGAATTCATGGTGGTTTTAATTTCAATAATATTGGGGTCAATAGGTATTTCTTTAGCTAATATTCTGCCTGCCAAATCAAAATTGGCTTTTACCAGAGCGGTTAAGAAATAAAGCAGATAGCGTATCAGTGCAATAACACTTGCAGGCCGTAAAATTAAGCCATTTAGAATTAATAAATTTTTTGCAGTTAACAGAGACACCAGTATAGAGACACTAAAACCGGCAATCAAATCCGCCGAATTTAATGACCCTGTTAATAACAACCAGAGCAGCAGACAGATAAAAAAGGTAAGGATATAAGGAGGCGAATCTTTATTCATAAAGAATATATTCTCAATGTTTTGGGAAAGTACGATAAACGAATAACACGCATTATAACACCTGTTACATTACAAAATTATTACACAATATAATGTCTATTAAAACACATATATACGAATAATATACGATTATTTAGGCACCTCCGGTATTGCCCATTTAAAATCCTGAGCCAGGCCATTTATAATCGGCTTATCCCGCTGATAGATATCATTATAAAAAAACACATCGCCCTGTTTGTTAAGCTTAACTGTAAAATAAAGCAATAAAACCGGCACTTTATGAGGTAATTTAACATTTTGCAAAGTTCCAGAGGTCAATATTTGCTGAACACGCTGCTGATTCCACTTTTTACTGTCTTTTAACAATAATTCAACCAGTTCAAAGGGTTTAGCAATACGTATACATCCCGAACTGAATGCCCGTTGTATCTGCTCAAACTTTGCCTTACTCGGGGTATCGTGTAAATACACCAGATGCTTATTGGGAAACATAAATTTATTTAATCAATGGTATACGTTGATCAGTATCGCCCGCTTTAATAACTTTACCGGCCGGTATTGATGACCAGGCGCTATTTAATTCTATTTGTCTATATTGTGCCAGAGCATTAATCAAATCTTGGTAAAAAGGCCCCAGGTTAAGACTTTGACTGAGAAATTTTTTTAAATTTTTATCCGAACGAAGCATCCAGTTAATTTTAGCAACCGGATCTGTAGTCAAAAATTTACGTCTTAAATTCCAGTCAGCATCCAGCTGAGAGGGAATAACCTTGCCAAAATTCAAGTGATAGCTTAAGCGCAACATCGCATCATTTAACAATATGTCCAGACGCGCAGTTTCCAACTGCGAGCGTTTATGATTTTTTTGCAAAGATGCCTATAATTCATTCAGGTGATAATCTTTTGGCGAAAGCCCTTGCAAATATGAATCCTGAATAGACTTTAGCAAGGTATTGATCAGTAATTTTTTTTACCATAATAATTGATAATGGTTATATTGATAAATATTATTGACCAGAATTCGAGGTAAAGCCTTATTATCAGTGGAATCTTGTAGCATTTGGGTCGATTGCAATAATTCATTTAACGTATCATTATCTTCAGCTTCGACATTATTGAACATAGCAATCAAGAGCAATATGCCAAAAGTATTGCCATTTTTGGTAAAGCTAATGTTATTTTTAGCATTATTTTTCTTTCTTTTTCTAAGAACATGATATTATTCACTAAGACGATGACTTTTCTATACCGCTTTAAAAAATACACATTGGCTCAGGGCTCAGCGAATAGAACTTTCATTAAAAGCATCAGTCGAAGCAGTGCGTACGCACTATTATTTAATTAGCGGCTAATCACCGTTCTGGATTCGGGCTCATGTTAACACAAAATAATTCTCTGGCGATAAAAAATCCTACAGGCAATTTGTCACGTCGTATTTTTACCCTGGGGCTCTTAGCACTACCCTTCACGTCCCCGGTCAATGCTCTGACTATAAGCAACACCGGCCAGCGCAGATTGTCTTTTCACCATACACATACGGGCAACAGATTATCCATTGTTTACCATAATGGTCAAAGCACAATCCAGAGATCAATAGAAAAAATCAATCAATTTCTCAGTGATTTTCGCACCGGAGAAGTGCATGATATTGACCCTCGCTTATTAGATGCTCTATATCTTCTGCAGCGAAAATCTGCCACAGAAAATCCTTTTGAAGTTATTTCTGCCTATCGTTCAGCAAAAACTAATGCCCTGCTGCGCAATAAAAGCAAGGGGGTTGCCAAACGTAGTCTACACATGCAGGGCAAGGCTATTGATATTCGCCTGCCCGGGGTCAAAACAAGTTCATTAAGAAATATGGCAATGGCAATGCAACTCGGTGGTGTCGGCTATTATCGACGTTCTGATTTTATCCATATTGATACCGGCAGAGTCCGTTACTGGTAGCACAGAGAATGTGAGCCTATATCAATAGGTGACCATTTTCAGGTATCTGTGGAGGCTAGGAGTAGCAAAATCCCCCTCTTATTTAACATAAATTGGGGTTAAAGATGAAGACGCTAAGTAAGCAATTACAGAAGGTGTTTTGTTTGCTCTTTTTTGTAGATAGCTGTTTAAGCGCAACGACGTTTGGACACATAAAAAGAGTGTGCTGAATAGCTATGTTACTTTTTCATGGTTGGCCGGCCGGCACGGGCTAATTTGCTGAGCAGTTTCAAACCAATTTTTATAAACTTAAGCGGTGGATAAATATAACAATATGAAAACAATGAAGGCATTAGTAAAAAAACATGCCCAGGAAGGTCTCTGGCTGGAAGATGTTGCCCTTCCTGAGGTAGGCAATAATGATGTACTGGTTAAAATTCATAAAACCGCTATTTGCGGTACCGATATACATATATACAACTGGGATAGCTGGGCACAAAAAACCATCCCCGTGCCCATGACGATTGGCCATGAGTTTGCCGGAGAAATTGTCCAGATGGGTGCCAATGTTGCCGAACTGAACATCGGCGATATAGTTTCCGGTGAGGGGCATATTGTCTGTGAGCGCTGTCGCAACTGTCTGGCCGGACGACGTCACCTATGCCCCAATACCATCGGTATCGGTGTCAACCGCACTGGCTGTTTTGCTGAATATTTATCAATCCCGGCAAAAAATGTATTTCGACCTAATTGTAAAATTCCTACTGAAGTACTAGCCTGCTTTGACCCTTATGGTAATGCAGTACATACTGCCCTGTCATTTAATATGGTCGGCGAGGATGTTCTGATCACCGGTGCCGGCCCCATTGGCATTATGGCAGCAATGGTTGCAGCACACTCTGGTGCTCGCAATATTGTTATCACCGATCTCAACCAATATCGCCTGGATCTGGCTAAAACAATTGTACCCAAGGCCATTCCCTTAAACGTTAATGAGCAAGCTATTACTAAAGAATTTATGCGCAGCCTGGGTATACTTGAAGGCTTTGATGTGGGTATGGAAATGTCCGGCTCTCCTCATGCATTTCGGGATATGCTAGCCAATATGATTAATGGCGGCAAAATTGCCATGCTGGCCATTATGCCTGAGGGCACAGGTATTGACTGGGATCAGGTAGTCTTTAAGGGATTATTTATCAAGGGCATTTATGGCCGTGAAATTTTTGAAACCTGGTACAAAGGAACCATGATGGTACAAAGTGGTATTCCACTGGAAAAAATAATTACCCACCGTTTTCACTATACAGATTTTCAGCAGGGCTTTGATGTCATGCGCTCCGGGCATTCCGGTAAGGTCGTACTCAGCTGGACTGACGAGCAATAAATAATCTTAATTTAGACAGGATGCTATTATGAGTTTCAAAAGTACCCGGGCAGGCTTTGCTGCTGAACTTCAGGAAATAAAAACTGCTGGCCTATGGAAAACCGAGCGCATTATCGCTTCAGAACAAAAAAATGATATCACCCTTGCCGATGGCCAGCAAGTCGTTAATATGTGCGCCAACAATTACCTTGGACTGGCCAATAATGCGCAGGTGATTCAGGCAGCAAAAGACAGCTATAAACAGTGGGGTTTTGGGCTCTCATCGGTACGTTTTATCTGTGGTACCCAGAGTATTCATAAAACGCTGGAACATAAACTCAGTGAATTTCTTGGCATGGAAGACAGTATTTTATATGCAGCCTGTTTTGATGCCAATACCGGTTTGTTCGAAACCTTGTTAAATAAAGAAGATGCTATTATTTCCGATGAGTTGAACCATGCATCAATAATTGATGGTGTGCGTTTATGCAAGGCTGCACGCTACCGTTATAAAAACAATGATATGGCTGATCTGGAAGTTAAACTACAGGCAGCAAAAGAGGCAGGCAGCAGACGCATCTTAATTACTACCGATGGTGTTTTTTCCATGGACGGCAGCATTGCTCATTTAGACAAAATCTGTGATCTGGCCGATAAATATGATGCACTGATCCATCATGATGATTGTCATGCCGTAGGCTTTATGGGTCAAACGGGCCGGGGCATACATGAATACCACCATGTTATGGATCGGGTTGATATTATTACCGGCACATTTGGCAAGGCACTCGGTGGTGCTTCAGGTGGTTATACTGCAGCACGTGCAGAAATTGTCGACTTATTGCGCCAACGTTCACGTCCCTATCTTTTTTCCAATACGCTGGCACCTTCCATCTGTGCAGCAAGCTTAAAAGTACTGGATATATTAAGCACTTCAACTGAACTACGTGATCGACTGGCTGACAATACCCATTATTTTCGCCAGGGCATGAAACAGGCAGGCTTTGATATTAATCCAGGCGAACACCCCATTGTTCCCGTCATGCTCGGTGATGCCCATCTGGCTCAGCAAATGTCAAAAAAATTATTAGCTCAGGGTATCTATGCTATTGGCTTTTTTTACCCCGTGGTACCTCAGGGTAAGGCTCGTATCCGAACTCAGATATCAGCTGCACATAGTAAAGCCGATCTCGATAAGGCTATTGCTGCATTTAAAAAATGCTATCAGGAGTTAAGTCAGCAATAAAATGTCTTTGCTAATAAAAAAGCCTGCATATCAGCAGGCTTTTTTATTACTGGAGCAAAACAACTAATTTAGTCGTCTTTTTCCTCATCATCTTCCTCTCCTCCCGGAGTATCATCAGAAGGATCATACCCCTCAGGCAAGTGATGAGCAATTCCCTTATGACACTGAATACAGGTCCAGCCATTATCAATCGCTTCTTCATGGCGATCGGAACTGCGGGATTCCTGCTTATCAAAATCCATTGATTCAAAGTCATGACAGTTACGACATTCACGGGAATTCACACTTTCCATTCGTGCCCACTCATGTTTAGCCAACTCCAGACGATGTTTTTCAAACTTTTCAGGCGTATCAATAGTACCCAATAATTTATGATAAATTTCATTTGAAGCCTGAATTTTACGAATAATCTTATGGATCCATTCTTTGGGTACGTGGCAATCCGGACAAGTGGCTCTTACCCCGGTACGATTTGAATAGTGAATGGTATCAGTATATTCCTGATACACATTTTCTTCCATTTCATGACAGGAAATACAAAATGATTCCTTATTAGTCGCTTCAAGAGCCGTATTAAAACCACCCCAAAAGATAACACCTAACACAAAACCAAAAAATAGTACTTTAAAAGTACCTTCTTTTGAAAATAATCCCATTAGTTTTAATCCCATATTTTTAAAATAAAATCTGATTAATGGATTGTACACCATCAATCAGATTAATAGAACAAAGCCAAAATATTTATATGGCTTTAGTTACTATATTCCCTTATAGACATTTTCTACCAATGGACTGTCCTTAGTCTGTGGTGCATGACATTGAGTACAAAAATAACGACGCTTGGAAATAGTCTTCAACGTCTGGCCATCACGAGTGACGAAATGACTTTCACCAACCATTGGTGCTTTCTCTTTTTTATGTGACTTTTTACTATGACACTTCAGACAACCATTACCCTGTAAAGTAATTCTGTATTTATCTGTTTTATGAGGAATTAGTGGCGGCTGTAGCTTGTAGTTACGTTTATAACCACCATCCTCAGTATTTACCTTATGTTTACCAGCTTTATTGGCCTTGCTATCCAGAGCATGATCTCCACGCAATGATTGCACTGATAGCGCCGCAGAAGAAAACATCACTGCAGTCATTGCTAGTAGAAAAATCGTAATACTCTTATTAACAAGAGCTTTTGGATTTATACGTTTAAACATTATTTATCTCCATTCAAATCAGAAAATTAAAATTCCGGATTCTTAAAATTAAAGTGTTTAGCTTTTAAAACGATTGGAAAAATTAAATACATCCACATCACAAATATCAATACAGCGACCACAATTAGTACAATTACCATCATCAATCAATGGACCTATGCCTTTTTCTGCACCTTTTAACGCAGGCCGTATGACCTTAGGTTCAGGGCAAACAACAAAACAATCATTACAATCATCACATTGTTCACGATTAACAGCACTGACCCGTAGTACACTTTTTTTACCTAGCAGGCTATAAAACGCCCCGACTGGACATAAGTGACCACACCAGCCTCTCTGACTAACAAACAAGTCAAAGAGAAAAATGGCCAAAATGACCATCCAGGCCCAGCCCATACCAAAGATAATTCCGCGAAACATCAATGACACAGGGTTAAACAGTTCCCAGATAATCGCTCCAGTTATGGGCGGCAAAATCAGTGTCAACGCCAGCAACCAGTAGCGTGAACTTCTGGAAAACTGACTGGACACTTTTAAACCGAGTTTTCTGCGTAGCCAGGCTGCAGCATCGGTTACAATATTAACCGGACACACCCAGGAGCAATAAACTCGACCACCCACCAACAGATAAAAAACCAGTACTAATACTACACCAATCAAACCATTGAGTTCCGGCATATTGCCGGACATCAGCCCCTGCAGCATCACATAGGGATCAGACAAAGGAATGGTCTCCAAAAACAAACTGGATGCCATATTACCCTTTATGATCCAGATACCAAAAACAGGTCCCATTAAAAAAAGTGCCAGTATGCCTAATTGGCTGATTCTTCTTAAAATCAACCATTTATGCGCACCAAACCAACCTTTTTTTGCAATAGCCTGCTGACCAGGCCACTGCTTATGGTCTCGTTTATCAATATCCTGTGCCATTTATTTACTCTCCTGATTCTGTAGTTTTTTCAAACTATCCAGTGGATTAGAAGAGTAAGGGGATGCATCTGATGACGTCTCAGGCAGTGATAAACCACCTTGATTGTAGTCATACTTCACCCCTTCAGGTAAATTATACTGGTGTTGCACATCCGGTGTTACCAGACTCTGGCCAGCCACTTTTTTCTGTTTCCAGCCAAACCGATAATGCTCGCCTACTAAACCTTTAGCCAGTTCCATAGGCAGCACTTTGATTGCAGCTTCTTCCAGAATGCAGGCTTTCTCACATTTGCCACAGCCGGTACACCCTTCTGAATGAACCACCGGTATAAACAACGCATGTTTACCCGAGCGACGATTATGGTGCATTTCAATTGTGATGGCATCGCCCTGTAGCGGACAGACATTAAAACAGACTTCACAGCGCAGGCCCTGAAAAGCAATGCATTCTTCCTGATCGATTAATACCGCAAGACCCATACGGGCATCATCAATATTATCCAGTTCATGGTCCAGTGCATTGGTTGGACAAGCGGCCACGCAAGGGATGTCTTCACACATCTCACACGGTTTATCCCGAGCAACAAAATAAGGTGTACCGATAGCAACCTGTTCACCTAACTCTGCCAGTCTCAACATATCATAGGGGCAGTCTCTGACGCAGAGTCCGCAACGGATACAAGCACCTGAAAACTGCTCTTCAGGTAATGCACCCGGAGGTCGGATAACCCAGGCAGGATGGGACTCAACCTGGCGCGAATAAGTCGCCATGCCCAGTCCCAGCAACCCTGTACCACACATTGTTTTGAGCGTATCACCCATAAACTTGCGCCGATTCAGTGTTGCCTTCTTTGTCAGAGAAGTCTTAGCCTGAACGTCTTTTGAATTTTCAAAAGTCCCCCGCCCTAGCGTATTTGACACGTAAATTCACCTCATGTTTAAGTCACATTTATAACATCTGTCCGGCTCAGTCACACAGAGCCGACGATACCTATAAAACAACTGTATTATTTCTCCAAATAGTTCCTAAAATTAAGCTTTCATAACCTTACAAGCACATTTCTTGTAATCAGTTTCTTTAGAAAGCGGATCAGTTGCATCCAGAGTCGCCTTATTGATTAAGCGGCCGGCATCAAACCAGGGCACAAAAACCAGACCTTCTGGTGGTTTATTACGACCTTTGGTTTCAACGCGCGCTTCAATTTCACCACGCTTTGTCATCAACTTCGCTTTTGAACCGTTACGCAACTTGCGTTTCTTGGCATCTTTTTTGTTCATATAAATCACTGCATCAGGTACGGCACGATATAATTCGGGTACCCGACGAGTCATTGAACCAGAATGCCAGTGTTCCAGAACACGACCGGTACATAACCAGAGATCATGTTCCTTATCCGGGCTTTCTGCAGGTGCTTCATAAGGAGCAGAAATAATTTTTGCTCTGCCGCCATTTTTCTTCTTGTTGCCATAGAAGTAAACATCACCTTTTTTGCCATCCGGATTGTTTTTAGCCACATAAGGATCATAACCCTCACGGAAACGCCACAGCGTTTCTTTACCATCCACTACCGGCCAACGCAGACCACGTGCTTTGTGATACATATCAAATGGAGCCAAGTCATGTCCATGACCACGACCAAATGAAGCATACTCTTCAAATAAGCCTTTTTGCACATAGTAACCAAAGTGTTCCATTTCATGGTTATTGTATTTATTACCCTCGCTATCAGTAATATCCTGGCTGGGGAATTTATTTACCTGACCATTTTCGTACAGGACTTCATACATCGTCTTGTCTTTATATTCAGGCATTTTCGCCAATAAATCTTCCGGCCAGACTTCAGTCATCTTAAAGCGTTTAGTGAATTCCATGACCTGCCATAAATCCGACTTGGCTTCACCCGGTGCCGACACCTGCTCACGCCAGAATTGTGTGCGACGTTCGGCATTACCATAGGCGCCTTCTTTCTCTACCCACATTGCGGTTGGTAAAATCAGATCGGCGGCCATTGCGGTAACCGTGGGATATGGATCAGAAACGGTAATAAAGTTTGCTGGATTACGATAGCCCGGCCATGTTTCTTCATTAAAGTTAGCGGCTGCCTGAGCATTATTAGTACATTGCACCCAATAAGCATTTAATTTGCCGTCTTTAAGCATGCGATTTTGTAATACGGCATGATAACCCGGCTTAGGATTAATCGTACCCTTAGGTAATTTCCAGATTTTCTCTGCAACATCACGATGTGCTTCTTTCTTAACGACTAAGTCAGCAGGTAAACGATGTGAAAAAGTACCTACTTCACGTGCAGTACCACAGGCAGAGGGCTGTCCAGTCAAAGAAAAAGGACCACTGCCGGGTTTGGAAATCTTACCCGTTAATAAGTGTATGTTGTAGCACAGACCATTTGCCCAGACACCACGTGTGTGCTGGTTGAAGCCCATGGTCCATAACGACGTGATTTTTTTATTCGGATCGGCATACAGTTTAGCCAGTTTAAGCAGCTTATCTTTAGGTACTCCAGACATTTTGCTGGCTTTTTCCAGGGTATAAGGCTTAACCGACTTAGCATATTCTTCAAAACTAATCTTAGGATGCTTACCTTTGGTTTTACCGTTATTTTTAGCTTTCTTTTCCAGAGCATGAGTTGGTCGTAAACCATAACCAATATCAGTAGTTGCCTGGTGAAACGCAACGTGTTCTTTAATAAAGCTCTTATCCACTGCATTATTTTCAATAATGTAGTTGGCAATATAGTTCATAATGACCAAATCAGTCTGCGGCTTAAAGACCATACCATTATCAGCCAGTTCAAAGGAACGATGTTTAAAGGTAGATAAAACGTGCACCTGACAATCTTTCTTGGTCAGACGCGTATCAGTAATACGCGACCACAAGATAGGATGCATTTCTGCCATATTGGAGCCCCAGAGAACAAAGGCATCAGCATGCTCTAAGTCATCATAACAACCCATTGGCTCATCAATACCAAAACCACGCATAAAGGCACCCACAGCCGAAGCCATACAGTGACGTGCATTAGGATCAAGGTTATTAGAGCGGAAGCCGGCTTTGATCATTTTAGAAGCAGCATAGCCTTCCCAAAGTGTCCATTGGCCTGAACCAAACATACCCACAGAAGTAGGCCCTTTGTCTTTCAGAGCTGTTTTCCATTTACCGGCCATGGTATCAAATGCTTCATCCCAGGACACTTCAGTAAAATCACCGTTTTTATCATATTTACCACCCTTCTTACGCAGTAGTGGTTTAGTTAAACGATCTTTACCATACATAATCTTGGTCAGGAAATAACCTTTAATACAGTTAAGCCCTTTGTTAACCGGTGCATCCGGATCACCCTGGTTGGCCACCATTTTACCGCCTTTAGTACCCACCAGAACACTACAGCCGGTACCACAAAAGCGACAGGCGGCCTTATCCCAACGAATACCATCATCAGCAGAATCTGCTGCTTTGGTTACACTCACGGGTAAGGTTACGCCTGCTACGGATGCGGCTGCAACGGCTGCGTTACTTTTTATAAAATCACGCCTTGTTATACTCACTATACGATCTCCTCTTCCATCGCTGTATCATTTGCTTCTTGATGATAAATCATTGCTACATCAATCACTCCCTTGATGTTATTTAAAGCTGCCATCTTGTCAGCTAAAGCTTTCTCACCACCATCTTCCAGGGTGGCAATAATCTTTCCTTCTTCTATTCCGCCAAACACATCAATACCGTCCATTGTCGCTAGAATCTGACTGATTTTAACTGCATTTTCAGGTTTTGCATTGACGATTACACTACAGATATTCATAAATCTTCTTCTTTATTGATTATTCAATGCACGAACTAAACATAGAAAATATCCTTAGCCTGTGCGTTATTGACGATTAGCTCACAGCCATCTGTGAGTCAGTATTATTTAAGCTTATTGATTTTAGACTGACCACCTGTACCGGGCAAACTGAAAAGCAGGCCCCACAACCTGTGCATCGGGCCATATCCAGCATGGGTTCAGCAATCCCACCCAGTTTAAGATTAAAGCTAATGACCTCGTCTTCACAGGATTCACCGCAGGAACGGCAAATGGTGGCATTCATAGACAGGCAATTGGTGAGGTCAATATGGGCTTTTATATGCCAGGGTGGCAGAAATGATTGATTATCAGCCTGATGATTATCAGGAATTTTTTTGAGCGCGCTGGTCGGGCAGATTTTAAGGCAATCTTCGCAGAAATCACAACCACCTAGCTTAAAGTCCATTTGCGGAAAGCCACCTCTGCCTTTGACCAATAATTCATCAAAACAAACATCAATACACTTATCGCAACGCGTACAATAATCCACAAAGTATTCTTCCGGGATTGCCCAGGGTGGCCGAAAAGGCAACTTTTCACCTTTTAGATCACCTCTTAGCAACTGCATACGTGTAATATTAGTCATAATTAAGAATGGTGGCTTCTCTATAATAAAACGCAGTGTCTAAATTAACGCTAACAGTTTATCAGAGCCTTGACTTAAATCAAGATTAACCATGCATTATTAGTGGTTATTAATGTAGTAATTTACTGTGTTATTAATATACTAATCTATAAGGCTTTGATATTTTTTAGCACATTCTCATAAGCAGCGCTATCAGTAGTCAGTTGTGGTAACAATAAATTCCAGATTTTTTTCGCCTCCTGCTTATCGCCCGCTACACGCGCCAGCGAACCGGAGAGGAATAAAGCGTCAAGGTGCTGTGGATTCTGGTCTACCAACTGAGCAAAGAAAATACGGGCATTATCCAGTTCATTAGCATCAGCAGTTTTAACTACGGCATTAAAATAATTCATCAGCAATTGCGCATCCTGGCTATCCAGAGCTACCGCTTTAGCATAGGCATGAGCTGAATCAAGCGAACGATTCAGTACGCCATAGGATTTACCCAGGGTTTTCCAGCCTTTTACATCCTGAGGATTATCCTGTACTCTTTTTTCAACCCGTGCCACCATAGAAGCAATAAACTTCTGTTCCTGTTTTGAGCCGGTTAATTGTTGCCCTGGTGCGGGTCCACCGGCAGGTTTTTTGACCGTGTCTTTTTTAGTTGCAGCCCCAGGTGCAGGAGCAACTTTATCAGACCCGTCACTGATTTCTTTTTTAACATGACTCAGGTAGGCATTGACAATTTTTGCCTGCTCATTATCAGCAGGCAGTAGTGCCAGTAAATAGCTCCAGCGTTTAACAGCAGCTTGTTTATCACCACTTTCATAATCCAGAAAGCCCATAAACCACAAGGCATCACCATTGTCAGCATTTGCACTGAGCATAGTATTTAAACGTTCTCTTGCCTTTTGATAAGCCCCTTTATCTCCGGTCTGCATCAGTGCTTCAACATAGTTGATTTCCAGCTCCGGCAATTGTTGACTGCTGTCCTGTTGAACTATCTTCAGGGCTTTTTCATAAGCATGTACAGCATCAGGATAACGCTTAAGTACGACATAAGAACGTCCCAACATGTTCCAGCCCTGGGCATTGTTACTGTCCTGTTGTAATTTTTGTTCCAGAGAGGCAACCATGGAGCTGATATCCGGTACCTGCTTGGCATTTCCCTGTGTATGATTATTGCTGACTGGCTGGGCAAATACTATCTGTTCAACATTATCCGGTTTAATTAGGCTATAAACAATACTGGCAAAAACCGGTATAAAAACCAACAGGCTGATAGCCAGTTTTTTCGCATTTACATTGTTCAGTTGTACCAGCTGAGCAGGAGCAAAGCCGGCAGCATCATTAATCAGGCTATGTTCTATTTCATTTTGTGCCTGTATACGGGCTTCTTCATCAAGCAGTCCATTGGCAAAATCCAGCTCAATTTGTACTTTCTTTTCTTCATACAACTTGATATTTAACTCTTTACGCTGATCAGCCTGAGTCTGGTTACGTTCTAACTCACGATCTGAATAATGTTTAAATAATGGCTGTATCAGCAGAGCCAAAGCAATAATTACCAATAGAGCACAAATTAACCATAGTAGCCACATTTTTATCTTACCTTATTAAATGAAGTCTTAAGTTGTCAGTCATGTGTTCAAAGCCGAACAAAGAAAAGCCATGAACAACAACTCATTTTCCCGTTTGTTATTAACTGGTTACTGATTTTTCAAAATAGCCTGCAGCGTTTCTTTTTCCTCTGCAGAAAGTGCAGCACTATCACTATTTTGTGCATTTTTAGCCGCTCTGATTTTTTTCATCATAATGAATAAGCCCCAGAACATTAAGGCAAAGGGACCACCCCATAATAACCAGGTTTGTGGTTTAACCGGTGGGTTATACAAAACGAAATCTCCATAGCGCTGCACCATAAAATCAGTAACCTGCTGCTTGCTATTGCCCTGCTTAAGCATCTTAGCTACTTCACGGCGCAGGTCATCTGCCAGCTCAGCATTAGAATCAATTAAATTCTGATTCTGACACACCAGACAGCGCAATTCTTCAGCCAGTTCCAGGTAATCGCTCTCTACCTGCGGATCATTAAAAACAATCGGTGCTTTGGGTGCACCTCTCGGACCAGCTTGAAGCGGCATGGACAAAAAGATAAAAAACGTCAGCAATAAGAGCACGATGGGTCGACGGCAAAGCACAGAACTCATGATTCGGCCTCTAATTGTTTAATTAAGGGAATAATTGTATTCTCCAGATCGGGTTGATAAACAGGCCCTGTATGTTTATAACGAATCAAGCCTTTTTTGTCGATAATAAATGTTTCCGGCACGCCATAAACACCCCAGTCAATACCAATGCGTCCATTTAAATCGTGACCACTTTTAATATAGGGGTTACCACGCATTTGCAGCCAACGACGGGCATCAACAATTTCATCCTTATAATTAATACCAAAAATTTTAATACCCTGACTGGCGGCATGATTTAAAATTTCATGCTCTGCCCGGCAGGATACACACCATGAAGCCCAGATATTCACCAGATACACCTGGCCTTGTAGCTCTGTACTAGTAAATGACTTTTGTGTGTCTTCCACTGTCGGCAAAGAAAATTCCGGTACCGGCTTACCAATCAATGGCGAAGGTACATCACGAATATATTTTGCTTTAATCAGACCTACAACCAGTAAAACCACTAATAAGCCAAAGACAATCAATGGTGTCATATATTGCTTTTTCATGTGTTTTCTCTATACATTGTATTAATTGTTTATCCCGTATCAGACCATCAGGGTATCTTTATTGCTCACCTTTAAACGATAGCGTCGATCCAGTACTGCCACAAAACCACCCAAAGCCATAAATATACAGCCTAACCAAATCCAGCGGATAAAGGGCTTATAATAGATTCTTAAACTCCAGGCACCATTATCTAATTGCTCAGCAAGAGCAACAAATAAATCGCGAAATAGCCCTGCATCAATACCCGCTTCAGTCATGGGCATACCACGAACCTGATACACGCGTTTTTGTGGTGTCAGCACAGCAACTTCCTGTCCTTTGAAGCCCACAACACTGATAGCGCCTTCATAGGCAATATAGTTGGGCCCCTGATGACTGTTTGCCCCCTCAAAGGTAAAGGCATAACCGCCCAGAGAAATCGTATCACCACGTTCCATACGCAGATCTTTTTGTAAGCTCATTGATTCGGTGAACGTCACACCCACGACAAAGATGGCCACACCTATATGCGCTAGATTCATACCATAAAAAGAACGTGGGATTTTTTTCATCGCAGTAAGTAGCGGGCCTTTACCACGAATCCGGCTAATAAAGCTCATAACCACAGAGGATACAATTAAAGTGGCTAAACCAATACTCAGGGCCACCATAATTGATCCCTTTTCAATAAAAAGCATGGCAATACCCATTGATAAAGCTGCAAACAGAGGAATAATCATTTGTTTAGCCACCCGCTCAAAAGAATCACTTTTCCAGCGCATAAGGGGTGCCATGGACATAATCACCAGCGCGGGCAGCATAATAGGCACAAATACCGCATTAAAATACGGTTCACCCACCGATAATTTACCCAGATCAATTAATTGATCTAATAGTGGGTAAAGTGTGCCCAATAACACCATTGCACAGGCAACGGTTAATAAAATATTACCTAATAACATAAAGGTGTCTTTAGAGAACAGGTTAAAATGCCCACCGCCACTCATGGAAGCGCCCCGTATCGCATACAATATTAATGAACCACCAATGACCAGCACCAGAAATGCCAGGATAAAAGAACCTCGGGTGGGATCCGAAGCAAAGGCATGCACCGATACCAGCACCCCGGAACGCACCAGAAAAGTCCCCAATAAACTCAGAGAAAAAGCCATTAAGGATAATAATACCGTCCAGCTTTTAAAGGCTCCACGTTTCTCGGTCACGACCAGCGAATGAATCAATGCAGTACCCACCAGCCAGGGCATAAAAGATGCATTTTCTACTGGGTCCCAAAACCACCAGCCGCCCCAGCCCAGTTCATAATAAGCCCACCAACTGCCCAAAGCGATACCCAGAGTTAAAAATAACCAGGCGACAACTGTCCAGGGACGAGACCAGCGGGCCCAGGCTGAGTCAAGCTGTCCGGAGATAAGTCCGGCGATAGTAATACTAAAGACAACAGAAAAACCAACATAGCCCATATATAACATAGGGGGATGTATAGCCAGGCCAAAATCCTGCAATAGTGGATTCAGATCTTTGCCATCCAGAGCCGCTGGAAACAGACGTTCAAAGGGATTGGAGGTAAATATAATGAACAGCAAAAAACCAATACTAAGCATACCCATCACAGCCAGCACTCTGGAAGTCATAGCAATAGGTAAACTTTTACTAAAAAAAGCAACCGCAACAGTCCATATGGACAAAATTAACAGCCATAATAAAAAGGAGCCCTCATGGGCTCCCCAAACCGCTGATATTTTATAGATCATCGGTAAGGCTGAGTTAGAATTTGAAGCAACATAGCGTACAGAAAAATCATCAATGGCAAATGAATAGGCCAAAGCAATAAATGCCACCAGTACCATAAGAAACTGTGCCACTACAGCATAACGAGAAAACTGCATTAATTGCAGGTTGTTTTTGTGAGCACCTATTAACGGCAACACAGCCAGAATAATTGCAATTGCCAGGGCAATCGTCAGGGAAAAACTTCCTATTTCAGGTATCATTGTGCCACGGCTCCTGATGTTTCATTTGTCTGAACATTGCTTGTCTTTGCGGCATTTTCTGCCAGGTTCTTTTTGCCATCCTCATGGGCCTGATCCAGAGCATCCTGAACTTGTGGCGGCATATAGTTCTCATCATGTTTGGCCAATACTTCTTCAGCGGTAAAATGGGCAACAAACTCGCCTTTTGCTGTTTTTTTACGAGTGCCATCCAGCTTACCTGTGGCCACAATTCCCTGCCCTTCACGAAATAAGTCAGGTAAAATTCCAGTATAGGTCACGGCAATGGTTTGTGGACCATCGGTAATATCAAAATGAATGGTTAAGCCATCTGCTTCACGTTTGACACTGCCATCAGTTACCAGACCACCCAAACGAAAAGAATGATCAATGGGAGCCTCACCATTATTCACCTGCGTAGGACTAAAAAAATACAATAAATTCTGATCCAGTGCTTTCAATCCCAGAGTTACCGCAGCAGTTACTCCTGCTAAAATAAGCAGAACCAGTATCAGGCGATTTTTACGTTTTGGATTCATAATGCTTCCTGTTCCCGTTGTTTCGTCGTCAACTGGTGTTCCTCACGTCGATATTTCATCATTAGTTGCCTGATAATTAATTTTTTATCCATTATTGGCTTAATAGCAACATAACCCATAACCACTACGGCAAGACCGTAAGATGACCAGACATAGGCAGTGTATTTACCCATTTGCAACATTTCCAGCATACATTAAACTCTTGTTAATCAATTAAAAAAGGTGATCAGGATTCTGCTTTAATTATTTCTTTCGCCCAGTGATTATTCTGCTCAGCATATAATACTTTATTGCGCGCTCTCATCAAGACTACCGTCGCATAATAAAGTTTAAAGCCCAGGGCCATAATCAATAGTGGAATAAGCATCGATACATGTATCGATGGCTTATCCAGTTTTGTGACTGTTGCCCCCTGATGCAGAGTATTCCACCATTCCACCGAATAATGAATAATGGGAATATTAATGACCCCGACAATCGCTAAAATAGCACAGGCTCTTGCTGCTGCCCTGGGATCTTCTATGGCTGATTCCAGAGCCATATAACCTAAATAAAGGAATAACAAAATAAGTTCAGCAGTAAGACGTGCATCCCAGACCCACCAGGCTCCCCACATAGGCTTACCCCAGATAGATCCGGTTACCAATGCCAGGAAAGTAAATGCAGCACCTATTGGCGCACTGCTGCTGGCCACCACATGAGCCAGTTTAATTTTCCAGATTAAGCCAATAGCCCCGGCCGTTGCCATGATCATATAAATAAACATTGACATCCATGCAGCCGGCACATGAATAAAGATGATTCGATAACTATCCCCCTGCTGATAATCAACCGGCGCAATAAATAAACCGTCAATACTGCCGGCAATTAATAATAGAGCAGCAAGCCAGCCAAACCAGGGAATGAGTTTTCCAGAAATACGATAAAAGTGTTTCGGGGAAGCAAAATGATAAATAAACTTCATCACCGGATTCACTTTTGTTTTAGCTACAGCATTCATTATTCAAGACTCACTCTTAGAGCAGCAGATGCGGCAACCGGTGCCAACGTCAGACAAAAAATTAAAAAAGCAGCAAGGAAATAGAGCTGTCCTGAAATTGATAGTCCTGCCATACTACTGCCAACTGCATTTGAAGAAAAAATTAACACCGGGATATAAAGTGGTAACACCAATAATGACAACAACATTCCTCCCCGTTTTAAGGCAACCACTAAGGCCATGCCAATGGCACCGATCAGGCTTAAAATCGGTGTACCCAGTAACAGGGTAAGCATCAGTGTCTCAAGCGCATCATTATTTAAAAACATGACTGTACCTAATAATGGTGAAAATACGATAATAGGGAAACCAGTGATCAACCAGTGAACAATAATTTTAGCCAGTACCATCACCGATAATGGATATTCACTCAGCAACATTAACTCCAACGTACCATCGTCAAAATCTGAGCGGAACAAAGAATCCAGAGACAACATGGATGCCAGCAAAGCAGCAACCCAGATAATACCCGGGCCAATTTCAGCCAGTACCTGTTTCTCAGGACTAATGCCAAGAGGAAACAGAGTAACCACAATAACGAAGAAAAAAAGCGGGTTAAGAATCTCACTCTTATGTCTGAATGCCAGACGTAAATCACGTTTTATCAAGCTTACAAAAGCGTTATACAATATCCTGTCCTAAACCATGATAAAAATAAAAAATTTATTTTACATGGTTCTACTATGATCTCAATCATATTTCTATTATTTTTACCTTTGTCGGATATAGTCTTATAAATCACAGGGATATCATGAGTTTATATTACAAAAAAATTAAAATTCTCAATAGAAAGAGTGACAGATAAAGTAATAAAAAGTTCCCGATTAAAGTCTGTTAAGTTAATTTTCCTGAAGGTAATTGCAGATAGCGGGTCTGGCAATTTTCCAGTTTAATCTCCTGGTGGGTGGTCAATAATACCATACCGCCCTGATTAACATGTTGCTGAATCAGCAATAAGAAATAATCAACACCCACTACATCCAGTGAGGTAAAGGGCTCATCAAGAATCCACAGGCGAGCCTGAGACAACAAGGCCTGGGCCAGAGCGACACGGCGTTTTTGTCCTGCCGAAAGCTGATTGCAATACATATCTTCAAAACCATAAAGGCCGACTTTTTCCAATACTTCCAGCACCTGCTGCTTGCTGCCTGGCTTAGCTAAATGGCAATAGCTAAGTACATTTTCCAGAGGTGTTAACTCTAGTTTAATACCCAGTTTGTGTCCCATAAAAGCAATTTGTTCATTGTATTCACTACGATACTTACGACAGTCGTAGCCATCAAAAAAAACATCACCGCTTACCGGCAAAGCAAGACCGGATAAAATTCTCAGTAAACTGGTTTTACCGGTACCATTTTCCCCCTTGATATGAAGAATTTCTCCAGGACAAAGCACAAAACTCAAATTATTAAATAATTCCCGATAGCCTCTTTCACAAGTCAGTTGATTAACACACAGTCCTTTAGTTTTTACAGTATCTTGCATCAGGCACACTACTTAGTTAGTAAATTTGTAACAACTAAACGTATTTATCTTTTACCCCATTTCGGCATTTTTTTCGTATTTTACCCCCAGGGGGAAATGCTCACATATTGATATATGCTCACACAATGCCTGTGGCGCCCATAAAAGATCGTGCACGTCTTTGAGGTGCCCTAGGCATTGTGCCTTGAACTGGAGCAAAATCTAAACTCGTTAAGTAATTACATAAATTTTGGTGAAAAGTATGAGTATCTTAGTCAACTTGTTCGCTATTCGCAAATTCGAACTTAAGTTATCTCGACAAGTGACTGTTTTATTGAGTTGTTTTAATCAAGCAATAAAAGTTTTACACAATTCTCATCGCTGCTAACAAGAAGAATCAAGGCGCTTAATCAGAGTTCGCTTAAATACTTCAGCTGTCAACAGTCAACTTAAAACTATTTTTATCTTATTGTTTTTTAAAGGAATAATAATACAAAAAAAAACTGTTCATTTTGTAACCATTTTGTAACATAAGTCCATGAGTAGACGCTTGGCAGAGTTTACCCAAAGTTTATTCACAGACTTATCCACAGACAATGTGGATAAAATTATTTTTGATATTAATCAAAAATAATTGCTGTAGCAGGCTCAACAATACGCAATTTATCGCCCACTTTAATTCTATTTGTGTGTAAATAATCCACTTTATGCAATAAATTCTGACCAAAATAGACTTTATGAGCTTTTTTTCGATACAAGGCTAATGTTTTCAAAGGTTCTGGACTTTGCTTTTCCCCTGTTTCAGGATTAATAGTGGTAATAACACATCGAGAGCAGGGTTTAACAGCATAGAATTCACTTTGCTCAATAAAAAAATGGCCAAAACTATCTTCTGCATACGGTAAACAGCCGGAGACGACAATATTCGGACGAAAGCGACTTATTGTCAGTTGGATTTCCATACGCTGGTTTAAATCATCCAGTGACGCTTCACTAATCAGCAGATTAGGATAACCATCAGAAAAACTGGTAATATCATCGTTTATAGCAAAGTTACTATCCACTGCTCGCAAACTACTCTCCGGCATATAAACCAATTGGCAATCAGTCGCCAGAAATTCACTAAACCAATTATCAATAGCCGTATTGATGTGCTGCGCCATAATAACATCATCCCAGCAATATACCTCAAACTCATCATAGAGTTCGATCTGAGTGTCAGGATAAGGAATAATCAACACCGGCATATCAGGAGCCCGCACCGCCAGGCCAAACTCCGCCAGCTCTGTTTCAATCAAGCTCATGCGCGGTAATTGCCGCTGGGATAAAAAACGTTTATCTTGATCAACCAGCATCCAGCGGCGATCAAACATAAAGCCTCTTTTTTGCAATTGACTGGAATCAAGCGAAATTCCACGCATTGATTTGAGCGGATAAATCCATAGCTGTGAAACCACAATATCAGACATAGCAGTGAACCTTAAATAGACAAACTGAATATAATTTTAATGCAACAGATTCTTATCTACTGCAAAATCCAGGTATTAGTTTAACTGAGAAAAAGCATCAGGCACAGACCCTCCAGGGTTCTCAAAGCAGAATAATAAAAATCTATTTTTTTAGAAAAAAGACTAGTATTTTTTTTTTAACACTCTATAATATGCACCACTTCGGAGCGGTAGTTCAGCTGGTTAGAATACCTGCCTGTCACGCAGGGGGTCGCGGGTTCGAGTCCCGTCCGTTCCGCCATTTCTTTATCTCAGGATAAATCTTTACAGCTGTACTTTAAAAATGCTATTTTGCCCGATGGCAATCAAACTCCTGACTTTTGATTTAGATGACACTCTCTGGCCCTGTATGCTGACTATTATGCGTACCGAGGAACAGCTTTATCAATGGTTCAAACAGCATCACCCACTTATCACCCAACGTTATTCTATTCAACAATTGCGCCACAAGCGTCAACAGTTGGCTAAAAAACACCTTTCAATCGCTCATAATTTGACTCTGCTAAGAAAAAAATCATTTTTAGAACTAGCAGTGGAAATGAATTATTCAGCAGAACAGGAAAAACAATTTATTCAGGAAGCCTTTGAGTTCTACACCCTTGAACGAAATAAGGTGTCTTTATATGAGGACGTCCTGCCTACACTGGAAATATTACATAAACACTATAGTTTGGCCGCAGTCACCAATGGTAATGCCGACATCTATCGTATTGGTCTGGGCCATTTATTTAGTTTTTCCTGGTCTGCTGCAGACGCCGGCAGACAAAAACCTCATCCACGGATGTTTCACTCTCTCATGCATAAGCATCAACTCAAGGCAGCAGAAATCATTCACATAGGCGATGATCCCGTATGTGATATACAGGGAGCTCAGCAATCAGGCATTCGCGCTATCTGGCTCAACCGGCGGCAGATAAACTGGCCGGAGCAACTTAATTCACCTTTAATAGAGATAAGTCAATTAAATCAATTGCCAGCAGTTCTTAACAGGTTATAATCTAGTTAAGCCCCATACAGAGATCAACAGTTCAATGGCCTATGTAATTACCTCGATTGCCAGTATTTTATTTTTAATCAGCATCATGCTATTGTTTTTTACTTCGCCAATGAAGAAGTTGCTTTTTTTCTTTTTTTCACCTCGGTGGATTAATGCGGTTATCGTGCTACGCATGCTGATGGGCTTTATTATTATCGCTGCTGCACCCTTTACCGGTTTTCCTAATATGATGCTGTTTCTGGGAATTTTAGTCATTTTCCTGGGCATGACTATGCCTTTTATGTCCGATAACAGCCTGGATCAAATGGCACTATGGTGGCAGCAGCAATCAAACTGGATGTTACGTCTCTACGCACTTATTTTTGCGCCTATCTGGCTATTTTTCATATTTGCCTCACTCCCGGATCAAAGCCTTCTCCAACAGTTATTGCAATATATCGTGCCGCATACTCATTAGATAATACATCGCACATTATTCATACCATATATTGACTTAAGCAATACTAATGAGCGATTAATAAAAATAATCTACAAGTCCTTTAAATCCTGTTAAAATCCTCCTTTTTAGCTACGGTCACCGGTTGAATATTATGCCCCAGATTTCACAGGATGCATCAACATCCAAACAAAATAAAAGCTTACGTTTTGAATGCTTAGAATCACTACTCAAAGAGCGTATTCTGTTTCTTGATGGTGCCATGGGCACCATGATCCAGCAATACAGCCTTGATGAACATGATTTTCGTGGTGAGCGCTTCCGCGATTGGGCATCAGATCTAAAAGGCAATAATGATCTGCTATCAATCACTCAGCCGCAAATTATTAAACGCATTCATAAGCAATATTTGCAGGCCGGAGCAGATATTATTGAAACCAACACGTTTAGCTCAACCAGCATTGCCATGGCCGACTATCAAATGCAAAGTCTGGCCTATGAATTAAACGTAGCATCAGCAAGCATTGCCCGCGAAGCAGCCAATGAAGCTCACCAGGAAGATGGCCTGGAACGTTTTGTTGCAGGTGTACTGGGACCAACTAACCGTACTGCCAGTATATCACCTGATGTTAACGATCCTGGCTTTAGAAATGTCAGCTTTGATCAGCTCGTTGAAGCCTATTATGAGGCTACTCGTGGTTTGCTGGATGGCGGTGCCGATATATTATTAATTGAAACTATCTTCGACACTCTTAATGCTAAAGCGGCTATTTTTGCTGTTAAAAAATATTTCGATGATCATCAGATAGAATATCCCATTATGATTTCCGGTACCATTACCGATAAATCAGGGCGAACCCTTTCCGGCCAGACTACCGAGGCTTTTTACAATGCCCTGAATCATGCACAGCCTATTTCAATTGGCTTAAACTGTGCTTTGGGAGCCAATGAATTACGTGCCTATGTAAAAGAATTATCCTCTATTGCCAGCTGTGCTGTATCCGCTCATCCGAATGCAGGTCTGCCCAATGAATTGGGTGGCTATGATGAATCACCTGAACAAATGGCAGTACAACTTGAGGAATGGGCTGAATCCGGATTTATTAATATAATCGGCGGCTGCTGCGGTACTTCACCGGATACAATTCGGGCAATAAAGCAGGCCATTGAAAAACACCTGCCGCGCCCACTACCCAGCCACAATCAGCACCAGCTCTGCCGCCTTTCAGGTATGGAAGCTTTTAATATTGATAGTAATTCATTATTTATCAATGTGGGTGAGCGCACCAATGTCACTGGCTCAGCCCGTTTTCTACGCTTGATAAAGGAAGAAAACTATGAAGAAGCTGTCTCTGTCGCCCAACAACAGATAGAAAGTGGTGCACAAATCATCGATATTAATATGGATGAAGCCATGCTTGATGGGGTCGCAGCAATGACCCGCTTCTTAAATTTAATTGCTGCTGAACCTGAAATTGCTAAAGTACCGATCATGGTAGATTCATCTAAATGGGAAGTAATAGAAGCAGGTCTTAAATGTATCCAGGGCAAAGGCATTGTCAACTCTATCAGCCTTAAAGAAGGTGAGGAACCCTTTATTCATCACGCCCGGTTAATACGCCGTTATGGCGCAGCAGCCATTGTTATGGCTTTTGACGAAGCAGGTCAGGCGGATACCCAGAGCAGAAAAATAGAGATTTGCACCCGCTGCTATAAGATTTTAACCGAACAGGTTGGTTTCCCTCCAGAAGATATTATCTTTGATCCTAATATTTTCGCCGTCGCCACCGGTATTGAAGAACATAACAACTATGGTGTCGACTTTATTGAAGCCACCAGGGTGATTAAACAAACGCTTCCCTATGCCAAAATTTCCGGTGGTGTGTCTAATGTTTCCTTTTCATTTCGGGGTAATAACCCTGTCCGAGAAGCCATTCATGCCGTTTTTTTATACCATGCCATACAGGCGGGTATGGATATGGGTATTGTCAATGCCGGGCAACTGGCCATCTATGATGATATCCCTGAAGAACTACGGGCCAGGGTAGAAGATGTAATACTGAATCGTAGCCCTGATGCCACTGATGCACTATTAGAAATTGCTGAAAACTACCGCAACGATGCCATTGGCGGTAAAACCCCAAAAGACGATCCCAGTTGGCGTAAATTTGATGTTGCCGGCCGACTCAGCCACGCATTGGTTAAGGGTATCACTGATTATATCGATGAAGACACTGAAGAAGCACGACTCACCTTTGCTGAACCGATTGAGGTTATTGAAGGACCATTAATGGATGGTATGAATACTGTTGGTGATTTATTTGGCAGTGGCAAAATGTTTTTACCTCAGGTAGTTAAATCAGCCCGGGTAATGAAAAAAGCCGTGGCCTGGTTAATGCCCTATATTGATGCACAAAAAAAAGCAGCAAGTCAAAATGGAGAAGCTATTATCTCTAATAACGGCAAAATATTAATGGCAACCGTTAAAGGTGATGTTCATGATATTGGTAAAAATATCGTAGGCGTTGTATTGCAGTGTAATAATTTTGAAGTCATTGATATGGGTGTGATGGTAGCGGCTGAAGATATCCTTAAGACCGCTAAAGAAGAAAATTGCGATATCATTGGCTTATCCGGATTAATTACCCCTTCACTGGATGAAATGGTGCATATTGCCAAAGAAATGCAGCGCCAGAATTATACCATTCCAATTATGCTCGGTGGTGCCACCACATCCAGTATTCACACTGCAGTGAAAATTGAACCTGAATACGAACACCCGGTTGTCCATGTCACTGATGCATCACGCGCAGTCGGTGTTAGTCAAAGCCTGTTATCAAAGACATTAAGAGATAAATTTGTCACTGCCATTAAAGATGAATACCAGGCCATACGTGATGCCAGAGCTAATAAGGTCAATAAAACTAACCAGATCACCTTCAAACAAGCACGGGCAAATAAACGTCCAACTGACTGGACAGGTGACAATCAACCGGTCAAGCCTGCTTTTTTAGGCACTAAAGTATTCACTGATTTCCCCTTAGAGGATTTACGCGAAAGAATCGACTGGGGCCCTTTTTTCCAGACATGGGAGCTCAAAGGTCGTTTCCCTGCTATCCTGGACAATGAAAAATATGGCGAGGAAGCACGCAAAGTGTATCATGATGCCATACAGATGCTAGACAAAATTATTACCGAAAAATGGCTTCAGGCTAACGCTATTATTGCCTTCTACCCTGCCAATACTGTCAATGATGATGATATTGAACTCTATAGCGACGATTCTCGCAAAGAAGTATTGACCACTTTTCATTTCTTACGCCAGCAAATGAAAAAACCAAAGGGTAAGTACAATCAGTGCCTGGCTGATAATATTGCTCCCAAAGACAGCGGCATCAAAGATTATATTGGTACTTTTGCCGTCACTACCGGTCTGGGTATTGAACAAAAACTTGAAGAGTTTGTTCAGGAGCATGATGATTATCAATCGATTATGCTTAAATCACTGGCTGATCGACTCGCTGAAGCCTTTGCTGAAAAAATGCATGAACTGGTGCGCAAGCAGTACTGGGGCTATGCAGCAGATGAGGTCCTGGATAATAAAGCGTTGATCACGGAACAATATCAAGGCATCCGCCCAGCACCTGGTTATCCTGCCTGCCCCGATCATAGTGAAAAAGCTACGTTGTGGGATTTAATGGACGTTAAGGAAAAAACAGGCATAGAACTGACCAGCAATTATGCAATGATGCCTGCCTCTGCTGTTTCCGGATTTTACTTTGCACACCCGCAGACAAGCTATTTTGGCACCGGAAAGATACACAAAGATCAGGTTGAAAATTATGCTCAGCGTAAAAAAATGCCTTTGAATGAGATAGAGCGCTGGTTATCACCTGTACTCAGTTATTAATACGAACAAGTTGTGAATACTCTCTATTATATCCATGACCCAATGTGCAGCTGGTGCTATGCATTTAAACCTGTGCTCCAACAATTGCGCCAGCAACTTGCAGAGCTTTACCGCAATAAATTTACCCTGGTGACTATATTGGGGGGATTGGCTGCGGATAGTGACCGACCTATGCCCGAAGCTATGCGTCAGCAATTACGAGCAACCTGGCAACGCATTGAAGACAAATTACCTGCTACTCAGTTTAACTATAATTTTTGGGATAACTGGCAAGAGACTCAGCCAAGACGTTCCACCTACCCTGCTTGTCGGGCAATCATTGCCGCACATAGTTTTGATAAGGCAGGCAGCACTTATTATGAACAATTAATGCTTGATGGCATTCAAGCTGCCTATTATCAACAAGCTCTTAACCCATCAAACGATAAGCTATTGGGCCATATTGCAGCACAGATTGGTTTAGTTATGGATGATTTTGCACAGCAATTTTTCTCTGCTGAGATTCAGCAGGCACTGATACAGCAAATTGAGCAAAGTCAGCAGATGAATGTACATTCCTATCCATCACTGATATTGCAAACAGATAGCAGCAGTTACTGGCCAATCAGCATTGATTACCATAGCAGTGCCACGATTATAGATAATATGAATGAACTAGCTGATTTTAACTGATAATATACGCAGATAAATTTTATTTAATGCGCTCATATTGCACCTTTGCCTTAGCAAGGCCCTGTGATGAGGAATTAATTTTTTCTAATTTTTTCAAGTACTTACTTATTTTTTTCAATTCTCTTTCATTGAGATCATTGCGTTCCAGCAGTTCATTAACAATCTCCATATACTCATCAAAAATTTGCTGGTCATCATCATTCAGTAAAACAGGCTGTTTCCCGGTTAGCCTAAAATCATAAGTTTGTTTAAGTACTTGTAATTTATCATGCTCCGGACTTATGTTTTCTAGTTTTAGCAGATATTTTTCTATTTTCTTTTTTTCTTTTTCAGATAAATTTTGCTGTTGCAACAAATCATCAACTACTTCAGCATATTCATCAAAAATCTGTTGCTGAACATCATTCAAGTCACCATTCAGATGTGCTTGTCTGACCTGTTTTTTAACTGTTTTATTTGTTACCGTTGGCTGATGTTGTTTTTCTTTCTCCAACAAAAGTTTTTTTAAGTACGGAAGTTGACTCTGCTGCTTATTAATCGTTTCCAGTTTAGTTAAATAATGCTCTGCTTTACTTATTTGTTGCTGTTTAATTGAACGCTTAATTAAGCGAATATAAGCCTGCTCTATTTTCAATAGTCCGGCTAAAGCCGCTTTATTACCCGGCTCTTGCTTTAGTATCGAATTATAACAATCCAGTGCATTGCCATTACTGCCACTACTGAGTTTATATTCTTTTAAAAACTGTTCACATCGAGCTAACTGTGGGGATGAGTAGTTACGCTTAGCTGACTGTTTGTTCCTGGCAACATTGTTTAGCGTAGTTTTTTTATAACGGGATAATTCACTTGCAGCAATTTCACGAAAATGTCCCTCTGGATATTTCTCAATATAAACCTGATATTTTTTTGCCGATGGATTTTGTATTACACTTTCCCAAAATAACAATTCAAATTTTGCTGAATTATTGTTATTAATATTATTTTTTTTAACCACCAGATCAGTTTGTTGAGACAGTGTTTTATTGTTATTAAGCTCTTTTTTGGTAAAGTAAAAATCGCCATCAACTGATGAGCTTACCCAGGGAATTTGTTGCCCGCGGGTTTCCTTCTTGACCTGTTTAATAACATCTTTAAACACCATTTCCAGTGGCAGACCTTCTTTTTTCATCGCCTGCAGTAAATGCTTCGTATAGGGACTATTGCGACCGGAACCATCAGCTGCCTGTTTTCCTGGAGAAGTTGAATACGCTAATAATAAACCGCTGGGGGTTTCATTGGGTTTAGCCAGTCCCCGCTTGGCACTACGAAAACTTCGGGTTAAAGGATTATTACGGCAGGCATCTAAAATCACAATATTCAGCCCATTCTCAGCATAGCCCATCTCATCAAATATTTTTCCGGCATCCAGGGTCTTATATTTGAGCTCAGTTTCTCTACTGATGTCTGCACCAATAGGAATTAAATAATTACGTCCCTTTGACTGCACACCATGACCGGCATAAAAAAATAAACCAACACCATTGCCATTTTCAAGTTTACGGCCAAAATTATTTACCGCAGTGTCCATTGCCAGTAAATCAGCATCAATTAATTCAATCACTTCAAAATTTAGCTTTCTTAAAGCGTTAGCCATATCTTTTGCATCGTTAGCTGGATTTTTTAACTTAGCCGACTCGTATGCAGCATTACCAATAACCAAAGCTATACGTTTGTTTGTCAGCGCCAGGCTGGACTGAGATACGGAAGTAAATAAGAAAATTAGAATAAACAAATAAAGTATTTTTTTCATGGGAAACAGTTTTTTAGCATTTAACCGGTATTTATAAAATGATAAACATTTATTAATAATTAATATATGATGCCTAGTTTATTCAGTAATTACTAAAAAAGCTATAAGAATTCAATATATTAACAGACTAAACGATTTTATTTATCCATTTTTCTATTGACGATACATCATGAAAAAATCAGGGGGAAATTATAAGGTAAACATTCATAGACTATTTGATTAGAAAAAATAGTCTATGAATGATGAATAAAGAAACAACTAGACGGTAAATGTGGTTAACCAGAAATCATGCTTATTACAAAAACTAGTCGCATATAAAGTTTCATCAGTTACACTGATGTCAAAGCTGGAAATAGGCTCATCATCATCCGGTGTAAAGGTTTTTGATGCAAGAACTTCACCATCCTGGGTTACGATTGTATGACGAACAATATAATGTTTACTACTCATACCATGGTTAGTAGTGATAGTCACCTGATTACCAACCACTTCAACAACCGGTGCATGTCCACCCACTTTTTTAGCCCATTTCCCAGGATTTTCTCTAGTATAGATAACCCCTTGGGGGAAATTTACTGCGCTTGCGGCGCTACTATTGCTTGCCTGAGCGTCAGCTTTCTGTACCATGCTGCAGGCTGATAAAGCAGAGGTTGCACCGACCGCTAATGATGCCTTTAGAAAATTTCGTCTATCTGACATTTATTACTCTCCATGTGAATTAAATTCGCGAAAATCGCTGAATTTTCAGATTAAAAATTAAAACAGTAAAATGATAGGTAAAATCATGACATTTATCAATATATTATTAACTAAAACTAAAGATTTAGTTTTAGTGGACGCTAAAAAGGCCTGATACGATAGTTTTAATTAAAAAACTATCAACGTAATAGGGGTATGTAATGGATGTTTCCGGAGTACAAACGGCAGCGATTGCCGCAAATGTCGGGCAGAATGATCCCGCCGGCATTGCAGTATTGAAAAAAGCTATGGATATTCAGGAACAAACAGCAATGCAACTGATTCAGGCTATTCCTGAGCTGCCCGATAACCTTGGACAAAATATCAACATAAAAGTGTAATAATAGCGCCTGGTTAAAACTGCCAGGCATCTTTAAACGCGCTCACCCTAAGTCATCATCGGCAACTGCATAAGTCGGATCTTCAATCACATTGACTTCACACAGGCCACCAGCCTTTCTTAATAATTGTCTGCATTCAGGACTCACATGACGTAAGTGCAGGCGTTTTTGTTCACTCAGATAACGCTCAGCCAGCGTATCAATGGCTTCAATCGCAGAATGATCAGATACACGTGAGAATTTAAACTCAACGACGACATCATCCGGATCATTTTTGGGGTCAAACAACTCCTGGAAATTATGTACTGAGCCAAAAAATAAAGGTCCATGTAACTCATAAACTTTAGAATCTTCATTATCACGGGTAATATGAACGGTAATATGTTTTGCATGATTCCAGGCAAATACCAAAGCTGCGATAATCACTCCGATAAACACTGCAATAGCCAGATTATCAGTGATCACAGTAATCGCTGATACTGAAATCAGAATAAAAGCATCTGACTTGGGAATACGCCTCAAAATCCGCAAGCTAGACCATTCAAAAGTGCCGATAACCACCATAAACATCACACCGACAAGTGCAGCCAATGGAATTTTAGAAATCAATTCCGAGGCAAACATGATAAAGCTCAATAAAAACAGAGCTGCCGCAATACCGGAGAGTCGCCCACGCCCCCCTGAGTTCACATTGATCATTGACTGACCAATCATTGCGCATCCTCCCATACTACCAAAAAAGCCACTGGTGATATTAGCAATACCCTGACCGACACACTCTTTATTACCACGACCCCGGGTTTCTGTCATTTCATCAATAACAGTCAGAGTTAATAATGACTCGGTTAAACCAATGGCCGCAAAAGCCAGAGAAAAAGGCGTTATAATCATCAATGTGTCCAGTATCTCATTCATTGAAGATATAGGTATCATCGGAATATGGAACTCTGGAAAACCACCGGCAATAGAGGCAATATCACCCACAGTACGAGTGGGCAAACCAAAAATAATGACAATGGCAGACACCACTAAAATACCGGCCAGTGGTGCAGGAATAGCCTTGGTATATTTGGGTAGAAAATAAATAATGAGCATGGTCAGAGAAATCATGGCAATCATGGTCCATAGAAGACTGCCCTGCATCCATACCAGGGTATCAGGATTGTGCACATCAGGCACTTTAAATTGACCAATTTGTGCCAACAAAATAACAATAGCAAGCCCATTAACAAAACCTAACATCACCGGATGCGGCACCAGATGTATAAATTTTCCTAAGCGCAAGGCACCAAATAAGATTTGAATAAGCCCCATCAAAACCACTGAAGCAAATAAATATTCAACACCATGCATCACCACTAAACCAGTCATAATGACGGCCAATGCACCGGTGGCCCCGGAGATCATACCCGGCCGGCCACCAATAGTGGCGGTGATCAGACCGACAATAAAGGCAGCATAAAGACCCACTAAAGGGTCTACCTGAGCAACAAAAGCAAAAGCAATTGCTTCCGGCACCAAAGCTAAAGCCACCGTTAAACCTGACAAAATTTCAGTTTTAATATTACACGGTTGCCCTTTTGGACATAAATCAATCATAGAAAATCCACAGAAATAAGTAGTATGGAGAAGATTAGCAGGAGATAACCGCTGCGCTAACAAAAACCAGAGAAAGTATACGTTCAGTTATAAAAAACTGGTGGCATATTATAGAGAATTTTTGCTTAATTTACCAGAGGCTTATTAGCAGACCTGGTTTCGCCCCTTTTCTTTTGCCTGATACATTCGTGTATCAGCAAGTTTGAGCAGCTGTTCAATAGAATTACTCTGCTCTGCCATCTGGGCAACACCAAGACTGATAGTAAAAGAAAAAGCAATCTGAAAATTATCAAAACCTATATATTCAATACTTAGCCTTAATCGTTCAGCCATTGCTTTAGCACGTTCAATACTGGTTTCCGGCAATAAAATAACAAATTCTTCGCCACCCCAGCGTACAGTCACATCACTTTTTCTAACAATAGTATGGACCACCTCTGATACCAGTTTTATCACTTCATCACCAATATTATGGCCGTATTGATCATTAATATTTTTAAAATGATCAATATCAAAGATAATGACCGATATCGGATGGTCATATCTCATAGCATTATGACAAATAGATTGCGCCATTTCATAAAAAGCCCGGCGATTATATAGGCCACTGAGTGGATCAAGACGAGCCAGTTTTTCTGCTGAAATTTTGCCCTTTTGCAGCACTCGAAATTGTTCAGCCAGGGCAATGGATAATAAAATCACATCAATAGACAAGCCAATTTCAACCGCTCGAAAAGACCATTGTGAATAGGGAATAACGTCTATAACAGTCATCGATGTCACCACTGAACCGATTAAAGTCGCTATAGAAGCAATTAAAAAATAGCCAACTTCCTGGGGAATATAGCGCAATGATAATATCGCCATATGCAGGGTAAAAATAGAAAAACAAAGCACAAAGAAGATGGACATAAAAACCATTAGCGACTGCAAACCCAGTATCAACAAACACAATTGCAACAAAACAAGTACGATACAGGCGGCTATGGTAATTTTAAAAATACGCGGAAAATATTTTTGAATATTTAAAAACAAAAAAGCAAAGGCAATACCACTCAGAGAGTACAAAGTGATCAGAATAGGTATCATCCATTGCTGCATGACAACACTTTGTGACCAGTAAAGATAAAATGCATGGCCGGTGTAAGCCTGATTCATCAATAAAAACATCAATAAATAGACTACATAAAATAAATAACGTTTTAAACGCAGCTGGATAAACAAAATAAAGTTATACAGCATTAAGGCGGTTACCACGCCATATAACAAGCCGTAGCTATAACTATTAAACATATCTCTTTTCATGGCGGAAGTTGTATCACCAAAAAACATCGGCACAATCATTGGGTCAGGGGTTTCTATACGAATAAACAGCTGACTAATTCCTGGTGGATAATTATAATCAAAAACAAAAAAACGATGTTCTATTGTCCGCTCAGCAAAAGCAAAACTATCACCTAAAGTTACTTTTTTTTTATTATTGTTCTGATCGATAAGATAAATATCAATTTTATCAAGCCAGGAATTCTCAAAAATAAGGCGGCGTAACTGCGCATGCATATCCGGGTTATCAATATTCACTGCCAGCCATTTAGCCTGGGCACCAATACCGAAACTTAAAACATGATTGCGACCAGGTTGAAATTGCCCTTGCTGATAAAAGCCTATTGCCTGTGTCAATGATAATTGCTGAGCATTACTTTCAGAAAAACAAGTGACAAAATCACCAATCATTCCAGGGGGCTGTTCGACCGAAAGCACCCGCCTGTCATTTGCCCTGACGGAGCTTATTGACAGTTCCAGGGCAAACAACCCCAAACAGATCATCAATAAAATAGAAAAAACAGGCTTAAGGTAGATAGCTATTTCCTCAGGATAATTGCATCTGAGTTAATTTAACCCAGTAACTCATTCCAATACTTAAAATTTCATCATTAAAATTATAGTAGGGATTATGTAAGGATTCACTATCACCATTACCAATTGAAACATAACAGCCTTTTACTTCATTCAGTAAAAAGGAAAAATCTTCTGAACCCATGCTTGGTGGAGCATCATTGATAATATTACCACTACCGACAACAGCCATAGCCGCTAAACGAGCATTTTCTGTTTCTGAGCAGTCATTAATAGTAGCAGGATAACGTTTTTGATAATCAATTTTGGCCGTAGCACCATAAGCAAGGCAAATGGCTTCAACAATCTGTGTCAACTGAGTAATAATTTTTTCCTGTACAATATTGGAAAAAGTTCGCACCGTACCGGATAATAGCGCACATTCAGGGATCACGTTATAACTATCACCCGCATGAATACGTGTAACAGAAATCACCATTGCATCCTGAGGATTGTGCTGGCGACTACTGATATTCTGTAGAGCTGTAACGATTTGCGCAGCAATGACAATTGGGTCAATGGTATTATGCGGAGCGGCTGCATGCCCCCCTTTGCCCTCTATGCTAATATCAAAGACATCATAGGCGGCCATAATAGGCCCACTGCGTATGGCAAACTTACCTGCCTCCAGCCCCGGCCAATTATGCATACCATAAATGGCATCGACCGGATATTTGTCAAAAAAGCCCTGTTCGACCAGGCACCGTCCACCGCCTTCATTTTCCTCGGCCGGTTGAAAAACAAAATAGACGATGCCATTAAAGTCCTGGTATTGTGATAAATATTGTGCCGCCCCCAGGAGCATTGTCGTGTGTCCGTCATGGCCACAGGCATGCATCATCCCCTCATGTAAAGAGCTATAATCCAGTCCTGTTTTTTCCACCATCGGCAGTGCATCCAGATCAGCTCTCAGGGCAATACGTTTATTCCCTGAACCTGCTTGAATAGAGGCAACAACCCCGGTTCCCGCTATTCTAGGATAGACCGTCAAGCCAAAGGAATTAAGTTTTTGTTCGACAAAACAGGCCGTTTTTTCCTCATTAAAGGCAATTTCTGGAATACGATGCAGCGCCTGCCGCCATTGTTTTAGTTCCTCTCTATTCGCACTCGTTATTTCAGGCAATAACATATATTCTTTCCCCAGATTAACTTTTTTCTAGCTGAGATGAACGGGAAATACCCCAGAATGCGATACTCATGGACAGAATAAATAATAACCATAAAATGGTGGCATTCTCACTATTGATAATCATTAATTTATCAATAAATATTAAACAGGCGCTAATGCCGGCTAATAAAAAATCATAGTCTATCCATTAGACTTACTTTTATGACTTTGTTTTACTTTCCAGTCAATTAGAATCCTGACTTTAGTCATACTTTCGGCATCTAATTCTGCTAAATTGATTATCACCGGTTTTTGCTTTTCTGCCTGCTGCCGGATAAAAAGCTGTACTTGTTGTGGTTTCTGATAAACCACACGTTCTATATCGAGCCAACGAATTTGCTGATTGAAATGCTGGATATTAAATAAAATTATTCTATCTTTATTAAAAACAATTTTGAAAACATAAAGATTAATACCACCGATTAAAAAAATAACACTCACGACGAAAAGTATACCCGGAATAAAACTATAATGGTTTTGCTTTTTCAAGCTTGCACGCCAGATTTTACTCATAAAAAAGAAGAGTAAACCGCTTAATAGTAAAATAAACATCCATACAGGAGAATAGCTTATAACGAATTGATCGGCTTGAATAAGGAGTTGCATTATTACTCAAAAAAGTGATGTTTTTTACACCATACTAGCATAAAAAGCTTAAATACCGTTAATTGCTCATTTTTTCTATTTATTCCAGCGATAATGATCTAAACTTTGCACAATTAAGTAAGTTTAAGTGTCATTAATACATCTGTTCTGGAGTTTATACATGCTCGATTTTATTTTTTTTCATGAAACACCACTGAAAAAATTTCAGGCTTTTCTGCAAGCAGAAAATATAACGTATGAAAACGATACAGAATTTCAGGCTTCTGTCGAAGAGACGGGTTTTACCGTCAGTATCAGCGACGACTATGAACTGGATATTCTGGATAAAATTGAGGATTATTATGATGATATGATGGAACTTAATGCTGCCCTGGTATCTGATGAAGAAGCCGGTGAGGATGAAATAAGCAATGCAGGCATCACGGTCAATCTGGCCGATGGCAGTACCGTATTAGCCGATGTTGATCCTAATTTAATTTATAAGCTCTCCGAAGCCCTTACCCCCCAGGAAATTCTTCACTTAGTCAATGCCATAGCCAGCGCTGTCGAAAGCCCTGATCAACGTCCTTTATGCAAGCGTTAATAGCGTTTCAGGTCACAATTTAATCGATAGAGCTCAGTTTGCTTTTTTTGTGGGCAATAGTTCGCACGAAGCAAGTTTTGAACGCATAAACAGAGTGAGCTGAATACCTATGTTATTTTTTAATACGAATCAATACAGTTTGCTTTACAGTCTAATTAAAAATTAATTTTTAATTAGACTAAATAAAGCTTTTTGCTTATCAATAAGAATTTTTGATGACAGAGTAAATGCCGTCTGCATAACAAATAAATTAATCAGTTCCTGATCATTTTCGTTAAAGATCCGAATATTACCCTCATCATCTTTGGCATTGATTAATTGTACTACACCAATAATTTTCTTTTCAAAGTCATAAATGGGTACGGTCAAAATAGAATGTGTCTGATAGCCCGTTTTTTCATCAAAAGAACGCGTGCCGGTAAAGTTATATTTACTTTCCGCATAAATATCGTCAATAAAAATACTTTTTTCTAATAAGACGCAACTCACCACCACCATTGAAGCATTGGCTTCACCATCCTCTTTATAAAGAGGAATATCTGGGAAAGAGGTTTCCGGAGCTTGTTTGTTAATATCTAATGAACGATTTATAACCACTTCAAACTTAAGAAACTGTTCTTCAGATACTGAATATAAGGTTCCCGCATCAGCATTAGTTAAGTCCATAGCACCATCAACAACAATAGCCAACTGATTCTGTAAATCAGTTTCCCGGGAAAGTTTGCTGGAAATTTGATTAAAAATTTGTGTGCTATTAGACATTTTTACGCCCATTACTTGAAAAATTTATTTGCGACCCTAATTAGTAGTATAACAGATGCTCAATGAGGTCTGTTAATATTTAATGAGCGGAATGATAAGTCCGTCATTAACTGTATCACTATTAATTAGCGATAAGATGAGTGATGCTTAATTATAAAATATTGCTTAATTGAAGGATATTACTATGAATACATTTGATTTTTCACCACTATTTCGTTCTGCTGTTGGTTTTGACCACCTATATTCCACTCTGGATAATGCCACACGTACCGCGCAGAATCAGCCCAGTTATCCACCCTATAATATTGAACTGATTAATGAAGATAGCTATCGTATCACCATGGCACTTGCAGGTTTTGATGAGTCAGAACTAAATATTCAGACAGAAAATAATGTGCTGACAATTACCGGCAAAAAAGCTGAAAATGAAACAAAAGAAGAACATCATTTTCTGCATCATGGTATTGCTGCACGGAATTTTGAGCACCGTTTCCAACTCGCTGATCATGTTAAGGTCACGGCTGCAAACTTACATAACGGTTTACTTAATATTGAACTGGTCAGGGAAATTCCCGAAGCGATGAAGCCGCACACTATCACTATTAACAATGCAAATGAAAAACAACAAAATAAGCTCAAAGACGCATCAGTCAAAGCAGCATAATTAACGATTTATAGCTGCTATTAAGCACGCCTTAATAGCAGCTGAAGTTTTACCTATTCCAGCCACTGTACTAAATAATAGATTTTAAACCCCTCAGAAGATTTTGACGGGCCAATAACTTCTGCTGCATATAATTTTTTTTTATGATCCTGTGCCAGTAATGCTTCGGCTTTAGATGCATACGTCGTTACTGTAGTAGATGGGAAGCGATCACGTTTTTTTCTGGGTGAATAAATTACTGCAAAATGCTGTCCTGCCACATTTGCTCCTGGATGCGGATCCAGTGAATAACCTTGCATATCATTCCTTAATTTATTATTCGATAAACTTTGCTCATCCTAGCACAAGTAAATAGTGACAATATATTTCATCTATCACTAATAATATTATTCATTTTATTGTACAATTATCAAAATTAATTTTTTATTCATGAATATATAGTGACTGATGCCTAAACCATGCACTTAACACAAATACTTACAGCCCACACTCAGGAGAAGAATCAATGTCGATCAGACTCGAATATATTGTATGTAATCATAATGGTGACGAATTGAAACGTTTTGATGTCAAAACTGAGGCTGAGGCCTATGACTCCGTGATCTGTGCTGCTGAAGATATTAGTTTATTATTAGCACCACTACAAAAAAAACTGGCATTGAGTGATGAACAGATATATGCCGTTTCAGAACATCTAGCCTTCGAAGCGGATGAATTGAAGGTAGCTCTGAGACAAATCAAAAAGCCCAAGGCAGTGGTTAAAGCAAGTGATGAAGCAATAAATTCTGACCCTATATTAAATGAAAACAAAGATACAGCAAAGAAGGCCTCAAAAAAGAAATGATCAGCTTTGCTGAGATTAGTTGCAAATAAATAATCTGTATACTTGTGCCAGCCTGTTCGTATTATCGCGGGTTAAATAGAAATCTAAGCATATTTCCCTTGCGTCACAATAGTTTCATATTAGAATAATACTATCAACTTAGCCCTTTGCTCACGTAGTGATATTTACTTTGACCGAAAATCCAGAAAAATTTGAACGACATCTGACTATCGATAGCAGTCAAGTCACAAGCATTGATATTTTAGCCGAACAAACAGGTTTTTCACGGCAAAAAATTAAGCAAATAATGCACAAAGGCGCTGTTTGGCTAACTCAGGGGAAACACACACGACGTATTCGCAGAGCCAGCAAAAAACTACAGACTGGTCAAATATTACATCTTTACTACGATAAAAAAGTATTACAGGCTGACGAATTATGTGCTCAGTTAATTGCTGATGAAGGTGATTATAGTGTCTGGTTTAAACCTTCCGGCATGCTTTCTCAGGGTAGCAAATATGCCGATCACAATACTATTTACCGTTGGGCTGAAAATCATCTTCAACCGCAACGAAATGCCTTTTTAGTCCATCGACTTGACCGGGCGACCAGTGGTTTAATACTACTTGCTCATAGTAAGAAAGCAGCGGCTATGTTGAGTGATTTATTTTCCCAGCGAAAAATTGAAAAATACTATAAAGCATTAATATCCGGTACACTCAATGTACCCTGCTCAATAGAAGAAGCGCTCGAAGGAAAACGGGCAATCACCAGAATTTTATCACTCGACTCTGTTAATCAACAATATAGTCTGCTGGACATTCAGCTAATGACTGGACGTAAACATCAGATAAGACAGCATCTGGCCAACATCAAACATGCTATTATTGGTGACCGTTTATATGGTAATGCCAGCAAAGACAGTATTGATTTACGCTTAACCGCATATAAAATCAAATTTACATCCCCCTTCGATCAGCAGCTAAAATACTATGAACTCCCTAATCAATATTATCCTTATTTAAACCGGGATGAATAGCATTCAGAGTACAAAATAAATCACTTGAGCAATTATTAGCATCAATAAATCACCGAGAATTTAATATGAAAAAAGTTAATGAACGACTAACACCTGAAGGAAAAATGAATGTTTTATCCAAGTGGGAGGTCAATATACTGCTCAATGCCAGCAAGGAAAAATTTGCCGAAGAATTCAGAGCTTGTTCTTTGGCCGTATTAAATACCGGCAGCACCGAAGACAGTGCAAAAATTGTTCTGGAACAAAATCCAGATTTTAAAATAGAAGTCATACAACAGGAAAGAGGTATAAAACTTCAGGTCTGCAATGCGCCTGAACAGGCTTTTGTTGATGGTACAATGATCACCGGTATTAAAGAACACTTATTTTGTGTATTACGCGATATCGTCTTTGTCGGCAATGAAATCAGCACTAATTCACGTTTTGATCTCAGTAAAACAGAAGATATCACCAATGCTATTTTTCATATTTTACGCAATGCCAAGGTATTACAAACCGAGGTATTGCCTAATATTGTTGTCTGCTGGGGTGGGCACTCTATTAATCGAATAGAATACGAATACACTAAGGAAGTGGGTTATCAGTTAGGCTTAAGAGCACTTAATATTTGCACTGGCTGTGGGCCAGGGGCAATGAAGGGGCCCATGAAAGGAGCTAATATTGCCCATGCCAAACAACGTATTCATGATGGACGCTATATTGGTTTAACTGAACCTGGCATTATTGCCGCAGAATCACCTAACCCGATTGTTAATGAACTGGTCATTCTACCTGATATTGAAAAACGTCTTGAAGCCTTTGTACGCATGGGACATGGCGTGATTATATTCCCTGGTGGTCCGGGTACCGCGGAAGAAATTCTGTATCTTTTAGGAATATTATTACATCCCGAAAACAAAGAAAAACCCTTCCCGATGATTTTAACCGGGCCTAAAAGCAGTGAAGCCTATTTTAAGCAGATTCATCATTTTATTGAGAAAACTCTGGGCTTTGAAGCGCAGCAGAAGTATAAAATTATTATTGATGATCCACAATTGGTTGCCCGGGAAATGCAATCAATGATTGAAGAAGTCTCATCATTCAGACGTTCAACCAGTGATGCTTACTATTTTAACTGGATCATGCATATTGACCGGGAATTTCAATTACCCTTTGAACCTAACCACGATAATATGAAAAATCTGCAATTACATAAAGATCAGGAAATACATTTATTAGCAGCCAATTTACGCAGAGCTTTCTCTGGCATTGTTGCCGGTAATGTTAAAGAAGAAGGGATCCGCGCTATTGAAAAACACGGAAAGTTCAAAATCAGTGGTGATGAGGGAATACTTTCCCCTCTGGATGATCTACTGGCCAGTTTTGTTGAACAGCAGCGGATGAAACTACCCGGCAGCCAATACATCCCCTGCTATGAAATTGTCAAATAAACATTTTAGGCAGGACTTATTCATTCTGATATTCAGGCCTAAGGAGTTAAAAGTGCTCTGACCTGTTCAGGCTCAACAGGTTGCTGTAACACATATTTTATTTCAAAGTGACCTTGCAGTTTGGCAACATATTGTTGTTCCTGCTTAGAGACAAAAAGCAGTATATCTGGATGATAATCAGGATAAGTCTGTAAGGTAATGAGTAACGAATCCAGATTGCAAATGTGGTTACTACTATAGTTAGTACCATATTTGTAAAAAAATTCTGCCGCTATAATATCCGGTTTATTTTTTTTAAGCGCATTCATGGCTTTTCTGATAGATGAAAACTGTAGTTCTTCATAGCCCATCTCATAGTACAATGCAGATAATTTGGGATGAGTCGGGGCTTCAATAATGGAATAAACTATCGGCTTCAATACAATTATCTCCTTATAATCAAGCAAAGACTGGTATTGTCAAAATAGCCTGCTGATAATTCAAACTATTTTGACAATACCAGTCCCGATTAAATGCAATCTTACTTGCTCGACGCTTAGCCTTATTTGTTTTGTCGTGTGCATGAGACTTGTTCATCAATGGATGATTAAATAAGGGGTTCCTCGGTGCACTTGCCAGCCTGTCAGGCATTTTTCGTTTTCGTTTAGCCATAAAATTGTCCTCTTTTATTATAGACCTTATACATTTTCTTCAGGAACTAAGACCTCAATCAACAAAAAAAAGTTCCATCAAACAGGTAACTTATTAATTATTACCACATCAAATCATCTGGAATTTCATAATCTGCATAAAAATCATCACATTGTTCATCTTCTTGTGATGGATCATTACGTAAAATAATATAACTATCATCACGCATTTTTATCTTATCCGCAACGGGAGCCGGCACAATTTCATATTGCCCTGCCAATTTAACAATGGCTATTTTACCTGCAGCAATTGCATCATGATATTCCTGATTTACATAGATACGTTTGATATTTTTATTATCTTCAAAATTGTAGGCTCGATCATCACCATTGCCTTTACTGAGTTTATTGACATTAATGAGTTGTTTAATCTGGGCAATAATCGCTTTTTGCTGAGCCTTCTCATCACGTTGGCGATTTAGCTCCCGATCTCGTACCGATTTTTCTTCGATGGCTTTTTCTGCCAGTAACCTGGCTTCGTCAATCACTTGCTGATTATTATTACGCTGCAGCTTCATTTTTTTATGTTTCGCATTTTTTGCACGATTAGTCTTGTTTTTATCCACCAACCCGGCTTTAAGCAATTGTTCCTGTAATGCGTTACTCACAATAATATCCTCTACAAAAAACACATTTTAACATATTATCATTTACAAGCATTAGCAAAAATAACATGTTATTCTAGCGGTTTTTTACACCCTCTATTTTAAACGGACATCGAATGATGAATGAAAACCTGGCAGATAAAATCGAGACAGAGATCAATAATTTAGCCGCTGATAGCAAAAAAGTAACAATGCTCGTTTATATCCTTCAGGGATTGTCATTTATCTTTGGTATTACTTTTTTTATTGCTGTGATTATTAATTACCTTAAAAAAGACGAAGTCCGGGGAAACTGGTTAGAATCACATTTTCGCTGGCAGATAAGAACATTCTGGTTCAGCTTGCTGTGGAGCATTATAGGCATTGCCAGTTTAATTTTACTCATTGGCTACATCATCTTACTCATCGATGCTCTCTGGCTTATCTATCGTATTGTCAAAGGCTTATTACAACTCAATGAGAATAAGCCCATGTATCAATAAATGCATCTATTACTGCTTTAGACCTGTTCAACCTCATAACCGACATTTTTAATCGCAGCAATAAGCAGCGCAGGATCAATGTTTGCCTGAACAATAGCAGCACCAGGCTCAAGAGTTACTTCAACTTGTTCCACCCCGGCTACTGCCGTCAGTGCCGTAGTCGCTTTTTTGACACAATGCTGGCAACTCATACCGCTAATTTTTAAATTAATTTCAGCCATTTTTATTCCTCTAATTAATAATCATTATGTTATAAAATTTAACGATTCGATATATAACCTGGAAAAACATCCTTATCAATCATTATTTCAATAAGATTAATACCTTGTTGACAATCAATTCTACCTAATAGGCCATTAAGTTCATGTTCATTTTTGATAGTAAAATAATGAATACCAAAAGAACG
>Ga0256844_10000016_pt1 | contig 83497 bp, 69 predicted proteins | sample MusselsmetaG_FD_189100 | JGI IMG/M metagenome (GOLD analysis project Ga0256844, IMG submission 189100) | Mussel associated microbial communities from hydrothermal vent at the East Pacific Rise, Pacific Ocean - Mussels | ecosystem: Host-associated > Mollusca > Shell > Unclassified ... | reverse complement strand
GCCTTCGGGTTTTTATAAGGTGCAGGGGCTTTGGTTTTAAATTCCACCTTCGGGTTTTTTATAGGGTGGGGGCTTTAGCTATAAGTTCCTCCCCCCTGGTTTTTGCAGGGGGGAGGTTAGGAGGGGGGTGCTCTGGGAGAAAAGCCATCGGTTAACGCATAATGGTTTCCAGTACAACGGGGATTGGTGATGCTATCTCCCAGGAATAACTCTGTTTGGAAAAATTAGGATTATAATAGGGATCGCCATTATCAATGTACGTTTGCCAGCGTTGCTGGAAGAACTGCGTATCTTGCTCATGGCTATTATGTAAGCCGCGACTATAAGATTCATAATGCAGCAGGCTGGCATGAGGGGTAAAGATAATGCGCTTATTTAATGCTCCTACCCGTAAACATAGGTCAATATCACCAAAACCAACCGCTAATTGTTCGTCAAAACCATTAACCTGCTTGAATATTTTGCTTTGAATTAATAAACAGGCAGCGGTGACTGCGGATACTTCGTTATTACAGAGTAAAAAACCTGAGTAGCCGGGGTTGAGTTGTCCATTGGGCCGGGTATTTTCAACAAATTTGGCGTAATGTTCAGCACCGGCAAAAATACCCACGCCTACACCGGCATGCTGAATTCTTTTTTTATCGGGATACAGAAGTTTAGGCCCGACAATAGCAATGTCCTGTTGTTGACCCAGAGACAACATGTGTTCTAACCAGCCATCATTAATTGCTTCAATATCATTATTGCAAAATAAATAATGACTATAGCTTTTATGACTATGTTCATCCAGCCACTGAATAGCATAATTGTTGATGGCTGAAAAATTAAAAGTTCCCTGATAACCAATGACCTGAATATCTTTTTTGAGTGTGGCAAAGTAACTTGTTGCCTGCTCGTCATCAGAGGCATGATCCACTAGAATAATGTCATAGGCAACCTTGGAAATAGTGCGTTTAAGACTGTCAATACATTGTTTGACCAGTTCAGCACAATTTTTTGTCGGGATGATAATCGCAATTCTGAGGTCCGGATTTAATGGGTAGTCTATATTAAAGAAGTTAAAAAAGGGGCTTTGACTGACTATGCCACTTTGCTGACAACGTTGCAGATGCTGTTGTAAAATTCTTGTCGAGGTTGCTAATACTTTATGCTGCATTTTATGACCTGCAGAATTACTGAGAGTACGCCATAAATAGAGGATTTCTGCAATATGAACAATATTTTTTGTCTGTTCTGCAGTACGTAAAATAAGATCATAGTCCTGAGAAATCGTTAATGATTCGTCTAGCCCGCCCAATTGTTGTAAAAAATGCCGTTTAAAACAAATAAAATGCACGATATAGGGTGTGCTGCGTAGTTTTTCCAGAGAAAAACGAGGTCGTAGAAAAAAATCCAGGATTTCATCATCGACTTTAGTGATACGGGCCTCATCGGAATAGATAAAGTCCGGTTGCCGTTTAATAATGGCCTGGCTTACGCGAAATAGTGCCTGTGGCTGTAATAAGTCATCATGATCCAGAAAAATAACGTAGTCACCTTTAGCCATATTCAGGGCAATATTGGTGGCCCCGGAGATATTACGGTTATGCTCACTAAAGTGCACCTTGATGCGTGCATCATCTTTGCTTTTTTGCCGCAATACGGCGAGTGTTTTAGCATTGTCTGACGCATCATCACAAATACATATTTCCCAGTTGTCATACCATTGTTGTTGTATGGACTCAATGGTTTTAGTAAGAAAGTGAGGTGGGGTATTATAAGTAGGGATAAGCACGGAAATCAGAGGCGCTTGCTCCATCCTGGCGATTGTCTGTAAGACAAAAGGTTGCAGTTCGTTCTGCAGACGCTGTTGATATTGCTGCCATAGGGCTTTGTTTGATGCCGGTAGTTTACCTTCCCGTAGTTGCAATAAGGCCAGTTTAAGGCCGGTTATACCACCGCTGCGGGTAATTTTTATCAGTGCCCAGAGGGTCGGCAGCAGTACTCCGGGCCGGGATAATAATGGCTTGATACATGCTATTAATAAGACCAGTTTCTTCAAGATAATATCCTGTGAGTATTGATTAAATTGCCTTGCCAAAGGGTGACGGAATAAATGGATACACTCTATTGAGCTAATATCTGCTGATAGAGTGCATAGGTTTTATCTGTGATTGTCTGCAGGCTGAATGTCTGTTGTAAACGGGCAAAGCCCTGTTGCCCGTAGTGTTGTAATTGTTCTTTATTCGCTAATAATTGCTGCAACTTCTGGCTGATATCATCACTATCCATAGGCTCAGTAAAAATGCCCGTTTGCTGGTCCTGACAAACCCAGGTCATCCCCGAACCGGGTAAATTGCTGACCATAAGCGGTTTGCCATGGCTCATGGCTTCCAATAGTACCAGACCAAAGGCTTCGGTACGCTCAATAGAGCTTAAACAAAAAACATCACAGCTGTGCAGCAGTGCATGCAGCAGTTGGTCATCCAGCTTGCCAGCCAGTTGTACCTTATTTTGTAACTTTAATTGCTCAATGAGCTGTTTGAGTGAGTCATACTCTTCACCCTGACCAATAATAATAAGCTGAGCCTGTTTAATGTGCTGCATAGCACGAATTAAATACTGGTGACCTTTATAATAGCTCAGACGACCGATGGCTAATAATTTATACGGGCTATGATGCCAATATTGTTGAGCCATTTGTTTTGCCTGTGGTGTTATTTTATGGGGCTCAGGGTCAATACCCAGTGGAATGATCTCGGCCTTAGTCTGCCATTTTTTAAGTGCCGGGCTCGATTGCAGATAGTGGGGTGAGGTGACGATTATTTTTTTTGCCTGTCGGAGTAACCCTTGTTCAAAAGGTTGATAGAGCTTATAGGCAAGCGCAAAAGCAGTGCTCAGATGTGTGCTGACCACATCGGAGTGCCAGTGGATCACCCAGGGGATTTTCTTTGCCGCAGTTAATAATAACAGCCAAAATGCTGAAGTATTAGGCATGTGAATATGGATAATATCGGGTTGAAATGTTTTGATTTCCCGGTATAAATAAAAGCCAAACAGGGGACTGACCGGGGCAAACAGGATGCGTCCATAGCTTGGTATTCTGATCACCCGGACTTGATGATATAATTGCTCTTCAGCCGTTAAGTGCCACTGATGATTATGTACCAGTGCATGAATCTGAGTCTTTTCTGAGGCGAGCTTTGGCAACAGATTGGCCATAAAATTTTCAATACCTCCTGAGAAGGGAGGATAGTACTTGCCAATGTGCAATATCTTCATTTATTTCTCAGTAAAGTGATGAATGGACAAACAGGTCATTATTTTAAGGGAATATTATCAATAATTCGACAACTTCTTCAAACCTGCATGTTAGTATTATTATCGTTAACTACAATAGTGGTGCATTATTAGCGCAGGTTTTAGCAACGCTTGGCGCACAAACACGTCTGGCCGATCGAATTATTGTGGTTGATAATAATAGCAGTGATTCATCGCTGGCGAATTTGCCGGCGTTGAACAATCTGCAGATCATTCGTAGTGATAGTAATCTGGGCTTTGCCAAAGCCAATAATCTGGCTATCAGTCAAATTGATGATAGCGATTACCTGCTGTTATTGAACCCGGATGCTTTCGCTGAGCCTGACTGGCTGGAAAAATTGTTGCTGGCAGCGCAACAAAACCCGGAAATGCACTTTTTTGCTTCTAAAATGATTATTGATCAGGATAGAGAGCGCTATGATGGAGCCGGTGACCTGTATCATATTAGTGGTCTGGTGAAGCGTCGTTATCATGGTCGGCTGCTGAAAAATACTGAGGACATCGCCACTGAGGTGTTTACCCCCTGTGCCGGTGCAGCCATGTATCGGAGCAGTAGTTTTAAGGCCATTGGCGGTTTTGATGAATCTTTTTTCTGTTATATGGAAGATGTTGACCTGGGCTTTCGTATGCAGCTAATGGGCTTTAAGGGCCTATATGTCAATGACGCTATTGTTTATCATATCGGCTCAGCTATTAGTGGTAAACAAAGTGATTTTTCAATTTATTATGGCCATAGGAATCTGGTCTGGACCTATGTAAAAAATATGCCCATGAGTTTGCTTTTGCTGACTTTACCGGTACATTTGCTATTAAATGTGGTCACTATTATTTTCTTTTCCCTGCGCGGTAAGGGACGGGTGATTGTTAAAGCCAAAAAAGATGCACTACTGGGCCTGCCTAAAGTCTGGGCAAGTCGCGCACAGGTACAACAACAGAAAGTGGTCAGTAATGCGCGTATCTGGTCACTAATGGATAAAAGCCTGTCCAGTTTTCTAGTGTGTCATACCGACTTTGGTGAGCAATTATTCTGCTCCGGGAAATTGCTTAAACGAGGACAAAATTTTATTAAGCTGAAGCTTAAAAATAATGCTTTAGCGCCTTTGTTTTATCGTAGCTATGCTATTGTTCAGTGCTCTTTATTACACTTTAAGCAGATGTTTGCCTCGGTGCAGAATATTAAGCATATCAATCAGATGTCTGCCCGGCGCCAGACTCTCCTATTTTCAAAACAACACATCAATAGCCAGCGCCAGCGAGTCAATATTGCGCAACGAAGTCTGCTGCAATGGCCAGAAATTGATTTGACTGTGGTGACGTTCAATAGTGCACAATGGGTGGCTGCATTTAGCCAAAGTCTACTGGCTCAGCAGTACCCTTTGAATAAAATTCATCTTTATTTTGTTGATCACCATTCGTCGGATCAAACAGTTTCTTTGCTTGAGGCATTTATTCAGCAGCAACAGTCATTTTTTGCTTCACTACAGTTGGATATTTGTGACAATAAGGGCTTTGGCAGTGGCCATGATTTTGCCATACGTCAGGGTCAGTCAGCCTATTTGCTGGTGGCTAATATTGATCTGCAATTTAGTGATGATGCCTTGCTGCAGGCTGTAAGCATGGCCCAATCTGATGATGAGCAGGTGGCGGGCTGGGAATTCAGACAGACACCCTTTGAACATCCTAAATATTACGATCCGGTGACTCTGGAAACTGCCTGGTGTACTCATGCCTGTATTTTATTACGGCGCAGTGCGTATGAAGAGGTGGGCGGCTATGAGCAAAGGATCTTTATGTATGGTGAAGATGTTGAACTATCCTATCGTCTGCGTTATGCGGGCTATCAGCTCAAATATGTACCCTATGCACAGGTTAAGCACTCAAGTTATCAGCAGGCTGGTGAAGTAAAGCCCTTACAGTTCAGAGGCTCTGCGCTGGCCAATGCCTATATTCGTCTGGCCTATGGCAATGGCTATGATCAGAGTCTGATAGCTTTTTTGCAGGGTCTAAAACTGCTTAAAGGCGGCGGTTATCCTCATAGTCGGCGTGACTTGCTCCGGGGCTTTAAAAAAATCATACAAAATTTTACTTATTTTCGGGCAAAAAATAAGCCGCAGGCGCATGTTTATTTTCCTTTTCGTTATTTTGATTATGAACTCAGGCGTGATGGTGCTTTCTATGAATTGCCTGTTAATGATAGTGCCGATTTGCCTCGTGTCAGTATCATTACCCGTACTTATCAGGGCCGGAACAAATGGCTTAAGGAATGTATCAGTTCTGTAATGAACCAAACATATGCCCATATTGAACACATTGTTGTTGAAGATGGCGGAGATAGTATGCAGACACTGGTGGATGAAATTCATCAACGCTATAGTAATAGCTTTTACCGCCTGAATTACTACCCGCTGGAAAAAATAGGACGCTCCCGGGCAGGCAATAGGGGGCTGGAAATGGCCACCGGGCAATGGCTGATGTTTCTCGATGATGATGATCTGATAATGCCTGATCATGTGCAAGTGTTATTGGCTGAATTGCTGGCGGATAGTCAACTGGATGCAAGCTATAGCCTCGCCTGGGATGTGCAAACTCAGGTCTGTGGGCAGCATGACGATAAGCAGCCTTTTTATCGGGAACGTTTTTATGAAACATCGGCACGTTATTATCAGCCATTTTCACGAGCGCAATTACTGGAACAAAACTATATTCCTATTCAGGCTATTTTATTTAAACGTGAACTGTTTACCCAATACGGTGGTTTTGATGAACAAATAGAGTATCTGGAAGACTGGCTATTATGGAGCAAATTTGCCTTGCAGCATCAATTTAAATTTGTCGCTAAAACGACCTCTTTATTTCGAACTCCGTATTCTATTGATGAGCAGGTCAGGCGCAAACTGCAGTTTGACTCCGTTTATCATCAGGTCATTGCCAAGCAACAGGCCTTGCAGCAGGAACAGTCTTGAAAACTGCTGCACAGCCACTATTAAATAGCCGGCATCTGGCTAAAAATGTGTTATGGAATATTATTGGTATGCTGGCGCCGCTATTGGTGGCCATTATTACCATACCGATACTGATTAATAGCATTGGCACCGAAAAATTTGGTGTATTGTCCATTATCTGGATGGTCATTGGTTATTTCAGTTTATTTGACCTGGGACTGGGGCGCACGCTGACCAAGTTAATTGCCCAGAAACTTGGTCAGCAGCGGGTGACTGAACAGGACATTGCCAGGCTTACCTGGACTACTCTGGCACTGATGATGGTGCTCAGTATTATGGGAGCACTAGTGGTTTATTTTCTGACTCCCTGGCTGGTCTATGATTTATTAAAACTGCCGTCTGCGATGCAGTCCGAAGTGTCTTCAGCATTTCGCTTTCTGGCATTATCAATTCCTCTGGTTATTATGACTACGGCTTTTAGAGGTATACTGGAGGCCTACCAGTATTTTTCCTGGGTTAATATCATTCGTCTGCCAATGGGAATTTTTACTTTTTTGGGGCCGGTACTGGTGCTGCCTTTTTCCCATAGTCTGGAAATGATTGTGATTGTTTTATTAATCGGCAGGGCGGTGTCTTTTCTTGCTCATGTTGTCGTTTGTCTGAAATTACTGCCGGTTTTAAAGGGTGAGCGTCAGTTTGTCATGTCACTGGTGCCCTATTTACTGAGTTTTGGCGGCTGGATGTCGGTGACCAATGTGATTGGACCACTAATGGTGTATTTAGACCGCTTTATTATTGGTGCTGTATTGACCATGTCAGCGGTTGCTTATTATACCACACCCTATGAAATGGTGACCAAGCTCTGGTTGATACCCGGTGTTGTACTACCGGTATTATTCCCGGCCTTTTCTATGGCCGAGCAAGTGAGCAAGGCTAAGCTTGTACGACTGTATTTTCAGGGTATGCTCTTTATTGTTGCCAGTATTTTTCCTTTGAGCCTGCTGATCAGTTTGTTTGCCTATGATGGCCTGGCATTATGGCTTAATGCTGAATTTGCCGGGCATAGCAGTCGGGTATTGCAATTATTGGCTCTTGGGGTTTTTATTAATAGCTTTGCTCAGGTCAGCTTTTCTTTAGTTCAGGGTATGGGGCGACCGGATTTAACGGCCAAACTGCACTTGTTTGAATTGCCGTTCTATTTATTTGGCCTGTGGTTGTTAATTCCCCAATACGGTATTGTAGGAGTGGCTCTGGTGTGGACTCTGAGAATATCGGTTGATACTCTGGTGTTGTTTTTTATGGTCAATTACTTATTACCAGAGGCAAAAGTGTATGCTGGCAAAATTGCCCTGGCGATTTTTCTGGCCTTATTGCTGCTAATGCTTAGTCTTGCTATCAGTGGCGTATGGTTAAAAAGTATTTATTTATTGGCTGCGGTTATTTTTGCTATGCTTTTTCTCTGGTTTTATTTATTGGCTTTTGAAGACAGGCAAAGACTGCAGACGAGCGGTCAATTATTACTCAGACAAGTATTAGGCTAATGACAAATCAGGCTGAACAGATCGTTCGTACAAAAGCACAGGCTCAGTGTCCTGTGTGCGCGAGTAATGGAGTGTTTATTTATCAACAAATTGAGGATAAGCTCTATACTGCCCCGGGGCAATGGTCGGTAAAAAAATGCAGCAATGCGCAATGTGCTTTGCTCTGGTTGGATCCGATGCCCATAACAGATGATTTGTCCCTGCTATACGATAGTTATTATACCCATCAAAGTCCTGTTGCAATTAATTCAGGCTCACGATCCTTGTATCAAAAGCTGGTTAATACGTATATCAGTAGTCGCTATGGCTATCAAAACAAGAATACATTGTGGCTTAGTATATTAAGCAAGTTAATCTATCTGCATCCGGAAAGACGGGCCAGTATTGATAGCTCTATTATGGGGCTGCATTATCAGCAGAATAATCAACTGCTTGAAGTTGGCGTGGGTGATGGTGCCCGATTACAATTACTTGATACACTCGGGTGGCAGGTAAAAGGTCTTGATTTTGATGCCGGTGCGGTAAAAGTTGCCCGGGGAAAAGGCCTTGATGTGGCCCTGGGTGATTTGTTTAGCCAGCATTATGCCGACAATAGCTTTGATGTGCTGATATCCAGCCATGTGCTGGAACATGTACCCGATCCTATTGCTTTTTTAACAGAATGCCAGCGAATTTTAAAAACAGGCGGTAGGATGGTGCACTATACGCCTAATGCAGACTCTTATGGACATCAGCATTATAAACATCACTGGCGTGGGCTGGAAATTCCCCGACATCTACATTTATTTACTGCACAAGCCTTGACTCAGGCTGCTTACCAGTCAGGTTTTTCCACTGTGCAGTGTAACACCACCGGCAGAGGTGCCAATATGCTGCTTGACAGCCATGAGATGAAGTATTACGGCCGCTTAAGCAGTGGTGTCAGTCTGAAAAAAAGGTGGCTGTTTGAGTTTTTTTCTTTTAAAGCGTTTATACTAAGTCGAATTAATAACAGACGGGCAGAAGAGCTGCTGATCAGAGCAATAAAATAATTTGACTCCGACCCCTTCAATGCGCCCACGAAAACTAGATATATATTATGAACACTCCCGTTAACGCACCCCTCAACAATCCCCAGGCCGATATCCACTTATCAATTGTCAGTCATGGGCAATGGCCTATGATCACTCAGTTGCTGGATGACCTGTGTCAATTAGATTGTTATCAGCGTTTGCAGTTGACCATTACGCTGAATATAAAAGAAACATATGAATTGCTTGCGGATGATTATCCTTTGGCCATTAATATTATTGAAAATAGTGTGGCTAAGGGCTTTGGGGAAAATCATAATGCCGCCTTTAAGCAGCCTCCGAATGAGATACAGCGACGCTATTTTTTGGTGATCAACCCGGATATACGCATTCACGAGGCTATTTTTTCGCCTTTGATCCATCTTTTTGAAACGGCTGATGATACTATTGGTGTACTTGCTCCGGCGGTTAAAAATAATGACGGGCAGCTGGAAGATAGTGCCCGGGAGTTGCCTACCCCGGGGCGGATCATGCAAAAAGCTTTGGGCCGTTATACACGCTGGCAGCATAATGATGAGCAATGCTATCAGCCCGACTGGATTGCCGGCATGTTTATGTTGTTCAAGGCGGATGTCTATGCCGCTATCGGTGGTTTTAATGAGGCATATTTTTTGTATTATGAAGATGTTGAACTTTGCAGTCGACTATGGCTCAATAATTATAGCGTAGTGGTTGAGCCTGGCGTTTCTGTTATTCATAATGCTCAGCGCAGTAGTCATCGGCAGATGAAATATTTGCGCTGGCATATCAGCAGTATGCTGCGTTTTTTTCTGTCTAATGTTTTTCGACGTGTTAAATCTTTTCATCAGCAGAGGTAGCCGCATTTGGCCAGAATTTTAATTACCGGCAGCAATGGTTTTATCGGCCAGTCACTGGCTTCTTATCTGCGTCAGCAACATCATCAGCTTGTGTATAGCTATCGTACTGCGGGTAATAAGCCTGCTGCTGCCGGCAAGCATGGTGTTGCTATTGGTGCTATTGATGCCCACACGCACTGGCAAGCGGCCTTATCCAATGTGGATTGTGTGATCCATCTGGCGGCTCGGGTGCATATTATGCAGGAGAAAAAAACGGATCCACTGGCTGCTTTTCGTCAGGTCAATACTGAGGGTACTCTCAATCTGGCACGTCAGGCAGTTGCTGCCGGGGTAACACGTTTTATTTATCTCAGCTCCATCAAAGTCAATGGTGAACAAACATTTGACCAGCCTTTTACTGCCGATGATCCGCCTGCGCCACAGGATCCTTATGCTGTTTCTAAATATGAAGCAGAACAGCAATTACTCAGTCTGGCAAAAGAAACCGGGCTGGACGTGGTGATTATTCGTCCGCCACTGGTGTATGGGCCGGGGGTAAAGGGCAACTTTAGCCGTTTGATTAAACTGGTGGCAAAGTCTTTACCCTTACCCCTGGCAGGAATTACTAATGCCCGCAGTCTGGTCAATATTGATAATTTATGTTCATTAATTGCCCGGCTAATCAGTCATCCTAAGGCCGCAGGTGAAGTCTTTCTGGTCAGTGACGGTGAGGATTTATCAAGCTCTGAATTATTTGAGCAGCTCGCTTTGGCACAGGCTAAAAAAAGTCGTTTGTTTTATCTGCCACCGCTATTGATAAAGTGGCTGGCTACTTTGCTGGGGCGTCAGGCTGAATATACTCGCTTATTTTCGTCCTTGCAGGTTGATATTAGTAAAAATAAGCAATTGCTCGATTGGCAGCCGGAAGTTTCTGTTCGCTCAGGAATAAAAGCGACAATTCAGGCTTAGGGGGCCAGGCTTAAATGTCAGAGTTAAATGGCTTTAAATTTTGCTTTTTATACGATGTATTATATTGAATGAATTATATAATTTTGCTCATATTTTTTTTGCTGTCATTGGTGCTGACTTATGGGGTTCGCCAAATGGCCCTGAAAAATAATATTATTGATACCCCGAATGCACGCAGCTCGCATAGCATGCCGACTCCACGGGGTGGAGGACTGGCGATTGTGATTAGTTTCTATCTGTTGCTGAGCCTGCTGTTTGTTCAACAGGCACTGGAGACTTCTGTTTTTATCGGTCTGCTGGGCTTAGTCAGTATTGCCATTATTGGTTTTATTGATGATCATGATCATATTCGTGCTCGTTATCGTTTAATGGTGCATTTTGCTGCGGCTGCCTGGGCCTGTCACTGGCTGGGTATTATTCCCTGGGCCGAGGCTGATAATGGCTTATTGCTGGGGCTTTTATGGGTAATCAGTGTATTGTATCTGGTGTGGATGCTGAATCTATACAATTTTATGGATGGTATTGATGGTCTTGCCAGCATTGAGGCAATCAGTGTGTTGGCTGGAGCTGCCCTGATATTGGCACAAAATAGTGCTGCTGGATTGGATGCCTTGCCCCTGAGTCTGCTTTTAGCATTACTGGCTATCCTGGCGGGCTTTTTAGTCTGGAACTGGCCGCCGGCAAAAATATTTATGGGTGATGTCGGCAGTGCCTTTCTCGGTATTCTGCTGGCGGCTTTTTCTTTGATCACAGCCAATGACGGCAGTATCAATTTTTTACTATGGCTGATCTTACTGGCTGTTTTTATTACTGATGCCAGCTACACACTGATGGTACGTTTATTTCGTGGTGATAAAGTCTATGAAGCGCATCGTAGTCATAGTTATCAGATATTAGCGCGACGTTTTGGCCATAAAACTGTTACTATAATGGTGTTGCTGATTAATGTTTTGTGGTTATTACCTCTGGCATTATTGGCCCATTATTATAGTCAGTGGCTCTGGATGATGCTGTTTGTTGCCTATGTACCGCTGATTATCCTGGCCAGAAAAATGGGTGCCGGGCTGTATAATTAATACTGATTAAGATTTGTGATGCTCAATAAAGAAATATCAACTCATACCAAGCAGTTTATTCTGGTGCTGGCGGATCTGTTCTGGCTGCCTCTGGCATTATGGCTGGCCATTGTTTTGCGCTGGGGAGAACAACCCTATGCGCTGGATGCCAATGCAACATCGGTGTTTGTTATTAGTACGCTGTGCAGCATACTGGTGTTTATGCGTCTGGGTTTATACCGGGCAGTCATACGCTTTATGGGTACCCAGGCTATAGTGGCGGTACTTAAAGGCATTTCTATTTCCGCACTTATTCTTGGTACAACAGTCTTTTTAACTCGAGCAGAGGGTATTCCCCGCTCAATTCCTTTTATTTACTGGGGCATTGCCCTGTTTTTTGTCGGTGGTTCACGTTTTGCGGTGTGGATGTATTATCAGGCAGTGCTGCAGCGTGAATGTGAAAAAGTGGCCATCTATGGTGCCGGTGATGCCGGACGGCAACTGCTGACTGCTTTAAAACACAGTGGTGATTATCAGGTGGCGGTGTTTATTGATGATGATCGGCGTATTAAAGGGCGAGTCGTCAATGGAGTGAAAGTGTGGCGTCCGCACCACCTGTCAAAACTGATTGCTGCAGAAGGTATTAGTCAGATTTTATTAGCCATGCCCTCTATCTCGGCTCAGCAGAAACGCAAAATTATTAGTGATCTGGAGCGACTTCCAGTGCATGTGAAAACCATTCCAGTATTGGCCGATATTGTTAATGGCAAGGCTAAGATTGAACAATTGCAGGAGGTTGCCATTGAAGATTTACTCGGCCGTGATGCCATTGCCCCGGATAGTCAACTGTTTGAACAATGTATTAAAAATAAGGTGGTGCTGGTCTCTGGGGCGGGTGGTTCAATTGGCTCAGAACTTTGTCGGCAAATCATTAAACACCAGCCCAGGCATCTACTCTTATTTGAGATATCAGAATTTGCCTTGTATTCCATTGAACAGGAACTGAGTAAAGTCATTGATGAAAACTGTCCGTTAACGGCTTTGTTAGGCTCGGTACAGGATCAAAAACGCCTGCAGAGTATTTTTACCGTCTATGGAGTGCATACGGTGTATCATGCTGCCGCCTATAAGCATGTACCCATTGTTGAAGAAAATATTGTTGAAGGTATTCGTAATAATATTTTTGGTACTCGTCGTGCTGCTGACGCTGCGTCTGCCAGTGGTGTTGAAACTTTTGTGTTAATTTCTACCGATAAAGCGGTACGCCCGACTAATGTCATGGGTACGACCAAGCGCTTTGCTGAAATGGTATTGCAGGCTCTGGCTAAAAGCACTGCCAGCGGGCAGACGCGTTTTTGTATGGTACGCTTTGGTAATGTGTTGGGTTCTTCCGGTTCAGTAGTACCGCTGTTTAATAAACAGATAAAACAGGGCGGGCCGGTGACTGTGACTCATGCGGACATTGTACGCTATTTTATGACCATTCCCGAAGCGGCACAACTGGTGCTGCAGGCAGGTTCCTTAGGGCGGGGAGGAGATGTTTTTGTGCTGGATATGGGTGAGGCAGTGAATATTGCTGATTTAGCCCGAAAAATGATTCACTTGTCCGGCTATGATGTGCGTGATGAAGATAATCCTGAGGGTGCGATTGCTATTATCTACACCGGTTTACGCCCCGGTGAAAAACTCTATGAAGAATTATTAATTGGTGATAATGCAAAGCCTACCCAGCATCCCCGTATATTGCGTGCTGAGGAAAAAATGCTGCCGCTGACGGTGATTGATAAGCAAATGATCTTATTGGATGAGGCCTGCAATGATTTTAACGTTCCCTGGGTACGGGAAATTTTACTGGAAAGTGAAACCGGCTATGTACCCGATAAAGAACAGGCTGTTGACTTACTCTGGTGTGAATTGAAAAAACAGCAGACAATCTAAATAACACTTAACACTTAACACTTAACACTTAACACTCGATTTTAATCCCATTCCCCGGTCAGATGATGCATTAAATCATCAATATCAAGTTCAGAAATAACTTTGCCGCGTACTGAATGGCCGCTGTTATGAACAGATTCTTTATCTTCCGTCAGCAATGGATGCCAGGGCGGTAAGGGCTTACCTTCGGCTAATAAGCGATAGCTGCAGGTGGCGGGCATAAAATACACCTGTTGCAGATTCTCAATGCTCAGGGTAACACACTCAGGTACCAGGACACTGCGTTGTGTATAGTTGTGACATTGGCAATGGTCAATGTCCAGATATTGGCAGACCACATTGGTGCTATAAATAATACCGCTGTCTTCATCTTCTATTTTATGCAGACAGCACTTTGCACAGCCATCACAGAGTTGTTCCCACTGTTCCTGGCTGAGCTCACTCAATGTTTTGTCTTCCCAGAAGTGCTTCATTGCTTCATTATCGCAGAACTTGAAAATGACTGATAGTCGGAGTTGACAGTTTGTGAGCGACGGTTTACAGTCGACATCGAGCTAACAACAAGTACAAAATAAATGCCGCAACGAATAGAACAAATCAAACATTGGCTGAGCACTGAACTGCAGGCCGATATTCATCACTTTGACGTCGCCTCAAATGATGCCAGCTTCAGACGTTATTTTCGGGTTCGATTTAATAATAATTTTTTCGGTCAGCCTGTTGGTCAGAGCTTTATTGTTATGGATGCGCCCCCGGAAAAAGAAACTATCGATGTGTTTATTGATATGGCCGAACGTCTGGAGACTACGGGCATTCATGTGCCTCATCTGTTCGCCATCAATAAAACAGCAGGCTTTATTATTATGTCTGATCTAGGGCATCAGGCCTATTTGCCTTTACTGGCAGAAGAACCTGGAGAACGTGCGGATAAACTTTATGCCGATGCCATGAATGCCCTGGTGGTGATGCAAGTGGGTATGCAGGAGCAAAGAGCGAATATTCCACTCTATGATCGTCAACGACTGCAGCTTGAAATGGATTTATTGCCTGAGTGGTATATCAAGGTGCATTGCCAGCAGATGCTTAGTGAGAGTGAACAATCGCTCTTATCTCAGGCAATGGATAGCTTGCTTGACTCGGCGCTGCAGCAGCCTCAGGTGTTTGTGCACCGGGATTATCATTCACGTAACCTGATGTATGTTGCTGAGCATAATCCTGGTGTGATTGATTTTCAGGATGCTGTTATTGGGCCGATCACCTATGATCTGGTGTCCTTACTCAGAGATAGTTATATCGCCTGGCCGGAACATAGAGTGTATCAATGGCTGGAACAATACCGGCAAATGTTGTTAAGCGAAGGCTTGCTGGAAGAGGATGATGCGCAGCAGTTTATCCGCTGGTTTGACCTGATGGGTATACAGCGACAACTAAAAGTAGTGGGTATTTTTTGTCGGTTGCATTATCGTGATGGTAAAAGCCATTATCTTGATGATATTCCACAAACACTGGATTATCTGTTGACTGTCTGTGGACGCTATCCGGAGTTTGATGGCCTGTTACAGTTGCTCAAACGCCTTGCTCAGCAGCAAATAAAAATAGCGGCGATAGAGTAATGATGAAAGCCATGATTCTGGCGGCCGGGCGTGGTGAGCGTATGCGGCCATTAACGGATAGCCTGCCTAAACCCTTATTGACTATCGCTGGAAAAAGCCTGATTGAATACCATATTGAAAAGCTGGTTAATGCCGGTATTACTGAGCTGATCATTAATCACGCCTGGCTGGGTGATAAAATTGAAGCTCAATTAGGTGATGGCAGTCGCTATGGCGCTGATATATATTATAGCCCTGAAGTTAAGGCACTGGAAACTGCCGGCGGCATCAAGAATGCCCTGCATTTTTTTGCCGATGAGCCTTTTCTGGTGATTAATGCCGATGTCTTTACCGATTATCCTGTGGAGCACTTAATCTCTGTATGTCAGCGTCTGGCAATGACTAGTGAACTTGATACTATGGCTCATCTGGTGCTGGTCAATAATCCTGAACATCATCTTCAGGGTGATTTTTATTGCTGGCAAAATCAGCTGTATGAGCAAATGGATGTGATGACACAGGCACAGCGCTATACTTTTAGTGGCATTGCCTGTTACCGGCCGCAGTTCTTTCAGACGATGACCACAGGTAAGCAGGCACTGGCACCGCTATTGCGCGCGGCGATGGCAAAAGGTCAGGTAAGGGGTGAAATTTACCTGGGTGAGTGGTGGGATATCGGTACGCCTGAACGCCTGCAGCAATTAAATCAGACGTATAAAAAACACCTGCCCTAGCAATTATTGCTCTGATTTTTGCTATACTTAGCAATAGAATAATTCGCCGGCTATGTTCTATTATGCATAGGCCCTCTCACGTTCACTACTGCGCATGGTATTGTCATGGGACAAGAGATCACCCATAGTCATTTTAAAAAAAGTGACTTCGTTCGCTTTCGCGAGCGGCTGGATAGAGAATTAGTCTGGGTGAGTGACTGGTTTGCTGAAAAAGCCCATGAGCCAATTAAAACAGCCCTTTGTACACTTGCCCCAACCATTGGTTTTGAACTGGAAATTTGTCTGGTTGAGCAAAATGGTCAGCCCAGCTGTGTCAACCAGCAATTTTTGCAGGCACTAAAAAACACTGATATTGAGCATCAGGTCAGTGTTGAACTGGCGCAGTTTAATGTTGAGTTAAACAGCCTGGTGTTACACTTAAGTGGCACTGCATTGGCTGATTTAGAAGCTGAACTGCAACGCCTCTGGACAATTTGCCAACGGGTCGCTGAGCAGCTGGGCTGTAAACTGCTGATGATTGGTACTTTACCCAGTTTACAGGAAGAGCATCTTAAACTCACTAATATGTCACCTATGACTCGTTATGCGGCTTTGAATGAGCAGGTATTACGCAGTCGTAAAGGTAAAGCCATTGAACTGGATATACAGGGTAGTGAAACCCTTAAAAGTGTTCATCAGGATGTTATGCTAGAGTCGCTGGCCACTTCGTTTCAATTACATTTACAAGTGCCGTATCATCGCTCGGTACGTTATTATAATGCCGCTATTATTTTATCTGCTGCGATTGTAGCGGTCAGTGCAAACTCACCTTTTTTATTTGGCAAGGCGCTCTGGTGTGAAACCCGTATTCCTGTTTTTGAACAGGCTGTGTCCGTGGGTGGCTTTGATGGTGCAGCATTTGGCCCGATTAAGCGGGTCAGTTTTGGCTCCGGTTACGCGCAGCAATCATTATTGGAGTGCTTTAAGGAAAATAATGAACATTACCCCATTCTTTTGCCGGAAGTTTTTGATAGTAAAGCAGAAGAACTGGCACATCTAAATTTGCATAACGGCACGGTATGGCGCTGGAACAGACCGTTGATATCAATGCTTACCTCATCGTCAGGTCGTCAGCAATATCAGCTGCGTCTGGAACATCGGGTGATTGCTGCCGGCCCGACAATTGCCGACAGTATCGCCAATGCGGCTTTATTTTATGGTGCTATTACTGCGCTGGCCAACCAGTATGGTATTGCCGAGCAGCAATTGCCTTTTGTCCAGGCAAAAGAAAATTTTTATCTGGCTGCCAAGCAGGGGTTAAAAGCACGGGTGAGCTGGTTATCAGGGCAGTCACTGCCGGTAAAGGCTTTGATTCTGGATTATATTCTGCCTTTGGCCAGAGATGGTTTAAGTCAGTTGCATATTAATCGTGCAGATATTGATTATTATCTGGGTATTATTGAACAACGTACTCAAAGTGGCCAAAATGGAGCGCAATGGCAGCGTGCCTATGTGGCTAAATTTGGTCAGGATATGCTGGCACTTACTCTGGCTTATGAACAACAGCAACAAACAGGTAAACCAGTGCATGAATGGCCATTGGCTTAGTGAATGTCTATCTACCTGTTTATTAACTGAGGGATTGATCAGGAATATGCTATGTTAACAGTTTCAGATACTTTACCTGAGAATTTACTGCAAAAAAAAGCGCATGAATTAGCTGATTTTTTGCCCGGACCCGGTTTATTTCATTTACCCGGTGTGCATAAACGGCCTTTATTTGTTTCTGTGCTCTTGCATGGCAATGAGACCACTGGCTGGGAAGCCGTGCGCGCTTATTTGCATGAATGGCAGCAGAAGCATCAGCCTTTACCCCGTGCTTTGTCACTTTTTATTGGTAATGTTTCGGCTGCGCATGAACATCAACGTGTTCTCAATGGGCAGCTGGACTATAACCGTGTCTGGGATGAGCATGATTCAGCAGAAGGGCGGATGATGAGTCTTGTGTTGCAGCAGATGCGGGATAAGCAGGTGTTTGCCAGCATTGATTTTCACAATAATACCGGTAAAAATCCTCATTATGCCTGTATTAATCAGCAACAGCATGATTTTTTTCAGCTGGCCCATTTGTTTAGCCGCACGGTAGTCTATTTTACTAAGCCTGACACGGTGCAATCTATGGCTTTTTCCCGTCTATGTCCGGCAGTGACTGTTGAATGTGGTCAGCCGGAACAAAAAAATGGTGTGCAACATGCCAGAAACTACCTGCATAAAGTGATGCAGCTGGAGCAGTTTGATCAGCAAAGACTGCATGCCGAAGATTTTGATTTGTATCACACCATGGCCATTGTCAAAGTACCTGAGCAATTCAGTCTCAGTTTTGCACCTGTGGAAGCTGCTGATATTCACTTTGCGGCTGATGTGGACAGCCTCAATTTTACCGCGCTTGATAAGGGAGCTTGTCTGGCAAAAATCAAGTCGGATAAAGCGGTTTATTTACAGGTAAGTAATGAACAGGGTGAAGATGTGGCACAGCGTTATTTTGACTATAGTCAGGGTGAAATTCGTCTGCGTCTGCCGGTGATGCCTTCTATGTTAACAACTCAGGAAGGGATTATCAGACAGGACTGTTTATGTTATTTAATGGAGCAGATTGAAATGCAGCAAACTTAGGGTTAAGCAGTCCCTGCTCCTGAAGGAAGCAGGGATATAGCTAAAGTCAGATGACTTAAGCCTTGGCTTTTTCCATTAATTGATGAATTCTGGGTGCCAGGATGAGTTCCATGGCAAAGCCCATTTTGCTGCCCGGTACTACCATATTATTACGCCGTGACATAAAGGAGTCAGGGATCATATTTAACAGGTAAGGGAAGTCAACATTATCGGGATCTTTAAAACGAATGACAATAAAGCTTTCATCCGGTGTAGGAATATCACGGGCGATAAAAGGATTCGAGGTATCTACTGTTGGTACACGCTGGAAGTTAATATCAGTACGTGAGAACTGTGGGGTGATATAGTTAACATAGTCAGGCATACGACGCAAAATAGTGTCAACTGTGGCTTCTGCTGAATAACCACGCTGGGCATTATCACGATGGATTTTCTGAATCCACTCCAGATTAACAATGGGTACTACGCCGACTAATAAGTCAACATTGCTGGAAACATCTGTATCACCGTCTTTAGCGCCACCATGTAAGCCTTCATAGAACAGCAGATCGGTACCGGAAGGGATGTTTTCCCATTCAGTGAACTGACCTGGGGTCAAGGGCGCATAAGGTGTTGCTTCTTCTTCACTATGTAAATAATAGCGACGCTTGCACATGCCGGTTTCGCCATATTCCTTAAATGTATCGGATAAAATGTCAAAGTGGTTTGCATCCGGGCCAAAATGGCTGAAAGTATGGCCTTTTTCTTCTACTGCAACTTTCATCGCCGCACGATCATAGCGGTGGTAACTATCACCTTCAATAATTGCCGGGTTAATATTTTCACGGAAGAAAATATGCTCAAATGCATTTTTAACAGTAGTAGTACCAGCACCGGATGAACCGGTTACTGCAACAACGGGGTGTTTACTTGACATAATATATTCCTTGTTGTAATTGACCTGTCAATAATATTTTTGAACATTTTGTACAGGCGACCTGAAATTTGTTTATGGATATTAACCTATTTCTAATAGAGTTACAATTTTCCCGAATTCTCTCTGGCAATGGCTCTATAGCCAATATCGGTGCGGTAAAATGCACCCTGCCAATGAATTTTCGCCACCTGCTGATAGGCAAGTTTTTGTGCTTCACTGACGCTATCACCCAGGGCAACCATGCACAGTACACGACCACCACTGGTCACTGCCTGACCCTCCTGATCACGAGTACCGGCATGAAATACTTTTGTACTATCACTATCAACTCGATCCAGACCATCAATGATATGGCCTTTTTCATATTTGTCCGGGTAACCACCTGCTGCCATTACAATACCTACTGAGGCACGACTATCCCATTGTGCGGTTATTGTATCAAGTTTTTGCTCGAGAGCACTTTGACATAACTCAACTAAATCGGACTGCAGACGCATCATAATAGGCTGTGTTTCTGGATCACCAAAACGGCAATTGTATTCCAGTACCTTTAATTCACCAGCGGGTGAAATCATCAGACCGGCATAGAGAAAACCAGTATAATCATTGCCTTCTGCTGCCATACCCTCAATGGTGGGTCGAATCACGATTTGCATGACTTTTTCTGTGATCTCATCAGTGACGACGGGGGCAGGTGAGTAGGCGCCCATACCACCGGTGTTGGGACCCTTATCACCATTGTCCCGTGCCTTGTGATCCTGTGAAGTCGCCAGAGGTAGAATGTTTTTACCATCGGCCATGACAATAAAGCTGGCTTCTTCTCCGGTTAAAAATTCTTCAATCACTACCCGATGTCCGGCTTCACCAAAACGATTACCCGCTAACATGTCTTCTATTGCATCAATCGCCTGCTGCTCAGTCTGGGCGACAATGACTCCTTTGCCGGCAGCCAGACCATCCGCTTTGACTACAATGGGAGCACCTTGTTGGCGGACATAGGCTATAGCGGGTTCTATCTGGGTAAAATTTTCATAGGCAGCGGTAGGGATATTGTGCCGGGCAAGAAAATCCTTAGTAAAAGCTTTGGAGCCTTCCAATTGTGCTGCGCCCTGCGTCGGGCCAAATATTTTCAGCCCCTGCTGTTGAAAACTATCGACAATACCCAGTACCAGCGGTACTTCCGGACCGACAATAGTCAGCTCAACGTGCTTATTTTGAACAAACTCGATTAATGCAGCAATATCAGTCACCGCAATGTCAATATTGCTTAGTTTTGCTTCATGTAAGGTGCCGGCATTACCGGGGGCAACAAAAACCTCATCAACCTGTGGTGACTGAGCTGCTTTCCAGGCCAGTGCGTGTTCACGGCCGCCATTGCCAATAACTAAAATTTTCATGCAGAAATCCCATTTTTAAAGAGAGTACGTGGCTGCTTCCCGGTAAGAGGAAATACAGAAGTAAAAACTCCCCAGCCTGCTCTGCTTCTGATAGCAGGGCTATTAATGAATTAGCGGATTATTTTATCACGTTGGTGAGAGTTTTTGCTGATTTTTCTATGGCTATTGGTTGATGAGCGGGCAGTTAATCCTGCTTAGTTGCGACAATCTCGTAGCCCATCTCAGATGAATAATGCAGGTTATCATGAATATTGCTGATTAATTGTTTTACATCAATGTCACTATTTTGTGTGCTAATAGCCATGGACATGGCGCAGTGAATATTGAGAAAACCGGAGGTGGTTTTAAATGAACGATGATTGAGATCATGCAGGATGCGTTTGAAATGACGGCATTGTTCATCGTCATTGCTATGGTACATGGAAATTAAAAATTCATCTTCACTAATATGGCCGACCAGATCAATGGGACGAACCTGGTGACAAATGCGATTAGCAATGCTGCTGATTAATTGTTCGTACACTGCTTTACCATGCAGGGTGGTCAGTTTCTGCACATCGGCAATTTTTAGTAAGGCTGTACAGGTTGCACCGCCGCGCGAAGTAGTTTGCTTTAACAGGGCGCTTAGACGATTTTCGGTATCCTGTAAATGTCCCAGACCGGTTAGTCGGTTAACACGGCATTCTAATTCAAACAGGCGCTGCAGTGTTTGTGTGGATTGCAGCAGATCATTTTGCATGGTGGCTACGCGCCCGGCAGAATAAATTCGGGCAGCCAGTTCAATTTGATTAGGTGGTTTGACAATATAGTCATCGACACCTTTTTCAAAGGCAGTACGAATGGAAGCAATATCATCCTTGGCTGTTAATAATACAATACCGGTATAATGGTTAAGTTCCTGATCCATCTGGCGAATTTTTTGAGTTAACTCTAAACCATCCATTTCAGGCATTAGCCAGTCGGCAAGCACGACATCAACAGGTTGTTCCTGCAGACGCATAAGTGCTTCGGGAGCATTATTGACCACGTCAATATCACTATAGCCTTCCTTGGTTAATGCGCGACGAATAAATTCACAGCTGAATTTCATATCGTCAACGACTAAAATGCTTAATGAATCACGTATCATTTAAACCTCAAATAGACTGGCAAACAGTCCGCCCTATCAATTATTATTAGATTAATCATAATAATAGACTACATTAGCGAAAAAAATTAGACAAGAACAGTAAATTTTACTTGAAAATAAAAAATGTTCATCAGGAAGGGGAGGGGAAGTATGTGCCCGAGCATAAAAAACCGCTCATGCCTATTTAAAAAACATGAACGGCTCTTTAGCAGTAAAAATGAATTACTTGGCTACTGGTGCAGGTGCCGCTGCAGCAGGTGCCTGTGCTGACCACTGCTTCATTCTTTCTTCATAGGCTTTACGTGCTGCTTCCATTTGCGCTTGCTGCTTGGCTTGCATCGCTTGCATACGCTTCTGATGTGCTTCAAACTGAGCCTTAGCTTGTGGGTTTGGAGCCATCATAGGTGCTTGCTGAGGAGCCATCATAGGAGCCTGAGGTGCATAACCATAACCACGACCATAAGGAGTATTGGCATAGTTGTTATAGCCATTACCACGATAGTTCATGTTGTTGTAACCATTGTAGTTGCTATTGCCATTACCATAAGCTGAACCACGAGTATTGCCCTTGCCACGACCACGGCCACGACCCTTAATAGTGATTTCTACATCACCATCCATGTCGGCATCACCTGAACCGTCACCCCAGCCGTTGCCATAACCATTGCCGGAACCATTGTTGTTCATGTTGTTATAACCATTGCCATTCCAGTTAGAATTGCTATTACCATCACCCCATGGACCCCAGGAAGAAGCAGAAACGGTCATTGATGCAGTCGTTGCAGCAATTGCTGCAGCAATTAGTAATTTTTTCATAGTGTACTCTCCAAAAATTTTAACTGTGTTAATTTATGTGTTTGTTACGGGCTTTAATTGATAAAAAAACAATTTCTATTTTTTTCCAATTATTTTTAATATAGTAAAGTTTAGTATATATTTGAATTGGAATATAAACAACTGTTAATATAAAAAACAGCTGTTTTTTTCAACAAATTTTATTTGTACTCAGGGTTTTAACTGGTCTGCCTGAGATTTAGCTCTGATTACCCCTGGTTTTTCAATCACAGCTGCTAATGCCTGCCAAACATTGTGGCTGATAATTGCCTGGGCATCTTTATTCGGATGCAAGCCATCGGCCTGCATCAGCTGTGCTTTTAGGGCAATGCCATCCAGTAAAAAAGGAATTAATGGCAATGAATATTGTTCAGCCAGCTGTGGGTATATTTGCATAAACGCCTGAGTATATTTAGGACCATAATTAGGCGGTATTTTTATTGCCATTAATATAACCTGTGCGTCCATTTTTTGACCGGTTTCAATTAATATCTGCAAATTACGTTTTATTTGCTTAATGGAGAAACCGCGCAGGCCATCATTGGCACCTAATTCAATTAATAGCCAATGAGGCTGAATTTTCTGCGGTAAGTTAGACAATCTTTTGATACCATTGGCGGTAGTATCACCACTGATACTGGCATTGAGCAGACGAATATTTTTATTATTTTGTTGCAGATACTGTTGCAGTATATCGGTCCAGTTTTGTCCTTGCTGCAGACCATGGCCGGCACTTAAGCTATCGCCTAAAATAACCAGAGTTTGTTTAATTGGTGTTTGAGCCATTGTGATCTGTCCGCTGCAAAAAAAAACAATCACTATCTGAATAATGATAGAGTGACTGCGATTGTGAGTTTTCATAACAGGTGCTTTTTCCATTTGTTCAGTGTTGATGTTGATAAATATAGGATATGATAGGCTTGTTTGTCATTAATGACAGAGAAATAATACATACTCACAGGTAGGTACTTAAGGATTTAAGCGATCCGGAGATTATGGCATTGAGTGCAGAAGACGCTGCACCCAGGAGTACTTCTTATGGGCGTTAATCCAGTCATGGAGGCTTTATTGCCATATTTATGTGGTAAAAACTTCTTCCATAAACAGCATAATTCCCTTAAGTAGTTATGCGTGAATGATTACTGATAATAAGTAGATAAAGGCAATGAATAATCTGGTTTTTTTGGCTATGGGCTTGTTATGTTTACTCTTAGGCATGAAGCTGTTCTATGATAATGTACGCAAAATTTTTCAGTGGACTAAAGTCAAAGCACGGGTGAACGATCATATTTGGGATATGAAGGCTTCGGCAGGCAGTAATCCGGTTGCTCATGAGCAATTACAATTTAGCACTTCCACGGGGCAGCAGATGATCGCTAAAAGTGCGCTCGCAGTGGCAAAACCCAGAAAAGTGGGTACCTGGCTTGCTATTTATTATAATCCACAGGCGCCACAGGAAGTGATGATTAATAGCATTTTTAGAATCTATGGCCCGGCTATATTATTAATTGCTTTTGGCCTGCTCTTTTTATACGCTGTTTATGCTCAATAAGGGACATTCAGCAATTTTTGCCCAATGAGAGCTTAAACTTTTTAACCATTTCAATAAACCATCAAAGGGATTAATTATTATGTGTTGCAATATGATAAAAATAAAAGCGTTTTTTATTGTGTTAATAATGTCTATTAGTTTGTTTTTTGTAACGACTGCGTCTGCAAAAGAATGTAAAGGCATGTCCAGTTCAGCTTGTTCAAAAGCATCTTCATGCAGTTGGGTCAACGGCTATAAAACAAAAAAAGGCGTTAAAGTTAAGGCTTATTGTCGGAATAAATCGGCTAAAAAATCGGCTAAGCCTATTAATAGTCATAGTAAGAAGAAGGATAACAAACAGCAGGCCAAAGATAATGAGTCGCTGAATAAGTCTAAGCAAGCGAAAAACAAAAACAAAAACAAAAATGAAGATAAAAACAAAAATAAAGATAAAAAATTAAAAAAGAAAGATACAAAAAAGAAAGATACAAAAAAGAAAAAAGACGTAAAAAAGCAGGAGAAAAAGGCTAAGAAAAAAACTAGTAAAGCTAAAAAATCAACTAAGAAAAAAAAATCTGATAAGGATAAAAAGAAATAAGTTCGCTTAATCCTCCATAGTGCATGTTTATTTCCTTTTCAGCCAGGTCTTTAGTTGCGATATCCGTTACTAAAGACCTGTACTCATAGAAGGGGGAGGAGTTTAAGAGCAGGGCTCTGTTTACGGATGGTTCGTAGCTAAATTTTATCGAGGTGATTTTGTTAAAGGTTCAACAATTAAGCAAAGTGATCATCAGTCCAGATACCCGTCTGGAAATCCTCAATGATATTAGCTTTCATCTGCAAACGGGTGAATCAATGGCGATTACCGGTGCTTCAGGCTCGGGTAAATCGACTCTTTTATCTCTTTTAGCCGGTCTGGATACACCCAGTTCAGGCTCTATTCAAATCGCCGGACAAGCTCTGACTGAACTGGATGAAGAAGGTAGAGCAAAATTGAGGCAGGATAAAATTGCCTTTGTGTTTCAGGCGTTTCATTTAATCCCAGCCTTAACTGCCCTGGATAATGTTATGTTAGCTTTGGAATTAAAAGGACAAAAATATGCTCAACAGCAAGCCTTAGCCTTATTGGAACGCGTTGGCCTGGCCCAGCGAATTAATCATAAACCTGTGCAGTTATCCGGAGGCGAACAACAGCGTGTTGCCCTGGCCAGAGCCTTTGTTACTGAACCGGAGCTTTTATTTGCTGATGAGCCTACAGGCAATCTGGATGAACTCAGCAGTGCTGCAATTATCGATCTGCTATTTGAACTTAATAGTGAACAGGGGACGACTCTGGTGATGGTCACACATGATCATCTTCTGGCCAGGGCATGCCAGCGGCATTTTTCTTTGCGTCATGGGCAATTGTGCGAATGCTAAAAAAAGGCCTCTCAGTCGTCGTTCAGGTGTATGACTAATGTGGCAACAGTTTTTGCTGGCCAGTAAATTATTTAACCGTGAGCTTTATCATGGTGACTTCAACTTATTAATTATTGCCCTGTTAATTGCTACTGCCAGCCTCAGTAGTATTGGTTTTCTTATTGAACATATTGACCGTTCAATGACGCAGCATGCAAACCAGCTTAACGGTGCTCAACTGGTGTTGAAATCATCCCGTGCAGTGCCTGATAGCTGGCTGAAAAAAGCCCAGGATTTATCTCTGAAACAGGCAAAGATGCTGGTTTTTCCCAGCATGCTAGTGCGCAATGGTGACTTTAAGCTAGCGCAAATTAAAGCGATCTCTGCTCACTTCCCGCTTTCGGGTGAACTGCTCATCAAGTATCAGGGGATAGTACAGAGTGTCAAAGCTCCTCCTCCAGGTGAAATCTGGCTGGATAAACGCCTGGCTCTTGATTTTAAACTACATGAAAGCATTGAACTGGGTGCTGGCCAATTTGATATCACCGCTGTGCTGGAGCGAATACCCGGACAGTCTAATGCTTTATTTAGCATTGCTCCCAGTGCGGTCATTAATATAGCCGATCTGGATAAGACTCAAACCATTTTACCCGGTAGTCGAGTTGACTATATTTATTTTTTTTCAGCGGCTAAAGCTTACACTGATAAATTGCCGCAATTTAAACTATGGTTGACGAGTCGGTTGCATCAGGGACAGACCTTACATAGTGGTGTTGAAGATTTAAAAGCAGTGCATCGCAGTTTAAAAAAAGCAACCAGCTATTTATCTTTGGCTGCTATGTTAAGTTTATTGCTGGCGGCAATAGCTATTACCATCACCTGTTACCAGTATGGTCAGCAACAATATAAAAACAATGCCATTATGCTCTGTCTGGGAGCCACTGAACAAAGCATCCTGCGTATCGAAATTATCAAGATTCTGCTGCTTGCGGGTGTTGCTGGAAGCCTGGGTGTTGCTGTGGGTTATGGTGTTTTTCTGATACTGTTAATAGCGCTGGGTGATGCTTTATCCTCAGAGCCTGCGTATTTTTATCCCCTGCCGGCTATGGTCAGTCTGGGTAGTGGTGTGTTTTTATTATTAATGATCTCATTGGCCAATTTGTTACGTGTCAAAAAGTTATCGCCTATGGCATTGATTCGCAATGAATTGTTAGCGGCTAAAACTATTAGCCAGTTGCTCAACTATAAACTGTTTTATTTGTTGATTATTGCCGGCTTGCTGCTTATTTCTATCGTGTATAGTGGCAGGATAAAAATGACTTTAGTCTTTTATTTATTGCTGCTGTTCAGCGGTGTTTGTTTTTATCTGCTTGCCCGGTTCATGCTGCAGCAAATTATTGATTGGGGCAGACGTAGACAATGGCTTAATCGCCTGACGCTGCTGAATCTTGAACGCCATAAAGCGCTGGCTTTGCTGCAAATATGCAGCTTTAGCCTGATTTTTGCCTTGCTGATGATTCTTTTTTTATTACGCAGTGAATTGTTAAGCAATTGGCAAGGACAGTTTCCAGCGGAAACGCCAAATTATTTTGTTATTAATATTGCTGCTGATGAACAGCAGAAAATGACCAGTTACCTACAGCAACAGCATATTCAGTCCCAGGGTTTATACCCGATGATACGTGGCCGTTTAACTGAGATTAATCAGCAACCGGTGAATCTTGTTATTTCTGAGCAGGCACGCTCACATAATGCCTTACATCGTGAGCTTAACTTAAGTGTCGGCTCAATTCCTATCACTAATAAACAGCCGTATAGTAATTCAATTTCGATAGAATCCAGCCTGGCTAAAGCATTATCCATTCAGCGTGGGGATGTGCTCGGGTTTTCCATAGGTGCCCATACTCTTGAGGGTATAGTTAGCGAAATACGAGAGGTTCAATGGGATTCTTTTGAGCCTAATTTTTATATTATTTTTTCTGCAGGTGAAATTGAACAATTTCCGTTGACCTGGATTGCCAGTTTTTATCTCGCTGACAAAGATCAAAATAAAATTAATGAGCTTCTACGTCATTTTCCCGGCATTAGCATTATTGAAGTTGCAGCCATACTAAAGGAAATACAATGGATTATTAATAAGGTGGCCATCGCTATTGAAGTGATATTTGTGTTTGTTTTCTTATCCGGGCTATTAATTTTGACGGCCTCATTATCATCTACTCTGGCTGTACGTCGTTATGAAAATGCCATTATTCGTACCCTGGGTGCAAGTCGCAGACAGCTGAGATATTATTTGCTGGTGGAATTTACAATTATAGCTTCTATCAGTGCTGTTATCGCCCTGTTAATGACTGAATTATCCAGCTATTGGCTTTATCAACAGATTTTTCAAATCACTTATCATTTTCACTACTCACTGTGGTTTGTAATGATTATTGCTTCAGTTGTGCTCATTAACTCATTATCGCTATTGATGCTGAATAAAGTGTTTAGCCAATCGGTTAGCAAAAGTCTGGCCCAGCAATAAAAGCCTTAACTGCTTATTTGCTGCCAGGCATGGTGCTGCTTGATCGTTTGCATTGCCTGGGCTAATAATGTTTTACCCGGCTCTTTTAGCGGCCAGGTGGAAGCGCCGGAGGGATGAGGGAGTGGGATTACATCTAATGGATGATCATTTATGCATAAGGGATAACAATGACCGATGACTTCATCCAGTTTTTTAATGGGCATAAATTGATTAATTGCTAATTTACCGACCAGAATAATTAATTCAGGCTGCAGTAAGGCAATTTCATTATTGAGCCATAAAGAACATTGTTGGATTTCTTCACGCTCAGGAACCCGATCACCATGGGCTCGGCCACTTTTCTTACCGGGGTAGCAGCGGCATAAGGCCGACATATAAACGCGTTGACGAAACTGCTGTTCATCAAGGCCGATGGCCGCAAACCAGGAAAAAAGTTTTTTGCCCGCCGTCCAGGCAAAAGGACGCAAAAGTTCAATTTCTTTAAACCCCGGTGCCTGACCTATGAGCATGACTTTTGAACATATGGCTAAACCGTGAACTGCCGGACCCTGCATATCAGGACATAATTGACATTGTTGTAATTGTTGCTGATGCTGCTGTAATTTAAGTTTTAGCTGTTTATTAGTCATCGTTTTCGGCTTTTCAAAGCATTAGGATTGTTGTTCAAGGTATTTTATAATAGGCACAAAATAAATGAGTACCACTATGCACTTGATTGAGGTTAAACGAGCGGATGATTAATATTGTGTTATACGAGCCTGAAATCCCACCGAATACCGGTAATATTATTCGTTTATGTGCGAATAGCGGCATGCAATTACATTTAATCGAACCGCTGGGCTTTGATTTGCAGGATAAAAAAATGCGTCGTGCCGGCCTGGATTATCATGAATATGCACACGTAAAAATACATCCTGATTATAATCATTTTTATCAGGCAGAGCTACAGGATAATCGCCTGAATCCGGCTATTTTTGCCTGCACGACCAAGGGCAAAAAAAATCATACTGAAGTACAATACCGAGCGGGTGATTACCTTTTATTCGGCCCGGAAACAAGAGGCTTGCCGGATGAAATTTTGACTTCAGCGATGATCAATGACTGTATTCGTATCCCTATGAAAGCGGATAGTCGTAGCATTAACCTGTCCAATGCAGTCTCAATTATCGCTTTTGAAGCCTGGCGACAACTGGATTTTATTTTTGCTGATTAGTTTTAGCAAAGCAACATAAGCTTATCTCAGGTGCTCAATTCACTTTTTACTTAAAATATCAACAATTTTAGTGACGACCATATCAGAAGTGACATTGAGTGATGTACGAGCCATATCCAGAATACGATCCACGGCAACGATCAGGGCCAGGTACTCAATAGATAAGCCCACCTGATTTAAAATAACCACCATCATGACCAGAGAAGCACTGGGTAATGCCGCGACACCAACACTTAAGGCAACAACAGTAATGCCCAGTAGTAATTGATCGCCAAAATTTAAAACTACGCCAGAGAGGTTGGCAATATACATGACGGCAATGGTCAGATAGGCGGCAGTGCCGTCCATGGACACTGTCGCGCCAAGGGGCAGCACAAATGCGGCGCTGTCTCTGCTAACCCCGCCTTTTTCCTGCACGACTTTCATGCTGACCGGTAACGTGGCGGCACTGGATGCAGTAGAAAAAGCCATGAGCGGGACTTCGCGGATATTATTGAGATAATGATAAGGATTAATGCGTGTCAGCAGGGACAGAATAAGGGGCAGAGTTAATAAACCATGGATCAATAAAACCATCACTACCAGCAGCATGTATTTCCACAGGCCAATAATGACCTCAATACCCTGTTCGGCTACGACATAGCTGATTAAGCTAAAGACCCCGATGGGTGTTAGTTTAATGATCCATTCAGCAATTTTCAGCATGGCATTACTCATGGATGTGGCCAGCCCCAGTAACATTTGATGTTCTTTATTATCCAGGTATAGACTGGCGACGCCTAATAAAATGCCAAAAACAATGACTTTCATTAAATCGCCGGTGGCCAAAGCTTCAAAAATATTTGTAGGGATAAAGCTGAGGAGCATTTTTGAACCGGAAAAGTCTTCAATATTGCTGGCTTTGTCATATACCAGACCATCAGCAGAAACGATGTCGCCAATATTAAAAATATTCATCATAATGATAGCTAATAAGACAGATAATGCCGTGGTCAGCAAATACAAAAAGATAGTTTTTAAGCCAATATTTTTCAGCTGCTCCAGGGTACCTAAACCGGATACAGCAGAAAAAATTGAGGCAAAAACCAGTGGCACCACCAGCATTTTTAAAAAACTGACAAAGGCTGTGCCCACTACCTTTTGTTGTAAGGCCATTTCGGGCAGGACAATGCCAAAAATAATGCCCAGGATAATACCTAGCATGACCAGTTTATTGAGCGTTGAATGCCGTTGAATCAATTGAAACATAAAAATATCCTGCTAATGACGGAGCACTTCTGATTGTTTGTCCCATGTCTGCAGAGCAGAGATGGAGTCTGTATTTATCATGTAAATTGTCTGTGCTAGTATAATCTAAATGGCGGTAAGATTTTAGTCCTATACTGTGCTTAAAAAGAGAAATTATGAATATTAAGTTTATCCACTTACTGCTATTGTTCATTAGTCATAATAGTTTTGCCTGGGATACACAGGAACTGTCGCTGCCGGGAAGTCATAATAGCCTGTCTGATGCTTTGACTCAGGGGAAATTCAAAGGCTTGTTACGCTATAGTGGCCAGTATCGTAATAGTAATCTGCATCTGCTCCAGGATAGCTCCAGTGGTGATACCAGTAATGAAAAAAAACAGCAATATTCAGCGCTGGGGGGCTATCTGGGTTATGAAACAGCGCCCTGGTATTATGCTTCAGCCGGAGCCACGCTCTATACCTCACAAGCTGTGGGTAATAATCCGGGTGATCGCAGCGGCCTGGGCGGTCTGGATGATAGTAAAGGTCAGCAGAAAGCTTACACGGTTTGGGGTGAAGCCTATATTAAGTTTGTCCATGCAGGGCATTTGTTGAAAGCCGGGCGGCAGGAAATGCCGGACTATCGCTTTGTCTCTCTGTCCAATGTACGTATGACTCCGATAACTCATGAGGGCATAGTTTATGAAAATACTATTTTGCCATCATTCAAGTTGAATTTTGCCTATATCGCTCGAATGAAAGAGCGTAATGCGGAAGAATTTATTGATATGGCACGAGGATCACGTTTACAAGTCTCAAGCAATGGTAAAAATTTGATCCGTGGTCAATACGATGCAGCAGATTATGATGCGAATGGTTATATTGGTGATAAAAAAGAAATGATGATGGCGGGCTTAGTCTATGATTTTCAACATTTATTACTTGAAGGCTGGAATTATTATATTAATGATTTTGTTAATACCAGCTACCTTTATGGGCACTACAATCTTTTCGCTGATAATGATTTTATGAAGGTGGATTTATCGGCACAATATGGCCGGCAAGTTGATGTGGGCGAGCATATTGCCGGTAATATTGATACCTGGTTTTATGGCCTGAAATTGCAGGCTGAGTATGATAACCTCAGCTATTTTATCAGTTTCAATGAAGTGGCTTATAATGAAAAGTCTTATGATGGTGGCAGTATTTTTGTCCGTTGGGGCACACCACAGATGTTTAACTCTTTTCAGGTTCAGGACTCTGAGTTAGCCGGCACGCAATCCTATGGCACCGGTGTACAATACCGCTTTAGCCATCATAGCCCATTGTCTGGTGTAGTGTTGCGTCTGCGTTATGCCGATTATGATATGCCGGATAATTTAGCACAAAAAGATGCCCGGCAGGATAGAACGGAGACTACTTTTGATATTAATTATGGCTTTGCCAAAAGTGCAGCACTAGGCTCTATTCCACTGCAGGGACTGAGTTTTCAGTTTCGACTGGCGTATAATGATTATAAAACAGATTATGACTTTGCTGAATATCAACGTATACACGGCTATAGCCTTGACAGTGTCAATAAAGATTTCTATGATGCGCGCTTATACGTGGATTATAAATTTTAATAAAACCACTGGCAGTACTAAAATCTCTATCTATAAGAGTTGTTGTAATGTCTTCTCCAATGCTATTGCTCCGGGATCACCGGGATGAGTTTCACCGACATGGTGATGAACAATTTCTCCTTGCTGGTTGATAAGATAGTAACTGGGCCAGTACTGATTATTAAGAGCACGCCAGTAACTTAAGTCATTATCCATCATAATGGGATGGTGCAGCTTAAACTGAGTCACTTTTTTCTCGATATTGGCGCGTATTTTTTCATGTTCAAACTCCGGGCTATGAACGCCAATCACCTGTAAACCCCGATCCTGATATTTTTTTTCTAAGGCATTTAACCAGGGGAATGAGCGATAGCAGTTCCAGCAATCAAAGGTCCACATATCAATGAGAATGACTTTGTTCTGTTTAAGGAGTGATTGGACTGTTAATGGTTTTGAGTTTATCCAGTCCTTATCCTGTTGATGATTAAATTCAGGCAGGCTGGCCGGCGGTTGAGCAAGGCTGCTCGTGTTCATGAGTACAGCAACGAGCAGTACTGCAAAAAATACTGACCTGTTCATAATATTCTCCAATAAATAAAGATAAGCTTGTGTAATCGCCTAACTATAGAATAATTAGTGAGATACTTTTATCCGTATTTACCGAAGTCATCGGGCTGTTAAAGAAACAGCGAGTGATTTTTGGCTGGTAATACCGTTAAACATTGCTTACTGGTGAAAGACTACGAGTGGCTAATTCATTGTCGATCATTAGTGTGCCGTAGCCATCACCATTAATTAATTTAAGTTTAGAGATGATTTCACTGACATTGGCTTCTTCTTCAACCTGTTCATTAACAAACCACTGCAACAAGTTATAACTGGCATGATCCTGACATTTTAGAGCCTGATTGCTCAGTTTATTCAAATTGCGGGTCATAAACTGTTCATGTGCCAGACTGGCTATAAAGATATCGAGTAAACTACCAAATTTTTTCGGTGGTTGCTCTATGGCCTTGAGGCTAATAGAACAGCCCTGTTCTATTAGATAATTATAAATACGAGTCGCATGCTGATGCTCTTCTTCATATTGAAGTTTGAACCAGTGGGCGGCACCATTAAAATCCCGTGAGCTGCAATATGCAGACATAGAGAGATAAAGGTAGGCAGAATAAAATTCACGATTAAGTTGCCTGGTCAGCTCTTTTTTAATTTTTTTATTAATCATATTGTATATGCTTTATGTGATGTCGGTGACTGGAATATGGCGCACCAGGACTAACAATGTCCCCCGGAGAAAGAATTCTATAATAGCGGAGCGAGCCACGAATGCATTATAATAGCATTTATTGATTAAAATAAACCTGTTTTATCCTATAACTCCTGTTAGTAGCTTTTCACAGCCCATTTTTGTTGCTGAGAGAGGCTATGAAATTGCCGGGCGCGATAGAGGCACAGGCTAAACATGATATTATTTAAAGTTTATGGGCTAGTGGTCATGACCTTGTGACCTGCTTTTAGCGAAGATTGAGTTTTACTTTTTTGGGGTAAGTATCGCATAAAATGAGCTGTTTTTTTTCAGATTTAACTGATTGAAAAATAAGTAAATGGTGCGCCTGAGACGATTCGAACGTCCGGCCTCTGCCTCCGGAGGGCAGCGCTCTATCCAGCTGAGCTACAGGCGCCTGTTTAAAGTGCAAAACTATACACTATTTTTATAAACAATTGAACCCTGGTTTTTATCGGATATATTTGTTGTTTCCATAGGAGATTTATTAAATGTTCTAAATTGGTGCGTTTGCACAATGCCTGGAATTATTTTGGTGCACTTCTATTAATCATCGTCTCGTGGATTTTTTTCTGAAGCTCTAATGTCCTGTTCATTATTTTATTTAGCTTAATATATAGACTAAGTAGCTTAATAGTGGTTTTGTTATAACTATATGATTTTTAAGCTCTAATAATTGTTTTTAGTAAAAAAAATGGCTGTTGATATAAAAAAATTAGTTGTTAATGAATCCTTAACAACTACGAAAAGGGTTAATTGCTATGTGGCATAATATTTGCTTTAAGGATTCTAAAGAAATAAATACATATTTTGTTATGAGTGACATTTAGTGTCTAAGAACATTTAACGATTGGGAAATTAGCGTATGAGTATTATTAGAAAATCTTTATTATCAATGGCGGTTGCTTCAGTTGTGGCAGCACCTCTTATGGCAAGTGCAGAAGGCTTTGGTACTATTTCTGCTAATGCGGCATTAACCAGTGATTATTATTTCCGTGGTATTTCACAGACAAATAATGATGGTGCTCTTCAGGGTGGTTTTGACTGGAGCCATGAAAGTGGTGTCTATGCCGGTGTCTGGGCTTCTAATGTAGCCTTCGGTGATACTAATCTGGAAACTGACACCTATGCTGGTTTTGCTAATGAAATTGGTGATTTCGGCTACGATGTGGGCGTGATAAAGTATAACTATAATGATACTTCCAGCCATGATGATCCTGTTGAGTGGTATGTCAATGGTTCCTATAGCTATTTCTCTGCAGGCTTTGCCTATAGTCCCAGCTGGTTTGGCTCGCATGATTCGTCAAAATATATCTACTTAGGCTTTGATTATGATGAACTGCCTATGGGCCTGGCCTTAAGTGCCAGCGTGGGTAAATCTTTCGGTTCTGCCTATGAAGTCTCCGGTGGTAGTGATTATGATTATATTGATTATAAACTGGGTGTCAGCAAAGACTTCTTTGGTGTTAACTGGGATTTAAGCTATGTGGGTAATGATCTCAGCAGCAAAGAATGTAATGCCTATGGCTATGCCGCCAGTAAGGGTAATTGTGATGATCGGGTTATTCTGACTGTTTCCAAAAGCATTGATGATGTCACTAGCTCTTCAGCCGGTGCTGATTCACCCATTTCTGCCAATATTGCTTTAGTCAGTGATTATTATTTCCGTGGTATTTCACAAACTGATAATGATGGCGCTATTCAGGGTGGTTTTGACTGGAGTCATGAAAGTGGTGTTTATGCCGGTGTCTGGGCTTCTAATGTCAGCTTTGGCAGCACTAATTTAGAAACTGATGTCTATGCCGGTTTTGCCAATGAGATTGGTGATTTCGGTTATGATGTGGGTTTGATAAAATATAACTATAATGATACCTCTGCACATGATGATCCAATTGAGTGGTATATTAATGGTTCGTATAGCTTCTTCTCTGCCGGTTTTGCTTATAGCCCCAGCTGGTTTGGTTCACATGATTCGTCAAAATATATTCATTTAGGCTTTGATTATGATGAGCTGCCCATGGGTCTGGCCTTAAGTGCCAGTGTGGGTAAATCTTTCGGTTCTGCCTATGAAGTCTCCGGCGGCACTGATTATGATTATATTGATTATAAGCTGGGTGTCAGCAAGGATATTATGGGACTGAGCTGGGATGTCAGTTATGTAGGTAATGATCTCAGCAGCAAAGAATGTAGCGCTTATGGTTATGCTGCCAGTAAGGGTAATTGTGATGATCGCTTTATCCTGAGTGTCTCCAAAGGCTTCTAATAAAGTCTTATTCCTTAGTGTAAAGAAAAGCTGTTCCATCACTGACGAGGGAGCAGTTTTTTTTTGCCGGTAACTTATATTATCTATCAGCCCAGTATATCCCGAATGCCGGCAATACTCATGCGTCCGAGTTTCTTTCGCTCCGGTTCTTCAAGCTGCTGCCTGCCCTGCAGCCACTGCAGATCTTCCTGGGGTAACTCATCTATAAAACGACTGGGAACAGAATCAATAATTTCTCCATACTGGCGGCGTTTGCTGGTCAGACTAAAAGTCAGCTCTTTTTGCGCACGGGTTATGCCCACATAGCATAAGCGGCGCTCTTCTTCGATATTATCTTCTTCTATGCTGGTGCGATGAGGCAGTAATTCCTCTTCCATGCCGACAATATACACATAAGGAAACTCCAGACCTTTGGAAGCATGCATGGTCATTAGAGCAACCTGGTTGTGATCGGCATCCTCTTCATTTCTATCCATGATATCCAGTAAAATCATTTTGGATACCAGATCATCCAGAGTGCTTTGCGGTTCATTATCATGCAGACGTTTTAACCACTGGACGAGTTCATTGACATTTTCAATACGCTTTTCAGCCTGCTTTTCATTATTACTGGTCTCATATAACCAGGTGTCATAGTCAATATCAGCAATAAGCTGCTCAACCACACTGACAGGATGACCCTCATCGGCCTTTTTTTGCAGCCGCTGCATCCAGCGGGCAAATTCATTCAGGCGTAATACTGCTTTTTCCGGCAGATATTCATTGAGTGCCAGATGTTCACAAGCCGCTAATAGACTGGTATTGGACTGTACGCAGTATTGACTGAGTTTTTCGATTGTGGCACTGCCGATTTGTCGGCGCGGAGTATTGATAATGCGTAAAAATGCATTATCATCGGCGGGGTTAACCAGCAAACGTAAATAGGAGAGCATATCGCGTACTTCAATATAGGAGAAAAAAGAAGTGCCGCCGCTGAGGAAGTAGGGTATTTGCTGTTCTCGAAGTTGTTTTTCAAATAGTCGAGACTGATGATTGCCTCGATACAGAATGGCATAGTCACCATAGGATTTTTTAAAGCGAAAATGATGGGCTGCCAGGCTTGATACAACCCGTACTGCCTCTTTGTGCTCATCAGCGGCCCGCATAATTTTAATAGGTTCACCATTGCCCAGATCACTCCATAAGGTTTTCTCAAACACATGGGGGTTATTGGCAATTAAGGTATTGGCTGCTTTAAGAATAATTTTTGTTGAACGGTAATTTTGTTCCAGTTTAATGACTTTGATTTGTGGAAAGTCTTTTTCTAATAAGGCCAGATTTTCAGGTTTGGCTCCACGCCAGCAGTAGATAGACTGATCATCATCACCAACCACAGTCAGTGAAGTGCGATCACCGACCAATAGTTTGACTAATTGGTATTGGGTGGCATTAGTATCCTGGTACTCATCGACCAGCAGATAGCGAATGCGTTGCTGCCATTTTTCCAGAATATGCTTATGTTGTTCAAAGATAAGTACCGGCAGCATGATCAAATCATCAAAATCAACAGCATTATAGGTTCTTAAGTGATGATTATACTGTGCATAAATTTTTACATTAAAGGCAAAGCCGGGATCGGTTGAGGTTTGTTCTAATAGTTGTTCAGCGGTAAAACAGTCATTTTTCCAGTTGGAAATTTGTCGGGCAATGCCTTCAAAGTAGTCTTTTATCAGATCTTCATCAACATGGCCGGCTGATTCCAGCAGAGAGGAGCGCATGAGTTCCTTGATTAAGGCATGGCTGTCATGACTGTCAAATATAGAAAAACCACTTTTTAAACCCAGTAGACGCAACTCTGACTTAATGATATTGAGCCCCAGAGTATGAAAAGTAGAGACACGTAAGCCCCGAGTCTGGGCTTTGGGGATGATTTGCGCAACCCGTTCTTTCATTTCACGCGCGGCTTTATTGGTAAAAGTCACCGAGGCAATAGTGTGTGCCTTGTGACCACATTGCTGAATAAGATAAGCAATTTTATTGGTGATCACCCGGGTTTTGCCGCTGCCGGCTCCGGCTAACACCAATAAGGGGCTATCGATATGTTCTACAGCTTGTTGTTGTCGACGATTAAGCTCGGGCAAGATTATTTTCCAGGGAGAATAAAATGCTTATTTTAACAAATTCTGGAGACCAGGAGTTCAATATAAACAAAAAGAGCATATTATTTACTCAAGGTGCTTGAATATTATGACTCGGAACTATATCCTTACCTTATGTGCACTATGACTAGAATCGTATAATATTTTTTTAGTGATGCATTTATTATAAAAAGATAAATTTGGAGAATTTAAATTGAGCGATAAGATCGTTTACGTATCAGATGATACCTTTGATGAAGAAGTGCTTCAGGGTGATTTGCCGGTATTGGTTGACTTTTGGGCCGAGTGGTGTGGACCTTGTAAAATGATTGCGCCAATTTTGGATGAAATTTCTGATGAGTATGCAGGGCGTTTAAAAGTTGCTAAATTGAACATTGATGATAATCCTAATACACCTCCTAAATTTGGTATTCGTGGTATCCCAACATTGATGATGTATAAAAATGGCCAGGTAGAAGCGACTAAAGTCGGTGCAGTATCAAAATCACAATTGACTGCTTTTATTGACTCTAATATTTAAAAACTACGGGTGGATATTATAATATTTCTACCCGTAGTTCATTGTGCAGGGAGAAACATTCGTTATTCACCCCTGGCCGCAGCTGATAATTTTTAGGCAATTTCTGGACATCCTGATTTTTTTAGGATAGAATCCGAAAAAATCAGTTAAAGACATCTTATTTTGAAATGTTGTCAGGTCAGAGATTTTAGCTTTGATCTGATATTGAATATTCAAAGTAAGTTGAGTATTTTAAAAAATGGACGGATAAGATTATGATAAATGATCTTATTGCTAGTCTGATTATATTAGTAACTTATTTTTCGATTTTTAATAATAGTTCCCGATATTATCCATTCATAATAAGCCTCACATAATTTTAATACCAGTCTTTAATAAGATGACAAAATAAATTTATTGTTAATAATTAATAAGTCTTGTTATAAGGTAGACATGAATGCATGCTGATGCATTATAGTAAGTCATCGTCAATTATTAGTAAAATATTCAAATCAAATCAATTATGCATATCAACTCTCAATCACTAACATCCAAAGGTTAAAATGAATCTTACCGAACTAAAGCAAAAGCCTGCCTCTGAACTACTCGACATCGCTAAAGATCTTAACGTTGAAAATATCTCCAGAGCGAGAAAACAGGATGTCATCTTTTCCATTTTAAAAACGCTGGCCAAAAGTGGCGAAGATATTTATGGTGATGGTGTTCTGGAAATCTTGCAAGATGGTTTTGGTTTTTTAAGATCAGCCGATTGTTCCTATCTTGCCGGGCCTGATGATATTTATGTTTCACCGAGTCAGATTCGCCGTTTTGGTTTGAGAACCGGAGATACAGTGGCTGGGAAGATTAGGCCACCTAAGGATGGTGAGCGTTATTTTGCTTTATTAAAAGTGAATCAAATCAACTTTGATCAGCCTGAGCATTCACGTCATAAGGTTTTATTTGAAAACCTGACGCCTTTATTCCCCAATGATCGTTTTACTATGGAACAGGGTAATGGCAGTACTGAGGACTTTACTGCCCGGGTAATTGATTTGATGTCGCCTACCGGCAAGGGGCAGCGGGGTTTAATCGTTGCACCCCCTAAAACCGGTAAGACCATGATGATGCAGAATATTGCCCAGTCAATTGTTGCAAATCATCCAGAGTGTTTTTTGATGGTGTTGTTAATTGATGAGCGTCCTGAAGAAGTGACTGAAATGGAGCGTTCGGTTAAAGGTGAAGTGATATCATCGACTTTTGATGAACCGGCAAGCCGTCATGTTCAGGTGGCAGAAATGGTTATTGAGAAGGCTAAACGCCTTGTTGAGCATAAAAAAGATGTGGTTATTCTGCTTGATTCAATCACTCGTTTAGCACGTGCCTACAATACGGTAATCCCTTCTTCGGGTAAGGTACTTACCGGTGGTGTCGATGCCAATGCTTTACAACGGCCAAAACGTTTTTTTGGTGCGGCACGTAATATTGAAGAAGGTGGTTCATTAACCATTTTAGCGACTGCACTGATTGATACTGGCTCGAAAATGGATGAAGTCATCTATGAAGAGTTTAAGGGCACCGGTAATATGGAGTTGCATCTGAGCCGCAAGCTGGCAGAAAAACGCATTTACCCGGCGGTGAATATGAATCGTTCTGGCACTCGTAAAGAAGACTTGCTAATGGATCCTGAAGATTTACAGAAGGTCTGGATTTTACGCAAGATATTGCATCCAATGGATGAAATCAGTGCTATGGAATTTATGCAGGATAAAATGAAAGATACCAAGACCAATGATGGCTTTTTTGCTTCAATGAATCGCTAACAGCTGATGATTTCATAACCAATTAAAATTTTTCTTGAAAGTAGGGGTAAAGCGGCGTATGATCGCCGCTTCCAGAGTGGGTGCGGTATCAATAATTTTGATTGATGGCGGCACTTAAAGAAATTTATAAGGTTTAATATTATGCAAGCAGATATCCATCCAGATTATAATCAAATCCAGGTCAATTGTAGTTGTGGCCATAGTTTTAAAACAGGCTCTACACTGAAAAAAGACTCACTGTCTATTGAAGTTTGCTCAAAGTGTCACCCTTTTTATACCGGTAAGCAGAAGCTGGTTGATACTGCAGGACGTGTTGATAAGTTCCGTCAGAAGTATGGTATGAAAAAATAATTACTTCTTAAATGAAGAGGTTAATAGCTTATTAGTGATTGTTTTATCATTAATAAACAGGAAAAAGCACTTTGATTATTCAAGGTGCTTTTTTTTTGCAGGTATGCAGGAGAATAATCATTTGTTCAGGCTGATTAGATATAATATTTTTTGTTGCTGCCTGTGTATCATATTGACTGTTTTTGTGTCTGCTCCAGGTTTTGCTGCTAATAAGCCCTGTATGAGCAAGGCTCAGCAATTAGCTAAAGTCTCAGAATGGGCTATGCTTGCAAGAGTGGTTGATGGCGATACGATACACTTGCAGGATGGTCGAAAAGTACGTCTGATTGGTATTAACACCCCCGAAATTGGCCGTCATGGCCAGGCATCAGAAGCTTTTGCCCAGCAGGCCAGTAATCGTCTTAAACACTTATTAGCAAAACAGAAAAAAATTGCCTTAAGCTATGATAAGGATAAATATGATAATTATCAGCGCTTACTCGCTTATGTGAATTTAGCGGATGGTCGTAGCGTGCAGCAGATCATTCTAGCGCAGGGGCTGGCGCATAGTTGGGTGGTGCCACCTAATGATGAACGCATTGCTTGTTATCGAAGCATTGAAAAAACTGCTCGTGATGCCCATTTAGGGATTTGGACGCTGGCTGAAAATCGTTGGTTTAGTGCCCGTGACTTACCCCCCAAAAGCCGGGGGTTGCGTTTTGTCCGGGGTTTTGTGCAAAGCTATAGTGAGTCCCGAAAGAGTATTTATTTAAAACTGACTGCCCGTTTGTCAATTCGCATGAGTAAAAAAGATAAACCTTTCTTTGCTGATATTGATCTGAGGTCACTGGTAGGTAAGTCGGTTAATGTCAGAGGCTGGGTGAGCACTTATAAAGCTCGACAGTCGATTTATATTCGCAGTGCTCATGACATCGACTATTAATTATTAGCCTGTTCCTTACACCGAAGAGGGGCTTTTGTATGCGGATACTAATATCATGTAATCTGTGCTTTAGCCTAAAGGAAAATTATGCTGCATCACGACATTAAAGAAAATAATGAGAAGTTACGTAAAAAAGCTCTGGATTACCATGCCTTACCGATTCCCGGCAAGATCAATGTGTTGCCCAGCAAACCCTGTTCCCGACAGGATGATTTATCTCTAGCTTATACCCCTGGTGTTGCAGAGCCTGTTCGTGAAATAGCCAGAGATGAAGAACTAGCCTATAAATACACCAGTAAGGGCAACCTGGTAGCGGTGATCACTGATGGTACTGCAGTATTGGGCCTGGGTAATGTGGGGGCACTGGCCGGCAAGCCGGTGATGGAAGGCAAGGGTATTTTATTTAAGCAGTTTGCCGGCATTGATGTATTTGATCTGGAGGTTGAAGCTGATAGTCAGCAATCCTTTATTGAGACAGTGGTCAATATTGCACCGACTTTTGGTGGTATTAATCTTGAGGATATTGCTGCTCCGCATTGCTTTGAAATTGAGCAGGAATTAAAACAACGTCTGGATATCCCTGTTTTTCATGATGATCAGCATGGTACCGCTATTATTATTGCTGCCGGTTTGTGCAATGCTGTGGAAATTCAGGGCAAATCCTTAGCAACAATTAAAATCGTTTGTCTCGGTGCTGGCTCAGCCGGTATTGCATCGATGCGTTTGTTAGAAGCTTTAGGAGTGGCTAAAGAGCAGATAAATCTGGTGGATCGCCAGGGTGTAGTACATAGTGAACGTACGGATATCAACCATTATAAACGTGAATTTGCTACACCAACTGATGACCGGAGTCTGGCTGATGCAATGTGCAATGCTGATGTGTTGATTGGTGTTTCAGGGTCAAATCTGGTGAGTGCAGAAATGATTGCCTCCATGGCAAGCAGACCGATTGTTTTTGCTCTGTCAAATCCTGATCCGGAAATTGATCCGGAACTTGCACGCGCAGTGAGAGACGATCTTATTATGGCCACTGGCCGTTCTGATTATCCTAATCAGGTAAATAATGTTCTGGGCTTTCCTTTTATTTTTCGTGGTGCGTTGGATGTACGAGCATCTGTTATTAATACCGAAATGCAACTTGCCGCAGTATCAGCCTTAGCAAATTTAACTAAACAGGTGGTACCGGATAAAGTGCTTGAGGCTTATGCTTTATCAGCTTTGAGTTTTGGTGCTGATTATATTATTCCTAAACCATTTGATCCCAGGCTTATTTCAACTATCCCCAAAGCTGTCGCCCAGGCGGCAATTGATAGTGGTGTCGCCAGAACGCCTTATCGGCCCTATCCTTTTCAAATTTAAAATTTCAGCTAGTTTTGCTGATTAATTGCTGTATTTTTTTTATCGATGCCTTGTCCATAGGCTTACCGTTATCAGGGTTTAAAGGTGTTATTTTTCTATGCTGTTCATCCAGGATGATCAGTTTTATTTGAAATTTTCCGGCAAGAAACTGGTAACAGGGAATATGCTCTATATGATGCTTGCTGGAGAATAGTTTCCATTCATGCAGCTGATAGGGAATATTCTGGTTGATAAGAAAAAAAGCAATATCTTCTGCCGCATTGCAGTGGACTAAAATATCAATGCTGCTATGCTCATGGGCATAGCCATGAAGTACCGATCCAATGAGTCCGGGCTTGAACGAGTGTAGTAGCTGCATGGCATTTAAAGCGGTTGTGCGCAATTCCAGAAGTCGTGACTTTTGCTCTGTTTTCTGGTATAGATGCTGATAGATGTCGAGCTGCAGCATGATTTCATTATGGTCGGGCAAGGCATGCTCATCATTGATGGCAAATCGATGAGCTGCTTTTTTACGAGCATAATGAAAGTCATCAATGCCTTCTTCACTGATTAGACGAGCAGCCTCAACGGCTATTTGTAAGCGTAATTTCTGGCTGTTTTTGTTTGAGTTTCTGGGTGATTGTTTAGAATAATTCTTCATTCTCAGTATCAGTGTCGATATCAGAAGACAATATGGTTTCTGATTCAATAGCCGATCTTTGTGGTTCAGTACCCTCAATAAAAAATTCAAACTGGCTTTTTTTCGATTGAGCGGTTGCCAGCAGGCCGGTATCAGAGTCTATCTTTACGGTAACAATGTTTTCAGGTTCCCTTAATTTTTGTTCGGGCATGTCGTGTAAAGCGACTTTCATAAAATCCATCCACATGGGTAATGCTGCTGTGCCGCCAAACTCACGGCGTCCTAAAGAGCGAGGTGTATCAAAACCCACCCAGGCGGTAGCCATCACCTGACGGTTAAAGCCGGAGAACCAGGCATCAACCTGATCATTCGTGGTACCGGTTTTACCGGCCAGATCTTTACGTCCGAGTTTGAGTGCTTTTCTACCGGTTCCGTGGTTAATAACATCACGCATAATGCTGGTCATTAAGAATACATTATCTTCTGCTACGACTCTGGGTGCATGCAGGTTGATATCCTCTGGACAGGTGTCGACGGGATAGTCGGCACTGCAGACACTCAGATGCGGGCTGTGAAAAATGACTTCATGTTGTGGGTTTTCGATACGTTCAATAAACCAGGGGTTAACGTCATAGCCACCATTAGCAAGTATGGCATAGCCGCGAGCGATTTTTATCGGTGTCAGGCTGGCACTGCCCAGAGCTAATGACAGGTTCTTTGGTAACTCACTGGGTACAAAACCAAAACGCTGAACATAATCAATAGCATAATTAATACCGATGTCACGTAAAATACGAATAGAAACCAGGTTTCTGGATTTTATCAGTCCTTTGCGCAAACGAGTTGGACCAAAAAATTTACCACTATAGTTATCTGGCCGCCAGAAACCCTCAAGATAACTGTCTTTAAAAACTACCGGTGCATCATTAATTAATGTTGCCGGGGTATAGCCTTTGTTCAGGGCTGCAGAATAGATAAAGGGCTTGAAGTTTGAACCAGGTTGACGTGTGGCCTGCGTGACTCGATTAAATTTACTATGGAAATAATCAAAACCGCCAATTAAGGCATTAACTGCTCCGTTTTGAGGGTTAAGCGAAATCAGAGCCGCTGCTGCTTCAGGGATCTGAGCTAAAGCATATTGATAATTATCCAATGGTTCAATGTAGATCACATCTCCCACCTGCATTACATCTTCTATTTGCTTGGGAGCAGCACCCATACGTCGTTCATTAATGTATTTTCTGGCCCATTTGATCTGCTGCCAGTCAATAGAGGCATTACTACCATCTTTTAGCAAGAGAGTGGCCTGCTGACTAATGCCTTTATTTTTTTGTTTTTTTGAATTTTTCTGCTTAATAATCGCTGTTGCTTTACTGATGGCGGTGACGAGTGCGGGTTGTAAGTGTGCCACCGGATCAAAATCTTGCAGAAATTTAAGTTGATCGAACATGGGTATTTGTTCGCTAAGATCAAAATGGGCCAATACTCCCTTATAACCATGACGATGCTCATAAGCCATGAGTGCGCTGCGCAGTGCTTTATTGGCGGCAGTTTGCATATCACCAACGATTGTCGTGTAGACGTTATAGCCGGCAGTATAGGCTTCACTACCATAGTCACTGAATATTTGAGCGCGCACCATCTCGGCAATATAAGGTGCTTCTATTTCAATATTGGGAGTATGAATTTCTGCATTATCAATGGTTTTTCTCGCCTTAGTATATTGTTGCTGGGAAATGTAATGGAGCTGCAACATTCGTGATAACACATAATTGCGTCGTTCCGTGGCGCGCTTTTTGTTGGTTACCGGATTGTATTTGGACGGTGCCTTAGGCAGACCGGCAATCATGGCGTATTGTTCCAGTGACAGCTCATGTAAAGGCTTACCATAATAGACTTTTGCTGCTGCAGCAACACCATAAGAACGATGGCCTAAATAGATTTTATTCATATAGAGAGCCATAATTTCCTGCTTTGACAACTCTTTTTCAATTTTTAATGACAGGAAAATTTCATTTAATTTGCGGATATAGGTTTTGTCCCGGGTGAGGAAGAAGTTTCGTGCAACCTGCATGGTAATTGTACTGCCACCCTGACCTTTTTTTCCGGTTTTGATTAAATGTACTACTGCCCTGAGGATGCCTTTATAATCCACTCCTGGGTGCTGAAAGAAATTTTCATCCTCTGCAGATATCACTGCCTGGATCAGTGTCTCAGGAATTTCCTGGTAGGATATGGGTTCACGCTTTTTTTCACCAAAGACGGCAATTAATTTATTATCAGCAGAAAAAACCCGTAGAGGTACCTGTAATTGCACGTCTTTCAATACGTCAATTTCCGGCAGCTTTGGTTCAAGATAAAAATAGGTAGATGTGATGGTGATCACAGAAAGCAGGGCAATTGTTAGAAAAAGTGTGAGGAGGGTCAGAAAAAGTTGGTATAAACGGCGCATAATTGCTCAAGTTGATGTTAATATGACTTTAAGAAGTTCGTGTAATTGGTTTAATTATAGAGCTTTTTTTGTGATATCACACCCATTTTTAAGAAAATGTTTTCTATTTGCCTTGATTATGTAAATTAATGTACTATCATACAATTATCTTCTAACCGATTGAACAGAAAGAAAAACATCAGGATTCGAAATTGCTGTCCTGCTTGTTATGCCGGATATAACAGCCTTGAGTTTTATAGAAAAAAGAGAACTGGCTCTCCTTAGATAAGATGAAAATTTTGCTTGATACTGATAAGTATCGCGGGATGCAGCTCAGAGACTTTGTTTATGGTGAATTTTAGTCTATTGTTCATGAGGATGAATTGCCTGGAATTGAATTAAAAGGCTATTTTTTACTGGAAACTTGCAAAATTAATCTAATATATTATGATTGCATTGTAAGTTGTTGAATTTTTATGCTAGGTTTTGTTTTTACGATGGAATAAAGCGGGCATTTTGAGACAAATTTGAGATAAAAGAGTGCTAAAAATAATGAGTACTCGGATTAAATAGATATGTTCAAAAAATCTTTTTTCGATTATTGAACAACCCCTTGTTTGTAGTAATACTCTGAAAATAAAGGATTTGGTTTTGGCTTTTGCACAATTATTCGGAACTAAAGCGCAAAATATGCTGGGTGTGGACATTAGTTCATCCGCTGTCAAGTTACTTGAATTATCTAAAAATGGTGATAATTATAAAGTTGAAGCATATACCGTAGAACCACTGCCGCCCAATTCAGTTGCGGAAAAAAATATCGCTGATGTTGATGCTGTGGGTGAAGCAGTCAGAAAGGCAGTTAAACGTTCTGGTACACGGCAGAAAAATGCTGCCCTGGCCGTAGCAGGTTCTTCAGTTATTACTAAAATTGTACAAATGCCAGCGGATTTGACTGAAGAAGAATTAGAAAGTCAGATCATGGTTGAAGCCGACCAATATATTCCCTATTCTCTTGATGAAGTTAATCTGGATTTTGAAGTTCAGGGGCCTAGCGAGAGTTCTCCTGAACATATGGATGTACTGCTGGCGGCATCACGCAGTGAAAATGTTGACGTGCGTGTTGCTGCTGCAGAGTTAGGCGGCCTGATCGCTAAAATTATTGATGTTGAAGCCTATGCAATGGAAACCACGTTTTCATTGATAGCACCGCAATTACCTAATGGTGCTGAAGACATGACGGTGGCTGTTTTTGATGTTGGTGCGACCATGACGACTCTGAGTGTTTTGCATGATCTGAAAACAATCTATACCCGGGAAGCCGTTTTCGGTGGTAAACAACTGACTGAAGAAATACAGCGTCGCTATGGTTTGTCTTATGAAGAAGCCGGTATGGCGAAGAAGCAGGGTGGCTTACCTGACACCTATGTCCCTGAAGTGCTAGATCCCTTTAAAGAAGCGATGACACAGCAGATTAGTCGTTCTTTACAATTTTTCTTTTCATCCAGTCAATTCAGCACCGTTGATCATATTGTCTTAGCCGGTGGTAGTGCCTCTATTAGTGATATTGAACAAATGATTGAAGAACGTTTGAGTGTCAGCACTTCAATTGCAAATCCATTTGCAAATATGACTTTATCTCCCAAAATCAAAGCTCAGGTGCTCAGTAATGATGCACCGGCATTGATGATAGCCTGTGGACTTGCGTTAAGGAGTTTTGATTAATGGCCAGAATTAACTTATTAAATTGGCGTGAAGAAAAACGTAAACAAATAGAACAACAGTTTTATGCTTTGTTGATAGCCGCAGCGATATTTGGTGCCGGTGTCGTATTTGCCGGCCAAATGCAACTTGATGCGATGATTGATCATCAAAGCTCACGTAATAACTATATCAAGAGTGAAATTAAGAAAGTTGAAAAGGCCATTGCTGAAATTAAAGCACTGGAAAAGAAAAAAGCTGACTTATTATCCCGGATGAATGTTATTCAGGAATTACAGGGTAATCGTTCAGAGAATGTGCACATGCTTGATGATCTGGTTAAAGTGTTGCCCGAAGGTGTCCATCTGACCAAATTTGATCAGAAGAAAAAAGCATTATCCTTTGTTGGAATCGCTCAGTCAAATGCCAGGGTATCAGCCTATATGAGAAATATAGAGCGTTCTGAATGGTTAAAGAATCCTAATCTGAAAGTGATTGAGACTAAAAAGTTAAAGAATTCCAGTGAAGGCTATAGTGAGTTTACGCTGAGTTCTGAGCAGGCGACTCCTGATGACAAAAAGAATAAAGATAAAAAAGGGTAGGGTCGGCGATGAATATAAATGAACTGGATTTTGAAAATATTGGTAGCTGGCCTCTGGCCGCCAGACTTGTGGCAACCTTCATTGTCTTTGCGCTGATCGTTGCGGGTGGTTACTATTATTTTACTCAGGATAAACTAGCGGAACTGGAAACGGTTAAAAGCAAAGAAGAACCCTTAAAGCAGGAGTTCAGACAAAAGCAGGGCAAGGCCGTTAACCTCGAAGCCTATAAACAGCAAATGGCTGAAATGGAAAAACGCTTTGGTTCAATGTTGAGACAGCTACCGCAAAAAACAGAAGTTGCCGATTTACTGGTGGAAATATCACAGACGGGTTTAAGTAATAATCTGGAGTTTGATCTATTTAAGCCTTCAGGTGAAATCAGAAAAGAATTTTATGCTGAACTGCCGGTGAATATCAATGTGACTGGAACTTATCATGATTTTGGCGGATTTGCTACGGGGATTGCCGCACTACCACGAATTGTGACCATTCATAATGTGCAAATGGCACCTCTGGATACCAAGAAAAAGACCAAGGGCAAGGCTAAAAGCCCTGCAGCAGATGTTGATGCGGATAAAAAACTGACTATTACTCTGGTTGCCAAGACTTATCGCTATCTGGATGAAGATGAAGTGCAGAGTAATACAAAGAAAACAAAAAGACGCAAACGCTAGAATAGAAGAACTTTGTTCACTTAATGACTTTCGATTTTATTCCTTACGGGCTTGATTCAAGTCCGTTGGAATAGAGTTTGGATGGACAATAGAGATTGATTTAAATGAAAAGAACAATACTAATACTCACATCATTATTTAGCCTCTCAGGTTGTGTAAATAATGATATGGATGATTTACAGGCTTTTGTGCAAAAAACTAAAGCAACTCATAAGGGTAAAGTAGAACCTTTACCCGTATTTACTAACCAACCACCTTATGCTTATGATGCGCGTGATATTCGTGATCCTTTTAAGCCGGTAGTGGACATTGAAGTAATGAGCGGCCCCTACCGGGGGCCTCGACCGGATGAAAATCGTCCCAGAGAACCATTGGAAGATTTCTCTCTGGATAGTTTACGTATGGTCGGCACATTAGCTCAAAAAGCTTCCGAGTGGATTTTGATTAAAGATCCAGATGGTTTGCTGCATCGTGTCTCTATTGGTCATTATATGGGTAGAAACTACGGTAAGGTAATTGGCATTAGTGAAGAGGAAGTATCTATTCTGGAACTGGTTCCAGATAAAGCGGGTGGCTGGGTAGAGCGACATGCCTCAATCGCCTTAAGTGAATAGCGTATTGAACTTCGTATCAAACGCTAACAATAACAATAATAGTTAGCAATAACATAAGTAGTCTGGGAAATATTAGAGAGAAAATTATGAACAGTAAAATGATTTTTAAACCATTATTAATGGCTGCTTTATGGCTCATGTCCATAAGCTTTGTAAGTGCTGTACATGCAAATAATATGCTTGAAGATATCTCCTTTTCTTCTATTCCCGGGGATAAAATACAAATTGTCTTGCAGTTCAGTGAGTTCGCCCCGGATCCTGGAACATTTACCATTGATTCACCTGCGCGAATTGCCCTGGATTTTCCTGAAACTGGAGTTGCTCTGGCCAAGAAACGCCAGACAATTGGTATCGGTCTGGCACGCAGTATCACGGCTGTCGCAGCAGGTGGCCGCACCAGAGTGGTATTGAATATGGTTAACCTGACGAAATACTCCACTGAAAAGGAAGGTAATAATGTGGTCATTATTCTTAATGACGCTAATGTAACTTCTTCTACCGCCTCATTGGGCAAGAACACGGTGAAGGATATTGACTTTCGTCTGGGTAATGAAGGTGAAGGTAATATCATTATCACTTTTACTGAGCAGCCGGAGAATGTCAATGTCAAACAGGAATTTGGCAAGCTGGAAGTGTATATTGATAACGTAGGTCTGCCCGGTAACCTGGAGCGCCGACTTGATGTCAAAGATTTTAATACGCCGGTTACTTTTATTGATACTGTCTCAACCGGCCAGAATATTAAGATGATGATTGATATTACCGGCCAGTTTGATCACCTGGGTTACCAGGCCGGCAATACCTTTACCATTGAAGTAAAGGGTCTGACCAAGGCACAAAAAGAAGCACGTGAAAAAGCTAAATTTGGCTATTCAGGTGAACGTTTATCATTAAACTTTCAGGATATTGAAGTACGAGCAGTATTACAGTTAATTGCTGACTTTACCGGTAAAAATATGGTGACCAGTGATACCGTAAACGGCAGCATTACCTTACGTTTGAAAAATGTTCCATGGGATCAGGCTCTGGCTATTATATTAAAAACCAAAGGTCTGGGCATGCGTGAAGAAGGTAATGTCATGCGTGTAGCGCCAGCAGAGGAATTAGCCGCCATTGAGAAACAGGAACTGGAAGCCAAAAAGCAAATTGCAGACTTGTTACCACTGGTGACTGAAACGATTCAACTGCGCTTCGTACCGGCATCTTCGGTCGTTAAGTTATTAGAAGATATGGGTAAATCAGAAGGTGAAAAAAATCAGGCCAGTGATAGCTCGGGTGGTGATGTTGATGGTGAGGAAGGTGCTTCCTACATTTCTTCAAGAGCCACGATCGTTGGTGATGATAGAAGTAATAAACTGATTATTCGTGATACTGCACGCAATATTGCACAATTGAGAAAGCTGATTAAAGAGCTGGATACACCTATCAGACAAGTACTCATTGATGCTCGTGTCGTGTCTGCTTCTGATAGTTTTAACCGTGAAATGGGTCTTAACTGGAATTTCAGGTCCACTAAAAACGGTCGCAACAAGGACTTAGGTCAGGTCACCAGTGGCTCTGCTAATAAGGGCTTGATTCGTGAGTATACAACCGTTGATGATGAAGGCAAGGAAACCCTGTTTTTCCCGGCTGATGTGCCTTTGAATCAGGGCTTGTCACCGGCTCCTGAATTTGCCGGTACGCAGACCATGGCGGGTCAGGTTGATTTGGGTAACCTACAGAAAAATATTCTGGGTATCACCTTTGGTTTGCTCAATAGTGGTTATCTGGTCGATTTGGAGATATCAGCCTCTCAGGAAGAAGGTACTGTTGAGTTAATTTCCAGTCCACGTGTAGTGACTGCTAATGGTAAACCAGCCCATATTAAACAGGGTGCGCGTATTCCTTATCTGGAACAAAATTTAAATGGTAATACCGTAGCCTTTATTGATGCAGTACTAAGCCTGGAAGCCACACCGCTGATTATTCCGGGTAAGAAGATATTTATGGAGCTGAAAATTAATAAGGATCGACCTGATTTTAATAATACGGTCTTAGGTGTCCCTACGATTGATACCAAGGAAGTCACTACCTCTGTTCTGGTTGATAATGGTGATACCATTGTATTGGGTGGTATTTTTGAACAAGCAACTGGACATGGTACTGATTCAGTGCCTATACTAGGCGAAATTCCTGTTATTGGTGCAGCCTTCAGAGCCAAAACCACCAGTGAAGAAAAGCAGGAATTAATGATATTTATTACCCCGAAGATCATGGATGATAGTATATCGGTTCGTTAGTGAGTTAGCAGACCTGCAGTTAAACGGAAGGGCTAAGGGAAACCATAGCCCTTTTTTTATTTGTCACTAAAGCTTATTCTTAGATTGCTACTTAGGATGTTAAGAGTCCAGGAACCATGGAATTTATTACCGCATCCGTATGGTAAAAACTTCTGCTTTAAACACCATGATTCCCTTAAGCCGTCAGGTATGAAAGTTTGTTAATAAAAGTGGAAGTTATCTTCCACTCATCAAGCAGACTTGATAAAATTAGCCGAATTATCAATTAATTTATTAAAATCCCGGTCTTATTGGTGGAGCAGCTCATTAGTAATATTATTTTAATTGGTCCCATGGGGGCTGGAAAAACCACAATAGGCAGACAAATTGCACGTTCTCTGTCATATGACTTCTTTGATAGTGACAAAGAAATTGAAGAACGTACCGGTGTGACTATTCCTCTGATTTTTGAACTGGAGGGTGAACAAGGTTTTCGCAAACGCGAACAGGATATGATTAATGAACTTACGGCTAAAAAGCATATTGTCCTGGCCACGGGTGGCGGTGCGGTGCTTAAAAAAGCGAATCAACTGGTTTTAAAACGTTCTGGAACTATTGTTTATTTACGAGCGAGTATTGATGATTTACTGGAAAGAACAGCAAAAGATAAAAATCGTCCACTATTACAGACAGACAACCCCAGAGCAAGACTACAGACCATTCTTGATGAACGTGAGCCACTCTATCGTGAATTAGCAGATATTGTCTTAGAAACTAATCATATGTCAGTTCATACGGCGGTGAAAGAACTAGAGAAATTAATACGATAATGACTCTCGCCATGACTAAACTTACCTATCTATAAGCGTGTATTTAAAATGATTACATTAAAAGTTGATTTAGGCGAACGCAGTTATCCAATCTATATAGGTCAGGATATACTAGACGATAAGGCTTTGATTACGCCCTATGTGGCCGGTAGACAGGTACTTATTGTTACCAATGACACCATCGCCCCACTTTATCTACAGCGCACTCAAGCCCTTTTTGCTGATTATCAGACTGAAACCGTTATCCTGCCTGATGGTGAAGTATATAAAACCTATGAGGGAATATTACCTATTATTGATTGCTTAATGGCCAAGCAATTTGATCGGCGTGTTACTCTGGTGGCTTTGGGTGGAGGGGTTATCGGAGATATGACGGGCTATGCAGCGGCTATTTATCGTCGGGGTGTTAACTTTATTCAGATCCCTACTACCCTGTTAGCTCAGGTGGACTCTTCTGTGGGTGGAAAAACCGGTGTAAATCACCCCTTGGGTAAAAATATGATTGGTGCTTTTCATCAACCTCAATGTGTGCTGGCTGATACGAATACCTTAAACACTCTTGATGATCGGCAGTTGAGTGCGGGACTGGCTGAAGTAATAAAATATGCACTTATTAATAATATTGAATTTTTTGACTGGCTGGAACAGAACATGGCTGCGCTCAGGCAACGGGATTCTGCTGCGCTGGCCTATGCGATTAAATTTTCCTGCCAGGATAAGGCCGATATTGTAGCCGCAGATGAAAAAGAAGCCGGTCAACGTGCTTTATTAAATCTGGGGCATACCTTTGGCCATGCAATAGAAACTGCTTTAGGCTATGGTAATTGTCTTCATGGTGAAGCTGTTGCTATTGGTATGGTAATGGCTGCGGATCTCTCGCTAAGACATGGCTGGCTTAGTGAAGCACAACTACAACGCATTATTGCTCTGCTTGAATCAGCACATTTACCGGTAAAAGTACCGCTGCAGCAGGCAACGGCAATCTCTGTTGAACAATTTATACAGTTGATGGCTGGAGACAAAAAAGTACTTGACGGGCAATTGCACCTGGTACTGCTTGAAGCTATGGGTAAAAGCATTATCAGTGCTCAATTTGATGTACAAAAACTACAGCAAACTCTACAGGAATTTGCTACTCAATAGCAATACGGCCTATTAATCAAGAGCATTTTTTGCTCAATCAGGGAGCTATGTGTGCCACAATTGGAACAACTGGGATTAAGAGAAAATCCATTTAAAGATAATGTTGAGCAACGTTATTTTTATGCTGATCAGAATCGCTCACAAATCTTAGAAAATACTGAACATTTAATTGATTATTCAAGTAATTTTCAAGTAATTGTGGGTGATTCCGGCATGGGTAAAAGCCATTTTCTGGAGTTCCTGTCTACTCGTATTGATAATAACTGGCGGGTGGCAAAAATTGCCCATGCAGAGCAAATGGATACGCTGTCAATAATACAAGCAGTGCTGGATGCCTTTGGCAGTATTGCTAATGATCAGCTGGAATTATTAGAGACTCTGGAAAATCAACTGGCAGATATTGCTCAGCTGGGTTTTAAGCCCGTTTTATTAGTGGATAGTGCCCAGGGACTGTCTGTTGATGCATTACGTTTTCTAATTCAATTGTCGCAGCAGAAACAGGATGATGAGCCTTATATTCATATTGTTGTTTTTGCCGGCAGTGAAGTAATCGAACATCTGCAAAGTGCAGAATTACGGGACTATCGTGACATTATTCATATTGCCACGTTGACTCATTTAGATAAACAGGGAGTGTCTGCTTATCTAAGGCATAAAATGGCCGTCGCAGGTTTTGATCGGGAATCACCTTTTACCCCACGTATTATTGACAGCATTTTTAATGATTCTCAAGGGCTGCCCAGGCTAATCAATTTTTTTGCTGATAAATTTTTATCTTCCAGTGGTAAAGCCGAAAACTATATTGAACAACAAGCGCCCAATTCGTCCGTGCATAGTGCCGCTTTGTCTGCCGAAGTGATGCCTGAGAATGATTCTTCTCAAGCAGATAATGACTTACGGGAAGATAATTTGCTTGAATCACTGGATGAAAATATTCTTGCAGAAGATAGAAATGATCGTGCTGAGCAACAGTTAAATCGCTTAACGGAACAATTTGAAGAAATTGAGCAAATGGGTAGCCAGGCGGAATACGCTGAACCTTTGCTGGATGACTTCGCAGATGAAGCAGATGAAACTAAACCCGCTCTAGTAAAATTTATGATACCTATAGCCTTGCTGGCTATTCTTGTTATTGCCTTTTTAGTGATTAATGGTGTTTATGATAAGGCGAAACAAAATGAGAAAACAGTTGAAGAAGAGGAAAATATTGCTTTATTACCACTGGAGTTGCCTCCTGAGGCAGCAGAAGAACAAACAATAGTCGTGCCGTCGCCATTAACAGAGAAAGTCATTAGCGCTAAACCTCCTGCCATAGAAAATGAGACTTCTCTGACTAAACAGGAGGCCAGAGAAACGCTCAAAAATGAACAGCAGGTTAAACGTCCTGCAGTGAATGAGCTTGAGCTTATTGAAGTTAAGGCACCTGTAGTAGCACCGCAGGAAAACACTGCAGAACCCGAGTCGGTGGCAGCAATCGTTAAGACAGATAATGAGTCACAGCCTTCGACGAATAAGCCAATAGAAGCATCGGCTGCTGCTATTGTCGTAACGGCTGTGGAACCAGAGCCTGTTATTGGTTCTGATCGTCGCCAGTATATCTCTTTTTCAGGTAAAAATTTCAGCGCCGATACACGATTACTTATCCGCTGGGGTAAGAATAATAAAGAGTTTTCACAAAAACTAACGCCTAAGCAATGGCACTATGTGAATACTGGTAAGATTAAATTGCACCTAAGTACGGGAAAGGATGATCAGCAATGGCAGGTGGTGGCAATAAATGCGGATAGCCGTCAGTCAACGCCAGTGACGTTTGATGTAGTGCGCCCGTTCGTTTCTAAAATGGCAATAAAAGCGATTACTCCTAACCCTTTTGTTGGTAGTAACAAACGTCAGGAAATTAATATCAATGGCAGTGGATTTTCACAACAGACTGTTATGGAATTACGCTGGGATAAAAACAAAAAGCATTTTTCATCCCGGCTGACACCCAGCCAGTTTGAATTTGTCAATCCTCAGCAGATCAAACTCTTTATTGCCACCGGTGTAAAAAAGCGTAAATGGACCGTTGTTGCTATCAGCCCTGATGGTAATACCAGTAAGGCCTCTTTTTCGGTTATTGATAAATATCAGAAAATGACTTCGGCGGCCGCTGCAATGACCGCACCGTTAAAAACGACTGCATGGCTTAAATTGCAGGTAAATAATTATTATACCATTCAATTGTTTGGTTCTCATCAGCGTGCAGCTATTGATGAACTATTGCACAAATATACCTTAAGTGGTGATTTATTAATGTACACTACTGAGCGTAACGGGCAAGCATGGTACACACTAAGCTATGGAAGTTATGCCACTAAAGAACAGGCACAGCAAGCACTTGGACAACTTGCACCGGCGTTGAGTAAGACATCATGGATTCGAACCTTTGCCAGTATTAAAGAACAGTTAGCCCTGCTGCCGACAGCGAAACAATCAACAAATTCTACTAAACAGGCAGCAAAGCCTGGGCTGAGCAGTCAAAAGTCTAAAAATGAGATGCCAAAGATAAAAAATGCAGCCTGGATCCGCAAGCAGAATCCCCAGCATTATACTCTGCAGCTGATTGCCCTCAGCAGTGAGGCGGCGGTGAAGAATTTTATTGCTCAGTATGGTTTACACTCGCAAGCAGCTTATTTTAAAAAACAGGCAGGGGATAAAGTGCTTTATGTTCTTATCTACGGGCGGTTTGCAGACAAAAGTGCTGCTCAGGATGCCCGTCAAAAATTGTTGCAACAGTTCAAAAATAATAAGCCCTGGCTGCGCAATTTTTCTGCAATACAGGGCATGATGAGTGACCGCTGATAGGCTCTAGACCAATGAGTAATGAAAAGGTATAATATCTGGCTCTTTCGCCCTGGTTCAGTTGTTGCCACTTGTACAATGGCCATTCTGAGCACTTATGGGTGATAGTGATTACATTCATTATATCTATCATTGAGGCCTGTAATGCCAATATTTGCAACATCGCATCCTAAAGAGCTGAATAATACTCTTTATCGACCTTCCTTTGAAAAAGACAATTGTGGTTTCGGCTTAATTGCTCATATGGATGGTGCCAGCAGCCACTGGCTGGTTGAAACCGCTATTGAAGCATTAGCACGACTGACTCATCGGGGCGCAATTTCAGCGGATGGTAAAACCGGTGATGGTTGCGGCTTATTATTACAAAAACCGGACGCACTGATGCGTGCTGTGGCGCAAGAGCAGGATTTTCAGCTCAGTGATAATTATGCGGTTGGTGTCGTTTTTTTAAGTCAGGATACGGATAGTGCCGCACGAGCTAAACAGCAGCTGAATGACGAGCTATTAGCTGAAGGTCTGGTGGTTGCCGGCTGGCGAGTGGTACCGGTTGATAAAAGTGCCTGTGGTGATGAAGCGTTAAAATCTTTACCTCAAATTGAGCATGTTTTTATTAATGCTGCAGACGCTATGGATGCTGCCGCCTTTGACCGGCATTTATACATTGCCCGTCGCCGTACAGAAAAAGTCATACAGCATCAGGATGATGTTTTTTACATTCCTTCTATGACCTCTCAGGTGGTAGCTTACAAAGGTCTGGTTATGCCAGAATTTTTGCCGGCTTTTTATCCGGATCTCAATGATCCGAGAATGGCCTCAGGCATGTGTGTCTTTCACCAGCGATTTTCTACCAATACCTGGCCTCAATGGCGCCTGGCACAACCCTTTCGTTATCTGGCTCATAATGGAGAAATTAATACTGTACAGGGCAACCGTAACTGGTCGGTAGCTCGGGGGCATAAATTTTCAACGCCATTGATTGCCAATATGGATGATATTCGTCCATTAGTGTCTATGACCGGCTCGGACTCTAATAGCATGGATAATATGCTTGAAGCCTTACTGGCCGGTGGTATGGATATTTTTCGAGCTATGCGCTTATTGATCCCGCCTGCCTGGCAAAATGTTGATACCATGGATGCTGATCTCAAAGCTTTTTATGAATATAACTCCATGCATATGGAAGCGTGGGATGGCCCGGCAGGTGTAGTGGTGACTGATGGCCGTTATGCGGCCTGTACTCTGGATAGAAACGGCTTGCGTCCGGCACGTTATGTGATCACTAAAAATACTCAGGGCAGTAATGGTATTAGCGATGCAACATACTCTGATTGTGTTATTACCCTGGCATCTGAAACAGGTGTTTATGAGTATGCAGAAACAGATGTGATTGCTAAAGGCCGTCTAAAACCCGGGCAAATGCTGGCGGCTGATACCCATACCGGTGAGCTGCTTTTGCCTGATGATGTTGATCAGCACCTGAAAAGTCAGCACCCGTATAAACAGTGGTTGAAAAAAGGCATGAAGTATCTTAAATCCGAGTTGATAGAGCCTAGCTCTGTAATCGGTTGCATGGATGATGATACGTATAAGGTGTATGAAAAACAATTTCAAATCACCAATGAAGAAAAAGAATATGTCATTAAAGTTCTGGCTGAAAATGCTGCTGAAGCCATTGGTTCTATGGGGGATGATACACCTATGGCGGTATTATCCAACCGGGTAAGGCCGCTCTATGATTATTTTCGCCAGCAATTTGCTCAGGTTACTAATCCACCCATTGATCCCATTCGCGAAAGCATTGTTATGTCGCTGGAAACTTGTTTTGGCGCTGAAAAGAATTTATTTGAACAGGCTGCCAGTCATGCTGAACGCTTAAATGTGGATTCTCCGGTACTTTCCTGTGCTAAATATGAAAACCTGTTAGCTATTGATAATAGTGATTATGCACATGAAATTATTGACCTGAATTATGCGCCTCAACTGACTTTAAAAACAGCTTTGCTGGCCGTATGTGAGCGGGCAGAAAATGCTGTTAATCAGGGTAAAGTCATTATTGTATTAAATGATAAGGCACTGGATAAAGATAAAATTACCCTGCATGCACTGATGGCTACCGGTGCAGTTCATCATCACTTAATTAGTAAAGGTCTGCGCTGTGATGCTAATATAGTCGTGGCCACCGGTACTGCTCGTGATCCGCATCATTTCGCTAGTTTGATTGGCTATGGCGCCTCGGCAGTATATCCGTATATGGCTTATGAAACACTGGCAAAGCTAATTGCCCATAAAGAAATTGATGATACCGATATTGGAAAAGTGACCAAGTCCTATCGTAAGGGTATTAATAAAGGTCTGTATAAAGTAATGTCCAAAATGGGTATTTCAACCATTGCCAGTTATCGTGGCTCACAACTATTTGAAGCTATTGGTATTGATGAGGAAGTCACTGAAATCTGCTTTAAAGGAACCACCAGTCGTATTGCCGGTGTGGGCTTTAGCCATTTTGATGAAGACCAGCGTTTTTTAAATAAAGTGGCCTGGAATCCACGTAAAAGCAATGACCATGGTGGTATTTATCGTTATGTACATGGTGGTGAGTATCATGCCTACAATCCTGATGTCGTGCAATTTATGCAGCAGGCCGTGCAGACCGGTGATTATAGTGCCTATAAAAAATATGCAGATGAAGTCAATAAACGACCCATTGCCACCTTGCGTGATTTATTAAAATTACGTGAAGATATTGATGCCATTAGCATTGATGAAGTTGAACCAGCAGAAGCGCTGTATAAACGTTTTGATAGTGCAGCCATGTCCTTAGGTGCATTATCTCCCGAAGCGCATGAAACGCTGGCTGAAGCAATGAATCGACTGGGAGCACGTTCTAATTCCGGAGAAGGTGGTGAAGATCCCGAACGTTTTAATACCCTTAAAGTTTCTAAAATTAAACAAATTGCCTCAGGCCGTTTTGGCGTGACTCCCCACTATCTGGTTAATGCTGAAGTATTACAAATTAAAATTGCTCAGGGTGCCAAGCCGGGTGAGGGTGGCCAGTTGCCGGGTCACAAAGTGGATGAAAATATTGCCCGGCAACGTTATTCTGTGCCGGGTGTGACGCTGATATCACCACCACCGCATCATGATATTTATTCAATTGAAGACTTATCACAATTAATTTATGACCTTAAACAGATTAATCCGGATGCACTGGTTTCAGTGAAGCTGGTGTCTGAGCCGGGCGTGGGTACCATTGCTGCCGGTGTTGCCAAGGCCTATGCGGACTTGATTACTATCTCCGGTTATGATGGAGGTACTGCAGCCAGCCCTCTGGCATCGGTTAAATATGCCGGTTCTCCCTGGGAACTTGGCCTTAGTGAAACACAACAAGCCCTGTGTGCTAATGATTTGCGCGGTAAAATTCGTCTGCAGACAGACGGTGGTTTAAAGACCGGCCTGGATATTGTTAAGGCGGCTATTCTCGGTGCTGAAAGCTTTGCTTTTGGTACGGCACCGATGATTGCTATGGGCTGTAAATATCTGCGTATTTGTCATCTAAATACCTGCGCCATGGGTGTTGCAACACAAAATGTCACACTGCGCCAGCATCACTTTATCGGTAAAGTTGAAATGGTAATGAATTATTTTAAATTTGTTGCTGAAGAAACCCGTGAATGGATGGCATCATTAGGTGTTTCCAGGCTGGAAGATTTAATTGGTCGTACTGATTTATTAGAAATAATAGAAGGTAATACTGAACGACATGGCAAACTTGATTTGTCACCACTGCTTAAAACAGTAGATGATCAGAGCAAACCTAAATTCTGTGTGGAAGCCAGTAATGAGCCCTATGATAAGGGTGAACTGGCAGAAACTATGGTTGCTGCCACTTTATCGGCTATTGAAACTAAATCGGGCGGAAGCTTTGAATTTGAGGTCAAAAACATTGATCGTTCCATTGGTGCGCGTCTATCAGGTGAAATTGCCCGGCGACATGGAAATTTGGGCATGAGTGATGCGCCGATCACCATTAAAATGAAAGGTTCAGCCGGCCAAAGTCTGGGTGTCTGGAATGCCGGTGGTTTACACCTTGAATTACAGGGTGATGCCAATGATTATGTCGGCAAGGGCATGGCGGGTGGACGTATTGTTATTAACCAGCTGTGTGATACTACTTTTAAGAGTAATGTAACCACTATTGTCGGTAATACCTGTCTCTACGGAGCAACCGGTGGCACTTTACTGGCAGCAGGACTGGCAGGTGAACGTTTCGCCGTACGTAATTCAGGTGCCCATGCTGTGGTTGAAGGTATTGGCGATCATGGCTGTGAGTATATGACCGGCGGTGTGATCACCGTATTAGGCGATACCGGCCTTAATTTTGGTGCCGGTATGACCGGTGGTTTTGCCTATGTACTGGATAAGGATAATCACTTTGTTGATCGTTATAACCATGAGCTTATTGATATCAACCGTATTAATAGTGAACAGATGGAAGCGCACCGGCACTATCTGCAAGCAAAGATAAGCGCATTTGTACAAGCTACCGGAAGTGAATGGGGTCAGAGTATCCTTGATAACTTTGCTGATATGGCGGGTAAATTCTGGTTGGTGAAGCCTAAAGCAGCATCAATTGATAGTTTATTCGATACACTTTCTAACGAAGCAGCTTAAGATTTTCACATGAAGCAGCTTCGGGTCTTATAAGCCGGAAGCTGCAAAATAGTTTAAGGTAATATTATGGGTAATATATTCCAGTTTTTACAAGTTGAGCGAAAAGATCCGTCTAAAAAGGATTCCTCTGTTCGCATCAAAGAATATAAAGAAATATATGAAGTCTTTGATCAGCAGCAAACAGCCGAGCAGGCTGATCGCTGTCTGGATTGTGGCAATCCCTATTGTGAGTGGAAATGCCCGGTGCATAATTATATTCCCCATTGGTTACGTCTGGCTCAGGAAGGCAAAATTATTGAAGCTGCTGAGCTGTCACACCGGACCAATTCACTGCCGGAAATATGCGGCCGGGTTTGCCCGCAGGATCGATTATGTGAAGGCGCCTGTACACTGAAAAGTGATTTTGGTGCAGTGACTATTGGTTCAGTTGAGCGTTATATTACTGATACTGCTCTGGCACAGGGTTGGCGCCCGGATTTGTCCAATGTACGTGACAGCGGCAAAAAAGTGGCTATTGTTGGCGCCGGACCTGCGGGTCTGGCGTGTGCTGATGTGCTGGCCCGTAATGGTGTGCAAGCGGTCGTCTATGATCAGCATCCGGAAATTGGCGGTTTGCTGATGTTTGGTATTCCTGAGTTTAAACTTGAAAAAGGTGTGGTTAAACAGCGCCGCGAAGTGCTTGAGGGTATGGGCGTAAAGTTTGTCCTAAACACTAAGATAGGTGAAGCTCTGCCGTTTAAGCAATTACTTGATGACTATGATGCCGTGTTCATGGGCATGGGGACTTATACGTCCATGACTGCAGGTATTGACGGTGAAGATCTGGACGGTGTACATGTGGCTCTGGATTTTCTGGTGTCCAATGTAAAAAATTGTTATGACTATGCGACTGATTTTATCAGTATGGAAGGCAAAAAAGTGGTGGTTCTAGGCGGTGGTGATACCGCAATGGATTGTACCCGTACCTCTATTCGCCAGCAGGCGGATCAAGTTTTTTGTGCCTATCGTCGTGATGAAGCCAATATGCCTGGTTCGAAAAAAGAAGTACAAAATGCCAAGGAAGAGGGTGTACAGTTTTTATGGAATCGTCAGCCAGTAGAAATTATGGGTGAAAATGGCAAGGTAAGCGGTATTAAATTATTAACGACACAATTAGGTGAACCGGATGAGCGCGGACGTCGCCGCCCGGAGCCTGTTGCTGGTTCTGAAGAAATTATTGCCACCGATGTGGTGTTAATTGCCTTTGGTTTTCGCCCCAGTCCTGCTGACTGGTTTGCTGATTTTAATATTACTCAGGATGAACGTGGTCGGGTAATTGCTCCTGCTGCACAGGACTTTAAATATCAGACAAAAAATCCTAAAGTATTTGCCGGTGGTGATATGGTACGTGGTTCTGATTTGGTCGTCACTGCCATTGCTGAAGGACGCCAGGCAGGCGAAGGTATTCTGGATTATCTGGAAATTTAGAGAGTAATATTAAGCCACTGCTGTTGGATAAAAAGAGTAGTGCAGAAATAGTCTGTATCTTATTTTGGGAAAAATAAATGAGTGAATTAAAAAACGACCGCTTCCTTAAAGCGCTATTGCGTCAGCCAGTTGACATGACACCCGTGTGGATGATGCGTCAGGCGGGGCGTTACTTACCCGAATATCGTGCTACTCGTGAACAAGCCGGCAGTTTTATGGATTTGTGCATGAATGCTGATCTTGCCTGTGAAGTGACACTTCAGCCTTTGGAACGTTATGCTCTGGATGCTGCTATTTTATTTTCAGATATTCTGACTATACCTGATGCAATGGGACTGCAATTGCGTTTTGCTCAGGGTGAAGGACCGAAATTTGATAAACCGATTTGTTCTGCGGCTGATGTCAATGCTTTGGGAGTGCCGGATCCAGAAGGTGAATTGCAGTATGTGATGAATGCTGTGCGTACCATTCGCCGCGAACTGGATGGTCGAGTGCCCCTGATTGGCTTTTCCGGTAGTCCCTGGACGCTGGCTACCTATATGGTTGAAGGTGGCTCAACTAAAGAGTTTGGTAAAGTAAAAGGCATGATGTTTGATGAGCCGCAAACGATGCACAAACTACTGGATACCTTAGCGCAATCGGTTATAGCCTATTTAAATGCTCAGATAGCGGCAGGTGCACAGGCTGTGATGGTCTTTGATACCTGGGGCGGTGTCTTGACACCGCGTGATTATAAAGAATTCTCCTTACGTTATATGCAGCAGATTGTTGATGGTCTGACCCGGGAAAATGAGGGACGAAAGGTACCCGTGGTGTTATTTTCCAAAGGTGCCGCAGGCTGGCTGGAAAGTATGGCTGAGACGGGTTGTGATGCGCTGGGAGTTGACTGGACTCTGGATCTGGCTGATGCGCGGGCGCGAGTTGGCGATAAAGTGGCCTTGCAGGGTAATATGGATCCCAGCATTCTTTATGCTAAAGGCGAGCGTATTGAACAGGAAGTGAAAACCGTTCTGGCCAGCTATGGTGAAGGCAATGGCCATGTGTTTAATTTAGGTCATGGTATTCATCAACATATTGATCCTGAACGGGTCGGTATTTTTATTGATGCGGTGCATCAATATAGCCAGCAGTATCATAAATAAACCGGAACCTGTTTAGTATCCAACAGTGAAGAGGCTTACTATTAAAAGCCAGGACAGCTATCCAGCTCATTTTATTTGCTGAAATAAGCTGATAGACGAAGTAATCACTATTCAGGCATTGCTTCATCTCTTCGTCGCGTTGCCTGTATAATAGTATCTTCCACCCCTTTGGCTTTTTGCAAAGCGTCTAATTGATGTTGCGGGATAAATGTTTTATGTGCAGGTTGTTCAGCACTTGTGTCTGAATGCATCTTTTGTGAGTCGGAATCACAGGCGACTAAAAACAGACTCAATATAAAAAGAGTGTATCGCTTTGCGGTTAGTTTCATAGTGAATTCTTTATTGTGAAAAAAGAGTTTAATTTAGTTAGCTGACTCAGGCTGCTCATCAGTAAGAAATAGAATCGTATTAACATTGTTGCTGGAGCGACTAGTGTTATTGCACGACAAAATTGGTGAAATACAGACCTTCTATTTGTTTTTTACCTGTGAGTTCCTCTAATATCGTTTCAACCGCTTCCTGTACTTTGTTTTGCAGGGCTTTTTTCTTCTTTGGTGTATTAAGGCTTTCACGTGTTTGTGAGGATAATGAAGTAATGATCACATCCCGTAGTGGCGCATTATGTTTTTGTACCGCTTCAATGGCCTCAGGATCACCTAATACCTGCAAACGTACTTGTAAAAAACGCATTCGGCGATCGTCAGTTTGCAGGTTAACTACAAAAGGTGGTGATAATTCATAATATTTAGTGTCATCGACTTCACCCTCTTCTTCTGCAGCGCAGAGTGGCATCAATAGGAGTAGTGAACAAATAAATATCAGGGCAAATTGTGTGTAGTTTTTTATACTAAGTGATGATGAGTGCATGATGGCTATCCAGAGAGTTAGAAAAGTAGTAACTACTCAGCGAATTCATCTTTTAGCCCATTTCTGCGTTATTTTTGTACTCTACCCTCAAGGGGCAGCTGGCAATGCTCACATATTAATATATGCTCACATTCTCCGTGCAAAAATGTCTTGAATTGAGGCAAAATCTAAATACGCCTAACAGTTACGAAAAGTATTTGATTATTGCTGTTATTTTAGACCAATATTATCAATTAACACAGTTTTTGCATCATGCTTAATGCCTGATTTAAATAAGATGCGCCAAATAAATTCGCATGATTAAGAATATGATAAAGATTGTATAGTATTTTACGTTGGGCATAAGCTTTATCTAGTGGCCAGAACTCATTATAGCTCTGGTAAAACTGTGGGCTGAAACCGCCAAAAAGTTCAGTCATTGCAAGATCAGTTTCTCGATCACCATAGTATAAAGCAGGATCAAAAATAGTGGGCTGCCCCTGGGCGTTGAAAGCATAATTACCGGACCATAAATCACCATGCAATAAGGACGCAGCAGGCTGATGCTTACCTAGTAAGGTGGGCAGTTTGTCCAGTAATTGTTCGGCCAGAGGCTGTAATTGTTTTTGATAACCCTTGTTATAGAGCATGTTAATTTGTGGCAGTAGACGTTCGTAATGCCAGAAATCCAGCCACTGAGAGTGCTTATTATTGCTTTGATCTGTACTACCAATGATATTATTTTGCCACCAGCCGTATTCAACTGCGGTTATTTTATGCAGCTGTGCCAGTGCATAGGCTAATTGCTGTTGATCACCCTGAGTGCCCATGCTGATATATTCAAGTACCAGATAACTCTTGCTCTCATAAGTACCCAGACAAATGGCCTGTGGAATATGAAATTCAGTGGCTTGGCGCAGTTCATTGAGACTGTCAAATTCTACCTCAAACATAGGCAGTAGATGGGCGCTATTGAGCTTAATAAAAAACTGCTGACCTTGTTTGTTATTAATTCGATAGGCAGAATTAATACTACCACCGGCAAGAGACTGTTTATGGTCAATCTGAAATGGCTTATTCAGGCTTTGACTGATATGATCACTGATGTATTGCCAAAGATTCATAAAAATAGCTACAGTTATTGTTTTATTTACCCGGGTGGCGATTTTATAGTTAAAATTTAACTGATTAATCGACCCAATTAACCTATATAAGGTTCTATGTCAGAGCAGACTCTTGCACCACAAACAAGTGCACCAAAGCAGGTAATTGTCCGGGTGGCTGTACCGACACCATTACGCCGACAATTTGATTATCTATTATCTGATGACATAAATCCACAGGATGTACTGCCGGGAATGAGGGTACTGATACCCTTTGGCAGGACTAGCCATATAGCGATTGTACTTGGCCTGTCAGCACATACCGATATTGATTTAGCCAGGTTACGTCCGATTAATAAAATTCTGGATAGCCATCCTGTTTTACCTGCTGATATTATTAAGTTGCTCAATTGGGTGGCGGATTATTACCATCATCCTATCGGTGAAGTCTATCGTGCCGCCTTACCGGTGCATTATCGTAAGAAAGAATTCTCACTGGAAGCAGTAAGCGTATTATGGTTTTTAACCGATAGCGGCAGCAAGGCTGACTGGAAAAGCTTAACTCGTGCGCCACGACAATTGAGTATTTTACAGCAAGTCAAACTCGCTCCAGAGGGTGTCAGCCGTGAACAATTCGCTGAGCATCAGCAGGGACAATGGCAGCAGGCCTTAAAAACCTTAGAGAAGAAACAATGGTTAGCCAGTAAAACGCAATTGCAAAAAAGGCACCAGCAAAGGCATTCTGATTATAAAAAATCTGCTGGACTGATGCTTAATAGTGAGCAGCAGCAAGCGGTCAGCGCCTTGCTTAAAAAGGGTAATGGCTACCATGCCAGTTTGCTGGATGGTATTACCGGAAGCGGCAAGACGGAAGTGTATTTGTCCTTGATAGAAGAGCAACTAAAAAATAAACGTCAGGTGTTAGTTCTGGTGCCTGAAATTGGTCTGACACCACAATTGTTAGAACGTTTTACACAGCGTTTTTCAGTGTCTATACAAAGTCTGCATTCAGCTTTGAATAATACTCAGCGGATGAAAATCTGGCAGCAGGTGTCCAGTGGTGAAGTGCGTATTTTAATTGGTACTCGTTCTGCAGTGTTTACCCCGATGCCTGAGCTGGGGGCAATTATCATTGATGAAGAACATGATTTATCTTTCAAGCAGCAGGATGGTATCCGCTATTCAGCAAAGGATATTGCCCTGGTAAGGGCAAAATATAGTGATATTCCAATTATTCTGGGTTCAGCAACACCCTCAATGGAATCACTCTATTTATGCCAGCAGGGTAAAATGCAGCTTTATAAACTACGTCAGCGAGCAGGTAAGGCCAAACCACCGGAAGTCCACCTGATTGATGTCCGTGGACAAAATCTGCAACATGGCATAAGTCGTAATTTAATTCAGCTGATGAAACAGCATCTGGAAAAAAATAATCAGGTGTTATTATTTCAGAATCGACGTGGCTACTCACCAGTATTACTATGCAACAAATGCGGCTGGATCAGTCATTGCCAGCGTTGTGATGCTAAGCTGACCTATCATCAGCAACAGAATCGTTTACGCTGTCATCACTGTCAGAGTGAGCAATATTTGCCAACTCAATGTCCAGATTGTGGCCATTCAGAATTATCACACCTGGGCATTGGTACTGAACGGGTAGAAAAGACCATCAAGGCAATTTTTTCGGATATTGAAGTAATACGCATTGATCGGGATACCACACAAAGAAAGGGCAGTTTGCAGGCCAAGCTGGAACAGGCACGTGATGGGCAGAGACAAATTCTCATTGGTACCCAAATGCTGGCCAAGGGGCATCATTTTCCTAATGTCACTCTAGTGGCTATTCTGGATATTGATCAAGGGCTTTATTCGATTGATTTTCGTGCCCCGGAACGACTGGCACAACTAATTGTACAGGTTTCAGGTCGGGCAGGTCGGGCAGAAAAAAAAGGTCAGGTGGTATTACAGACGGCCCATCCTGAGGATGATATTCTCAATACCTTATTGACTCAGGGTTATATGGGCTTTGCTGAGAAAGCACTGGCAGAACGCCAGGAAATATTGTTACCTCCTTATGCTTATCAGGCACTAATTCGGGCAGAGGCTAATAAGGCAGAAAATTATCAGTCTTTTTTACATTACTGCCTGCAAACAATGAATAGTGCCAAACAATATTTACCCGCCGATCATGATATACAATTTCTGGGGCCGGTGGCAGCGCCGATGGAAAAAAAAGCCGGTAAATATCGGGGCCAGTTACTGATACAAAGCTCTATGCGCAAACCGTTACACCTGATTCTTAATGACTTGATCAACAATATTGAAAAGAATAAAACTGCACAACGGGTTCGCTGGTCGGTGGATATAGATCCTCAGGAATTATATTAGCCTTTGTTCTTTTTTGTCTGGCGATGTAAAATAGCGGGTTCTCATTCTTGGATAGTGGACGATTGATTTTGAAAGACACATTGCAACAACTTATCTCCCAGGCGATACAATCTCTTATCGACAATGGCTCTCTGGCGGTGGCCCTGCCAAACATTAAAATTGATCGTACTCGTGATAAAAATCATGGTGATTTTGCCGCTAATGTCGCGATGTTACTGGCCAAACCTGCAGCCAAAAATCCACGCGATATTGCTGCGTTAATTATTGCCGCATTACCGGACAATGATTGTATTGATCGGGTTGAAATTGCCGGTCCGGGCTTTATTAATTTTTATGTCAGTGACAATTCCCGTCTCAGTGTGCTTAATCATGTACTCGAGCAAAAGGATAATTATGGTTGCTCTTCCAGGGGGGCAGGCAAAAAGGTGCAGGTTGAATTTGTCTCGGCTAATCCAACTGGACCTTTGCATGTAGGCCATGGCCGAGGTGCTGCTTATGGTGCTACACTGGCCAATCTGTTAAGAGCAATGGGTTATGATGTACATTGTGAATATTATGTTAATGATGCCGGTCGGCAAATGGATATTCTTGCCACTTCAGTCTGGCTGCGTTATCTGCAGAAAAATGATGTATCCATTGTTTTTCCTGCAAATGGCTATAAGGGTGATTATATTCATAATATTGTCGATGAAATTATTCGTGAACATGGGCAGACCTACCTCGCTTCAGCCTCAGAAGTAATGTCTGATTTACCTGTAGATGAGCCAGAAGGCGGTGATAAAGAAAAACATATTGATGCTTTAATTGACCGGGCAAAGGCACTGCTGGGTGATAATCGTTATTGCTATGTTTTTGAACTGGCGTTAAATTCGATTTTAGATGATATTCGTGATGATCTGGCTGAATTTGGTGTGCACTATGATGAATGGTTTTCAGAACGTTCGCTGATGGATAAGGGCCTGGTGAATCAAGCTATTGAGCGTTTACGTGCCCGTGAACGGGTCTATGAAAAGAAGGGTGCACTGTGGTTTCGTTCCACTGATTTTGGTGATGATAAGGATCGAGTGGTGCAACGTGACAATGGCCAGACAACCTATTTTGCTTCTGATATTGCCTATCATATGGACAAATTTGACCGTGGCTATGATTTAGTGATTGACGTCTGGGGCGCAGATCACCATGGTTATGTGCCCAGAGTAAAAGCTGCTTTACAGGCACTTGATCACAATGCCGATGCACTGGATGTATTACTGGTACAATTTGCCAATTTATATCGTGGTGGTGAGAAAGTTGCGATGTCAACTCGCAGTGGTTCCTTTGTTACGTTAAGGGAATTACGTGATGAAGTGGGTTCTGATGCAGCGCGCTTTTTTTATGTGATGCGCAAATGTGAACAACATCTGGATTTTGATCTTGAACTGGCCAAATCCCGCTCAGCAGATAACCCGGTTTACTATATACAATATGCCCATGCACGTATTTGTAGTATTTTTAGACAGTTAAGCGATAAAGGCCTTACTTATAACGAAGCTATAGGCAGGGCCAGTTTTGATAAGCTGCAAACGCAGCATGAAATTGATATTATGGCACAACTGGCTAAATTTCCTGAAGTGGTGGCTGCCGCTGCCGACTATCATGAACCGCATTTAATTGCTCATTATCTACGTGAACTGGCAAATGCTCTGCATACCTATTATAACGCCCATCAATTTATTGTTGAGGATGAGTCGTTGCGTAATGCCCGTCTGGTGTTAATTAGCGCTACCCGTCAGGTGCTGAAAAATGGTCTGTTATTATTGGGTGTCTCTGCACCTGCACAAATGTAATCAATGCTAATTGCAGGAAGTCGATAAAAATGGCAGTGAAAAAACGTAGTAAGAAAAAAACGGGTGCAACCCGTAAGCCGGAACAAAGCAGCTCCAGGGCATCATGGTTTTTTATAGTGCTGTTAGTCGGTAGTTTTACTGCCTTTTTGGTCTATCTGGATCAAGTGCCCACTGAGCCTGAAGTACAGAATGTCACTGTTGATGACGCGCCTGAAAAAGCAACTAAAAAGCAGCTGCAGCATCATAAGCCCAAAGCCCAGTTTGACTTTTACACTGTATTGCCTGATCGTGAAGTTGAAGTTAATAAGATCGTTACTACAGCAAAGAAAAATAACAAACAAAGCCAAAAAATTAAATACCAGCCGGTAAAAAAAATATCGACTGAAAAAAAATCAGACCCTGCATCGCTCTATCAATTACAAGTAGGAGCCTTTAAGGAATTGGCTAAGGCTGATGCCATGAAAGCACGGCTGGCTTTTATTGGTGTAGAGTCAAATATTCAGGTGATTCAGAATAAGGGACAAAAAATGTATCGGGTGCGTATCGGCCCCAGTACGGATGAAAAGAAAATCAATCGCATTAAACAGCAGTTAAAGGCACAGAGTATTAATACCTATTTTCAAAAACTAAAAGGCTAATAAGCTATGCCGGCCCAAATGCAGATAAATTGTTACCAACGACGATTTAAGATAAATTCTGCTGCTAATTTAAACTGTTAATCACTCTACAATAGATGCTATACACGAAGACATTGCTCACTTAATTAAATGGTATGCGCTTGAGTAGAAATACAGAGACTGGCATAATGGGATGGGAACCCGTTAACAACTGCTTGCATTAACCAGACAGTAGGAGTACAGCAATGCCAATAGCAGAGATAGGTCTTATGCTGAGTGCTATTGACTATGCAATCGATTTTTTTCGTGGAAGAAGGGCCAGAACTGAAAAGGAACAACAATTACAACGAGATTTTGTGGAAGCATTCCGTGAGGCCTTAATTCTAACCAGGAGTTACATCGCAGATAGAAAGAATGACGTTTCCGATGAAGACAGGGAACGGGAGCTAGCACTTTCCTTAGCCTGGAATAAGGTCGGCATGTGTGGCCGTGATCTCGAGCCTCAAGGTGATTTTTATGCTGTATATTTTGAGAAATCTAATTTTTGGGCAGAGCCGCGAGCCTGGGATCTCTCGGACAAAAGTGAACTGGATATTAGTTTGAAACATGCTGAATCTGAGGCCAACAAATATCTGGGTAAGCCATAATAGAAACAAATCAATGCATCATAGATACATGCAGGCGGACAAAATACCCGCATGTGTATCTTTTCCGCTGATTAATACATATCATCATCTCTGGGTGGATTGCACCAATAGCTGACATCTTTTTCGGCCTGAAGAAAAGTATCTTTGCTTTCTTTTTTGGTCAGACGGACTTTTTGTTTGGTTTCTTTATCATAGCGGTATAAAAAGGGTGCTTTCTTGTATTTTTTCAGCGTATCTCTGGCATCCTTACAGAGTTTAGCGCGTTCACTATCTCTTTGTTTATCAATCTTCTGTTTCTTCGTATCATGAAAAGTTCGGCTGCTAAAGTGCATCTTTTTAGCACTTTTATCACCTGGCTGTGCTGCATAGTGTATGCGACCGTTTTGATCGATCCATTTGTAAATTTCTGTTTTCTTTTCTTCATTTTCGGCCAGAGAAAGATTGCACAAAGTAATTAATAAAAGAAAACTGCTAACACTGATTAGGGACTTCATGGTAACTCCTGTAAAGACGATAATACTTTTGATTATAGCCTTTTTTAACGAAGATAAAGATAAAATTTAATAATTGCCTATTTTAATCAATTGTGCACTTGTTTTTTGAGGACTAAGTCAAGGTTAGAATGTATAGCTTAGAAAATATCAGGAATAGAAAAATAATGAGAGGCTAGTAATAGGTAAAAGATAAAAAAAGCGCCAGAGGCGCTTTTAGATAAAACCGTAAGCGCCTGATAAAATACAGGTGTTTGTGTTAACCCATATTATATCAGGCAGTATAAATTACTTATTGGTGAATTCCGGATAGGCTTCCATACCACATTCAGAAAGGTCAACGCCCTGGTATTCTTCTTCTTCGCTAACACGAACACCCATGACCATCTTAATAATGATCCAGACGATGAGACTGGTAGAAAATACCCAGCCGAAGATAGTAGCAGCACCGATTAACTGGCCAGAGAAGCTAACATCACCATTGGTTAATGGCACTAACATTAAGCCTAAGAAGCCAACCACACCGTGCACTGAAATAGCACCGACGGGATCATCTATTCTCATTTTATCCAGAGCCAGGATACTAAAGACAACCAATACACCACCTATAGCACCGAATAAAGTAGCCTGCAATGGACTAGGTGTTGAAGGTTCAGCAGTAATCGCTACCAGACCGGCTAATGCACCATTTAACAGCATGGTTAAATCTGCTTTACCATATAGAATGCGAGCGACTAATAAAGCAGCAACCGCACCACCGGCAGCAGCGGCATTAGTGTTTAAAAAGACCATAGCAACAGAATTGGCATTAGCGATATCACCTAGTTTTAGAACTGAACCACCATTGAAACCAAACCAGCCCATCCATAAGATGAATGTACCCAGGGTTGCTAAAGGCAGGTTGGCACCAGGGATTGCTTTGATTTCACCATTTTTACCATATTTACCTTTACGAGCACCGAGAATTAACACACCAGCCAAAGCTGCAGAAGCACCGGCCATATGAACGATACCGGAACCGGCAAAGTCAGAGAAACCTAAATCACCCAGGTTATAAAGACCGAAGACATCAGCACCATTCCATGTCCAGGCTCCTTCCATTGGATAGATAACGGCGGTCATGACAACAGCAAATACCAGAAATGACCATAATTTCATTCGCTCAGCAACTGCACCGGAAACAATTGACATAGCAGTGGCAACAAATACCACCTGGAAGAAGAAATCAGAAGCACCAGAATAGATTGCGCCGCCGGCAAAACCATCTTCACGAGCAGCAAATTCGGTTAGTTTTTCTGCCACATAACCATCACCCACCACCAGGTCAGTAAGGAACATACTACCGCCATACATAATGTCATAGCCAATAATCATGTACATAATACAGGAAATAGCATATAGCGCGACGTTCTTAGTCAGGATCTCGGCGGTGTTTTTAGTTCTTACCAGACCGGCTTCCAACATTGAGAAACCGGCAGCCATCCACATGACTAAGGCTCCGCACATTAAAAAGTAAAAGGTATCCATTGCATATTGCAAATGATAAATATTGTTTTCCACGAGTAAATCTCCCAATTTTCAGCTTATAGTGCTTCTTTGCCACTTTCAGATGTACGAATTCGAATAGTTTGTTCAATAGAGGCAACAAAAATCTTGCCATCACCAATCTTACCTGTGTGAGCGGCACTGCGAATGGCTTCAATTACCTGCTCAAGTACTTCAGAGGAAACGGCGATTTCAACTTTTACCTTAGGTAAAAAATCAACCACATATTCTGCTCCACGATAAAGTTCAGTATGACCCTTTTGTCGACCAAAGCCTTTGACTTCAGTGACTGTCATACCATGAATGCCGATATCAGATAATGCTTCACGCACATCATCTAATTTAAACGGTTTAACAATAGCTGTAACAAGCTTCATTAGTTTTACTCCAAATTAAATATGAGATAGGTATAAATAACTTGACAGTATCAAAGCAGAAATTGTGCCATTGTTATATTTATGATTATTTACAAAGACTTAAACTGTATTTTTAGGCTTTATACATGTTTGCTTGCACCATAATGGAAATAAATAATGCAATGCATAAAAAGTGTGCACCAAAATTGTGCGTGATCGCTAAATTAAGTTATTGGGTCATTAATGGAAAAAATGCTAGACTAGGTTGATGGTTCAATCCATGTTCCAAACTAACATTTTTTGAGTAGATAGAATGAATAAGCAATTTTTTGATGATTTAGCACATAAAATGAGTGCCAATTTGCCACCATTGCCGGGCGGTATTAAAAATGAGGTTGAACAGTCAATGCGTAATATCTTACATAATGCTTTTGATAAGATGGATCTGGTGACCCGGGAAGATTTTGAAGTTCAGTCGGCAGTATTGCAAAAAACACGTATTAAACTGGAAAAAATGGAAAAGAAACTGGCTGAATTTGAACAACAGCTGGCGATAAAATAAGTACTTTGATGTTTATTCACTCGGCAGTCTTTAAACATCGCTTGTTCACGCGAACTAAACTCTACTTTTCATTTCTGCTTATAGATTGCTTGCTCGCTTTGCTGACAAATGTGCAAGCGACTGAATCCATGCCGACTGATTATACTCAAATGAATTTAAAGGAATTGATGTCGCTGGAAATTTTTACCGCTGCTTCTATGTTGCCCACAGAGCTTAAAAAAGCACCGGGTAGTGTCTATAGCTTTGATCGGCGTGATTTTCAGCGACTGGGAGTCAGACGCCTGGATGAATTACTGGAGTACGTGCCAGGTTTTCAATTAAATCAATACCGTAAACGTCATCAATCAATATGGGCTCGAGGCATGATTGATCGTTATAACGATAAGATGAAGCTATTAATCGATGGTGTACCCATACATAATGTCTATTACGGACATTTTTCTTTGGGTGAGAATTTACCACTGGAAAAAATAGGCAAAGTAGAAGTGATTCTTGGTCCTGCCTCTTCTCTTTATGGTGCAAATGCTTTTGCTGGTGTCATCTCTGTAAGCACCCGACAATTTTCTAACAAGGGGACACCTGCCCGAGTTGATACAGGATTTGAACTGGGTAATCATCAACGGGCAAAGGCGACCGCTTTTTATAATAGTGAAAAACTACAGGCCTTTGTCAGTTATCTTGATCAGGATGCTCCTTTTGCTGATAATCGCAAGAGTTTTATTGGCGGCCCGGTGTCACAATCTCTGGATGAGCGCTATAAAAATCTATATTTTAAAGCGCAGCCGGTGCAGGGTTTACAGCTGTCCTTTGACTATCAGAAAAATGATACCCCCTTTGTTTTTGTGCCGGAAAACTCCAATATCAATAGTATACAAGAATCTTATAATTTTTCAGCAGACTATAAAAAGGGAAATATTAAACAGGGAAAAATTGAAGCACTATTTTATTATGTTGATGATCAGACTGAGGAAAAAGAGTATGAGCAGGCAAGTACTCAGCAAGCCTATGAAGAGCATAGAAATGCTTTATATTATGGTTTAAAAACTACCTGGTTTAAGCAGGTAGTGAGCGAACATACTTTGGCCCTTGGTGCGGAATGGCAGCATGATGAAGCAAAAAATATGAATTACACCCGCCGTTGGCATTATTCCACAGGTTTTCTTCGTCAACCACAAAACGGTTCATTACTATCGAATAGAAATGCAAGTAATAATGATTATGCACTTTTTATTCAGGATGTATGGGCTCTGAACCACCAGTTTACCGCAACTGTCAGTGCTCGCTATGACAATTTTGAACAGTTTGAAAATGCTGTAAATTATCGTCTGGCATTGGTCTATACCCCGGCGGAACAACAAACGATAAAAATACTCTGGGGCACTGCGGTCAGAAAACCGAGCTATCGGGAATACCTCAAAGTGCTGGAAAATACCAGTTTTAGTCCGGCCAAACCCGGGACTGAAAAAATGCAGACGCTTGAGCTTGCGTATGCTTATCAATGGCAGCATGTGAATATCGGTATCACCAGTTTTTATAATGAATTTGATGACTATCTGCATGAGGTGGCCACACCGGATGGCAATGATGAATATTTTGTCAATAGTGATGAACGCTGGCGCATGTTTGGTGTGGAGATGTTATCCGTTTATCAGGCCACTCGTGAGCTGAATTTCAGAGCTAGTCTGGGCTGGTTAAAGGCCAAACAATCCACTCAGGGCGAACTGCCTTATCTGGCAGAGTGGACGGCAAGTCTGTTGGGTGATTATCAATGGCTGGATAATCATCATGTGGTCCTGTCTCTATTTTATAATAGTGATAAAGAAGATACTAATGATGCCCGGTTTAGCGGTGACAATAGTGACGCTGTCAGTACTTTAAATATACACAGCTATGGTAAATTATTGACCCATGTGTCTTATCAGCTGGGTGTTAAAAATTTGATGAATAAAAAAATATTTGATCCTGCGGGTGACTTTGATGAACGCTATAATAATCAAAAGACAGAGCGTGAGCTATGGGCCAGGTTAACCTATAGTTACCAGTTTTAGTTTCATTTGCGGTAGAAACAGGAGGTTTAATGAATTTTTTTCGACAGTATTCAATAAAAAAACGCTTATCTCTGGTCACCTTGATCACTTCTTCTCTGGCAGTTGCCCTGGGCTGTATGATTTTTATTTTTGCAGAGGTTTATTTTAACTGGCAGGAAATGAATCGTTATCATAGTGTTCTTTGTGACAGTATTGAAGTCAATATTAATTCAGCTATTAGTACTGAAGATAAAATCGCTATTGACAAGGCATTAAAAGCGTTTGCTATTAATCCCGATATAGAAGCCGCATATGTTTACAATAATGCCAATCAACTCTTAGCTCACTATTTCCCAGATGAAATAAAAAAAAATATTCAGACAATTATTAATCAGCCGAAAAAATTGCTTGATAATCTGCAGCAACGACGGGTGGTGTATCAGCGAAATCAGATTATTATTGCTCATCCCATCTTTCATGAACAACGGCTTATCGGTAAAGTTATTCTATCGATATCACTGAAACGCTTTTATGTACATGTTGCCTGGGTGGTGTTTGTTGCTTTAATTGTTTTTGTGTTAATAAACCTTATTAGTATTGTTGTCTGGCAGAGAGTACACCAGATGATCACCGCTCCTATTGAAAAAATGATGACACTGAGTACTGAAGTTTCAAAATCAGAAGATTATTCTTTACGCGTTCAGGTAGAAGGTGATGATGAATTAGCGCAACTGGGACTGTGCTTTAATGAAATGCTGGCACAAATTCAGCTCAGAGATATTGAGTTAAATGAACATAAGGAGCATCTTGAATCCCTGGTTCAGCAACGCACTGAGCAGGTGGAATTGGCTAATAAGGCAAAAAGTGAATTTTTGGCAACCATGAGCCATGAGATAAGAACACCCATGAATGCAGTGATTGGTATGACTGAATTATTATTAAATACTGAACTGCAGGCCAAGCAAAAGCGTTATGCCAATATGATCCTCAACTCCAGTACCTCATTATTGACTATTATTAATGATATTCTGGACTTTTCTAAAATAGAAGCCAATAAGCTGCAGCTAGAAGAAATTATCTTTCAGCCCAAACAAATTCTGCTGGATGTAAAAGAAACTTTTTTTAATGAGGCAAAAAATAAGCGCATTAACCTGGAATTAAACTTTAAGGATAAACTAAGTGGTTATGTGATAGGTGATCCCTTTCGTTTAAAACAAATCCTCAATAATCTATTATCCAATGCAATTAAGTTTACCGAGAAGGGTAGGGTCACTCTGAGTCTGGAAATTCTCAGAGAAACAGAATTTTTTATTGAATTTTGTTTTTCCGTACAGGATACCGGTATTGGTATTAAAGATAAGTCTATACAGGATTTATTTTCGGTTTTTCATCAGGCGGATAGTACGATTACCAGAGAATATGGCGGCACAGGTCTAGGCTTGGCTATTTCACAAAACTTAACCCATTTGATGGGTAGTAAAATTGAGGTAAAAAGTACTGAAGGCAACGGCAGCTATTTCTTTTTTGTGCTGAAATTAAAAAAAGTCACTCCGGAAGAATTGGCAAAAAATGAACAATTACATGAATTATCACATGAGGTTTTGTCAACCGATATACTGGATAAAAGTGATTTTATTATTTTATTAACCGATGATGATCCGATTAATCTTGAGGTGATTAACGGCTTAATTGAGGTGTTGGGCTTTAAGGCTGAGACGGCTGAAAATGGTTTTGAAGCCATAGAGATGGTTAAGGAAAAAGGCTTTGATTATTATGATCTGGTGCTAATGGATATACAAATGCCGGGTATGGATGGTTATAGTACAGCAAAAAAACTACGCCAGATGAATTTTTTGGCGCCAATAATTGCTCTTAGTGCTCATGTTAAGCAGGAAGCTCGTGAGGCCGCATTTAATGCAGGTATGGATGATTATTTAAGCAAGCCTATACAGATGGATACACTCAATAAGGCTTTGGAACGCTGGTTAGGGATAAAGGACTTACTGCTTGATAATAAAACTAAACAGGCTGTTCAACCCTCAGAAGATGCTATCGATGATAATTTATCGGTAACACTGATGGAACATCCGTTTAAACAACTATCGATTATTACTGTGGATGAAGTCTTACCGAGGTTAAATAATAATACGACGCTATTAATGAAATTACTGGAAAAGTATTATGAAACTTATGTGGGGCATTTCTCTTTTATTGAGCAGGCCTATCAGGCTAAAAATTATCAACAGGTCTCAGATCTGGCGCATAAAATCAAGGGTGCTTCCCGTTCTTTGGGTATAGAAGTAGTGGCAATTGATGCGGAACAGCTTGAACTGAGTCTGAAAGATGGACTACTATCAGCAAAAATGGAATGTGATGCTCTTCTAATGCATCTACAGCAGAGTTTACAAAAAACAATGGATGAACTTCATATATTTTTAGAAAAAGTCTAAGCAATCCAGCTAATGACAGTTTATCCTGACAAGAGATGCCGGCAAATACAACTATAATGAGAATGCAGATATATTAATGCTCTGCTGTGACTGCCTATGGAAGGGGATTCACATAGCTGATAAAAGGAATTAATGATGTCGCTATCCATCGTTTATAGTCGCGCCGGAGGCCTGGATGCCCCCCTGGTAACAGTTGAAGTACTGCTGACCAATGGTTTACCATCGCTGAGTATGGTTGGGTATATTAACCCATAAATATGTCAAATAAATTATGGGAATGTTTCTTAAAAAATAATCATTCTCTCCCATACCCATTAAAACTCAAATCAATCTGTAATTGTCTTAACGCCTCTAATTCTGCCTCATTCTCAACAATCTCAGTACCTGTAACACGCTGTACATAATCAGCAAGGTGCTGAAATTCATCAGCCGTCATTGAAAGTTTAATAGTTTTTTCCATAGTGGTTCTTTTCTTGCCTGTAATAATTGGTGAATTCATTAAGCTTTTATTTGGGATTTTCTATTCCAATTTATTACTTCCCTTACAAGAGATTTTCCTTCTATTGCGGTTGCTCTTGCTTCTTCTATGAATGTATCAATATTATCAGTAGGTGTTTTAGGTATGGATGTGACTATTCCGTGAAGGAGTTTATTTCTATTGTGTATCCATTGTTCAATTCTAAGTAATAAATCACCATCCATTGACCAATCTTCAGGATGACAAGATTTATTTTTAAGTTTTTTTAATAATATTCCAAAATATGCTGTATTTTTAATATCATCAGCTTTCTTATGCCAATAGAGATGGCTATAAATTCGGTCAGCAATGATACTTTCACAAAGAGTTATTGATTCAAATGGATAATCATTTTCAATTCCACGATCTATTCTTTTTGTTGCTTCAGAATATGAATGATATTTTTCCATATTTTTATCCAAAATTTGTCATCCTCTATGATTTTTAAAGTGTTATCCAATCTATTATACAAAAATTCAACTTGGTTTATATAATCTTATGGAAATGTACCTTTTTCAATATTATCCAAAATCTGATTAACTGCTCTTTTATGTCGGGATACTTTCCTTAATGCTGACAACATTAAACGCTCATAAGTAGCTTCTTTTTCAAGAGTCTCCTCTGATTTTAGAGCATATTTTCTATGCTCTGATTTATCTGGAATTAGGTGGTCTGGAATTAGGTTCAATTTATTTACAACTTCTTTATGTGAAATTCCTGTTTCAATCAATAGCCAAGTCTTACGAAATTTTTTCAATTTTTCAGGTTTAAGATATTTCATTTCCAATGAAGGCTGAAATCTTGCCAATGATTGATATTCATCTGAAACTTGGTTTTGTTTGAGCAATTTAGTAATAATTTGGATTATTTTGTCCCGATCAGCATTTAGATTGATATTCAGCAAAATATGGTCAGGATCAATCCTTTCTGGTGCTTCATTAAGTATTGTTGCCACATTATCCATATATGGCTCACAAAAAAGCTCAAATCCATAATTACGATCTCTCCACCAATCTTCAAATTTGTCAAAATTCTGTAAATTGCCAAAATCAGGAACACTGTTACTGTTCTGGTTTTGAGCAATTTTGGCATATTCAAACCATTCACGATAAACAGCCTTTCTCCAAAGTAATGCCCGTGGCTTTCTACCCTTAAATCTGACAGTAAATAGCTTCTTTTTTGTCCAATATGTAGTTTTTTTAGTTGTCATAAAAATAGCATACACGACATTTGTTCTGTTGTAAAACTGACTGGATACTGTCGTATATAAAAATGAGATAATAGCTGTGTTGGTTGGGGAGGTTGAGTTACTTTTCTCAGTTGGCAAATCAAGAACACTGTTCTTCAAAATCTTAAATTAAATATAAAAGGTAAATATTATGACTACTGTTTTAAATGCTGTGAATGTTGAGACAACTTCTGTAAATAATAAATTAACTAATGAGGAAATAATTATGACTGATTCTTTAACCGCCAATGTGGCTACTGATGTAAATGATGAACTAACTAATGAGGAAATTACTATGACTACCAAAAAACTAAATGCTCATATCATTATGATGAATGATGCCATTGATGTTTCTAAAAGTACTAATTTAACTATGTTTCAGGTTTTTAAGGATGCTTTCAATGAATACAGTAAAGACATTGAAAATTTCAAAATTTTTAAAGATGGGATTAATCTTGAACAAAGTTCTATTAATAAGATGGAAAAAATCTGTGGTTCAAAAGCAATTAAAGATAATGTAGATAAATTGCCGATTTCTTGGGGAACATTACACGCAATGTCAACAATGAAAGAGCCTCAAATTCTTGAAGCCATTGAGAGTGAAAAATTTAATCCTAAAACAACAAGAGAAGAAGTAACTGAGTATAAGAAATTATTAAATCCTAAAAAAAATGGCACTAAAGGTGATGCTAAAGCAAAAACAGAAAAGGATATTTTAGAAGATGTTTTCTTTAAACAGTTAAGTTCAACTTTCATTGAAAAAAAGAATATTGATGAAAAAGGACATAAAGATATTAAAAAAGCTCTCAATATTCTTAAAAAATACTATGAAATCACACCTGAATTAGACATTAAAAAGGTGGCATAAAAACCAGATAGACCCTGATTGAAAAAATAAGGGTCTTATTTTTTAGGAACGGTATTATAAATTAATGAGGAAATAATAATGAATAACTTTGAAGACTTTATCTTTAATCCAAAGTTAAAAATACAACTTAAATGGTTACTGGATAATCCTAAAGATATACCACCAGTGTTATGTTTCTATGGATATCCAGGTAATGGTAAGACTACATTTTCTAATTATTTTTCTAATGAGGTTGGAATTTCAACTCATTATTTTGATATGAATGATTATATGATGAAAGGTAAAAGTATTGGCGAAATGTTGGAACGAATTAAGTTGATTAATTCTACTGTGAATGTATTTGCTGATGGAAGAAAAACTTGGGGGAAAGTCATTATTTTAGATGAATTCCATAATGCCACTAAACGGCAACAAGATACTCTTAAAACAACATTGGAAAAATACTCAAAAAATAATAATTGTTTATTTATTCTTTGCTTAAATGTTGAAACAGGAGAATATTTAGAAGATAAAATAACACCAGCAATAGTATCAAGGGTCTTTCCAATATCCTTTAATACTAAAATGGTTGATCTTCCTGAATTAATCCAATCTGTGAATGATAAGTACCCGATGTTGAGTATGGAAGACATTGAAAGCATTATGCCTGATATGAGAAATATTAATAAAAAAATAAAACATAATAAAATGCTTGCTTCGGCTTAAATTTGGGCATCAAGCCAATCAAATTAACCACCAAATAAATTTTTATTATGGTGGTTTTTTTTGCCAAAAATAAGGAACATTGTTCTTGTTTTGTTTCCAAAACGACCACCATTTCAATTCTTATAAATACTGTATATAGAACATCAATACAGGATAAACAATATGAAAACTCAAACAAAATTGGTCACATTCCGTTCAACCCTTGACCAAATTAAAAATCAAAAAGAATTGGCAAATAATTTGGGAATGTCTGTCACAGATATGATCAAAATGGCTATAAGGCGACTACAGTACGATTTTAATAATGGTGTGAAAATCTAAAACAAAAATACCCCAACCGATGAAATTGGGGCAAATTAACTGTTCAAAATGGAGGTGATGATCACTATGAACAATACTATTTATAACACTCAATTAATAAAAAATGTATCAGCGGTATGTTCCAGCGGTAAAACACACGCACTCATAAAATATACCAAAGATAACCAAAATCTGTACAATCGTCTTTTTGTCCTGCCATCACTTGAGTTGGTTAATCAGGTTTATGATGACTTAAAAAAACTGAAGCTAAAATCAGTGAAGAAAATTACCAGTGAAACCAATGAATATAAGGTTAAATCAACCATTACTGAATATTTTAAAGGTTGTAGAGAAGTAAATGAAATTCTATTAATCACTTGGGAAGCTTATAACGATCTGCCTTATTTTGAAAACAAATCAAATTGGGATCTTTATATTGATGAAATCCCACAAGTGGATCAATTTTTCAAAATTGATATTACCCAGAATAAAAATTTAATTACTGATTTTATTGAATTGGATAAAGATATTAATGCGGATCTAAGTAGTCTTAAAATTAAAAGTGGTTGCCGTTCAAAATTGGTAAAAGCCAGTGTGAGTTCAGATAGTGGATATAATGAATTCAAGCCACTCTATCGTTCAATATTATCAAAAAATCGTGAAGTCTTTGTCAATAAGAAAAAATGGTTTGAAGCGATAAAAAGTAAAAAAGACGGTGAAATGTTTTTCATATCAATGCTCAATCCAAAGCAATTTAGGAATGTGACATTAATGGGTGCGAATATTGAAAATAGCCTGTTGTATCTGTGGTTCAGTAAGTTCTATGGCATTCATTTTCAAGATCATACTGATATTGTTTCAAAATTACGATTTACTGAACACGGTACAGAAATTGGTGATCGGGTAAATATTCGTTATTTTATTAATGATGATTATTCTAAGTATTTTCGGGATAAGGAAATTGATAATGAACAAGCCAATGAAATGGGTATTTATAGTAATGGTCATTTGATGGATAAATTGGCAAT